>WNFM01160649.1_pt1 | contig 23601 bp, 24 predicted proteins | sample 5400271 | NCBI WGS metagenome assembly WNFM01 (sample SAMN13153352, study PRJNA577476) | soil metagenome | isolation source: 60 cm saprolite on Douglas fir-dominated hillslope | place: USA:California | collected 2013-09-17 | reverse complement strand
GCGTCGGCCGCGTTCACATCGTCGCGCACAGCATGGGAACCATGCTGACGCTCGAAAGCCTGCGCCAGCTCTATGCGCGAGATGGCGACACCGTTGCAGACAAAATTGGGGCCGTGGTGTTCGCCTCACCGGACATCGACATGGACGTGTTCTCGTCGTCGATCAACCGTATCGGGCCGCTCGCCCGCAAGATTACCGTCGTCACCGCGACGAACGACCGTGCGCTGGCGCTGTCGGGGCGAATCGCTGGTGGGATGACACGGGTCGGCGCCGCCGAGAAGGCGACCATCGAGCGGCTCGGGGTGCGCGTGATCGATGCGTCCGAGGCAGGCTGGGGCGTCATCAACCACGATTTGTTCCTATCGAATGAGCAGGTGCGGCGGGTGATACGCCGCTCGATTGATACCGCGGCCGTGTGAACTCGGCTTTGCGGAAACGATTGGGTAGGAAGGGTGCCTGCTGACCGCGATGTCGCGCTCTGGCGTAGATTGGCGCGCCCGAAGAGATTCGAACTCCTGACCCCCAGATTCGTAGTCTGGTGCTCTATCCAGCTGAGCTACGGGCGCGTTTTTCGCTAAGGCTCGGGCTTAACAGCCCGCATCTATTCCGAGGACATATTCGGAAGGGTCGCGAAAGAGCGCTTTAGCTACCCGCTCCGGCCTCGATTGGCAAGGTCCGGAAATGACCATCCGGCCCTTCGTCATCCCCAGGCACGGGTCAGCGCGAACCCGGAATCTCGTGCAATTTCATTGGGATTGCGGGTTCGCTCGCGGAGCCTGTCGTCGGGCCGGCCAGAGGCCGGATCCAATGGCCCGCGCCCTGGAATGACGGAGGGCGATCTCACGCCCGCGCCCGCTCGTTGCGGACGCTCAACAGTTCCACCGGCCGGTCCGGGATCGCGATCCGGAAGGTCGCACCGATGGTGCCTTCGACCAGATGGATATCGCCGCCATGGGCGCGGACCAGTTCGGCGGCGATCGCCAGACCCAGCCCGCTGCCGCCGGGCCGCCCTGAGGTCTGGAATGCCTCGAACAGATGGTCGCGGGCTTTTCCGGGCACGCCGGGGCCGGTGTCGGAAACCTCCAGGATCGCAACCGTGCCTTCGCGGCGGCCGGTCACGCGAATCTGCATGCTCGCGGCATCGCTCTTGGGCCGGTTTTCGAGCGCCTGCGCCGCATTGCGCACGAGATTGAGCAGCACGCGAAACAGCTGATCGGGGTCGGCATCGACGGAGAGCCCGCGCTCGATCGCGCTGATCCAGGTGATCGAGGCATCCGACGCAAGGCCTGCGGTCTCGCGGACCTCGGCCACGATCGGCTCGATCAGGATCATCCGGCGATCGGGGGCGGCCTCCTGGGCGCGGCCATAGGATAGCGTCGACTGGCAGAATGCGATGGCGCGCTCCAGCGAGCGCATCAATTTTGGCGCGAACCGTTGCACCCGCGGATCGGGCACGCTGGCAAGCTGGTCCGACAATAGTTGCGAGGATGCCAGCAGGTTGCTGCGAGCCGGCTCTTCTGATGCAGCATCGACACCAGATCGCGCTGCATGTCGGACAATTCGCGCTCGGCGACGCCGATCTCGTCGCCGCGCTGGCTGGGCACGATGATCCGCGCCGAGCTTTCGGGATTTTCGTGGAAGCCCACCAGGCTCGCGGTCAGCCGCCGCATCGGCCGCACGAACAAATAATGCAGGGCCAGATAAACAAGTCCCGCGGTGAGCCCCGCGATCAAAAGCGCGACCAGGAGCACATTGCGGGAAAACCGGTACATCGCCTGACGCAACGGCTGTTCGTCGATCACCGCCTCGATGAATTGCCCGCCGCTGGTCGACGGGCCGACCACGCGGATCGCCTGGTTGCCGGACTCAAGCATGATCTCGAAGGAATCGACGATCGCCGACCACACCGTCATGGTGCGCATGTCGACATCGTGGTCGATCGCCGACGGCAGCCCGGCACTGGCCAACAGCCGCCGCTGCTGCCCCATCTTGATGGCAACCGCACGCGCGCCGATGCTGGTCAGGATCTGGCGCGCCAGCGAATCCGGAACCATGCCGGACGGGGCAGCGTCCAGCACCAGCGCCGCGGTGTTGGCCGCCGCGAGCCGGTCGTTCAGCCGGTTCATCCGGAAATTCGCGATCGCGGGCACATAGATCAGCATTCCCGCGATCATGACCAGCGGAATGGTGAGCAGCAGCAGCTTGCCGGACAGTCCGAGCCGGCGCGGCGGCTCAGGCCGCGGCCGTTCCGTAGTCGGCTGTTCCTCGGTCATAGACACGAAATCTGCCTTCGACACTTGCCGTTTCAGGATGCGATGTGCCCCCAAACCGGTCAAATTACGGATCGCTAATGTCGACCGCTTCCGCAACTAAATTCCCATTTAGTCCGCGCCGCGACGAGTCGCCATCCTCGCAGGGAAAAACACCGCGAACATTGACATATTCGGTCGAATTACGCGGTTTTTCAGAACGGTGGAACGGCCTCAAATGTGGCAAGCGGCCTGATTGACGAAAACGGGTCGCTCCCGTATAAGCCGCGCCAATTGTCCGCGATGACCCGGGTCCGACCGGGGCGGCTCATTTGGGGCCGGAAACGGTTCTGATTTTGGGCCAGCCAGCATCACCGGACTTATCTCATTAATCAGGCAAATTGTCAGCCTAGCAGGCAAATTGTCAGCGGAGAATGACCCGTGAAGCGGACCTATCAACCCAGCAAACTGGTGCGCAAGCGCCGTCACGGCTTCCGTGCCCGCCTTGCGACCAGGCCGCAAGCGTCTGAGCGCCTGAGCCGGGCTTCCCGGAGATTTCATCATGGATCGGCTAAGGCAGCGGGCGGACTTCCTCGCCGTTGCCAATGGCGCGCGGGCTTCCAGCGCTGCCTTCGTGGTGCTGAGCCGGCTCCGCGACGATGACGGCCCGATCCGGGTCGGCTTTACCGTTACCAAGAAGAATGGCACCGCCACCGAGCGCAACCGCATCCGGCGCCGGCTCCGCGAACTGGTGAAGTTGCTGGATGCCATATCAATGCGACCGCACAGTGATTATGTGCTAATCGGTCGCCGCGCCGCGCTAAATACCGACTTTGCGACCATGTTCGAGGATCTCCGCTCGGCGCTCCGTCGCCTCGACCGGCAGCAGCCGAAACCGTCTAGCGCGTTTTCGAGCGAGGTGAATGCCGGTCCGCGTCAAGAAAACGCGTCAAAGAACAGCCATAGCGCCAGGCGCAAACCGAATTGAATGACGAGACCGTAAACGATGAACGATACTAATCGCAACACCATCCTCGCCGTCATTCTGTCCGGCCTAGTCCTGATCGCATGGCAATATTTCTACAACGTGCCGCAGATGGAAAAGCAGCGCGCCGCGCAGCAAGCGCAGAGCGAATTGGCAAAAACCGCGCCCGGAGCCGGAACCGCGGCCGCGCCCTCGACCACGCCCCAGGCCGGCGCGGCCCCGACGCCCTCGGCCAATGCGCCCGCGACCAATCAGCCTGCTTCCGCGGCACCCGTCGACCGCGATACCGCCATTGCCTCGGCGCCGCGCGTCAAGATCGATACCCCGCGCCTCTCGGGCAGCATTTCGCTGAAAGGCGCGCGGATCGACGATCTGTCGCTGGTGCAGTTCCGGGAGACCGTCGATCCCTCCTCGCCTCCGATCGTACTGTATTCGCCGTCGGGCACGGAGAATCCGTATTACGCTGAATTCGGCTGGGTGCCGGCCAGCGGCTCGACAGCGAAAATCCCCGACCAGAACACGGTGTGGCAGCAGGAAGGCAGTGGCAGCCTGACGCCGACCACCCCGGTGACGCTGAAATACGACAATGGCGACGGCCTCACCTTCCGCCGCACCATTTCGATCGACGACCGCTATTTGTTCACCATCAAGGACGACGTCAGCAATGTCGGCAATGCGCCGGTCACGCTCTATCCGTTCGCGCTGATCTCGCGGCATGGCACCCCGAAGGTCGCGGGCTACTACATCCTGCATGAAGGCCTGATCGGCTATCTCGGCGACCAGGGCCTGCAGGAATATGCCTACAAGAAAATCGACGACGCCAAGGCGGTCAACTTCAAGGTCACCGATGGCTGGCTCGGCATCACCGACAAATACTGGGCCTCGGCGCTGTTGCCCGATACCAACGCGCAGCTGCAGGCGCGCTTCTCGTCCAATCTGGTCGGCACGGTGCGGACCTATCAGACCGATTATCTGGAGGACCCGCAGACCATTGCGATCGGCGGCACGGCAAGCGCCAATGCGCGGCTGTTCGCCGGCGCCAAGGAAGCCAGCGTCGTCGGCATCAATTTTCCATTTGCGGGTTTTGGCGGCTACAACAGGGAGCTCGCGCTCAATCATTTCGATCTTCTGATCGACTGGGGCTGGTTCTACTTCATCACCAAGCCGATGTTCCTGGCGCTGGACTTCTTCTATCGCCTGTTCGGCAATTTCGGCATCTCGATCCTGCTGGTGACGGTATTGGTGAAGCTGCTGTTCTTCCCGCTCGCCAACAAGTCCTACGCGTCGATGGCGAAGATGAAATCGGTGCAGCCGCAATTGGCCGCGCTGAAGGAGCGCTATCCCGACGACAAGGTGAAGCAGCAGCAGGAGATGATGGAAATCTACAAGAAGGAGAAGATCAACCCGATCGCCGGTTGCCTTCCCGTCGCCCTGCAGATTCCGGTGTTCTTCTCGCTCTACAAGGTCCTGTTCGTCACCATCGAGATGCGGCACGCGCCGTTCTTCGGTTGGATCAAGGACCTGTCGGCGCCCGACCCGACCAATCTGTTCACCCTGTTCGGCCTATTGCATTTCGATCCGACCCAGCTGCCGCTGTTCGGACACTACCTCGCGCTCGGCGTCTGGCCGATCATCATGGGCATCACGATGTGGTTCCAGATGAAGCTCAATCCGACGCCGCCGGATCCGACGCAGAAGATGATCTTCGACTGGATGCCTTTGATCTTCACTTTCATGCTGGCAGGTTTCCCGGCCGGCCTCGTGATCTACTGGGCCTGGAACAACACCCTGTCGGTGATGCAGCAGAGCTTCATCATGCGCCGCAACGGCGTGAAGGTTGAATTGTTCGACAATATCAGAGGCACCTTCGCCTCGAAGAAGGCGACGTAGGCGTCCTCGGTGTGAGGGACGCATCCATCTCTAATCCGTCATGCCCGGCCTTGTGCCGGGCATCCACGTCTTTGGAAGTTGCAAAAAGAAAAGACGTGGATGGCCGGGACGAGCCCGGCCATGACGAAGAACGGGACCTTCGCATGACCACCGACATCGATGCGAAGCTGATCGAACAGGGGCGAAAGCTGTTCGCGGGCGACTGGCAGTTCTTCTGGGCCTCGCCCTCGATCGAAACGCTGCCGCCGATGGCCGGCATCGAGGTCGCCTTTGCCGGCCGCTCCAATGTCGGCAAATCCTCGCTGATCAACGTGCTGACCGGCCGCAACGCACTGGCGCGCACGTCGCATACGCCCGGCCGCACCCAGGAACTGGTGTTCTTCGAAGGCCCCGAGAATGCCGGCTTCCGGCTGGTCGACATGCCCGGCTATGGCTATGCCTCCGCGCCAAAAGCAAAAGTCGCCTCGTGGACCGCGCTGATCCACAAATTCCTGTTAGGCCGCAGCAATCTGGCGCGGGTCTATGTGCTGATCGATGCCCGGCACGGGCTCAAGGACGCCGATCTCGAGGTGCTGACGACGCTCGACAAATCGGCGGTGAGTTATCAGGTCGTGCTCACAAAAGCCGATCAGGTGAAGGCAGCCGAGCTGGAACAAACCATCGCCGCCACCGCCGCGGCGCTGACAAAACATCCCGCCGCCTTTCCGCAAGTTTTGGTGACATCCTCACGCACCGGCGCCGGCATGCCGGAATTGCGCGCCGCGATGGTGCGGCTGCTCGGAGAGCGGAGCTGATGGGGCTTCGCCTGTTTCGGATTCTGATCATTCTCGCCGGTGTGATGGGCGCCGATGGCGTCATCCTGGCGGCGGCCTCCGCGCACCAGGCCGAAGCGACGCGGCTCGCGGCCGCATCATCGATGCTGCTGTTTCACACCACGGCAGTGCTCGCGGTGGTGGCGCTGGCCGAGCGTGGTGTCGTTCACGTCGGGATCGGGATAGCGGCCGCATTCGGATTTGTCATCGCAGCGGCACTGTTCGCCGGCGACCTCACGCTGCGGCAATATGCCGGCCACAGCCTGTTTCCGATGGCCGCTCCCACGGGTGGGACGCTTTTGATCGTGAGCTGGCTCACGCTCGCGGTAGCGGCGGCGTGGCCGCGGCGGGGGTGACTTTCTTCCTTCTCCCCTTGTGGGAGAAGGTGGCCATAGGCGGCCTTCGGCCGCCGTTCTTTAATAGGACGCCGATGCTTTGCATCGGCTATGCGAAGTCCGCGACGGATGAGGGGTTCTTTCCGCGGAGACAGACCCCTCACCCGCCCTCGCTTCGCTCGGTCACCCTCTCCCACAAGGGGAGAGGGTAGAAAGATAGCCGCCACTTTGCGCCGGACCCGCCAATCAGCTAGAAACCGCCCCACCGCAAAAGACCGTGAGACCCGCTTCATGACCGACGCGCCATATATCAGTCCGCTCGATCAGGCCCGCATCCTGTCGGAAGCGCTGCCGCACATGCAGCAATATGACGAGGAAACCATCGTCATCAAATATGGCGGCCATGCCATGGGCGCCGAGGATCTCGCCAAAGCGTTTGCGCGCGACATCGTTCTGTTGGAGCAGACCGCCATCAATCCGGTGGTGGTGCATGGCGGCGGACCGCAGATCGCGACCATGCTGAAACGCCTCGGCATTCAGTCGGAATTCGCCGCAGGGCTCCGCATCACCGACGCCGCGACCATCGAGATCGTCGAAATGGTGCTGGCGGGCTCGATCAACAAGCAACTGGTCGGCTACATCAACGAGGCCGGCGGCAAGGCGGTCGGCCTGTGCGGCAAGGACGGCAACATGGTGACGGCGTCGAAGGCGACGCGCACCATGGTCGATCCGGATTCGCATATCGAAAAAGTGGTCGATCTCGGTTTCGTCGGCGAGCCGGAAAAGGTCGATCTGACGCTTCTCAACCAGCTGATCGGCTATGAATTGATCCCGGTGCTGGCGCCACTGGCAACTTCGCGAACCGGGCAAACCTTCAACGTCAATGCCGACACCTTTGCGGGAGCGGTTGCGGGAGCGCTCAAGGCAAAACGGCTGTTGCTGTTGACCGACGTCCCCGGCGTGCTCGACAAATCGAAAAAGCTGATCCCGGAACTGTCGGTGAAGGACGCGCGCAAATTGATCGCCGACGGCACCATTTCCGGCGGCATGATCCCGAAGGTCGAAACCTGCATCTACGCGCTGGAGCAGGGCGTGCAGGGCGTCGTCATCATCGATGGCAAGATGCAGCACGCCGTGCTGCTCGAATTGTTTACCAATCAAGGCACCGGCACGCTGATCCACAAGTGATGACGTATGACCATCCATCGTCATGGCCGGGCGTAGCCGTCCGAAGGACGGCGTCGCTTCCGCTCGCCGATGCCCGGCCATCCACGTCTTCCCAGCGGCAAGCGCGTAAGGAAGACGTGGATGCCCGGGACAAGCCCGGGCACGACGGTCGAAATTTTATTCGATCGCTGTCATCTGCCCTGGTCGCCTTGCCCGCGGCGGTGATTTCCTTTCTCATCTCGGCCGAACCGGCTTACGCCGACCTAAAACTCTGCAACCGCATGAGCTATGTGGTCGAGGTCGCCATCGGCATCGACGACAAGGCCGCGACCGCAACCCGCGGATGGTTCCGGATCGATCCCGCCGCCTGCCGCGTCGTCGCGCAGGGCACGCTGACCGCCGACCGCATCCTGCTCCATGCCCGCGCGCTCGGCGTCTACGGCTCCTCGCCGATCCCGCAAAACGGCGGTGACACGCTGTGCATCGCGCCCGACAATTTTGTCATCGCCGCGGCGCGTCAGTGCCGCAGTGGGCAGGCGCCGGCGCCCTTTACCCAAATCAATCCGACGCAGGCAGATGACGGCAATCTGGTGGCTTATCTCGCCGAGGACAGCGAATATGACGACGACCAGGCACGCCTCGCCGGCATTCAGCGGCTCCTGGTGATTGCGGGCTATGACGCGGCGCCGATCGATGGCGTCGACGGTCCGAAGACGCAAGGAGCCCTGGCGGCGTTCCTGAAAAGCCGGGGGCTGACGCCCGATATCGTGCAGGCGCCGAATTTTTTCACGACCATGATCGACGCGGTGCAGTCCCCGTCTTCCACCGGGCTGACCTGGTGCAACGATACGCCGCACAAGATCATGGCCGCGGTTGCGACCGACGACGGCAAGGCCGTGATCAGCCGCGGCTGGTACCGGATCGATCCCGGCAAATGCCTGCATCCCGATGTCACCGGTCTCCCTAAGCAGATTTTTTCCTTTGCCGAAGCGGTCGACGCCGAGAACCGCACCGTCAAACTCAGGGATAAGCCGCTGAACTGGGGCGGAACCAAAGAGCTTTGCACGCGCGAGAGCAAGTTCGAGACCAACGAACAGGGCGACTGCGGCTCTCGCGGTTTTGCCGCGACCGGATTTGCCGCCGTCGACATGTCGAGCGGCGGCAAGACACTCCGATTCGCGATGCCGTGATGGACCGTCCGGCACACTTTATCGTCGTCCCCGCGGAACGCGGGGACCCATAACCACAGGCGTGAGTTTAATTCGCTAATGCCACCCCAAGCGAAGGCAACTCGCACTGTGCTCACCAACGAGCGACACGGCGTATGGGTCCCTGCTTTCGCAGGGACGAAGGTTGAGAGTGACGACGGCTGAGAGATTTGTGAAACGATGAAAAACATCCCCCGCGCCTTCACCCACATCCACACCTGGGTGTTCGATCTCGACAACACGCTGTACCCGCATCACGTCAATCTGTGGCAGCAGGTCGATGCGCGGATCGGCGAGTTCGTCAGCGCGTGGCTGAAGGTGTCCGCGTCAGAAGCGCGGCGGATCCAGAAGGACTATTATCTCCGCTATGGCACCACCATGCGCGGCATGATGACCGAGCACGGCGTGCGCGCCGACGATTATCTCGCCTATGTCCACAAAATCGATCATTCGCCATTGCAGCCGAACCCAGCGATGGGCGCCGCGATCGCAAAACTCCCCGGCCGCAAATTGATCCTGACCAACGGCTCGACCGCCCATGCCAACAAGGTGTTGCAGCGGCTCGTGTTCGATATCATCGCCGCCGAACTGGAGCCAAAGCCGGCGCCGCAGACCTATCAGAAATTCTTGACCCTTCATGATGTCGATCCCTTGGGATCAGCGATGTTCGAGGATCTGGCGCGCAACCTCATCGTGCCGCACCAGCTCGGCATGACTACGGTGCTGGTGGTGCCTGACGGCTCAAAGGAAGTCGTGCGCGAGGACTGGGAGCTGGAAGGCCGCGATGCCGCCCATGTCGATCATGTCACGGATGATCTGACCGGGTTTTTGGAGGGGCTTGCGGCGGCATAAATTTTCGTGGTCCCGGCGGTCCCGTCAAACATTCGGCCGTCATGCCCGGACTTGATCCGGGCATCCATCACGCTTCAGAGGAATCTTGCGAAGAAGATTGCGGGCATCCTGGTGGCTGAAGAGATTTTCGCCGGTCGCCATGGGTGCGGGATAGAACTCCGCCAGTGCTGCCTGGAGCTGGAAATCCAGGGGATCGCCGGCCTCCTCGTACCAAAACAACGGATAGTCGCGCAGCATCTTTGCATAGGCGATCGCGGTCTCGAGGTCGAAGCGGCCGTTGGCATCGACGGCGAGTTGCGCCTTGCTGCCGATTTCCTTCAGCACCGCTTCGATGCGCTGGCGGTCTTCATCGATCGGCGCGCCGCCGATCTTCATCTTGACGACGTTATAGCCGCGATCGAGATAGCCGCGCATCTCGCCACGCAGCATCGACAGGTCCTTGCCGGGATAATAATAGCCGCCGGCGGCATAGACGAACACGCGGGGATTTGCCGTGCGCCCGTGACGCTCCGCGAGCAACCGAAAAAGCGGTTTTCCGGCGATCTTCGCCACCGCGTCCCACACGGCCATGTCGATGGTGCCGACCGCGACCGAACGCTCGCCATGGCCGCCCGGCTTTTCATTCGACATCAGCGTCGCCCAGATCTTGTCGGGGTCGAGATTGTCGCTCGCTTCATCGAGCAGCGTCTTCGGATCGGCCTCGATCAGGCGCGGGGCAAAACGCTCGCGGATCAAGCCGCCCTGCCCGTAACGGCCGTTGGAATTGAAGCCGTAACCAACCACGCGTTTGCCGTCGCGCATGACGTCGGTGACGACGGCGACGAGGCTCGTCGTCATTTTGGTGAAATCGATATAGGCGTTGCGGATCGGCGAAGAGATCGGTTTTGTCACTTCGCGGACGTCGACGATACGGACGGACATGGCGTTGGGCTTTCGGAAGGATGGCTAGAACTGTCTACATCGTCATTGCGAGCCAACGGGTCGGCGCGAAGCGCCACCCGATGACAGGCTCCGCGAAGCAATCCATCACTGTATCACAAGCGGAAGAATGGATTGCTTCGTCGCAAGGGCTCCTCGCAATGACGAAGGTCAGGACCCCTTGTCGCGAAAATACGGCTCGACCGGGCCGTGAACTTTTATCGTAAGCGGATTGCCATAGCGATCCTTGGCGTTGCCCGCGGTGACGCGCACCCAGCCTTCGCTGATGCAATACTCCTCGACATTGGTTTTCTCGATGCCCTTGAAGCGGATGCCGACGTCGCGCGCGAGGATATCGGCGTTGTAGTACGGGCTCTTCGGATCGGTCGACAGGCGATCCGGCAGTTGAGCGGTCATGGATTCGTTCTTTTCGTTCAAAGCAGCGCCTCGATTTCTCTTGTAAGTCCTTCCGGCTTGGCGGTCGGCGCATGCCGCGCCGCCACCTTGCCCGCGCGATCGACCAGGAACTTTGTAAAATTCCATTTGATCGACGAGCCCAATAACCCGGATTTTTCACTCTTCAAATATTGGTAGAGCGGATGCGCAGCGGAGCCATTGACGTCGATCTTGGCGAACATCGGAAAGCTAATGGCATAGTTGCTGGCGCAGAACTGCTCGATCGCTTTGGCGTCGCCGGGCTCTTGATTGCCGAACTGGTTGCAGGGAAATCCGAGCACCGAAAAGCCACGCGGCTTGAGTTCCTGATGCAGCACCTCAAGCCCCCGGTATTGCGGGGTGAACCCGCAAGCGCTCGCGGTGTTGACGATCAGGAGCACCTGACCCTCGAACCGCTTTAACGGCACGTCCTCACCGGCAAGCGATTTTGCCGTGAAATCGTAGACGCCAGACATCGTGTTCCCTCTACCCGGATCGGAATTGGTTCAGCTAACGGGATCGACCGGCATCGGTGGCGTTCCACCCGCCTCGATCGCCTCGCCCGCGGATAGGCACAGATCCTCGCGGTAACGGCCGGAGACGATTTGGACGCCGACCGGAACGCGCCCGACCAATCCGGTGGAGACCGTTAGCCCAGGCAGGCCCATGAAGGGAATAGCAATTTGGGGCAACTGCGCCCGCCAGACCCGGGCAAAGGAGGCGTCGTCGCGCCGGTCGAGGCCATCCGGGAACGGCAGTTCGGCGGATACCGGCGTCAGCAGGACGGCATATCTCTCGAAAAACTGCAGCCATTCGCGCGACAAGGTCGCCCGCCGCGTCAGCACCTTCGAGAGCGCCACCGCGTCAAACGGAAAGACTTTGGCGCGGTTGCCGCGCAGGCAGGCGAGCGCGCCGGGATCGCCTTCGCGCTCGGCGGCCTCCAGTTGGGCTTCGTAATTATCACCGAGCCACAGCTTGGTCTGGAGGTCCGCGGCCTCGCGCATCGGCGGCGTCTCGACCTCTTCGACCACCCATCCGGCGCGCTCCAGACGCTTGCCGGCATCCGCGACCGCCGCCTTGACCTCAGAAACCGTCTCAAGACCGTCCGGCTGAAGACACAGTGCCGCGCGCTTCGGCATTACAGGCCCCTCCAGCGGCGCCGGCACCCACCAGGGATCGCGCGCGTCATAGCCGGACATCGCGGCGAGCGCGATCCGGAGATCGCCGATGGTGCGTGCCAGCGGGCCCGACACGGCAGAGATTTGCGGCCCGATCGGGCGCTCCGGCAGCGAAGCATTGAAGGCCGCGATGCGCCCCATCGTCGGCCGCAGGCCATGAACGCCGCAGGCGTAAGCCGGATAGCGGATCGATCCCGCAATATCGGTGCCGTGGGCGATATGCCCGATGCCGGCCGCGACCGCGGCCCCTGCCCCGCCCGACGAGCCTCCCGGCGTGATACCAGCATCGCGCGGATTCTTGGTGTCGCCATGGATCAGATTGGTGGTGAACCAGCGGTAGGAAAACGCCGGGCAATTGGTGCGCCCCAAAATGACGGCGCCGGCCTTGCGCAGATTGTCGATCACCGGACTGTTGGTCGCAGCAATGACGTCGCGCTGCAGTTTGAGGCCGTTGGTGTTGGCGAACCCCTCCTGATCGATATTGACCTTGACGGTAACCGGCACACCCGCCAGCGGGCCTAATTCTTCGCTTCGCGCAATCGCCGCATCGACGGCGGCGGCCTGCGCCAACACGTCTTGCGGGCGGTGGTCGACGACGGCGTTGATTTTAGGATTGACCGCATCCAGCCGGGCCAGCGCCGCCGAGGCTGCCTCCGTCGCCGAAACCTTTTTTGACCGGATCAGGGCAGCGACATCAGCGGCCGACAGGCGCCAGAGATCTTCCATGGATAACTCCCGTTTGATCGCCAACTTGTACCGCCGCCGCATCGGCAGCGCCATGGCAGGCGACGAAAGTCATGGGGGGTCAGCGAAAACGGGCGAGATAATAAGCGAGATCGGCGATCTGCTCTGTGGTCACCGGCGCCAGCACCTCGGCCATGGTGCCGTCATAGCCGTGGCGGGTGTTGTCTTTGTATTCCCGCATGGTCTTTAAGAGGTAATCCTCGCGCTGATCGGCGATGCGCGGGACGTTGTCTTTCCCGGAGAAGTCAGTGTTGTGGCAGGAATTACACCGATGCTGCTGCACCAGCGCTTGCGCCCGCGCTAGCCGCGCCGGGTCGCCGGCATCGGGTGGCGGTTGAGGCTTTGGCAATTTGCCGATGAAATCGGAAAATGCGCGAAGATCGTCGTCGGTGAGCGGCTTCGCCATCTCGTTCATGGGGTCGAACAGCCGCAGCTTCTCGCGAAACATGAAAAGCTGGATCAGCGCATATGGCGGCTGCTGGCCACTGAGCGAGGGCGTATTTTCGGTCGCGGATTGCCCGTGTTCGCCATGACAGGCAAAACAGGGCGCGGCGCGCTCTTCGATGGTTTCGGCTCTGACCGGCCAGGCCAGCAACGCAAACGTCAGAGCTGCAGTCAAACTACGCATCGGCTAGTCCTGAGATGGCTGATTGTATCCTCGTCATTGCGAGGAGCGAAGCGACGAAGCAATCCAGACTTTTTAAAGGTCTGGATTGCTTCGCGGAGCCTGTCATCGGGCGGCGCGTTGCGCCGACCCGTTGGCTCGCAATGACGTGCTCTTGGCTGCCTACTGCGACGCCACCTTCGGCTTGCCGTAGCTGACGCGGTAGACGGCGCCGTTCCAGTCGTCGGAGACGAGTAACGAACCGTCCTTCATCTGCAACACATCGACCGGCCGGCCGACGTATTTGTTGTCTTCCAGGAAGCCGGTGATGAACGGCTCGATCGACTTCACCGTGCCGTCCTTGTTCAATTTGACGACCACGACGTCACCGCCGGCTTTGTTGGACCTGTTCCACGATCCGTGCCGCGCCACGATGATGGCGTTCTTAAAACTCTTCGGGAACATGTTGCCGGTATAGAACCGCATGCCGAGCGAGGCGGTATGCGGTCCCATCAGACCGACCGGCGGGGTGAATTCGCTGCAGGAATGTCCCCAGCCGAATTCAGTATCCGGAATATTGCCCTGGTAGCAGTAGGGCGCGCCGAAATCCTCGCCGACCTTGGTGATGCGATTGAGTTCGTCCTGCGGCACGTCTTCCGACAACCAGTCGCGGCCGTTGTCGGTGAAATAGAGCTGCTTGGTTTCCGGATTCCAGTCGAAGCCGACGGAATTGCGGACACCAAACGCGACCACTTCCGCGCCCGACCCGTCGAGATTGATCCGCCTGATCTGGCCATGGGCGTCGTCATGCAGCACGTTGTTGCCGGGCTGCCCGACCGGAACATAGAGCTTGTTGTCGGGTCCGACGGCAATGAACTTCCAGCCGTGGGCTTCGTCCTTGGGCAAATTGTCGTAGATCACGGTCGGCTTCGGCGGATTGTCGAGGACGTCTTCGACCTTGTCGATCTTGGAGACCTTTGAGAGTTCGGCGATGTAGAGCGTGCCGTTGTGGAACGCGACGCCGTTCGGCCGGTAAAGGCCCGAGGCCAGAACCTTGACCGATCGCGTGCCGTCCTTGTCGACGATGGCATAGACCTTGTCGACGAGGCGGCTGCCGACAAACACCGTGCCCTTGTCACCCACGGCGAGCGAACGCGCGTTCGCCATGCCGGCGGCGTAAACCTCGATATTGAAACCGGCCGGCACCTTGAGCTTGGCCAATGGCACCTTGTCGGGCGCCGCGGGAAGCGGTGGCGGCGCGACTGGGGCAAGTTTCGCCGCCGCTTCGTTATCGGGACGCCCGATCATGGGTGAACCCGGTGGCAGCGCCGGCGCGGTCCCAGTTGTTGCCGAGGCCGGCGGATTGGCCGGCTGCTGCGCGGCAGCTCCGACCGTGAATGCACAGAAAAAAGCGCCGGCGAGCAAAAGGCTGCGCGGCGCGGACGAGCGGATCATCATCGTATTCTCCCCTATTTTTTTGATTCATGCCGTCACTCCGCGACTGGTCCTTCGGACCATCCACGGAAACACGGTGTGTGCTCAGTGTTTGTATGGGTTTAGTGTTTAGTGACGGGTACGTCGGAGAGATCGAGGATTGCTTCGCTAAACGGAAACTCCAGTACGATTTCGCCCTCATCGTCCGTCACTTCGAGGATAGCACTCAGCAGAGCCCCCTCAACGCCTTCGGTCTTCAAAAGTTCCCGGATCATCGCGCGCGCGACTTCCCAGGCGCGGTCCGGATTGCGCAGCTCCTCGCCTTCGGGATCGGCGATCAATTCATCGCCGATGCGGGTGTTGAAGAAATACCGCGGCATGAGTCGAAATCCACTTTGGTTGGGGTCCGTTTTGGGAACCGGCGACTTCTCACGAGTTCTTTATCTGGAATTCGCCTGATCGAGTCGAAGCGTCGCCAGTATCCGGATCAACGTGCGTTAGTCTGAACCTGTTGATCCATCTTTGGTTTGACAGCGCGCCTGCACAAATAAGTGAATTCCTTTTGCGATGCAGCATGAGAACACAATGATTTATGAAAAAAGATTTCACTGGCGAACTTTTCAATCCCGATTAGTTTATCTGCCGTGAGGGCGGAGATCGTCCGGTTCACAACAAGGAGAGCCAAAATGGCCTGGAAGACCCCGAAGATCGTCGAAGTGCCGGTCGGCATGGAAATCAACATGTATGCGTGCGCCGCCCGCAAATAAGCGGCCGCAACAAGCTTCTCGTTTTGATTTAAGGTGGACCTCCAGGCATGACGCGTTCCTGAAAGAGGGAACGTGACCACGCTGGTGTCCACCTTAGAAGCTTTCAGATATCTCCAGGAGACGGATCATGCTTCGCGTCGTCGTCCTGGGCGCCGCGGCAGGTGGTGGTGTCCCGCAATGGAATTGCGGATGTCCGGTTTGCAGAACCGCGCGGACCGATCCCGAGCACCAAAGCACCCAGGCTTCGATTGCGATCAGCGCCGATGATGCGCACTGGTATCTCATCAATGCGTCTCCAGATTTGCGCCAGCAATTGATCGCGACGCCAAAGCTTCATCCCGGTGCGGAGAAGCTTCGGCACAGTCCGATATCGGGCGTCATCCTGACCAACGGCGAAGTCGATGCGATCGCGGGCTTGTTGTCGATGCGCGAAGGCTCGCCGTTCACGGTCTACGCGCACACAAAAGTGCTCGCGATCCTGAAGGCGAACAGCATCTTCAACGTGTTGAATGAGAAGAACGTGCGCCGCCAGGGTATAGAGGTGGACAGGGCATTCGAGCCGGCATTGCCCGACGGCTCGCCATCCGGCATCGAGATCCAGCCGTTCGCCGTCCCCGGCAAAAGCGCGTGGTATCTGGAAGGCAAGGCTCACCCCGGCGGGGATGACGGCGCAGGCGACACGCTCGGGCTTCGGGTCAGCGACAAGGCGACGGGAAAATATTTCTATTTTCTTGCCGCCTGCGCTGACGTCACCGATGAGCTGAAATCCCGGCTTGCCGGCGCGCCTTTGGTCTTCTTCGATGGCACGGTGTGGCGCGACGACGAGTTGATTACCGCCGGCCTCGGCAACAAGACCGGGCGAGACATGGGACATATTGCAATGTCAGGCAACAGCGGTGCCATTGAAAGCCTCGCCGGTCTTGATATCGGCACCAAGATATTTCTGCATATCAACAATTCCAACCCGGCGCTGCTGCCCGCCTCCGACGAGCGCAAGATGGCGGAGCGCGCGGGCTGGCAAATTCCTGCCGATGGAATGGAGATCGTGCTTTGAACGCGATAACCCTGAACGGGATGACAGCCTTCTCGCTCGGTGCGAGCGCGCCGCTTAACAGCGCCGCGGAGCTGGAAGCAGCGTTGCGCCAGATCGGGGCCACCCGTTATCACAATCTGCACCCGTTCCACCGGCTCTTGCACGGCGGCAAGCTGAACAAGGGACAGGTGCAGGCCTGGGCGCTAAACCGCTATTATTACCAGAGCACGATCCCGATCAAGGACGCGGTGGTGATCTCGCGCTTCCGCGACCGCGGCACCCGGCTGGAATGGCGCCACCGGATCGAGGACCATGACGGCGATCTCGGCACCGAAGGCGGCATCGAGCGCTGGCTGAAATTGACCGAGGGCCTCGGCCTCGACAGCGCCTACGTGGAATCCGCCGAAGGCATCCTGCCGGCGACGCGCTTTGCGGTTGACGCCTATGTGCACTTCGTCCGCGACAAGTCCCCGCTCGAGGCCATCGCCTCCTCGCTGACGGAACTGTTTGCGCCGAACCTGCACGAGGAACGGATCTCGGGCATGCTGGCGCATTATGACTTCGTCAATCCCGATATCATGAGCTATTTCAGCCGGCGCATGCAGCAGGCGCCGCGCGACGCCAATTTTGCCCTTGATTACGTCAAGGCCCATGCGAAGACGCCGGCGGAGCGCGAGGCGGTCTGCAATGCGCTATTATTCAAGACCAATGTGCTTTGGGTCCAGCTCGACGCGCTGTATCATGCCTATGTCGATGGCCATATACCGCCGGGCGCGTTCGTGCCTAGAGCCAACTAACTAGAGGCGAATCAATGGCAGGCAGCCGCAACATCAGTGTCAGCGAGGCGAGCCGGCCGGTGCTGCCGCGGCATGCCAAGCTGAAATTCGATGAGACGCGGCAGGTCTGGGTCATCCTGGCGCCGGAGCGGGTGCTGGCACCGGACGAGATCGCGGTGGAAGTGCTTCACCTCTGCGACGGCGTTCGCAGCGTCGCAGAGATGATCGATCAGCTCGCCGCCAAATACGCCGCCGAGCGCGATACCATCGCCACCGACGTCATCGCCATGTTGCAGGACCTTGCCGACAAGGGATTTTTGACCGAAGCGCGCGAGAAGACCTCATGAGCCCGACCCTTACCGATGCCGGCGTAGCCGCCAGCGAACCTTTCGACGGGCTCGCGGTGCTGGAGAGTCGCGGCACGACGGCCGAGACGTTCGGGATTCCGCTCGCGGTGCTTGCCGAGTTGACGCATCGCTGCCCCCTGCAGTGCCCCTATTGCTCCAATCCGGTCGAGTTGGATCGCGGCAGCAGCGAGCTCACGACCGAGGAATGGAAGAAGGTCCTCTCGGAATTGGCCGAAATCGGCGTGCTGCAGATCCATTTCTCCGGCGGCGAGCCTACCGCGCGCAAGGATCTGGTCGAACTCGCGCAGCACGCCAGCGATGTCGGATTGTACTCCAACCTCATCACCTCGGCGGTGCTCCTGACCAAAGAGAAACTCTCGGCGCTGGCCGACGCCGGACTGTGTCACGTGCAGATCAGTTTTCAAGGCAACGAGCCGGTAGTCGCCGACCGGGTCGCCGGCTTCAAGGACGCGCATGAAAAGAAGATAAAAGTTGCAAAATGGACGCGCGAACTGGATTTGCCGCTGACGGTCAACGCGGTCATGCATCGGCAAAACCTGCATCAGCTTTCCGACATCATCCAGATGGCGGTCGATCTCGACGCCGACCGGCTGGAGGTGGCCAATGTGCAATATTACGGCTGGGCTTTGAAAAACCGCGCGGCGCTGATGCCGACGCTCGCGCAGATCGAGGAGACCAGCCGCATCGTCGAGGAAGCGCAGGCGCGGCTCAAGGGCGTCCTTGCCATCGACTATGTGGTGCCGGACTATTACGCGCTGCGGCCGAAGAAATGCATGGGCGGCTGGGGCCGGCAGTTCTTCAACATTTCGCCGGCGGGGAAAATTCTGCCCTGCCATGCCGCCGAAAGCATCACCGGGCTCGAATTCTTGTCGGTGCGATCTAATCATTCGATCGCCTGGATCTGGCAGAATTCCGAAGCCTTTAATCGCTATCGCGGCACCGGCTGGATGCCGGAGCCGTGCAAGAGCTGCGAATTCAGGGAAGTCGATTTCGGCGGCTGCCGCTGCCAGGCCTTTGCACTGACCGGCGATGCCGGCAATACCGATCCGGCCTGCACGCTGTCGCCGATGCATGAAGAGATCTTCAAACTGGCCGAGGCGGAAGCCGCTGATAACAACAACCGCTTCATCTATCGCAATTTCGCCGGGGGTACGCCGGAGACGGACGGCGACCATGGCGCCTGACGCCGACGCGGGCAAATCCTTAAATCAACGCTCCGATCCGTTCGCGCCGTTGACCTCAGAGCTGCTGCCGGTCGGCGACGGCCATGAGATTTACGTCGAAACCGTCGGCCGCACCGACGGCATGCCTGCGGTCTATCTGCATGGCGGGCCCGGCAGCGGCTGCCAGCCGGACCACCGCCGGCTGTTCGATCCCGAGCGTTTTCATGCGGTCCTGTTCGACCAGCGCGGTTCGGGGCGAAGCCGCCCCAAGGGTCGCCTCGAGGACAATACGCTCTCCCATTTGATCGCGGACATGGAAACCATCCGCGAAAAATTCGCGTTTGAGCGCTGGATGGTCGTCGGCGGTTCCTGGGGCGCGACCTTGGCGCTGGCTTACGCGCAGGCGCACCCCGACCGCGTCGCGGGCATCGTGTTGCGCGCGACTTTTCTCGGCACCCGCCGAGAGCTGGAAGGCGCATTTCTCGAGGCGCTGCCGCGCTTCTATCCCGATCTCAGCGATGATTTTCTGGGCGTGCTGCCGAGGAAAGAACGCGCGAAGCCGCTCGATGCCTATTGGCACCGCATTCTCGCTTCCGATCCCGCGGTGCACGGGCCGGCCGCCCGCGCCTGGCATGACACCGAGCGGATCCTTTCCGAACACGCGCCCGGCCGTGTCCGGCTTGATCTTAGTTCGCTCGATTCAACACGCGCCCTGCCCGCGACGCCGTTCATGGAAGCGTACTATTTCCAGAACGACTGTTTTATGAGACCTGGACAACTCCTGGCGGACGCGCAAAAGCTTGATCGAATCCCCGGCCTGATCGTGCAAGGCCGCTACGATTTGCTGTGCCCGCCGGCAACCTCGCATGCGTTGCGCGCGGTGTGGCCCGACTCTGAAGTTCGCGTGGTCGAGGGCGCCGGCCATTCGCTCTACGATCGCGGCATCCGGGATGCCGTGATGAAGGCGATCGCGGACCTGGCCTCAGAGATTACCGGATAAGGGACTGCCGAACATGCCGCTCGCCGGAAAAGGAATGCTGCTGACGTCGATGGACATCGATCCTGCCGACGAGGCCGACTTCAACCGATGGTACGACCGCGAACATCTGTTGGAGCGCGTCGCGATCGAAGGCTTTGTCGAGGCCCGGCGCTATGTCGCGCATCGCGGCTCCCCGAAATATCTCTGCCTCTATTCCACGGCGACTTTCGACGTGCTCGACAGCCCGGCCTATCGCACCGCATTGAAGGACCCCACCGATTGGTCGAAGAAGAACCTCGCGCGCTTCAAGAACATGATCCGCGCTGTCGCGCGCATCACGATCAGCTGTGGACAGGGCCGTGGCGCGGCGCTCGGCATCATCCGCCTCCGTCCCGCCGCCGGCAGCGCGGACAGATTGCGCGCGGCGCTCGCGACAAAACTCGATCCGGAAAAGCTCGACGGCATCATCTCCATGCATCTGATCGAGAACGATCCCGTGCTTTCCAAGCCGATCACCGAGGATCCCCCGGTTTCCGATCCCGGTGCCGGCGACTGGTTTGTCCTGATTGATGCCGCAGATGTGAACGCGGTCTCGGCCGCGATCGCAGCACGCTTCACTGGATCGGCTGTGTTCGAGGGAGGAATACAGGTGTCCGTCGGAAGTTATAATCTGATGTGGGATTTGGCGAAGAGCGACATTGCGCTGCCCTAAATCAAAGCGTGACGCCCGGAAGGTGGACATTGTTGCAGTGCCGCATGCACCGAAGCCGCATTAAACGCTGGGCGGCCAGACCAATAGGGAATGGTGATTAAGCAAATAATGGCTTTTCAGTGCAGCGCCGATCATATTGAATGGCTGGATTCACTAAGCCCATGATATGGCAGGCAAACCATAAGAACGCCGCGATGAGCGTTCACAACAGAAGTCAAAGGCCGAGCGGTTATCGTCACCGCACGGGACAAGGTAGGAATGAAACCGACTGATATTTCGGCGCCCGACTATTTCCACAAAGTGGTCGACTGCCAATGGGCCTGTCCCGCGCATACGCCAGTCCCAGAATACATTCGCTTGATCGCGGAAGGCCGTTACAGCGACGCCTACATGATCAATTGGAAATCCAACGTGTTTCCGGGAATTCTCGGACGCACCTGCGATCGTCCATGCGAGCCCGCGTGCCGCCGCGGCCGGGTCGAGGACACCCCAGTCGCGATCTGCCGATTGAAGCGCGTCGCCGCCGACTTCAAGGACGACGTCAAGCACCGCATGCCGCGGCCATCAGCGAAAAACGGCAAGCGCATTGCGATCGTCGGCGGCGGGCCCGCCTCGCTCGCGGTCGCCCGCGACCTCGCGCCGCTCGGCTATCACTGTACGGTGTTTGATTCCGACCCCAAGGCCGGCGGCATGATGCGGACGCAAATTCCAAAATTCCGGCTGCCGGACCAGGTGATCGACGAGGAAACCGATTACATCCTCAATCTCGGCATCGAGTTCAAAGGCGGCCATCGCATCGACAGCCTGAAGAAACTGCTGTCTGAAAACTACCATGCGATCTTCGTCGGCTCCGGCGCGCCGCGCGGCCGTGAGCTCGACATTCCCGGCCGCAAGGAGGCCACCGCCAATATTCACATCGGCCTCGACTGGCTCTCGAGCGTGTCGTTTGGCCACACCGACAAGATCGGCAAGCGCGTGATCGTGCTCGGTGGCGGCAACACCGCGATGGATTGCTGCCGCACCGCCCGCCGTCTCGGCGGCGAGGACGTCAAGGTGATCGTGCGTTCCGGCTTCGAGGAGATGAAGGCCTCTCCCTGGGAGAAAGAGGACGCCATGCACGAGGACATCCCGATCCTCAATTTCATGGTGCCTGTCGCCTTCACCCACGACAATGGCAAGCTCACCGGCGTTACCTTCCAGAAGGTCAAGGCCGAGTACGACGCCAAGGGCCGGCGCAATCTGGTGCCCACCGGCGAACCGGACCAAACCATCGCTTGCGACGACGTCTTGGTGGCGGTCGGCCAGGAGAATGCGTTTCCCTGGATCGAGCGCGATTGCGGCATCGAATTCGACAAATGGGACATGCCCAAGGTCGATCCGAAGACCATGGGGTCGACCCATCCAAAAGTGTTCTTTGGCGGCGACGCCGCGTTCGGCCCGAAAAACATCATCTGGGCGGTGGCCCATGGCCACGACGCGGCACTTTCGATCCACAAGCTTTGCTCCGGCGAGGACATCACCGAGCGTCCGCTTCCCGAGGTGCAGATTTCGTCGCAGAAGATGGGCATCCACGAGTGGAGCTACGACAACGACATCTCCGCCGACAAGCGTTTCAAAGTGCCGCATCGCGACAAGGTGGGAGCACTCAAGGACATCCGCGCCGAAGTCGAGCTCGGCTACGACGTCAAACTGGCGCTCGGCGAAGCGCAACGCTGCCTGAACTGCGACATCCAGACCGTCTTCACCGCGCCGCTATGCATCGAATGCGACGCCTGCGTCGACATCTGCCCGATGGACTGCATCACCTTCACGCAAAACGGCGAGGAAGAGGATTTGCGGGCGCGGCTGAAGGCGCCCTCGCCGCATCCGGACCAGGACCTCTATGTCGCCGACGGGCTGAAGACCGGCCGGGTGATGGTAAAGGATGAGGACGTCTGCTTGCATTGCGGCCTGTGCGCCGAACGCTGCCCCACATGCCCGTCCAAAAGCCGATCAGCAGCGTAAACGACTTCGTCGTCCGCTTCGCCAACGTCAACGGCTCGGGTTCGGCGAGCGCCAACGAACTGTTCGCCCGCGCCATCCTGCGCCATGGCGTGCCGGTCTCGCCGCGCAACATCTTTCCCTCCAACATCCAGGGCCTGCCGACCTGGTACGAGGTGCGCGTGACCGAGGAGGGCCATCTCGGCGCCCGCGGCGGCGTCGACATGATGGTGGCGATGAACCCGCAGACCTGGGACAACGATCTCGCCTCGATCGAGCCCGGCGGCTATTTGTTCTACGACTCGACCAAGCCGATGCCGTCGTCGAAATTCCGCGCCGACATCTCCGTGATCGGGGTGCCGCTGACCGCGATCACCAACTCGACCTATACCGACCCGCGGCAGCGCCAGCTGTTCAAGAACATCATCTATCTCGGCGCGCTGTGCGCGCTGCTCGATATGGACCCGAAGCTGGTCGAGCAATTGATCGCCGAGCAGTACAAGGGCAAGGAAAAGCTGTTGTCCTCGAACGTCCACGCGCTGCATCTCGGCCGCGACTGGGCATTGCAAAATCTCAAATGCCCGATCGGCCTGCGGGTCAAGAAGGCCGACAAGGTCGGCGACCGCATCTTCATCGAAGGCAACAGCGCAGCCGCGCTCGGCGCGGTCTATGGCGGCGCCACCGTGTGCGCCTGGTATCCGATCACGCCGTCGTCCTCGCTTGCCGACGCCTTCGCCGCCCACTGCAAGAAGCTGCGGCACGATCCCGAAACCGGCAAGGCAAAATACGCGATCGTCCAGGGCGAGGATGAGCTGGCTTCGATCGGCATCGTGATCGGCGCGTCATGGAACGGCGCGCGTGCCTTCACCGCCACTTCCGGCCCCGGTATCTCATTGATGCAGGAATTCATCGGCCTGTCTTATTTTGCGGAAGTCCCGGCCGTGATCATGGACGTGCAGCGCGCCGGTCCCTCGACCGGCATGCCGACGCGCACCCAGCAATGCGACATCAT
>WNFM01316379.1_pt1 | contig 23632 bp, 28 predicted proteins | sample 5400271 | NCBI WGS metagenome assembly WNFM01 (sample SAMN13153352, study PRJNA577476) | soil metagenome | isolation source: 60 cm saprolite on Douglas fir-dominated hillslope | place: USA:California | collected 2013-09-17 | reverse complement strand
TCAATTTTCGCCGATTCTTTCCTCGTACGATCTGGCGGAGGCGATTCGAAAGGAATTTCGGCCGGGTGATGTGATCGTGATCGACGGTGAGTACCATGAAGCATCCACGTTGAATTTTTATACCGGGATGCAGGTGCACGTCCTGCACGAACCGAGCGGGAACCTGTGGTACGGCGCGAAATTTCCCGACGCACCGCATATTTTTGAGACGGCGGATTCGCTGGCGGTGTTGTGGAAAGGTTCGGAGCGCGTGTTCCTGTGGACGGATCAGGAGCGGCCGAAAGAACTCGGGGGCCTGCCGTTTTTTGCCTTGGCGAAGAGCGGAGGAAAGTTCATTCTTACGAATAGGGACCCGAAAGATTGAGCGCGGGCGCTTATATCGGCCTTCCTACGAGCGTATGGCGCGATGCGATCCTGCTGCTCGCCGCGGGTCCGTTCGTTTATTACGCAGTAGGCATGGTGGCCGCCCTGCGATTCTTCCGTCGCGAACGGGCCCAGCAAGCGCAGGACTTCACGCCTCCGGTGAGTATTTTGAAACCGGTGCGAGGAGTGGACGAAGATGCATACGCAAACTTTGCGAGTTTTTGCCGGCTGGATTACCCCTCGTATGAAATTCTATTTGCGGTGGCCGACGCGGACGATCCGGTACTGCCGCTGTTGGAAAAACTGCGGCTGGAGTTTCCGGGCAGCAATCTGCGGGTAATCACCCAGATTCCGCAACTCGGAGCAAATCGAAAACTGAACAATCTGGCGAAATTAGCTGGGGAAGCGCGTCATGATGTGCTGGTGATCTGCGACAGCGATGTGCGGGTGAGTCCGAATTATTTACGAGAGGTGACAGCGCAGTTTGCCGACCCGCAAGTTGGCGCGGTGACGGCATTCTTTCGCGGGGTGACGCGCGGAAGCCTGGGCGCGGAGATGGAAGCGTTGGTGCTGGCGACCGAGACGGTGCCGAATGCGTTGGTAGCGAGGTTCATCGAGGGCAAGGTGCAGTTCGCGTTTGGATGGACGATGGCAACAACGAAGGTGCACTTACGAGCGATCGGCGGCTTTGAAGATATGGTGAATGTTCACTCCGACGATTTCGAGCTGGGGAACCGGATTGCGGCGCGGGGATTGAAAATTGAATTGCTGGCGACTCCGGTAGAGATGGTGTTTGCGCCGGAAACGTTTGGGCAATATTTGCGACATGAATTGCGTTGGGCGATCGGCTTGAGAAATGTGCGGCCGGCGGGGTATGTGGGACTGCTGTTCACATTTGGACTTCCGTGGACGGTAGCGGCGGTGGTGCTTGCGCCGACGGCGGGATGCGCGGCGGTCTATATTGCGGCGTACCTGCTCTTTCGACTGAGCCAGGTGTGGGTTACCGGAGTTTGGGGACTGAACGATGAAGTGACGAGGAGGAGTTGGTGGATGACTCCGTTTCGCGATTTAGTGAATTTTCTGGTGTGGGTGGCGGGATTTTTCTGCAGCAAGATTGAGTGGCGCGGGGTGAGCTACCGGGTGAAAAAGGGATTGCTTGTGCCGGTGAAAGTAAGCGGGAAAAATCATTCGTGAGCCTGGCGATTTTTATTTCGCGGGGAAATTTGCTGCGTGACTTGGTGTTGCTGCTGGCGTGCATTCCGCTGGCGTATTACCTGTTCGCGATTGCGGCGGCGCTGCGGTTCTTTCCCGGGGAACGAAATAAGGTGCTTGGGACGTTCATGCCGCCGGTGAGTGTTTTGAAGCCGGTGCGCGGCGTGGATTTTGCGTCGCGTGAGAATTACGCGAGTTTCTGCAAACAAGATTATCCCGAATGCGAAATTCTATTTTGCGTGAATGAGCTGAATGATCCGGCGGTTCCGCTGATTCACGACCTGATGGCGGAGTATCCGAAGCGGAGTATTCGGCTTCTTTCTGGCGCTCCGCAGATTGGTTCGAACCGCAAAGTAAATAATCTGGCGCTGCTGGCGCGCGAAGCGAAATACGAGTTGCTGGTGCAGAGCGACGGCGACGTACGAGTGGGGCCGGACTACCTGCGCGAAATGGTTGCTCCGTTCGAACGAGCTGAGACGGGAGTGGTGAGCTGCTTTTATCGCGGAGTGACGGAGCGGAATGTTTGGGCGGAAATTGAGGCGCTGGGAGCAGCGACAGATTTTTCGGGAGGCGTGCTGGTGGCGGATTGGATGGAAGGCGTGACGTTTGCGCTGGGCGCGTCGGTGGCAACCACGAAAACGTGGCTGGCGAAGATTGGCGGGTACGAGGCACTGGCGAATGTACTGGCGGATGATTACGAAATCGGGAATCGTGTGGCAAAAGCGGGCGGACGTGTAATGGTGTCGCGCGAGGTTGTCGCCACCATGTACCCGGCACTCACGTTGCGAAAATTTTGGGAGCACCAATCGCGATGGGCGAAGACGGTGCGGCTGTGCCGGCCGGCTTCCTACGTCGGATTGTTGTTTACGCACGGATTGCCGTGGGTGTTGGTGGGGGCCGCGGTGAGCAGATCCGCGATTGGCGCGACAGCGATACTGGTTGCGTATCTTTGGTTGCGGCTCGCGCTTGCCTGGACGGTCGGAGTATGGGGACTGCGCGATGACACCACACGGCGGAAATTGTGGCTGGTGCCGTTGCGCGACGCATTGCATTTTGCGGTGTGGGTGGGGAGTTTTTTCTCGAATCGGATTACCTGGGGCGAGGCGGAATTTCGTTTGACGGGCAGCGGCGAAATGGTCGCTGTGGGCGTGCAGGCGCCGGAAAAGAGCGGGAAAAAGGCGCTGCGGGCAGGTTGACGGAGCCGCGAAAGGCGTTTAATCTGAAAGAGATGAATCGTGGCTGTCCCGAACCCGGGAATGTGCCGCGGTTCGTTTTTGTTGATCGTTTTGAGTGCCCCCCGCGCGACCACGAAACCGTCACGCACAACTGCTGGGAGGTCGTCCAATTGGCAGGACTTCAGATTCTGAATCTGACTATCCTGGTTCGAGTCCAGGCCTCCCAGCCAAATTTTAAGCTCCACTAAAATCAATAAGTTAGAGCGACTCAATTCGCGCTAACTGTTTCCGCTAACTGCGAATATTCGGTAAAGCCTTCGCCGACAGTATCTACCTAAGAGGAGAACTGTCATGGCGAATCGCTAAGGTAGTGACGACGCCGGTGCCCTCGCAGCCTTAGAGGCATCGGGCGAGTCGCTTTTGGATTACATTCAGCGGCATGTGTCCGGCGATTGGGGAATCGTGGACGACCGAGACCGCAGAGAGAACGAGACCGCCATCATCATCCACATGCGAATCATGTCGGTCTACTTGTTGAAGAACGGCGTCAGGATTTGGATTATCACCGAGGCGGATCGCTCGAGCACGTGTGTGTTGCTGCCCGAGGAATACTAGGTTCTACCCATCCTTGTCCAACTTCCCGCAACGGGACTTGAGCCGTATCCACCGCAGCCGCCAGCGGCCACCTTCAAACGGTTCTATCGAACGCGCGCAGAGCACTTCGTCCGACTTCACACTTTCATGAAAACGCGCCTCTAATAGAGCACTAACGTAATCCCGACACAATCCTGAAAGCTTCGCTCGTCGAACTACCCGCCTGCGGACACGCAGTCGATGAGTAGGCATTCTGCGCACTACTGACTAGAATTGATGAAGGCCTTCATTCGACCGTGTATCTGACCGATCGCTGGAAGAGGGCATGATGAGCGTCGCGCCCGAGGAACTCTCGAGGAACCTTCAATGAGCGCAGTCCAAAAGCAATCAGGCAAGGCCGCTTTCGAGATCAAAAAGGGCACTCGGCAGGTAATGACTCTAAGCGAGACGGACGTGGAGAAGTATCTTGACCTGGGAGAGCTTCTAGACGGACTTGAAGACGGCTTTCGCGGGTTGGAGTTGGGAGAAATTCAGTCTCCGCCTCGGCCTCAAGTGTCAGTTGTCGGTAAAGGCTTCTCTCTTGCGATGCCAGCCTGGCGCCCTGGCATGCAGATCACAATCAAAATCGTCAACGTGTTCGACGGCAATCTGAAAATCGATCTACCTAACCACCTAGCCCTAATCAACCTGTTCGATCCCGAAACTGGCGCCACCTCTTGCGTCATGGATGGCACGTACATTACCGGCATCCGAACCGCCGCGTCCGCGGTTCTTTCAGCCCGAATGCTGAGCCGGACCGGATCTCGGATTGCCACCGTGATTGGGGCGGGTGTCCAAGGCCGTGAACACGTCCGATTGCTCCCATTGATTCGGGATTTCCAACGCGTCAATGTTTGCTCGCTACGCTTTGAAGACGCTCACAAGCTTGCGGCTGGGAGCGAAATCGCACGTGCAACGACTGACGTGGAAGCCGCTGTGCGTGAGTCGGACGTCGTGTGCCTGGCAGCTCACTCACCGACGCCCGTCATCAGGCCAGAGTGGGTAAAGCGCGGTACCCATGTGTCTTCCGTAGGCTATTATCCTCCGAACGGCGAACTGCCTAAGGATCTAGCACGAGGGCATCGACTGTTTGTCGAGACGCTGGATGCTTTTCAGCCGACTCCGGTTGGTTGCGGCGAACTCGCGGGCTTGGATTGCTCCGTTGGAACAACTCTCGGTGCAGTGGCTCTTGGTCGGAAGGCAGGCCGACTTAGCGACGGCGAGATCACTGTATATAAGGCTATGGGTATCGCCATGGAGGATATGGTCGCTGCCAATCTCGCTTACCAGAGGGCCAAGCGAGAAGGTGGTGGAGGAGTGATGGACTGGTGATTGCATCCCGGAAAATGGCAATCACATGTTGAGTGGCCGGGCGCCATTGATGAGCACAGCGCTGCACGACAACTCTTATGTTACGGTCACATGCTTAGCCCGGAGGCGTTGTGCCTAAAACGAATGGCATTCTTGAATCGTCTTTGTACGTGAGCGATGTATCTCGCTCCGTCCGTTTTTACCAGGAGACATTTGGGTTTAGCGTTATCAAAGAATTCGGCGAGCGTGGCTGCGCAATGCGCTCGGGTGAACGTCAGGTGCTGCTGCTCTTCAAGAAGGGAGCTTCGCGTGCGATCGAATCGCCTCACGACGGGGACGGCGAATTACATGTCGCGTTTGCTATTGCATCGGCCGAGTTGGACAACTGGGAATCCTGGCTCCGAACGAGAGGAATCGAAGTGGAAGAGAAGCGAAATTGGGAATTGGGAGGACGGAGCCTCTACTTTCGCGACCCGGATCGACATTTGATCGAACTCGCCACGCCGGGCACATGGTCGGTCTATTGAAACGAGATGTCCGGCGGACCCGTTAACAAGGAGTTGGGCGCTTACGGCTCGGATCCGCGTTTGCCATCGCCGTAGCGAGCTTATTCATTCCGTCAGGAAGGTTTGCCGTGAACGCGGTCTTCACCTGTGAAAGGTACATATCGGCTTTCTCACCTTTCAAAACAACTCGCTGTGTGAGCCTGGTTCTTCCATCGGTGAGTCCTACCAATCGCCACTCAAACGACACCGTGGCACCCTCCAGTTGCATCTCGATGGTGGCCGCGTGGGGAACATTGACCTCGCGGATAAACCAATGCAGCGGCTCCTGTCCCGGCAATCGCGTGGTCCCACGAGACCCGCAGGCAAACGGTCCATCTAACTCAAACTTCGCAGGCGGGTCGTCCCAATTTGTGACCTCTGTCCAGTAATTCCAAGCGAAGGCAGGACTCGCGTTGCTTTCGACCGAATGGGTTATCTCCCAAGCAACGGCCACCATGGATTGCTCCTCAAGTTTTAACTTTCACAGCTCATAAATTCAAAGTCGCGTCATCTGCTTTGCCCGTGATAAACGTTCCCAAGCCCCAATAATCAGCGGGATCTCCAACCTCGCAGTGACTCCAGAGATGGGTACGCCGCAAAGAGTCTGGATGAGGCTACGCGATCACCCCCGAAACTCTTTAGCGTTATCGGTTGCCCACTCGAGGAATGTCTTTGCGGGTGCTCCAGTGACCTCTGCAACTGTGGACGTCACGTGCGCAGGTTGGCCGATGGCGGCAGCCCAAGCCTGGAGCAGCATATTCACAGCGGGCAAGGGCCCGACCCTAAGCAACTCACGCCGTGCCTCATCTGGCGAGATCTCTTCGACGCGTACCGAGCGCCCAATCACACCGCCGATGGTGAGCACCTGCTCAAATTGGCTCAACGATTGAGGTCCGGTCAGGACATATTCCGCTCCTGCGTGTCCGTCCTCGCACAACGCGCGGACCGCGACTGCGGCGATATCGCGCTCATCGATTGGAGCTGTAGGAGCGGCGAGATGCGGCCAGCGCACGACATCGTCTGCACGAATCTGCGGCGCCCACCAGCTCAGGGCATTTGCGGCAAACATTCCGGGCCGCAGAAACGTCCACTGGAGTCCGGAGGCCTCGATCAACCGCTCGATTTGCTCGACCATCGCTCGCAGCGGATTGGGCTGTTGGAAGAGCGGGTGCGCTGTTTTAATCGGAGCTGACAGAAACACGATGCACCGTGCGTGCTTCGCAATCCGCTCCAAGGCAGGAACCACAGTGGTTGGCGGCGCCGCCCACACGAGGAACACCTTATCTACGCCGGACAGCGGTCTATCAAGCGTTTCAGGGAGGGTCAGGTCTCCCTGCACCGCCTCAACCTGTGGCGGCAAGCGAATCGCGCCCGGGTTACGCGCCAGCGCGCGGACTTGTGCGCCCGTAGCGGCCAGTCCAGAGACAACTTGGCGGCCGACGGTCCCGGTCCCTCCGATGACGAGAATACGATTCATGTAAGACTATCCTACCGCTAACTCAGAACCTCAAGTGGCTGCCTCCACCTACGGCCTTGCCGGCAAAAGTAAATACCAATAGCGAAAGCACAAAGCAGCTTAGGAATTTCATCGAGTTCCCTCCGAGGATTGATTGCTGAATGCTCAATTTGCATTGGCACTTGGCACGTGAGCATTCCAATTTCGAACTTTGCCGCGCGCGCCATCGAAGATTCCTTCGTAATTCCGCAAACGGATTGTCCTTGACGTTTATAGCAACACCGTATTCACTACCCTTCGTGTCCAACTGGCTCTTCATGTTCCAGAAAAGTACGGACACTTACACGACTGTGGGTGCTCGCTGCGCTTAAAAACGCCCTGAGTGCGGAACGAACTACACGAGAAAGATCTGGCCCCGCGGCGATTTCGAGCTCATGGAAGTTCTTCCCGAGCAGCGGCGCTACGATGCAAGCCTCTGGAACGATTCTCGCGGACATCACAGTGAGTGTTTCGACAAGCGATGCCTGGGCATAGCCGGCGCGCGGCGAGGCACTGAACAGCGCAACCGGCTTGTTATAGAGCTCGCCACTAGCAACAACCCAGTCCAGCGCGTTCTTGAGAACTCCCGGAACACCGTGAGCATATTCCGGCGTAGAGAAAATTACTCCGTCCGACTGACGCAATTGAGAGCGAAAGTCGGCCACGGCCGCGTGGGGAGGATCCTTGTCAACATCGGGATTGAAGGGCGGGAGATCGCCGAGCCCACCGTAGAGACTGAGGGTAACGTCCTCCGGCGCCAAGGCAGCAGCGGCTTTGAGAAGATTCGTATTCGTAGAAGCAGCGCGAAGACTTCCGGATATGGCGAGAATTTGCATTATTCCCCCTGCACAAGATTTCTGCCGAGCCTCAGTTGTAAAGCCTCCCAATAAAGGACGCCGAGAAGATGTGTCTGAGGTCGCAAGAAAAACCAGTAAAGGACTTGGCCGCCAATCCAAGTTCCGTATACAAATGTTTCGATCATGGCCGCTCCTTCCTGCTACTGCACGGTGACGCTGACGGCGGTTGTGTGAGAAATGGCGCCGGATTGCGCAACGACATTGATTGTGGCCGTGCCCCGATTTACTTGCGAGCTGCCGGCGTTTCCACCGCAACCGCTGATGGCAAGCCCGAGCATAAGAATCGCGATGATTGTGACGGCGAGTTGTGGACCGCGAAGGCATGGCAGACTCCGCCTGCGCCACATCGCGAGGCTAAGCAACGCCATGGCCTCGATCACGGTTAAGGGACCGACCAGCTGCGGAATCAAGAATCCAAAATGCGAAACATTGGCTGACGTGGTGACAGTCAGAACGGTGCTCGCGGCTCCATTGGCGGGAGTGACAGCCGCAGGGTTGAAGCTGCAGGTTACCCCGGCAACTGGAGTACAAGAAAACGAGACGCCGTTTTCGAATCCGCCGGAGGGCACGACGTTCAAGGTGAATTGAGTCGAGCGGCCTGCAATCACCGACGCGGCGGAGGGAGTTGCTCCCAAGGAGAAATCTGCGTTGGCAATGACAATGCTGACTGCGGCAGACGTGCTGGCTCCAAATTTGCCATCTCCGGTATAAGACGCAGTAAGAGAGTGAGTGCCAGTAACGAGGGTGTTGTTCCTCAACGCGGCGACGCCAGCGTCGTCCAACGGAGAAGTTCCGATCTGTGTGGTTCCATCGAGGAACACCACACTGCCGGTAGGGACGCCTCCAGCTGAACTAACTGTAGCGGTCAACGTAATCGCGAAGCCGGGAGCGGCAGTTGCCGGAGCCACGAGAGCTGACCTGGTCACAAGAGCGGCCACTTGGAGAGGTATGCTTTCGCTGCTCGGCAAGAACGTGGCGTTTCCACTATACAGAGCGGTGATGTTATGAATACCGGCAGCAGCGAAAATTGCGTTCATCGCCGCTGAGCCATTCGCTAACGGAGCAGTTCCCAACCGAGTGGAGCCGTCTAGAAAGGTGACTATGCCAGTCAAATCTCCAACGTTGCCGGGACCGGGTGCGATGTTGGCGGTGATGGTTATGCTTTCGTCTACGTTTGGCTCAGGAGCGGATACTCTGGTCACACTGACCAGGCCGGTAGTAATTGCGCCGAAAAGTCCGTCCCGCTCGCTGCTGAATTCCGAGGTGAAGAACAGGGTTTCGGGGTCCGCAAATCCATCGGCCCGAAAGGCGAGACCGTGGAGGCCGACGTCGGTTATGTCCTTGCCGTCGCCATCAGTGAGCTTGCCTACCAATCGTCCGGTGGTGGGGTCGAAGGCGTTGATAATCCCATCACCAATGTTTCCGATCAGAATGTCGCTGCTGAATGGGCCGAAGTTTGCGCTGGCCTGACCGGTGCCCCACGGCGCATTCAAAGCGCCGCCAGTTGCAAATCGCCTGATGAAATTGCCATCCATATCGAAAATGCTGACGATGCCATTTCCTGCTCCAATCACTGGATCGTGCTTGGCGGCATCTTGCACCGCGTAAGTAACGAATACTTGTCTTCCAATCACTTGAATGCCGAAAGGTGCGAATCCCAATGGGAGATTTGGGTCCGTAAACGAACCCGGAAGCGCCACTGGGGCAAATCCAGGAATAAAGGTGTCGATGAATCCACCGTGGAAATCGGTGACCGCCAGCGCCGGTTGAGTCAACGAAGAATTCAGAATCGCCACACCTTTGTAGACCGCGTCTCTCGCAGCATTGTTGACTTCCAGCGTCGCCTGCGCCGGAAGATCGCCTTGAGCGTCTGGTCCCCAGGTGAAAATCGTTCCTTGATCGGTTACCAGGATGAAAGGCTTCACCAACGATACGCTGCCAAAGAAAGAGTTCTGATCGGCAACAATGCCGGTGGGAGTGTCGAATCCGGTTCCAGCCGAATTGGGAATGGTGAAACTGCCAGGGCGTACGCTCAGCCCGCTGGCGTCATGAGCCGTCGCACGGCCGGCGTTGTTGTCGGCCACGAAAAATGGCTGGCCGGGAAGAAACGCAATCCCCCACGGATCGGCCAAGCCCGGCGTAACATTGTTAGCGACGCTCGAAAGGTTCGAAGCAAGGTTGGCCTGCCGGTAAGCGGTCGTTTGCGCGGTCACGATGTCCGCGAGCAACAAACATCCGAATAGAAAAAACGCGGCAAAATAAACAGCAACTCTGCGTTTCACTGTACATCTCCTTCCAACAGGCACAATATTCCGGCCACCTGGCCGGGCCGAACTGAAATCTGAAACTCGAAATTCCTAATCCAAAGGCACCTTGAAAGAGCTCGACTTACGCTCCGGCGACATCCGCCTCGCGTGCCACGCCCCGCTCTCCTTGCAATAGTCGACGCAGTTGTTTGCGGGCTCTGTGAAGTTGCGATTTTGAACAACCGGTCGAGCATCCCAAACGTTGCGCGATCTCGTGGTGTTCATATCCAATGACGTCGTAGAGCACGAAAAATCGTTTGTAGCCGGAGGGCAACTTGCGGATGGCGCGCCTCAAGTTAAGCCGGTCGATCGCGCCAAACATCGAAGTGTCACTGGCGCCGAATTCGCGTGGAGTTTCGTTATTATCCGAGCCAGGATGGTCCAAGTCTTCGAGCAGAACTTCGGTTCGCTTTCTCCGACGCAGATGCATCAACACAATGTTTACAGTCACCCTATGCAGCCAAGTTGAAAACCCTGACTCGCCGCGGAACGTCCGGATCTTTCGAAAGACCTGCAAGAATGTTTGCTGCGTCAAATCTTCGGCTTCGGCCGGATTCTTAATCATGCGCAAGCACACGCTGTATACGTGTCGGCAATGCGCTTTGTAGAGGTATTCGAACGCTCCAGCATCGCCGCGCCGGGCGCACGCTATCGCTTCCCCTTCACTCCTCTCGACTGTTGCGGGTCCTACAAGTGCGTCTTTCATGTTCATTCACCTATTGATTGGCCAACGTTATCTCTGTCCCCTTGAACCGGACTGCCGCGCTAAGGCAAGAACTTGTAGCCGACGCCGTGCACGGTTCGAAAATGGAACGGCCGACAAGCATCTCTTTCAAGTTTCTGACGGAGTCTCAAAATGTGGTTGTCGACGGTGCGAGTGCAGGGATAGTTCTTGTAACCCCACACTTCGTTGAGCAATTCGTCTCGCGCAATGACGCGTCCCGCATTTTGCGCGAAGTATTTCAACGTTTTGAATTCCAGCCGCGTGAGCTTTACCGGCTGACCTTTGCGGCTTGCCTCCATGGACGAAAAGCTCACTTTCACATCGCCAAACACAAGCTCGCTTTCGTGGCCATTGGCGTTGGACGGTATCGCATGTTTTTCGATCAAGTCGAGAACTGATGTTCTTGAAGTCTCCACAAGCGAACTGTTTCCTGTGGTCTTTACCGAATCACTTTTGTTATAGGTGGCCCACTCAGGCAGCAGGACAATGACTGCTGCGAATTGCGACAGCTTCCGCATTTCTTTGGGATCCATAATTCGCATTGATTTCGAAGGCGCATTCACAACAAGCCACGGCACTGCCTGTGCCGGACCCAGCATCAGTTGTGTAATCGGATCCTTTGCAACTGCGCCCATTGGACTACCTTCTTTCTCGTGCGAACAGCGTGTGTATACTTTTTCCAGTCGTAAGCTTGACCACAGATGCGTCACACACAACGATGTGAGAATAGGTGAAAGAAAATGCGAAGAAGTGACCTACCGGTGACGCTTCGGTCCAATTTCGGTAACGTGAGCGCTGAAAGTTGACTCGCGAAAGTCTTCTTCGGATGACCAAGCAAAAAACGAGCTCTACTTAGCCTCGCCTTCTGAAGCGTGGTGAACTGGCTCTCCTCGATAGAACTCAGTCATGCCGCAAACAGCTGCTGATATTCTGGCTGTCCAGGAAGTTTCCCAGGTCATTCGGGGCAACTGCACAGCTGGGCGGAATGACGTTCTTCGAGCAGCGGTGAGGCCGAGCGCTCCGGTCAATCCGAGCGTAAAGATTGCGCAGAACGGTAGCGCGTACCAATTCATAAGTAGCTTTCTCGTGATTTTGGCGATCGACATTTTCGACTTACCTCTTGTCCTCTGGGTTTACGTCGTGCGGCGTGATGCGTATCGAGCTTGCAAAACAGCAAGCTGCAATAAAGTTGAAATTGGTTGTTGAGCGAGGGCGATTACTATGAGCGCCCGCGCTCAACACCATGGTTAAAACAGCGCTGCGTTTTCCTGCTCTTCTACTGCGCGCAAAATGCTCTGAAAGAATTCTGCAGGGCTTGAACACTGGAGAATCCCAGTGCGGAGGCAGCTGAGTTAACGCTGCCGAACTGTTCAGCCAAGCCGGAAATGGTGACGTCGTGGCAGTCTTCTGCTCCGGGCGTGCCGGCAGAGTCCAACTTCGCGCCGATCAAGGAAAAGGTCATATTGAACGCTGGTGCAGGACTGCCGCCAATGATGTCCGCCCCAATGCGCAGCCAGTCCGGCGAAAGTTTGGAGTTGCGGATCCACGCTTGCAGGTCTCCCGCAATCGCTTGCCCCGGTGCGACAATCGGTTTGGGGGCCGAGAGGAACAGGAAGTCTCCGCCGTTCACTTGCACTTCCGGGCGGAAAAAGTAGTGCCCGGCCGGCAAAACGATCGGGCTGCTAAAGGTAACGGTGATCTCGACTTCCGCTCCGGTCACCGCGGGTTCACCTTGCTTTACGCTGATGTTGTTCACCACCGTTTGCTGGGCGGTGAAGGTCGGATTCAACAGCGTTGTCGAGAAGCGCAGCGCGTGATTATTGCCATTCCTCGTCGCGGAATCGATTTCCACGTCGGAGGGGGAGTTCAGCCGGGTGGGAACCTGCGGTGTGCGATTAGCGACCGAATCCTCCGGGAAACGGTGATAGATCTCGATTTCCACGTTGGAAATGTTCGCCAAAGACGTGGTGACCAGACCGTTGATGGTAGCTCCTGTGAGCACCGTGGTCTGGCTCAGAACAAAGTCATCCGCCGTCTCCGTCTCCAGTTTGTTGACGCTCGCCGGACGCGACAACGCTCCCAATTTGCCGTCGGTGTTTCCGGTACTTACCAGGACTTGTGTTTCTTGCGCCGCAGCGCCTGCCGAAAAGAACATCGCCGCCAAAACCAAAAATGCTCCAAATAACTTCTCATTGCTGTCATTTCGCACTTCATGCTCCTTATTTTTTCTCTTAGATTTTTGTCAAACTTTCCGATTACTGCCTTACGAAACGCCTTCATGATGACCCGGGGAACAGTTCTCCGAGGTCGCACGCAAAGAGCACCGGCGTTGGCGCGACTTCGCGTGCGACTCGGATTCTCACAGCCGCAGGGATGAACTACTTATTCGCCCGCGCGATAAAAGAAATAGTCTGCGGTGTACGGCACGAGTAGTTGACGACCAATGTCGCTGGTGGCCAAGCAGCCAGTCGCGGGATTAGAGGGAGCCGATCCGCCCTTCGTGTTCAAGCGTTGGACAAAGGTGGTTTTGGACAGGATTTTACCGCCAGTTGGCCCCTCTTCGGTTCCGATGGCCGTCAACAGCAAGCAGGCAATCGAGCCAGTATTCGGGCAACTCTGATCGGTGCCGGCAACAACGGTTGTCGCCGGGGTTGCAACTGCCCAGACTTTACTGCTGTCAAAAGAACTCTGCCAAGTTGCGTTGCCGAAGGCCACCGGTTGCGGCGCCCTGGGATCGTCATTGTGGCTCAGGAAATGGGTGATGATCTGAATCGGCTCTCCGAAGAAAGTCGCGAAAAGCGTGGCTTCAGGTCGTGCTCCATTGACGGTCCAGGAAACGCTTCCGTCCTTGGGCAGGCAGACATAGCCCTGAGAACCAAACGCGTGGCCGGCCAAAAACAGATGGTTTCCCACTTGCGGAGTAATGTTGCCGGGTGTCACCGGGTTCGGAATCGGGCTGAAATTAATCTGCTCCCCGGCGTCGTCATGGGCTTTTTCTTGCGCGTAGACGGCGCCGGAAATAGCCAGAACAGCGAGTATCGCCAGTGACCAGCGAATGATGCGAGCGGCTACGCCGCCATGGAACTTCTTACTGCGATTATTGTTCACTTCTGTTTTCTCCTTATCTTTCGTCTTAGAGCGGCCGTACTGCTGACCTTTTTCAACATAAACCGTGCTGCTCAGCCGATTCGTGACGTCCGCGTGCTTTTTCGGTCCGATTCTGGTGACCATGCGCCGATTAACCGCTTCAATTGTCAGATGCAGTTGAATACACTGATGAATGCACAGGTATACGTCTACACACTGTAGTATTATTGTCTTGGAATTGTCTCGAGGAACTGTGCCCCATGCTATGGACACATTCGCATGCGGCGCAATTAGAGGAAACATGCATAGGCCACGGCACGCCAAAAGAACGAAAAACACATCCAACCGCTCGTCACCTTCTGCCGTGCGGTCAGAGAAACCCAGTGAGTTCCCGGAGCAGGCGTCCGATCGGGCAGGTGGCAAAGGTTCTCGCGGAATTAAAGCCTACGAACTGCTTCGCAAGGCCATCGCCACGGGCAGGCTGAAGCCTGGCGCAAGAATCCTGGAGAGCGAATTAGCGACCATGCTTAATATGAGTCGCACCCCGATTCGGGAAGCGATTGCAGCGCTTGAAGCCGACGGACTGGTTACTGTGGACGGAGCACGCGGACGGGTCGTGACCAAACTGGACTATCAAAGCATTATGGAACTCTATGCCGTTCGCGAGGTTCTCGAATCCACAGCAGCTGGGTTGGCGGCGCGGAATGCTTCTGATATAGAAATTGTTGCGTTGCGCGACATGCTCGAGCTGGAAGAAGGAATTCTCGACGATGTGGGAAAGCTGGCGGACCACAACCGCAGATTCCACGAAGCGATCTATTATTGCGCCCATAATCGTTACATTTTGAAGATGCTCGAATATATTCAAACCGCCATGCTTCTTCTTCAACCAGCCGGACGTGCTGGCAGCGAGCGCCGCGAGACGGCCTTGTTGGAACACCGCGCGATTGTCGACGCGATCGAGGCGCGCGACTCGGCCGCTTCCGAAGCAGCCATTCGCGATCACGTTCGTCGCGCCCAGCAGGCTCGCATCAAGCGACTTCTGCAAACGGATCAGGGTCTTCCGTGAATGCCCGTTTCATTCGGACTTGTCTTCCTTCAGGTAGGCTTCCCAGCAGTCCGCGCCACCAGACATGCGGTGGAAAAAGCGGTAGTCCTCCTTGCCAGGAATTTTGAAGCAGACGAAACCGAAGCCCTCTCCCGAAAGAATAGGCTGCTTACATTTGCTACAGATAACGGTTGTTCTGAATTGCACACATCACCTCCCCCACCTTGCTTGCTCTTCCTTGTAAGACAGCTCGTTTTGTAGCGTTTCGAGGTCCCTATCGGCTTTCTGGAGACGAGCTCGCGCCTGATCGATCGCTTTGAACACTTCGACATCGTAAATTCCAACTCTCACCTCACTCTCGTGCGATTTGAGGAACTTTTGAATAATCAGCATTTCCTTGCCGAGCGAATCTTGTGGAGATCCGTGTGGAACAGAGGCTATCTGCGCTATGAAGTCATTCCAGGAGAGGTCGCGCACAATGTAAATGTTAGGAGTCTCTTTCCCATAAGCCAGGTAAACGCATGAGCTGATCAAGTTGATGATCACGATGGCGCCGGAAAATAGAGTGCGTATCATTTTCATGATGAGTTTCTTTCCTTACCGGGACTCTTTTTTGATGGGACCTGCTCCATCTTGCTGCTGGGTCGGCTCTTGTCGACTGAACCCTTTGCTAGCTCAAACCGCTGGCCCAAAAAGTTCATCAGCTCCTCGGCGGAACGGAATCGCAATTCCCTGCCGGAATCAACTTCTTCCACCAAGCCTTCGAATCGGCCCTCTCTCGGTTTCGTTTCCGGTCCTAGTTGGACTACAAATGCTCCGCGCATAATGTTGAGAGTAGGCGAAGAAAGCGGTGAAGGTGTGACCTGATGGTGACGCCATCGGTCCAATTTTGGTGACGTAAACCGAAAATATAGGCCAGCGTGGAGTGCCGCCTCAGAGGCAGATGGAAAAAGGCGAGGTCCGCTGGGCCTCGCCTTTGTGACAACAACGCGATATTTACTTTCCGTCGTCCCCGAGGAACCGATCGGTGCCGGTGGCAATCCAACGGCCGACAGCGCCGGCAGGCGTTGAAATTCGGATCAGAAACACTGGGTTGTTACAGGTCGCTGGCACACCTGCGATTTGGCCTGCAAAGTGAGCGTCACCGTGCACGTTGAGCGAAACGGGCGCTGTGTCCAGAACGGCTGCCGCCGCGGTACCCCCATTGCACACCAGGGTGCCGGTCACCGCGGTTACCGGGCCTGGAGTTCCGCTCGAATTGCTGCCATTGAGGACCAGTCCGTCGACTTCAAAGAACGTGGTTCCGTTCAAAAGATTCACGTGTGCGCGCCCGCTGCGGACAGACCACGGGCCCGCTCCGGCGCGGATGCCTGCTACCGGGTTATCGACGCCCGGTGCAGTAATCACACCAACGATGTTTCTCCAGCGAACGATCGAATCGTCGTTATCAAATGCAAGTACCGAAGTTGCGCACAGTAATGTGAGCACTCCAAGCAATGTCTTCTTCATTTGTTTTTGTCCTTTTATTTGAGATACCAGCTCTGGCTTGTTCGGCCTACCGGTTACGATGGCAGCGTATAAGGTGAGCAGAAGGCTGACATGACCTCCAGGTGACGATTCCGGTCCAATTTTGGTGACGTGAGACCAAATAGGCTGACGAGAATCCAATTCCCCCGCGTCTAAGACTGGGACGGGCTTCGGCTATCATCTTTAATGTAAAGTTCATGTTAATGGCGTAGACTCTCGGAAACCGCTTGCCTGATGTGAGAAGCGAACCGGCCCCCAGAATGAAACAATTCCATTCCTTCCGGCTCGACACCGTGAACCACTGCTTGTGGAACGGGGAAGATCGTGTGTCGCTCACCCCAAAGGCTTTTGATGTACTGCGCTACCTTGTCGAGCATGCGGATCGGCTCGTAACGCAGGATGAAATACTCGAAGCCCTTTGGCCGGAAACGTATGTAAACCCGGAGGTCATCAAGAAATACGTCCTGGAAATCAGGAAGGCCTTGGGTGATCGTCACGATACACCTGAATTTATTGAGACATTTCCGCGGCGGGGATATCAGTTCGTAGCGGCGGTGACTGAAGTAAGCCCTGGAACCCTCTCAGACGCGAGCCTCAACGGCACCCGGAAAATGGTCGGTCGCGAAGCCGCCATGGCTCAATTGGACGGCTACCTCAATCGAGTCCTGAAAGCTCAGCGGCAGATAATCTTCATCACCGGAGAGGCCGGAGTCGGAAAGACAACCCTGATTGATGAGTTTCATAAGACAGCTACCCGCCAACCCAATCTACGAGTAGTTCGCGGACAATGCGTGGAAGGTTTCGGCGGCAAAGAAGCCTACTACCCCGTGTTGGAGGCGCTCGGCCAATGGGTTCGTGATTCGGGCGGGGGTTCCGTGGTTCATACACTGGCGAAGCAAGCCCCCACCTGGTTGATTCAGTTCCCTTCGCTCGTAAAGTCGGATCAACGGGAGGCGCTGCAAAAAGAAATCCTCGGAGCTACGCGCGAGCGAATGGTACGTGAAATTTGTGAAGCGTTGGAATCGCTGACAGCGCAGGATTCGCTCGTCCTTATCCTGGAAGACCTGCATTGGGTTGATCCGTCCACTCTGGATTTTATCTCCGCACTGGCACGCCGGCGTGGGCCAGCGAAGTTGCTGTTGTTGGCTACGTATCGCCCCGCTGATGTCATCATTTCGGGGAGTCCTTTGAAAGCACTAAAGCAGGATTTGGTGCTCCACGATCTAGGTCACGAAATCAGCCTTGAAAGGCTTGAGGAGTCAGATGTCTCCGAATACCTCGCCATCAAGTTTGTTCGCGGGGACTTTCCTTCCGGATTTGCGAACCTGATCTACCGGCGCTCCGGCGGCAACCCGCTTTTCATGGTAACCATCCTCCAAGACATGGTGAAGAAGAGACTGATTGCACAAGCCGATGGGAGATGGACACTGGGCGTGGCGCTTGCAGATGTTGAGCCGAGTGTCCCGGAGACGCTGGATCAGCTGATCGAGATGCAATTCCATCAGCTCAGTTCTCTAGAGCAGGGCATTCTGAGAAGCGCCAGCGTTGCCGGAGAGCGTTTCTCCGTATGGGCGATTAGCACCACGGCCGAATTCGAAAGTGGCAACATTGACGAAGCTTGCGAGGGACTCGCCGACAGGCTGCAATTTATAAAGGCCGCGGGAATTCACAAGTTGGCGAACGGCCAGATTTCCGCGCACTATGATTTCCGGCATTCACTTTATCGGGAAGTGCTGTATAGGCGGCTCTCCGAAATCACTCGCTCGAAATTACACCTGCTATTGGCACAGAGGCTCAAGGCGTTTTGCGATCCCTGCGAACAAGAATTGGCGACCGAACTTGCCTTGCACTTCGAAGGGGGCCGCGACTACGAGCAAGCCGTCAATTATTTACTGATTGCGGCGGACAATGCGGTTGGGCGATTCGCCTACCGTGATTGCATCGAGATACTGCAGCACGCGCACGACTTAGTGATGAAGCTTACTCTTACAGTTCGAGCCGAAATTGAGGTTCGCATCCTTGTGTCTATCGGACATGCACATTTCGCTCTGGGTGCTCTGGTTGACTCTGCCCAGACGTATGCAGCCGCGGCGGCACGCGCCCAGCAAGCTGGTCTCAAGGCGGCTCAGATGCACGCGTTAACCTGCGCGATGTATCCGCTGGGCTTTATTCGTCCCGCAGAAGGTGTCGCGGCATTGGATGAGGCCGTTGAAATCAGCGTGAGCTGCAACGATCCCGCGCGTTTGGCGCTCACCCAAATGCTGGCTTCAGGTTTCCGCCTGGTGTTTGATTCCTGGAGCGAAGCACAGGCGGAATTGTGCAAGTCCGCTTACGAAACTTTGCTCCGTCTGTCTCCAACAGAGTTGCATCCCTATCAGCGGATCGTGTATGCACATATTTTAATGCTCAATGGCAAGTATGCTGAGGCATTGGATCTCTGCGACCGCAGCGTTTCTGAAGCCAGCTCACTCGGCGCAGGCCAGGTAATGAACTTTCTGGCGCACTTTGGCGCGCTGAGCGCAAACCTGATCATTTTTCTCCGCATTGGACAATTTGGAAAAGTGTTGCAGATTACCAACGCTGGCAGAACGTCTCCGGATCAGAACTTGTCGCTATATTGGCTGCTAACCCTTCGCGAAGCCATGCTTCGGGCAAACGTTTTTGACTTCGAGGGTGCCAGGCAGATTTGCCGCGCGGCTCGTAATGTCAGGGGAGGAGAATTCCCCGACGCGCAATACCTCGCGATTGACGAGATCGCCGCCGGCAACATCGCGCTCCAGCAAGGCAAACACTCTGAAGCGGTTGAACATTTCACGCGCATACAAGATCTTGATGAGCACACAAAATTCTTCATGCACTGGGAGTGGAGGATGACGGCACAGCTCGAATTGAGCAATGCCTGGCTTCTCTCCGAGAACGTCGCAAAAGCGCGCACTGCGGCCGACGGCGTTCTAAAGTCCGCGCTGGCCACCAGCGATCCGCATCTCCAGGCGCTCGCCTGGGATCTGCAGGCGCGAGTGGCCTTGGCTGAAAATGATTTGCAGGGTGCCCGCGCCTCGATTGAGCGTGCCTTCGCAATTATCGACTGCTCCGAAGTCCAGAGCGCGGCCTGGCAAGTCTATGCCACGGCCTGGCAGTTGTACCAAAGCGTAAAGGAACACAAAACAGCGGAAATAAATCGCGAGCGCGCGGAAACCTACATACTCAAAATCGCCAATTCTTTCTTGTCTGATGAACCTCTTCGCGCAACTTTCCTCGCAGCAAGTCCCGTCCGCCGAATCCTGTGCGAAAAAGTCGTGAACGCGCCTAGTAGTAAGGATGGACTGGGAGCGCGGCGCGGCGCGGCGTGTTGAAAATAGCTCTATCCGTTTGAGTTGCGAAGAACAGGACAGGTGTCTTCAGTTCTGCGAGCAGATCCCGTGCTTCTTGTTGTTTGTTCTGTTTTTGATAGAGCCCGGCCAAGCCTCATCACAGCGCGCAGCTCGGGCGATTTCGATTTCTCCCGCTGGGCAATCTTGATGCACTGACTGAAACAGCTTTCGGCATCGGCGAAATCTGGCGGCTCAGCCTCAACCGTTCGACCCAAATGAGATTTGCAAAGCCCGCGGGAAAGTTGCCGATCGCATACTTTGCGGCCAAGTATTGGCTGACATCCGCCCGTTCCAACCGTTCCAGCAGAATCTCATCGAATAATTGGTGTACCAACAAATCTTGCTTGAGCAGCACGGTACGTCCCAAGAACCATTAATTTCGCAGGGCCATCGTTAAGCCAAACGATGGTTAGACGTTAGGAAGATCGTAAGCGGAGTCGGGAATGTGGCGCGCGGCGGAGGAAGATTTTGCCTTTACGACGATGGCATTTCTGGCTGGCAGCTTCCGGCTAAGCCCAAGAAAGAACAGCTGCAAAAATTTGCAGAGCGTAGCGTAGAAAATCGAGTTGCCGGTTACCACGAGCAATGTGGTTGACCAGGAATTGAATAACGGAGCATCGGAGTTGGTGAGTCGTGGCAGCAGGCTTATTGGCGCCAACAGAAGACTCAGCCAATTGTACAGCACCTGGGCATCAAGCCCGCCGCGTGTGGGTGCGTGGTCGATTGCGTAGCCGGCGGCTTGCAGGCTCAGGGCCAGGACAAAGCCGGCGAACGCGAATTGTCGGATGCGGCTATTTTTCATGAGCAATCTCACTGACTCTAAAAACAACAACGAAGTGGTCCGCGAATCGCTGGACCTGACGAAAGAAACTTGCCTGGAGTGGTCGCATCGCGGTCAGTTCCTGCGACTCGCGTGAAGCGTCTCCTGAATAGCCGGCCGCACCGACGGCTCGCTTGCAATACTCGCGAGTCCTGCGCCGTCCAAGGCGTCCACGAATTTCTGAATATCCTCGAGAGCAGTTTCGCGTGAAACGTCGTACTGACTCTCGACCCAGGACGCCATTTCGGTGACTGAGACGCCCTCGCCCATAAGCTGCCAGAGCTCAGCACCGATCGGATTGAAGGAAAATATAGCATCGAGGTCGGCGGCTCCGTTCCCTGTCGGCAGCACAAAAGTAGCGGATGCGACCTCTTGACTCGCTGCTGCCGCGCTGCGGCGGAACTTCGTGTTTTGACACAGTGACACTGAGCAGTCCTCTTTCTACTGAGCACAATTTGGGCCCGAAAATCGAAAGCGAGTGATGAAATCAAAATGCGGGACGACGACGTTGATTAAGATTTTGCAATGCCAGAACCAAACTCGCAAGCCGCTGTTCCCTAGTGGTTAACATCCGACCGGACACAAATTCAGAGCCTCAGGACTTAATTCTTTCGCGGCATCGCAGCAGAGAAAGCTGGTGAAATAGGTGGCGGCGTGGAAAAATGTTAACAGGTTGATAAATACATAAGTTGAAGGAATTCATGTGCGCTCGCTGATTTCAAAAAGTTTTGCCGGTGTTCTTTGCCTGATGTTTTCGATGCAACCACTTACCGCCCAGCAAGCTGAGCCGGTTGGTGCGGTGTCGAATGCCAGCAACGCGACGGTGGGCACAACGCCGGTCTCAAGCGGTACGACGTTATTTTCCGGCGACTTGGTTAAGACGGGCGAGGCTGGCCGGCTGCAGGTGCAGTCTGGCACGACGCAATTTGTATTTGACTCGAATAGCGCCGCGAGAATTTTTCGCGCAGGAGACCGGGTGACGGTTGAGCTGGAAAGAGGTTCGGTATCGTACTCGGCGAGAGGAGTGTCCGATAGCCTCACGCTATTTGCCCAAGATATCAAATTTGTGCCGAGAAGCGGTGAACTGGCCGTCGGAACGATCGCGATTGTGACGCGGTGCGAGGTAAAGGCGAGCACGGTGGGCGGCACGCTGCAGGCTACGTCCGGCAAAGAAAGCAAGACGATTGACCCTAACGGTTCTTATAACGTGCTTTCCGAAATTGGCGTGGAGTACAACGATTCGTGGAAGCCGGTGCCGCAGGAGTATCCGGAGTATCCGCGCGGCGCGGAGTATCATCACTCGCACAAACATGTAGCGTGCGCCGAAGGCGTTTGGCAAACGAAAAGAGGGCCGATCCTGGCGGGCACGGAAGGTCACTTCAAAATCGTCATGGCGGGAGCCGTCGGAATAGCGACGACGGTGGTGTTGATTAAGGCGCTGGAGAGTCCGGCGAAGCCGTAATCCATTGCTGAGTTGTGAGCAGTGAAGTTCTTGATCCAACGACGGTTTAATGCTCCTAGTTCCCTGTTTCCGAAGATTGCTAAATTATAGTAAGGTAGCGGGCACAAGGAGAACCCATGAAGCCCGCCAGAATTGTGATTTGCGCACTGATTTTGATTGCGCCGCTCGCTTATGTTGCGCTGCACGCAAAGCCGCATCCAGCCACGGTGGAAGACGAGATCAAAGATTTCGAGCAGCGAGCCAACGCGGCATACGAGGCGAACGATCTGCCGAAGTACTTTTCTTTCTATGCGAACGATTTTTCGCAGTTTTTGCCGGAAGGGCGTAGTGACCTTGCGGGTTATCGAAAGGACTGGGGCGCGTACATCGGAGAAGGGAATCGGGTGCAGAAGGTGGAGATTTCCGACATGCATATCCAAGTGGGACCGAGCACGGACACGGCGGTGGCCAGTTACTTGCTGCACGTGCGCACCAAGTTGAAGGATGGAAAGATCACCGACGAGGACAATCAGGAATCGGACGTGCTGTTCAAGAGGAATGGCGAATGGAAGGTGGTATTTCTGCATTATTCGGCGGCGCCGAAGAAATGACCGGGTGCTGTAGAAAACGTTGCAGGCTGTGACGTGCGTCCAACCAAAGTAGGAATTTCAGGGGCTCCAAAATGAGTGAACGCAGCGACCGGAAACTCGGGATGGACCGGAACATCACACGGCGCGATTTTCTGAATGGAGTTGCGGTCGGCGCGAGCGGAGCGGTGGCGGGTTCGATGCTTCCAGGATTTGCAGTGGAGGCGATTGGCGCGTCTACCGCGGCGCAGGATCAACCGGGATATTATCCGCCGGCGCTGACTGGGCTTCGCGGAAGCCATGAAGGCTCATTCGAAGCGGCGCACGGTGTGCGCGACGGCAAATTTCCCGGAAAAGGCCGCACCGCGAATGACACCAAAGAAACGTACGATTTGGTGGTCGTAGGAGGCGGCATTAGCGGGCTCGCGGCAGCTTATTTCTGGCGGGCAAAAAATCCCAACGCGCGGATATTGATTCTCGATAATCACGATGATTTTGGCGGCCATGCGAAACGAAACGAGTTTCGCGCCAACGGACGGACGCTGCTGGCCAATGGCGGAACGTGGGCCATCGAATCACCTTTTCCCTACAGCAAAGTGTCGCGCGGATTGATGGACGAACTCGGAATTAATCCCGAGCAACTTGCGAAGAAGTGCTACCGCGAAGGCGTTTACAAGAATCTTGGCAACGCGGTGTTCTTTGACAAGCAGACGTTCGGAGCCGATCGACTGGTGACGAATGCGCCGAGTGGCTGGATGGGACGCGGAGGCTCGGACGAGTGGAAAGAGTTTCTGGAGAAGGCGCCGTTCGATCCAGACATTCGACGAGACATTTTACGGCTGCAAACAGAAGCTGTGGATTATCTGCCGGGACTCACCTCCGAGCAAAAAAAAGAGCAGCTTTCGCGCATGAGCTACAAAAGTTTCCTGCTCAACGTTGCGAAGGCTCATCCCGGCGTGATTCCGTTTTACCAGACGCGAACGCATGGACTTTTTGGAGTCGGGATCGAGGCGGTACCGGCGCTGGATTGCTGGGTGCTGCAGCAGCCAGGATTCAGAGGGCTGCAGCTGGAGCCGGGACCGTATCGCCGTATGGGCTATACGCCGATGGGCTTTGCATCACCGAAGGAG
>WNFM01239895.1_pt1 | contig 23643 bp, 27 predicted proteins | sample 5400271 | NCBI WGS metagenome assembly WNFM01 (sample SAMN13153352, study PRJNA577476) | soil metagenome | isolation source: 60 cm saprolite on Douglas fir-dominated hillslope | place: USA:California | collected 2013-09-17 | reverse complement strand
CCAACTAGGCGCTGCAAGTCCGCAATCTTTGCGCTGATCGCGGTGAACGACGCATTGGCCACTGCCATATGTTGCCGCTGTGCTTCACGTTGCGCTTCATCTGCCCGGATGGCGGTCTGCTCGGCAGGCGTGAGATTGCGATGGAGCGCCGTATCAGATGGGGCGCAGTCCGGGCAAAGCACCAGCGTGCTCACGCTTTCAGGCAAGCAAACGCCGATGGACGCATCGCATTCGCAGCATTTTAGTGCCACAAAGCGCTTGCGTGTGGTCGTGGGTTCAGGTGACTGCGATGTGGGTATGGCGACCCTGTTAGGGGCTGGCGTGGTCATGTTGTGCTCCTATCTGGTGTTCGCTGTTGAGGTTGTTGAGCAGGCTAACTGCGCCTAACAAAACCGTTGATTCAGGGTCGCCGCGCAGGAGACCATCTTGGGCTCCTCAGGCAGGGACGGCTAGCCATCGAACCAGACGACCCAGCGCAGATGGTCGGGGTCCTCAACTCGGCTTGCCAGCACCTCCATGAGACGGAACAGCAATTCCCAGGGCTCCTCCAGCACGTCTCGTCGCCGCATCGCGACCACTTCATACATCCGGTCGCCAACCGTCCAGCGCTGGCCCGGTTGTGGGCTCTCGGCCTGATCTGGCAGCAGGTCAGCATGGTGCTGCAGAAACTGCGAGCGCCAAGAGTATACGCCGCCTGGTCGGTCTAGACGCGACTCCACGATCATATCCTCGATGGGCTCATCCCAGTCGATGGCCTGCACCTCGCGCCAGCTGATCCAGGTGGTGCCGTGGACTTCTTCGGGGNNNTCCACGCCTGGCGGCAAGGGGGGAGAAGTCCCACTGCATCCCCCCGAGTGCCTTGTGCACGTCAAAGAGCCAGGCGAACAGGGGGTAATTGCGGTCGCTCACCAGAGGGGCCAGTTTGATGACACCAATCCAGCGCTCCAGGTCGGGATGCCAGTACTCGACCCAGCCATGAATATCGGTTCCCATCGAGATTTCCCTTTCGACCCGGTCATACCGAGCAGCAATCAGCGCGATCACTGTCTGAGTGCCCGCCAGCAGATGAGGGCGCATCCGAAGGTGAGCAGGGCGAGGGAGACGATTTGCTCTGGCGTCGTGTTCCTGGTTTCCCTGTACTGTGTGCGGATAAACGCCACATCTTTCAAGTCCTGGCTCTCTAGCACGATGGGGCGTGCGGATGGCTCCGACGATGCGGGCCGAGAGGTTCCCTGTTCAATAGCGGTTTGCGTGCTCATGAAGCATACTCCTTCTCATCAAGCGCGACGAGACGACTGCGCGTGGTGACGATCTCAGTACCGTTGCCTTCAGCATCATGCACGCGGATGCAGATGGCGTCAGCCGCTCCACGTGCAACCGGACCAACCACCGTGGCGGGCCAGCCCGCGAAATACCCATCCTTGAGACGCACATGGGTACGCGGGGCGAATGGATCAGACGGGAGCCGTCGCTTTGGCTTGATCATGACTCGCTCCCTGCCCGGTTGTCATCCTCGCGTGGTGGCAGCACATCTCCGAATAGCGCATCAACCGCGCGTCGCAGAAGCTCGGAGATCGTCAATCCCCTCTCAGCGGATTCCTGCTTGAGTCTCCGAGCGTAAAGCGGCGGCATGCTGACGTTGATATGAACGCGCCCCGTTCGGAGCTTCTGATCGAGCACTGCGCTGGCGTCTCTGGCGTCATGCGGCATTACGCGCTCCCTTCTGAATGAGATACCCCGCGCGAGATTTACGCGCAGAGTGACAGGCTCTAGATGTGTGGGATTGAAGCAGGCTCGGTTACGGCATAAGTGGTCAATGGTGAGACCTTCAGGAATGGGTCCACGCCACATCTCGTATGCGACCCGATGCGAGAGCCTGGTACGGTCGTCTACTCGTACTCGGCCATATCCATTTGAGGATTTGGCCCCTGCCCACACCCAGCATTCTGTCAACGGCTCAATTCGCCGCCGTGCGAGTAGACGCGACTCCATGTCCAATGTCATGCGGAGCCCCCAACTGACGCCGTTCGGGCGCACCTCCTGCCCGTAATTGTACGCCGTCTTGTGTAATATTTCAACTCCTGCGCGCCAGCATTTTGGCGCGGTGGCGCGGTACTGTGTAGCGCGCTACGGCGGTGATATGGGGCGCGAAAAGAACCGGCGTACCCACCAGGGAGCACGCCGGTACTTGGGATGCAATAGCTAGCGGGCTGCTTTATCCAGATGGACCGTGCCGGCCTCATCCGTCCAGCCAACGCGCTGCTTGCCATAGTACACCGGTTCCCGATGCATCCGTGGGGATGGACGCGCCCCGGCTGTGCTGCCGCCCCCTTTGGAGCGCACGGGATGCCATCACGACAGTACCGACGAGCAGGATAGTCAGCGCCATATTCCAGGGGCTGGCCGTGAGCCATTGGACGATCTCGACTGCCAGCGCGCAAAGTGCCAAGCCACTTACTGCGAGAAGCGTCCAGAAAAGCGTACCGAGGGGTCGGGGGAGATGGCGAGAGTATTTCGACATGAGTTACCTCTTTCGTCGTGTTGGTGATGCGGTTGGACTGGTTGGGGCTGGATCAAGACTGCGTACCTCGTCAAGAATCAGCGTTTTGAGCCATCGCACCTCATCGTCGCATCGGCGCTGCTCTACATGGCAAAGCTCAACAAGGACCTTGGCGAGCGCTGGATGCAGCGACACACTCCCATCAAGTCCGCCAATGAAATCGCCGGGTCCGCAACTGGCTGCTCTACCCCGCGATATTGTGTTGTTCCCACCATCCTCGACATCTTCCGTTGAGCAGATCGTCGGTGCAGGGCTCGCGCCTGACGACTTCGAACGGCTTGGCCTACAGATACTTGTGGCTCCTGACAGCGAGTCTCCCTCAGGCGATTCGTTGGTCTGTCTACGTGATCGCAAAGAGGCGGATAAGCTGATGCAGCGTGTAGCCGCAGTGATCGCTCGGATAAAAGGCTGATCTACCGCCCTTCGCTCGGCCAGGTCGCCGGAACCATCTTCACCGGACGTATCCGCCAGCCGCCCGGCGTTCGCCTCCTCTCGCCCGATCAAGCGCTGCGGGTGCGGCGGGAGCTTGCGGAGATTGTGGCCAGGAGTGAGCGGTAGCGCCGGCACCCTGATCATTGCGCCGCACGCTGAGTAGGCGTACGATCTGACCCGAACGATGACCCCCACAGTGGAAGCGTAGATCGCGGAAGCGTGGCTCGCCGCTACGCACCCACAGCAGACGTGCACCGCACCTACCCACCAGCTCAATATGCTGGGACGAGCGCCGGTGCGCCTTGCCGACAGTGGTGCCCATAATGCCGACGCCGCGGGAGACCGAAAACGTCAGCCAATTGAACGAGCCGTCAGCCCACCTGTGGTCAACACGCTTGACCGTGCGTATGCTCCTCCTGGTGAGTAGCGTCTCCCTGCTGGGCGGGAGCGCGGGGGCCTTTCTCACCTTCGCCGGATTAGTGCAGGCATGGTCTCTTCCTGCCTCGGCTGAGGACCCGCGACTGGTGCCGCTCTACCTCGGCGCTGCCCTTGCCGCGCTTTTGGCCGGCCTGTTCTTCTGGTGGCTCTTTGTTCTGCGTCCGCGGCGTCTCACATTTGACCGTGGGGCCTGGGCAGGTGTGGTGAGCAGCTTGGTCGTACATCCGCTCGCCTGGCTATTTGCCCTTGGGGTGCCGGTGCTGACTGGTGGTACGACCCCCTGGGGCCTGCCTCCGGCGCCCAGCGTTCTCACCGTGCTCATGTATGCTGGCGGCTTCGCCCTGTACAGTCTGATTCTCACCGGATGGTTCACCGCGCTGGTTGGCGGACTTGCCGGCGCCGGAGTCATCTTGGTGGTTGGGCTCCTAGAGCCTGTGAAGGACTTGCACTAGAATCCGGGTTTTGAGCAGCCTCAAAGCAGGCGGTATGATGCGCCAGACCCGGAACTGCTGGCAGTGTGGTGAGGGGTGCGTAGCTCGGCATGGTTCAGAAGCCCCCCAGACGGCCGCGGCGCAGGTGCTGCGGGAAGTAGCAGCGCTGCTGAGGGAACGGTAACACCAGCAACTTGATTGTATCGTGCTCATTCAAGACATGGCGAGCCGCAGCCCTGGCGTAGCGCGGGCTGGTATCTCTAACGCGCTACAATGGCCAACAGGTGGCCTTGCGGCGCGGGGGTGGTGGATTACCCTTCTTGAACGCACGAGGCTCCATCTGTAGACGCGGCACTCGTAACGCCATCCGTAGAGGCTGAGCACGAAGCGTCACCCGTGGCGCCCAGGCGCCCAAGCAACCATAAGGCGCTCATTGATGGCAAATACCGAGTAGCCAGAATGAGTGGCCGCAAGGCAGCGCCCCTGTAGCCTCGCCCTCTCGCATTGTTAGCCATTTTGGCACGCGATGCGCCCGTCACTCGCCGGAGAAGCCGAGCACGCGCCGTCACTCGCAAAAGACGCGCCCGAAAGACCGTCACTCGACGCGAGCGAGATATACTGGGAGGCGCTCATTGATGCCAGGCAACCATAAGGCGCTCATTGATGGGCTGAGTGATCATCTCACCGAGCGGAGACGCTGGCGACATGACGGATGAATCACTGCACGCAAGGTTCTATAAATCAGCGAACGCATGCTGGACTCACGCTCGGTTGTATATCGTGTGGTGGGGTGGGCCATATCATACATCCCCCTGCGCGCCAGACCTGAAGGCGGCGCGGAAAGGACTTTGTGCCGTCTGCTCGACGCAAAAGACCGTGTATCCCGCCCGCATCTATCCTGAGGGCCGTCCGTGGGAGGCGTCCCTGCTCTGCAGTGATTGCCTGCGCGCCCTCCAGCAGCAACAAGTCTGGCCGCTGCCCCCGCGCTAACCGGCGACGTGCGCCAGGTTGTCAGGCGAACGCGCCACTCATCGCGTGGAGCGCGTGCAAGGCCCAGCTGCGATCCGCCGCGCTGCCCTTCCAGTGTTCGCTTTGCACCTCTTGCAACAACGCCAGGTACAGCTCGTGCGCGTCGCGCGGCATTGCTGCGGCGCCGAGGGGAGAGGCATTGAAGGCCGCGACGGCCTCGGGATGCGCGAGCACGTCCGTGGGGGTGCGCCGTCCGTCAGCGCGCACTAGCGTCACGTACCTCGCGCCGCCACGTGACTCCACCTCCAGGACGAGTCGGTTTTCAGACATGACGCCGATCCTCATGAGCTAGCTGCCGCGGTGCTGCGCGGGAGGGGCCTCTATGCCCCCGAGGCATGCTCACCCCTTGCCGATCATGACCTCTGTGGACTTGATGATGGCAACGACCGTATCGCCGATCTGCAGATTGAGCTTGGCGACGGAGCCGCGGGTGATCGCGGAGACAATCTCTTGTCCGTCCGGCAGCGTAATGACCACCTCGGCCATGACATTGCCCAGCGTCACCGCCGCAACACGGCCTGTCAATTGATTGCGCGCGCTCAACTCCATGTGTTGGGATGCCTTTCTGGGCGTCGGCAGCCACACGCTGCCGTGGCGCCGACCGAGTCCGCGCCGCCGTGTCGCGGGTGGGCGCTCCTGGCGCCGCCACCGCACCGGTCAAGGGTGTGCTGTACGGCATGTCGCAACTCCAGGGCCACGCCGCGGCGAAGGGCGCGCTCATGGTCTCGTAGAGCGGGACGCGGCACGGCACGCATGTGAATGCCGGTTGATCTGGCTCTGGCGCAACGGGGGCCTGTACGGCATACTGGAGCCAATGTGCGTCGCCGCGCACGGTGGCCGTGCGCCCGACCGATGGCAAGAGGAGGGTCTGTCTGTGAGTGAGGCTCCGACCTATCACAACTACATTGGTGGCGAGTGGATACCCACCTCCACTGGCGCCGTGGGCGAGAACCGCAACCCGGCGACCGGCGACCTGATTGGGTACTTCCCACGCTCGGCTCAGGCGGATGTTGACCGCGCCGTCGCGGCCGCCGCCGAGGCGTACCGCTCGTGGCGCACGTATCCCGCGCCGCGGCGGGGTGAGATCCTGTACCGCGTCGGCGAAATCCTGATGCGCCGCAAAGAGGAGATCGCGCGCTCGATGACGCAAGAGATGGGGAAGGTGCTCGTCGAGGCGCGCGGGGACGTGCAGGAAGGCATCGACATGGCCTACTACATGGCCGGCGAGGGGCGGCGCCTCTTCGGCCAGATCGTGCCGGCGGAGCTGCCGAACAAATCGGCGCTGGCGGTGCGCGACCCGATCGGTGTGGTCGCCTGCATCACGCCCTGGAATTTCCCAGTGGCCATTCCAAGTTGGAAAACCATGGCGGCTCTGATCGCAGGGAACACGGTCGTGTTGAAGCCGGCGTCCGATACGCCGCTTTCCGCCATCAAGCTCGTCGAGGCTTTCGAGGAGGCGGGGCTGCCGGCTGGCGTGCTGAACATCGTGTGCGGCGGTGGTGAAGACGTCGGCATGCCGCTCGTGCGGCATCCAGACGTCGCGGCGATCTCGTTCACCGGCTCCAACGACATCGGCCGCCGGGGCAACGTGGAGGCCGCGCAGGAGCTCAAGCGCGTGACGCTGGAGCTGGGCGGCAAGAACGCGGTGATGGTGTTGGATGACGCCGACCTGGACCTGGCGGTGGAGGGTATATTGTGGAGCGCGTTCGGGACGACCGGCCAGCGTTGCACGGCGTGCAGCCGGCTCATCGTGCAGCGCGGCGTGCGGGCGGAGCTGGAGCAGCGGCTGATGGAGCGCGCGTCGCGCCTGCGGCTGGGCGACGGGCTCGATCCGGACACGCAGGTCGGACCGCTGATCAACGCGAGTCAGCTGGAGCGCGTGCACAGCTACATGGACGTCGCCCGGCGCGATGGCGCCCGCACGCTGCTCGGCGGCGAGCCCGCGCGCGAGGGCGCGCTCGCGCAGGGCCACTTTTACCGCCCGACGCTTCTGACCGATGTGACGCCGCAGATGCGCGTCGGGCGCGAAGAGATTTTCGGCCCGGTCCTGTCCATCATTGCGGTTGAGTCGCTCGAAGAAGCCATCGCCGTCAACAACGACACGCGCTATGGTCTGTCGAGCGCCATCTTCACGCGGGACATCAACGCGGCGAACATCGCCATGCGTGATGTGACCACAGGCATTCTCTACATCAACGCTGGGACGACCGGGGCCGAGATTCAGCTGCCGTTCGGCGGCACGCGCGGCACGGGGAACGGTCACCGGGAGGCAGGGCTCGGCGCGCTGGAGTTCTTCACCGAGTGGAAGGCCATCTATGTAGACTACAGCGGCAAGCTCCAGCGCGCACAGATCGATTGAGGGAGGCGTCCCTTGATGACCGGAACGCCCGCCATTGCTAGCTGCTCCCTATCGCGTGCGCTGGCACATTCCCGCTCGCCGTCACATGTCGCTCGGCGGCATGGCGTGCGCCCTGTGGTATAATCTGCCGCGAAGCGTGACACGGCCTGTTGCGCTTGGGGCACGTCAGGAGGGCCCCGCACTCGGCATGCACGATTTCCCTCGCTCTCTCGCCATCCTCGGCAGCACCGGCTCCGTCGGCCGGCAGACGCTCGATGTTGTGCGCGCCTTTCCCGATCACTTCCGTGTCGTGGCGCTCGCCGCGCGCGATAACGCCCTTGCGCTCGCCGAGCAAGTGAGCGAGTTTGGCGTGGACTGCGTCGCGCTCACGAGCCAGGACGAGGCTCTCCAGCGCCAGCTCACTGCGGCGCTGCCACAGGGCGTGCGCGTCGTGTTCGGCGTGGACGGCCTGACCCAGGTGGCGACCCATCCACGGGCCGATATGGTGGTCGCCGCGACGTCAGGTCTGATCGGCCTGGAGCCCACCCTGGGCGCCATACGCGCGGGGAAGACGATTGCTCTGGCCAACAAGGAAACGCTGGTGATGGCCGGCCATCTGGTCACGGCGGAAGCGCGCCGCGCCGGAGTCGAGATTCTGCCGGTTGATAGCGAGCACAGCGCGCTCTGGCAGTGTCTGCGCGGCGAGCAGGTCGCCGAGGTGCGGCGGCTGCTCCTCACGGCCTCTGGCGGGCCGCTGCGCACGCTGCCGCGCCAGCGCATGGCTGAGGTGACGGTGGAACAGGCGCTGGCTCATCCGACCTGGCGCATGGGGCCGAAGGTAACCATCGACTCGGCCACCCTGGCCAACAAGGGTCTGGAGGTCATCGAGGCGCATTGGCTCTTCGGCATCCCCTTCGACCGCATCGAAGTGGTGGTGCATCCGCAGAGCATCATCCACTCGATGGTAGAATTCGTGGACGACTCGATCAAGCTGCAAGCCAGCTTGCCGAGCATGCACCTGCCGATTCAGGACGCGCTGAGCTATCCCGAGCGTCTGGATCGTGCCGACACCGCATTGTCGCGTCCGTTGCGCTGGCCTGAGGTGGGGCGACTCGATTTCGAGCCCGTCGATCTGGACCGCTTTCCCTGTCTCCGGCTCGCCTACGAGGCGGGTCGTCGCGGTGGCACGGCGCCCGCCGCGTTGGTGGGGGCGGACGAACAAGCCGTCGAGCTGTTCTTGCGTGGAGCGATCCGCCTGACGGATATCCCGGAGCTGATTGCGAGCGCGCTGGCGCATCATGAGGTGATCGAGGCGCCGGATGTCACCGCCATCTTGGCGGCGAGCGCGTGGGCCCAGGAACACGTCTCACAGCGCTACCAGGACCGCGCCGCCGCGGCGTCCCATCCCGGAGCTGACTCAGGCCCGGCTCGCGCGTAACCCGTCTGCTCGCATCGTCTGTCTGATGGTTGGTAGGGGGCATCAATGAGCTGGTTGTTCTATCTGGCGGCTATCCCCGTCTTCGCCGTCATCGTGCTCATTCACGAGTTTGGGCACTTCATCACGGCGAAGTGGGCGGGCATCCGCGTCGAAGAGTTTGGCATCGGCTTTCCCCCGCGCGCCATCGGTATCCGACGCGGCGAGACCATCTACTCGATCAACTGGCTCCCGCTGGGCGGCTTCGTGCGCATGGCCGGCGAAAACGGCGAGCTCACCGATGCGCAGGGGACGTCGGACCCGCGCAGCTTCGCCGCCAAGCCCGCCAGCAAGCGGCTGATCGTGCTGGTGGCCGGCGTGACCATGAACCTGTTGCTGGCCGTCGCGCTCTTTTCCGTCGCCGCGGCCGTTGGCCAGCCAGAGGACCCGGCGCCGAAGCCAGCGGTGCTCGGCACCATCGAGAGCGGCTCACCCGCGGCGCAAGCTGGATTGCAGGCGGGCGACCACGTGGTGGCCGTGGATGGGCACGCGGTCAAGAATTGGGGCGAGTTTGTAGCCGCAGTCACCTCTGCGACGCAGCAAGCTCCGTCCGGTGCCTCGAAGACGCCTGTGACGCTGGAGATCACACATGCCGGTTCCTCACAGCCAATAACGGTGGTGGCGCAGGCGCGGGTGCATCCCGGCCCCAACGAGGGTCGTCTCGGCGTCATGCCGCACTACGTGTATAGTCGCGTGCCGCTTTGGCAGGCCCCTGTCGTCGGTGTGCAGGAGGTGGGCGTGGTTGTCGGCGGGATATTTAGCGCTGTTCAGCAAGTTATCCGCGGCGTGCTCCCCTTTCAGGACGCCTTCCAGGGTCCTGTAGGCATCGTGAGAGCCACTGGTCAGGTGGCCAGCACAGTGCCTCTGGTCGGTTGGTACTACATCCTGTTCTTGACGGGCGCGCTGAGCGTTAGCCTGGCCGTGGTGAACATCCTGCCGATCCCCGCGCTGGATGGCGGGCGTGTGTTGCTGATACTGGTCGAGATCGCTCGCCGCGGCAAGCGCCTGAGCCCCGCACGCGAAGGGCTGATCAATCTGGTCGGCATCACGGCGCTGCTGCTCCTCATGGTCGTGATCACCTACTCCGACGTGAAAGGGATCTTCGGCGGCCATTGAGCGGCCCACCGACGTCGCGCCGGCTGCCTGGCGCGCGGCATGAGGGGTGCGTGCACCCGCGTGCGTGCGCCGAGCGACTGTGCGCGCTACAATTCTCGTGTGAGCGCCCGCGCGGCCTGCCCGCCGTTACGCGAGCGCTAGATCGATCGCCTGACCCACATGAGCACGCTGGCACACTGTGGCAGCCACGGGGGAGATAGATGCGGCGGAAGACGCGACAGATGCACGTAGGCGACGTGCGCATTGGCGGAGACGCGCCAATCGCCGTCCAGTCCATGACGACGATGTACACCCGCGACGTGGAGGCCACGGTCGCGCAGATCGAGCGACTGGAAGAGGTGGGCTGCGAGCTGGTGCGCGTCGCGGTCCCCGAAAAGGCGGACGCCGAGCGGCTGCGGGAAATCAAGCAGCGTATTCACATACCGCTCATCGCCGATATCCACTACAACGTGCAGCTGGGACTGCTGGCTATCCAGCAGGGCGTGGACTGTGTGCGTATCAACCCAGGCAACCTCATCGGTGGCCGCGCCTCCTTCGCGAAGATCGTCCAGGCCGCCAAGGATGCCGACGTCGCCATGCGCATTGGCGTCAATTCGGGCAGCATCGATGCGCTGGACCAGCGGGGCCAGCAAATGCGCAAGGTACAGGTGCGGCTGTTGGAAGACGGCACGCTGGAGAAGACGGATCCCCTTGAGGAGCGCCGGCGCGAGCGCGAAGAGCTGGCCCGGCGGATGGTGGACAAAGCCATCGAGTACTGTGGTTGGGCGGAGGACCTGGGCTTCACGAATTACAAAGTCTCGCTCAAGAGCTCCAACGTGCTCACCGCGGTCGCGGCGTACCGCCAATTCGCTGCGTGCAGCGATGTGCCCTTGCACCTGGGCATCACCGAGGCCGGCACCCTGGTCACGGGAGCCGTGAAGTCCGCGGTGGGCTTCGGGCTCCTGCTGGCTGACGGCATCGGCGACACGATCCGTGTCTCGCTGACCGCTGAGCCGGAGGAGGAGATTCCGGTCGCCTATGAGATCTTGCGATCGCTCGATTTGCGCGCCCGCGGCGTGACGTTTGTCAGTTGCCCCTCGTGCGGCCGTGTCGAGATTGACGTGCTCAAGGTGGCCAATGAGGTCGAGCGGCGGCTCACGAAGGTGCAGACCCCGATCCAGGTCGCCGTGATGGGCTGCGTGGTCAACGGCCCTGGGGAATCCCGCGACGCCGACGTCGGCCTCGCGGGCGGGCGTGGCAAAGGCGTTATCTTCCGCAAGGGCATAGAGGTGCGCACGGTTCCAGAGGACGAATTCCTGGATGCGGTGCTCAAAGAAGTCGCCAGCATCCTGCCGCCCGCCGAAGCCAAGCTCGTCTACCCAGGTGATGGCGCGCTCGGTCCAGTGAGCGCCGGCCGCACGCGCAAGACCGGTATCGCCGGCGCGCTACCGTCCCATGCGCCCCCGTCCGCGCGGGTCGCGGGCAAGCCGCTCAACATGTTGCCCGCAGGGGCGGCGAGCTGGCCGGCGAATGGGGCGCCTGAGGAGCCGGCTGGCGAGTAGCGGGCTCCTCAGGCGCCCCGCACAAGCAGGCGCTCTCAGTGGCGGCCACGCTCCGACCTGATCACGGCGCTTACCTCGGGGCCGCGGCCCGGCGCAGCGCCTCGGCGTTGCGCAGCATCGCGGAGAGGGTCTGCGCGCGGCGATTGGCCTCAGTCTCGTCGTGGTAGACGGTCACCTGGGCGTCAATGCCAAGAAGGGCGCCCAGGAGCAGGGCCTCGGGGAGCAGCTCACGCTCTTTGCCTGTCAGCGGGCGAGCGTGGTGGTATGCGGCGACCGCCGCGCGGAGCTGCGGTGGATGATAGCTCACGATACCTGCGCCAAAGTCGACGATCGCAGCATCGCCATGGGCCCGCTCGAAATCCACCACGCCGCTGACGCGGTCGCCCACCCAGAGCACATTGGTGCTGCTGAAGTCGCCGTGCACGACGGTTGGCGGCAATTCGAGAAGGGCGTCCGTGAAATACCGCTCAGCCAGTCGTTGCCGGGCAGCCGTCACCAAGGCGGGCGTCAGATCGGGCAGCGCCGGCCACTGGGCAAGCGCTGCGTCCAGTCGCTCCAGGGTCCACCGCTCCCAGGGAGGATGCGGCGCACCATCGGGCGTGAAGCCCTGGAGCGCGCGGTGCAGAGCAGCGAGCGTGGCAGCGGCCTGCGACACGTGCCACATCCAGTCCGCCTCGGCGAGTGGTGCGCCTGGCAGCGCAGCGAAGAGCGCCCATCGCACGCCGGCTCCATCAGTCCACATCGTGCCGCCGTTGATCGCCACTGGCGCCGCCACGGGAAGATGCTGGGCGGCGAGATGGGCGAGCACACTGTGCTCGTAGTGGATGGCGGTGTGGGCCAACCAGGGATGGTAACGCTTGAGCACGAACGACGATGCGTCCGCACGGACCACCCAGATGTGCGCGCGGGGTTGCAGGTCGCCCCGCTGTGGCGCCTTGGCGGCGACCGGCTCGTGGAGCCCGAATGCCGCCAGCGCGTCGCCCACAGCGTGGGTGGCGGCCCACTCCTCTCGCGAGAGCACGGGCCCCGTGGGGAATCGCCGGCCTGCGCACTCCACGCAGCCGATCAACACGCCCTCACTGGTCACGACCATACGCTCCAGCTCACGCCCGCAGCGGGGACACGCGAGCTTGGGAGGCTCATTGGAAGGCGGCGAATCCGGCATGAACGTTCCTTGACCTGTCCACTGTTAGTGTACAGGATACCACATTCCCTGTGGCTGTTCATGAGCTAGCCCGCGTCGCATCGCAGGGGGACGACTCGGTCGTTGCGCTCCCTCTGCCGCTCTGCGTGGCTATGGGCCAGCGCGGCGCACCTGTCCCTGCGTCGGCGCCAGTAGATACCCTATGCCTGCCAATGCCGCGTTTGACAAGCTTTTGCGCTGTATGTTAGCATCGCCCTGGACTGATGAGTTGGGAGGAGCTCATCGCGAGCATGTCCAGACTCGCAATCTAGGCCAGTCGGCCGACTGTGCGACCGGAAGCAAAGGCGCTGAGCACGGATACACGCGGGCTGAAAGAGCCGCGAGGGGCGCATGCACCCCCTTGGGGAAGCCCACGGCGAGACCCGGAGCGGGAACCATCCGGGGTCACTTGCCCGGCGAGGGCCACACACGTCTCCTGGCGAGACGTGCGGTGTGCTGCGCCGCAGCGCAGCAATCAACACGTTTTGAAAGGCAGGAAAGCTCTTGGCAGAATTCGAGCGCGGGCCACGTGCTCACGTGCTGCTCCCGCACGGGCGCGATAAATCCCTCGCGGATACTCTCACGTACGCGGGCAGTCGCCAGCGATTCGCCGGCGAGACTGAAGTTGGGCGCACCGCGCACATGATCGTCTACACGGATGGCTCGGCAGAGGGCACGGCCTCCGCCAAGGCTGTGTTGGCGAGCGCCGAAGCCAACTATGCGGTGGTGCAAGACTGGTTTGGTGGAATCAATCTGCCGCCTGGACAAGAAGGCGACGATCAGACGGTGCCGCGCACGGCGCTTCCGATCCAGGTCTTGATCGATCCGCAGGCGGGCGGTGCGTATCACTTCGGATGTGACGCGACCGACCTCTACATTGCGCCAGATCCACAGCTCGCCCCCGGCTTCATGGTCGCTGAGCTGGTCGAGGTCTTCGAGGCGGCCGCCAACACTGGCTGGGACTGTGGCCACGCGAATGGCGAGAGCCTCTCGCGGGCGCTCGCGGGCGACCGTAACCCCGCGCTCGTCGCGGACCTGCTCCAGACGGAGCAGACGTGGTGGGCCGACGGGCATGCCGACTTCATTACCAACAATGCCGCCGATGACCCTGTACTATCTGCATAGCCAGCTCGGCTTCAGCTGGCGGCAAATCTCCACGACCGGCGGCAGCTCACTCGGCGCCTGCTACCAGAAGTTGACGGGAAAAGACCCCGCCCAAGGGTTCCGCGATTTCGTGAGCCTGCTGTCCACCCTCGACCAGGGCGGGCAACTGCGATTGCCGCAATCCAGCAATCCCTTCCCCATCGGTGGAGGCGCCCAGCCAGCCATCGCTGGGTCGGGAGCGGCGACCTCCGGTGGAGGTAGCGGCATGCTCTGGACGATCCTGGGCGTGGTGATCGTCATCGTCGTCATCGTGGGCGTCCTGGTCGCCACTGGGGTCGTAGGGAGGTAGGCGACTCGTCTGCCCATGACGGTTCCGGACCTGGTGCGCTGCTTGCCGTGCCGGCGCGTCGCAGGCAGCGCGCCGGGCGGACTTCACAGGCGCCATCGCCGCGTGGAGGCGTCGCCCGTGCGCGAGCGTACGCGCCACAAATATGCGCCACAAATATGCGCCACAAATATGCGCCACAAATATGCGCCACAAATATGCGCCACAAAAAAGCTGGAAGTCCCGTGCGCGCTGCCCATGTGATCGTAGAGCGGTCGCAGTGGCGAAGCGTCTGCGCGGAGACAATCTCATCTGCAGGTGCGCAGGCACCAACGCGTAGGAGGCAGTTGGTGCGTTCATTCCCCCAACCACGGGGAACGCGATGCGCGTTCCTGCGCATAGGCGCCCGGCCGCTGCCGCTCCTCGCGCTCGCGTTCCCCGTGCTGTTGGCCGCCTGTGGCCAGTCTTCCGCTGCGAGCGCCATCACATCGAGCCATTTGACCGGGCAGCCAGGCGCGTCTGCGTCTTCGACTCGCCTGAGCGCCGATCAGCTGGCGATGCAGATGGTCGGTCGCATGTCGCTGAATGACAAGCTCGGCCAGATGATCATTATCCAATTCACCCAACAGGACTACACGCCCGATCAGGCGGCCCTCGTGGCGCCGTTCCATCCGGGCGGAGCGATCCTCTACTCCTATGCGATGGGCAGCGCACAGCAGGTGCGCGATCTCCTGGCGTCGGCGCAGGGCGACAGTCCTATTCCTATGCTCACCATGACGGACCTGGAAGGGGGCTGGATCGATCATTTGGTGGCGTACGTGGGTCCGCACATGAGCGCGCCCGCGATGGCGGCGAGCGGCGATCCACAGGTGGCCGAGCGACAAGGTGCGAAGGTGGCTCGCGACCTGGTCAGCATGGGCTTCAACACCGATCTGGCACCTGATGTCGACGTCGAGCTGGTGCCCGGACCAGATCAGGTCGGACGCACCTTTGGCCAGACACCGGAGCCTGTCATCACGTATGGCGGCGCATTCTTGAACGGCTTGCAGGGGAATGGGGTTCCCGGCTGCCTGAAGCACTTCCCAGGCCTTGGCGCCGCGAGCACCGACGCGCATGTGGATCTGCCCGTCGTGAATCGGACGCGTGACCAGCTCGAAGCGACGGAGCTGGCGCCATTTCGCGCGCTGATTGCCAGCGGACAGGCGCAGATGATCATGTCGACCGACGTGCTGATACCCGCCCTGGATCCCAACCTGCCCGCCGAGATCTCGCGCCCGATCATCACAGGAATCCTGCGCGACGAGCTGCATTTCGACGGGGTCGCGGTCACCGATGCCCTCTACATGGCCGGCATTCAGAGCAAGTATAACTTCCGGCAGGCCGCGGTCCTGGCGATCGAAGCGGGAAACGACATGGTCATGGCTCCCTTCACACCCGGCATGATGACCGGCATCGTGACGAGCCTGAAGCAGGCGCTCGCGACGGGCGCGCTCTCACAGGCGCAGGTCGATAACTCTGTACGGCGCATTCTCGCGCTCAAGCTCCGCTATCGCGTAGTGCCGGGACCGCGGCCGATCGCGCCGGGTCTCTCCGCTGGGCCGGAGGCCGATCGGCCCCATCCCACCGTCTGAGAAGCTCCGTGACTTGGCGCCGTGCGCCGCACCGACGCAGGTTTGACGACTGGCGGCGCCAATGCTACCATCCGCAGCAACAACGCCGCCTGGGGCGGCAGAGCAAAGGAGACGCGGTCTCCAGATGTTCGCCAGGAGGGTCCATAGATGGCCACCGCGCAGCCGGAGAGCGCCGTCCAGGTCGAGTTCGATGTGCCCGCGACGATGCGCGACGGCGTGACGCTGCGTGCCAATGTATACCGCCCAGCCGGCGCGGGCCCATGGCCGGTGCTGCTCACGCGCTCCCCCTACGGCAAGGATCTCCCGCTGGGCAGCGGGGTCCTCGATCCGGCGCAGGTGGCGCGACGTGGCTATATGGTCGTCGTGCAAGACACGCGCGGACGGTTTCGTTCCGATGGCGAGTGGTTCCCGCTGCTCGACGAAGACGTGGACGGCTACGACACCGTGGAATGGGCGGCGTCCCTTCCGGGCAGCAGCGGCCGCGTCGGCATGTACGGTGCGTCGTATTCCGGCTTCGTGCAGTGGGCAGCCGCTCGTGAACGCCCGCCGCATCTAGCGGCGCTCTTCCCGTTCATTACCTGGGCGGATGCGCAGGATGGCAGCCTCATGCGCGGCGGCGCATGCGAGCTCGGTCTGCAAGCGAACTGGCTGCTTCTGCTGACGCTGGACACCGTGTTCCGGCGCCACGCGGCGAACCCCGATCCCCGGGTGTTGGGCGTGGCGCTCAACCAGCTCATCGCCGAGCTGGACGGCTTGCCGCACGGCGGGTATGCAGAGCTGCCGCTGATAGAGTTTGGTCCCCTGCAGCGTGTCGGGAGCCAGCAACCCTTGAATGATGCCATCGCGCGCCGCACCGACCGGGCGCTGGCGGCGCGAGGCGGCGTTGCCGCGGCATACGATCGCCTCAACGTGCCCGCCTATCACGCGGGCGGCTGGTACGACCTCTTTCTTGGCGGTACACTGCAGAACTACACGTCGCTGGCGGCGCGGGGCGGCGCTCCGCAAAAGTTGCTCATCGGCCCCTGGTCCCACACGTCCCTCGGCGAGATCGTCGGAGACGAGGACTTCGGGTTCCGCGCGGGCGCCGCGCTGATCGACGGGCAGATCGATCTTATGAGCTTGCATCTGCGCTGGTTCGATCGCTGGCTGCGCGACGCGCCCAACGGCGTCGAAGCGGAGCCGCCGATCAAGCTGTTCATCATGGGCGAGAACGTGTGGCGTACCGAAGCGGAGTGGCCGCTAGGTCGCGCCGAGCCAACTAGCACGCGTCTGCCAGAGGATGAGGCTGGCGACCAGTATGCCTATGATCCACGCCATCCAGTGCCCACGCTGGGCGGCTCCCTGCTGCTGCATGCGGCGTTCCGGTCAGGACCGCGCGACCAGCGCCCGATCGAGGGTCGCGCCGATGTGCTCGTCTACTCGACGGCGCCGCTGTCTGCGGATGTCGAGGTCACCGGGCCGATCAGCGTCACGCTCTGGGCGGCGAGTAGCGCACCGGATACCGATTTCGTAGCGCGCTTAGTGGATGTCTACCCCGACGGGCGGGCAATCAACCTGGCGGACGGTATCATCCGAGCGCGCGCGCGCGGCGGGCTGGGGATGCCCGAAACGCTCATCGAGCCAGGTCGCGCGTATGAGTACCACATCGATCTCTGGGCGACGAGCAACCTGTTCCGTGCGGGGCACTGCATCCGACTGGACATCACGAGCAGCAGCTTCCCACGATGGGACCGCAACCACAACACGGGGGCCGCCCTGGGCACTGACGTCGAGCTGGTGACGGCGTCGCAGACCATCTTGCACGATGCGACACATCCCTCGCATGTAGTGCTGCCGATCGTGCCCCGCGACTAGTATCCTCTGTGCGGCATGCGGAGTCGGCTGGCTCGCACAGCGCGTCCGACGATCGACAGATGGGAGCGGCGGTCTCGCCTGGCGGCTGACGTTGTTCATAACGAGCGAGAGCGCTTCATGACACCGAGCGGCGCCACGCCACAGCGCCTCTACCTGCTGCCGGTGGAGAGCGTGACCATACAGGCGGGTGAGAGCTAGTACGGGATGGTGGTGTGCTATCTCATTCAAACGAGCGATCGCAAGAANNNNATCGATAGCGGGATCCCGGCGGACTATCAGCCGCCTCCGGGGACGCCGCCACACACCCATGAAACCACCGTGACCGGGCGAGCTCGCCGATGGCCTCTTTCCCGATGGGTGGGTCGCCATCATGATCGATACGTCGCTCGTCTGCACCCATTTCGATACGGACCACGCGGGCTATCACGATGCCTTCACGCGCGCCGAGCTCATCGTCCAGCGCACGCACTACGAGCTGGCACGGAGCGGACATGCCCGCTTTGCCCCCACCCGCGCGCACTGGGATCATCCGGCGCTGCGCTACCGGCTGATCGACGGGGACACCGAGCTGCTGCCCGGCCTGATGCTGATCGAGACGAGCGGGCACGCCGCCGGCCATCAGTCTGTGCTGGTGCGCCTGCCCGAGACGGGCCCGGTGCTGTTGGCGATCGACGCGGTCGTGTTACAGCGCCTCTTTACCCCTGATCGTCGAGCTTGGCCGCTGGATGACGACGAGGAGCAGCTGCGCGCCAGCACGCGCAAGCTGCTCGATCTGGTCGAGCGCGAGCACGTAGCCCTGGTCGTATTCGGTCATGACGCCCAGCAGTGGCAAACGCTCAAGAGAGCGCCGGCATATTACGCGTGATGCCGCGACGGACCGATCGTTGCAGGGAGCGCCGACCACCACACAAGCGCACCGGACTTGGTCCCCGGCCAAACGGCGGGCGCCCAGGCGAATCTCCGAGAGGCTGTGGGGAACTCACAAGCGACATCCCGCGGCATATCCTCGAATGTGGCCGCCATCCAGGGGACGGTGCGCTCGCCTAGCGGCGCGCCCGCTGCTCAGCGACGGGCACCCCCCGCTGCAGACGCGGCTCCAGCGCAGACTTCCAGAAGAAGCGATAGGCCAGCTGTGAGCCGGTGAAGACGAGCGACGTATCGATCATGATGGCGACCCACCCATCGGGAAAGAGGCCATCGGCGAGCTCCCCCGCGAAGAGGCTTGTGCAGATTCCCAGCACCAGCGCTGGAGCAAGGGCCACCGCGAACTTCAGCGCGCCCGACCATGAGGCCCGAATCGCCAGCATCGCCATCGGCGGGACGATCAGGCCGATCAGAAACGGAGCCACCTCACGCAACATGTCCATCGTGAGCGATTGCCTTTCTCTTGCTCTGTGACGGGCGTCGTACGGCCCCTCGCATGGGAGACGACCAGTGATCGTCACGCGGCTGGCCCGCGCGACGGCACGCTCAACGCGGCGCCGTGTGAGTGAGTATGCCTCATCAATCCTTACCCTGTCCAGTCGCGCCGCCACACCAGCTACTCCACCAGCGCCGCCACCATGGCCTCGGCGCTGAGCGGCGTGTTTTCGCCACGCCAGTGCGGTCGCCCGTGCGGCTCACTGCGCGTGTCCCAGTAGATTTCGAGCCCATTGCCGTCAGGATCGTCGAAGTACATCGCCCAGCTGATGTAGTGATCCACCAATGCCACGGAGATGCCGCTCTCTGTGAGCGCCTGATACGCTGCGGCGAATGACCGGCGATCTGGAACCTCGAAGGCGACATGGTAGAGGCCCGTGCCGTTAGCAGGCGGCTGCGGCGCATTCCGACACGCTGCAGCGCGATCTCATGATGAAAGGCGCCGCCTGTCAGGAAGGCGAAGGCGTCACCGACGCGCTCCGTCTCGTGCAGCGCCAGGTACCGCGAGTAGAATGCAACAGAGCGGGCCAGGTCGCGCACCTTGAGGTGCGCATGTCCGATCTTCGTCACATAGCTCATCGCCTGCCTCCAGGGCGCTATTGCGCCCCGTCATGCGCTCGGCGCGGCGCGTCCAGGTGCGCCGTCAGCCACTCCGACGTGTCGCTGAAGGTTTGATCGCTGATGGTATGGGACATGTTGTATTCGCGGTACGTCAGCTCAACCGGAAGACGCTCCAGCACCTGGTGCGTGCTGCGGGCGTGCTCAATGGAAATGACCTGGTCTGCCGTGCCGTGAGCCACCAGCACGGGCATTCCTGCCAGCTCCTCCTCGGGCGCGATCCAGGGTAGGGTCTCCGTCAGGATGCGGCCGCTGAGCGCCGCCACGCCGGCCACCGTTGCCGGGCTCGTGAGCATCGTCGTGAGCGACATGGTCGCTCCCTGGCTAAAGCCCATCAAGTAGATGCGCTGCGGATCCACGCCGTAGATCGCTGTGGCCTTGCCAATGAACTGGACGATGCGGTCCCGGCTGTCGCGCAGCTGGTCGCGCAGCTGCTCCGGATTGCTAGCGATGCCTCCCGGGAGGAACTGAACGTCGAACCAGGCGAAACTGTCGGGTCCGCGCACGATGGGCGCTCGCACGCTCAGCACGAGGAATCGCGGATCAAGTAGGTCCGCAAAACGGAACAGATCGCGCTCGTTACTACCCTTGCCATGCAATTGGAGCAGCAGGGGCGGTCGGTCTGCGGTCGCGGCCCGCGGCGGGCGCGCCACATGCACGAGGGGCAGTTCCTCGGAGCGCTCGATCGGGTCACGCTGCGACACGGCGTAGCCTCCTGGGCGTGCTGCTGGGCGCAGCGCGTGCTTCGCGGTGAGACGCGCCGCAATGGACGCACGCGGAGTCTATCACAACGACGAGCGCTCGCGACGATGACCAACGAGCGTCACCCAGTCGCCCTCCTGTTGGCGCTGGATGTCGCTCAGGCCGGCGGCGCGCAGCGGCTCCTCAGCCTCCTGCAGGCGCTCGGCGATGATGCCGCTGGCGATGAGCGTGCCCTCTGGGCGCACCGCGCGCATGAGGGCCGGTGTGAGCTGTGCGATCACCCGCGCGATGATATTGGCCAGCACGAGATCGAACTCCCCGACCTCGGCGCCAAGCACGGTCACACCGGGAGCCAGCGGCAGAAATGGCTCGCCAGCCGCCCCCTCCAACGTCGCGGGCCGCACGTCGATGCGGCCCGCGACGCCGTTGGCGCGGGCATTGGCCCGCGCCGCCGCCACAGCCACCTCGCTCACGTCCAGCGCCAACCCACTTGCCGCTCCCAGCTTCACCGCCGCCAGCGCCAGAATGCCGGAGCCGGTGCCGACGTCCAGGACGCGGTCGCCCGGCCGCAGCGTCTGCTCCAGGAGCACCAGGCAGCTTCTGGTGGTCGGATGCAAGCCGGTTCCGAAGGCCATGCCGGGATCCAGCTCCACCACGACCTCGCCAGGCTGTGGCTCATATGAGCGCCACGAGGGCTTGATGACCGTCCGCGCGCCCAGGTGCGCCACGTGATAGTGGTCCTTCCATGCGTTGGCCCAATCCTCGTCGGCCACCTGGCGCGTTGCGAGCGCGCCCACTTTGCCGAGATCGATGCGCCCCAGATACCACAGCCCTTCCTCGACGCGCGCGCGCGACTCCTCCCCGGCGGAGTCGGCGGGCACGTAAGCACGCACGACCACGGGCGCGCCGGCGAGCGGCAGGTGCGCCTGGCCGTCATCGTGGAGGGTATATGGCTCCTCGATGACGACGCCTCCCTCGACGTAGCGGCTGAACAGCTCGCAGACGGCCTCCACCGCCTCCGGATCGCACGTGACACTCAGCTCGTGCCAGTATGTGGGCAATGATGGCCTCCACCACCTGCGGAAGGATGAACCGCGGCGCGCTCGGCGACAGGCTCACTCGTGGACCTGCTGCGCGGCGCGCGCGCGACACCTCCACGGTGCGCGCCTCGGCGCCGGTCGGCGCCGGCTCTCCGGCGCTCAAATGTTCGGCGAAAAAGCCTGCGATACGGCGGCAGTAGCGTTCGCGGTCGAGAAAGTATACGCTGCAGTGACTGACGCCATCGTCGATCCACAGCTCCTTCGGCTCCCCCGCGGCCTCGTAGAGGCGGTAGGCATCCTCGACGGGGATGACCGCGTCGGCGGTGCTGTGAATGATCATGAGCGGGCGAGGCGCGATGCGCCCGATCTCACGCAGCGGCTCCACATCCGCGTGGCGATAGCCAGCGCGCCACTGCAGAATTGGATCCGTGAGGCTGGCAACGAGCGGCACGAACGGGGCGGGCACGTGCATCGCATGGGCGATGCTGAAGCGCACTTCGTCGGCGTGGGTGGCGAAGCTGCTGTCAGCGACGAGGGCCCGCACCTCGGCCCGACGCGCGGCGCCCATGATCGCGACCGCGGCGCCCATCGAGTACCCGATGACGCCCACCCGTGCACCGCGCACGCGGCGCATCGCATAATCCAGCGCGCCGAGAAAATCGTTGAGCTCGCGATATCCCAGCGTCACCGGTGCGCCGAGGCTCGTGCCGTGGCCGTGGAAGTCGAAGAGCAGCACGTTGTTGCCAGCGCGCCATAAAGCGGACGCGATACCGAGCAGATCCGCGCGTTTCGCGCGGTAGCCTGTGCACGCGATGATCACCCGCGGCGACTCCGCGTGAGGTAGCCACCACCCACGCACGTGATGGTCGCCAGACTCCGGCATGAAGGTGACATCTTCGTAGGGGATCGCCATCTCGAACGGCGAAAAGGTAAACTCGTCGCGCGGCGCCGGCCGGCCAGGCCGCGTGATGGCCGCCGTCACATACACTGCCGCGCCGACCGCCGCCGCTGCCGCGCCCCCCGCGGCCAGGGTCGTTCCCGTGAGCGTACGGCGCACCCAGCGGCGACCGCTACGTCTGCCACTCGTTGCTGTCACTTCCATCGCGCTCGTCCGTCCTCCAAAACTTACCGTTCTACGCCGAAGCATAAAGCGTGTTTGGTTCCTGCTTCATCGAGGCCAGTTTCGCACGAGGCCAGTGCCCAATGCCAGAGCTGTTCTCTCCACAGGCGTTTTGACTCTCCGACGAACTGCCGGCGAGCTTGCTTAAATTGATGGCGGCGTTCAGATCACGGTCAATGATCAGGCCGCAGTGCTCACAGCGGAACGTGCGTTCTGCTAGGCTCAGATCCTCATCCACCCAGCCGCAGCCGGAGCAGGCCTTGGCAGTCTGCTCCCACCGCCCCAAGCGGCCTTGTAGGCCAGTTGCCGGCGGAACTCGCCCAAGCCGACATCGCCGATGGCTTGCGACAGATGGTGGTTTTTGAGCATGCCCGCCACGTTGAGGTCCTCAATCACCACGACTGACTTGGTTTTCGCCAGCCGGCTGGTGAGTTGATGCAACGTGTCGGCGCGCTGATTGGCCACCCTGCGATGCAGTCGAGCGAGACGCTGTGCCGCCTGGCGGCGGTTGTGACTGCCCTTGCGCTTGCGGGAGACGGCCCGTTGCAATCGCTTGAGCTTCCTGAGGCATTGCTTCAAGTGGTGTGGGTTTGGCGCCCCCGTGCCGTCTGAGAGCGTGGCGAGCTGCTTGATGCCCAGATCCACCCCCACCACCGGCCCGGTATTCGCGGGAACCGCTTGCTCTTGCTCGATCTGGATGCTCACGTACCAGTGTCCCGCACACTCACCCACGGTGGCCGAGAGCACTCGCACGCCACTGATGGGCAGATACCCGCGCTCTTTGAGGCGCAACCGGCCCAGGCGCGGCAACTGAATGGCGTCGGCAAAGACGACGTTGGCAAGGTGCTATGGAGCCGGTGAGGCGAAAGCTGCCCAGCCCGCGCTTCCGGGTCTTGCGCTTCGGGTAGCCCAGTTTCCCGTGATGCTTGCCCGCCTTCTTGCGCGTCACGCGGCGGAAGAAGTGCTCGAAGGCGCTATCCAGATTGCGCAAAGCTTCCTGGGGCGCGCACTTAGAGACCGCATACATCCAGGGCATGTCAGTCTGCTTGAGCGCGTTCAGTTCCCGGTGCAACTCGATGGCCGATGGGCTCTTGCCAGTCGCACGATAGGCTTCCTGCTTCTGTTGCAAGCCCCAGTTGTACGCCCAGCGCGCCGCTCCCGCATGCTTCTTACAGAAAAGGGCCATGCCTCCCCTCGGCTTCAGCCGGGGGAGGCATGGCCCTCGCCCCGTGCCGGTTTCTCGCCCCTGTGCGCGAAGGCTCCTGGAGCACCTTGCCAACGGAATCGT
>WNFM01265269.1_pt2 | contig 23667 bp, 20 predicted proteins | sample 5400271 | NCBI WGS metagenome assembly WNFM01 (sample SAMN13153352, study PRJNA577476) | soil metagenome | isolation source: 60 cm saprolite on Douglas fir-dominated hillslope | place: USA:California | collected 2013-09-17 | reverse complement strand
CGGGGTAGGGCACGTGGACGAGTTCGAGCCCCGCGGCTTCCTTGAACAGCTCCATGGTGAGATGCGAGGTGCTGCCGTTGCCGACCGAGCCGTAATTCAGCTTGCCCGGCTGCGATTTCGCGAGCGCCACGAACTCCTTGACCGAATCGACGCCGAGCCTGGGATCGACGACCAGCAGGTTGGGGCTGGCCCCGACGAGGCCCACCGGCGCCAGATCCTTGAACGGGTCGTATTCCATTTTCCGGTAGAGCACGGTGTTGATCGCGAGCGGGCCGGGAATCGAAATGCCGATCGTGTAGCCGTCGGGAGCGGCCCTGGCGACGAGCGCGGTGCCGAGGTTGCCGCCCGCGCCGGGACGGTTCTCGACGATCACCGGCTGGCCGAGCGCCGGCGCGAGCTTCTCCGAGAGCACGCGCGCGATCAGGTCGGGCGAGCTGCCGGCGGGAAAGGGCACGATCAGGTGGATCGTGCGCGACGGCCAGTTCTTCGCATCGGCCGCCGCCGGCTGCGCCGCGGCGCCCGCTGCGAAAGCGAAGGCGACGGCAAGTAGAAGGATTCTCATCGACATCTGTCGAGCGTGACGGCGATCAGGGGGATTCTCATCGGGAGGCTTGGGGTTTTTCCCCTCCTCTCTTGAGGAGGGGTGGCGCGAAGCGCCGGGGTGGTCTACCGGCGCTTGTTCAGGAATGTCGCGAGCGCGCGGGTGAAGGCCGTCGGCTGCTCGAGGTTGGACAGGTGCGAGGCCGAGGGGATGATCACCAGATCGGATCCGGGCAGCGCGGCGTGGATCTCGCGCGCCATCGCGACCGGGGTGCCCGCGTCCTGCTCGCCGACGATCACGAGCGACGGGCACTTCACCTCCTTCAGCCGCTGGGTCAGGTTGATCTTGGGAATCGCGTGGCAGCAGCCCACGTAACCCGCGACGGGCGTGGCGCGGATCATCGCGCTCACCCGAGCCGTCACCTCGGGATGGGTCTTGCGGAACGGCTCGGTGAACCAGCGGCCGAGCGTCGACTCGACCAGCGCTTCCATGCCCTTGTCCTGCGCGGTCTTGATGCGGCCCTGCCACAGCGGCAGGGCCTCGGGCGCGTAGCGGCTGGTGGTGTCGGCGAGCACCATGCTCGCGAACATGCCGGGGAATTTCAGCGCGAAGGTCTGGCCGATCATCCCGCCCATCGACAGGCCCACCCAGTGGCAGCGCTCGACGCTCAAGGCCTGCAGGAGGCCGTGCACGTCGTAGGCCATCATGTCGAGCGTGTATTCGCCCTCGGGCGCGTCGCTCATGCCGTGGCCGCGCGTGTCGAAGCGCAGCACCCTGAAATTTCGCCTGAGCACCGCCGCCTGCTCGTCCCACATGGTCAGATCGCAGGCGAGCGAGTGGCTCATCACCAGCCACGGGCCGCTGCCCTCGACGACATAGTTCAATTCGATGCCGTTGGTTTTGATTTTCATCGTCGACGTGGTCCCTCCGTGACCGACCCGACGCATTCTAATCCACGTCTCTTGCCTCCGGCCACCCCGCGCGTGCAAACTAGGCAACCTTTTCCGCCCGCGCGCCTTCGAGAACAATGTCCCAACCAAAAAAAGCGTTGATCACCGGCATCACCGGCCAGGACGGCGCCTATCTCGCCGAGTTCCTGCTCGAGAAAGGCTACGAGGTGCACGGCGTCAGGCGGCGCACCTCCCTGTTCAACACCGCCCGGATCGACCATCTGTATCGCGACGTGCATGAGCTCGAGGTGCGCATGTTCCTGCACTACGGCGACATGACCGATTCGAGCAGCCTGGTGCATATCCTGCAAAAAGTGCAGCCCGACGAGATCTACAACCTCGCGGCGCAGAGCCACGTTCACGTGTCCTTCGACGAGCCCGAATACACCGCCAATTCGGACGCGCTCGGAACGCTGCGCCTGCTCGAAGCGATCCGCACCCTGGGGCTCGCCAAGCGGACCCGGTTCTATCAGGCATCGACCTCCGAGCTCTTCGGCCTGGCGCAGGAAGCGCCGCAGCGCGAGACGACGCCCTTCTATCCCCGCTCGCCCTACGGGGTGGCGAAACTCTACGCGTACTGGATCACCGTCAACTACCGCGAGGCCTACGGTCTCTACGCCTGCAACGGAATCCTCTTCAATCACGAGTCGCCGGTCCGCGGCGAGACCTTCGTGTCGCGCAAGATCACGCGCGGCCTCGCCCGCATCAAGCTCGGCATGCAGGATTGCCTGTACCTCGGCAACCTCGACGCGAGGCGCGACTGGGGCCACGCGCGCGACTACGTCGAGGCCCAGTGGCTGATGCTGCAGCAGCCGCAGCCCGAGGATTTCGTGATCGCGACGGGCAAGCAGCACAGCGTGCGCGAATTCGTCGACCTGGCGGCGGCCCGGCTCGGCATCCGCCTCGGGTGGAGCGGCAGGGGCGCCGACGAGCACGCTGCGGACGCCTCCGGAAAAAAGATCGTCGCCGTGGACCCGCGCTACTTCAGGCCCACCGAAGTGGAGTCCCTCGTCGGCGACCCCGCCCGGGCCAGGCAGAAATTGCATTGGCAGGCGAAAACGAGCTTCGAGCAGCTCGTCGAGGAAATGGTGCGCGAGGACCTGCGCGAGGCCGAGCGCGACGCGCTGGTGAAGAAGCACGGCCACCGGGTGCAGAAGCGACCGGAGTAGACCGCGCGATGGAGCGTGATTTTCATGTTTTCGCTCCTGATATCGCGCTCCGATGTCCTGAAAAACCGGCCCCTTGGGCCAGAAAATCCTTGTACGCCGCAGCGATCCCGGTCTTCAGGTCGATCGTGGGCGACCACCCGAGCCTGCGGAGCCGGCCGATATCGAGGAGCTTCCGCGGCGTTCCGTCGGGCTTGCTCGTATCGAATTCCAGCGCGCCGCGAAATCCGACGACAGCCGCCACTGCGCGAGCAAGGTCCGCGATGCTCTGGTCTTCGCCGCATCCGATGTTGATGAGCGGGAAGTCGTTGGGGCCCCGCAGGACCTCGTCGAAAGCCTCATCCGGAAGGCTCATCATCATCACGCAGGCGTCGGCCATGTCGTCGCTGTACAGAAACTCCCGTCTGGCCGAGCCCGTGCCCCAGATCACCGCGCGATCGAGGGCGCCCGTCTTCGCTTCGTGCATCTTGCGTATGAGCGCCGGCAGCACGTGGGCCACTTCGAGATCGTAGGTGTCGTTGGGGCCGTAGAGATTCGTCGGCATAACGGCGAGGTAGCGCGTGCCGTATTGCCGGTTGTAGCTGCGGCACATCTCCACGCCCGCTATCTTTGCGACGGCATAAGCCCGGTTGGTGAATTCCAGCGGGCCGGTCAGCAGGTACTCCTCCTTGATCGGCTGGGGACAGTCGCGGGGATAGATGCAGGAAGAGCCCAGGAAAAGCAGGCGCCTTACGCCGTTCCTCCACGCTTCGTGTATGACGTTGGTCTGGACGGAAAGGTTGGACTGGATGAACTCCGCGGGGAAGTTGTTGTTCGCCAGGATCCCCCCGACCTTCGCGGCCGCGATGAAGACGTAGGCGGGTTTCTCCTGCTCGAAGAATTTCCTGACCGCGGTCTGGTCGGTGAGCTCGAGCTCGGCATGGGTTCGAGCAAGGAGATTCCGGAAGCCTCCGCTCGCCAAGCGACGCGACAGCGCCGATCCGGCGAGACCCCGGTGACCCGCGACGTAGATCCGCGCGTTCGACTCCATGTGTCGCTCGAATTCTTCGGTTTTGCCCTATTCGTGGCGTTGATCTGCCGTGGGGATCAGCGCGACTTTAGTTTGATTTATTGACCAGGCGCGTGTTTGCGCTGCGCTTTCGCTCGCGTATTGTAGCGTGCCGCATCATCGCTCCTTTGCGAAAGGGAGCAGCCCGCAAGGTGCCGCTTCTGCCGCGCGTCAGGTCGCACCGCTTCCCCCGCGCTCGTTGGCAAGGGAGCGGCAATGGACGTACCCTAAACAATGGGTATAAGATTCAACGCCCTGCTGGTACGTCCTGCAGGTAATTCGTAAGTTCCCGAATCGGTTTTTTGAAACGGATCTTATATGCGGACTACTTTTCGCTCTTTCGGAATAGGCCTCGGCATCCTGCTCGCGTTGCCCGCCTGGGCGCAGGTCGATCCCACTCAACAACAAACCACGACCGCTCCCGCTCCCAACATAAGCCAGGAGCAGGCTCCGGCGATGCAGAGCATTCAGGACGTGCGCAGCCCGCTCAACACGATCAGCAATCGCCCGCGCGCGACGGCGGGCACGCAGCCGGGCACGGCGGCAGGAGCCGGCCAGGCCGGGCTCACCCCGGGTGCGCGCACCGCATTTCCCGGCACCGATCTCCAGCTGCGGATCCAGGAATTCGAATTCCAGCAACTGCAGCAGGACCTTCAGGCCGAGCAGCGGGAGCGCAACGAATTCCAGCAGTTCGTCACGCAATCAACCGGCCGCGATCTGCCGATGTTCGGCGCCAGTCTCTTCCGCAGCGTGCCGAGCACCTTCGCTCCGGTCGACAACATTCCCGTCATGCCCGACTACGTCATCGGGCCCGGCGACGAGATCCAGATCCGCGCCTGGGGCCAGATCGACGTCGATTACAACGCGGTGGTGGACCGCGACGGCACGATCAGCGTGCCCAAGGTGGGCGTGATCAACGTCGCGGGCATCAAGGCCAACGACCTTCCCGCTTACCTCAAGACCGTATTCGGCCGCACGTTCCGCAATTTCCAATTGACCGCGACGCTCGGCAGGCTGCGCTCGATCCAGATTTTCGTCGTCGGGCAGGCGAAGCGCCCCGGCACCTATACGGTCAGCTCGCTCAGCACCCTCGTCACCGCCCTGTTCGCCGCGGGCGGCCCCTCGAGCAAAGGCTCGATGCGCGGCATCCAGTTGAAGCGGGGCAACCGCGTCGTCGCCGACTTCGACCTGTACGACCTGATCCTCTCGGGAGACAAGTCGAAGGATGCGCAGCTCCTGCCGGGGGACGTGATCTATATCGCGCCGGTCGGCCAGCTCGTCGCGGTCACCGGAGGCGTCAACGTGCCCGCCGTATACGAGCTCAAGCAGAACACGGTGCTGTTCGACCTCATCCGCTGGGCCGGAGGTCTTGCCACCACCGCGGCGGGGCAGAAGGCGACCCTGGAGCGGATCGAAAACCACAGGGTCCGCACGGTGGAGGAATTCCCGCTCGACATGAGCGGGCTTTCGCGCCCAATCCACGACGGCGACCTCGTCACGGTGTACACGCTCGTGCCGCGTTTCGACAACGCGATCGCCCTGCGCGGAAACGTCGCGCAGCCCGGCCGCTTCCCCTGGCGCGAGGGCCTGCGCGTGCGCGACCTCATCCCGGACCGGGAAGCGCTGCTCTCGCGCGAGTACTGGCTGAAACGCAACCAGGCCGTGGGCCTGGAGGACAGCGTCGCGGCCATTCTGAGGCAGCAGAGCGCGACCGGCACGCGGCTCACCATCGAGGATCTGAACCAGCGGCGCAAGCGGGAGGGCGAGCTCGACGCCACCGTAGGGGACACGATTCGCCGCATTCAGACGGAATCCGAAGCCGCGAGATTCCTGGATCCGAACCAGACTTCCAGCACCGTGCAGATCACCCGGCTTCAGGACGCAAGCAAGGGAACCCTGGAGGCCGCGAAATCCGACGCGCAGCGGCTGGTCAACCAGATCAAGCCCTCGCAGCGGGAGGTGAACTGGGACTACGCGGTGGTCGAGCGCATCAACAGGGAAGACCTGACCACCTCGCTCATCCCCTTCAACCTCGCCAAGGCCGTGATCGACGGCGATCCGGAGCACAACGTCCTCTTGCAACCCGGCGACATCGTCACGGTGTTCTCGAAGGAAGACATCAAGGTCCCGATCTCGAAGCAGACGCAGTACATCCGCATCGAGGGCGAGTTCGCGAGCTCAGGCGTGCACCAGATCATGCCCGGGGAAACCCTCCGGCAGCTCGTCGTCCGCGTGGGCGGCCTGGCGCCGAACGCGTACCTCTTCGGCGCGCAGTTCAGCCGGGAATCCACCCGGATCCAGCAGGAAAAGACCCTCGAAGAAGCGCTCAACCGCCTGGAGCGCGACATCCAGCGATTCAACACGCTCCGCGCGCAAAACGTGACCTCCCCCGAGGACGCCTCCTCGCTCAAGCAGCAGGCCGAGAACCAGCAAGCTCTTCTCACACGCTTGCGCCAGATCCGGCCCACGGGCCGCATCGTGCTCGAGCTGCCCGAGAACGCGCAGGCGAAGGATCTCCCCGACGTCCCGCTCGAGGACGGCGACCGCTTCACCGTGCCGCCGCCGCCTTCGATGGTGAGCGTTTTCGGCTCGGTGTTCAGCGAAAGCTCGTTCATCTACAAGCCGGACAAGCGCGTAGTCGACTACCTCACAAAGGCGGGCGGTGCGACCAAGAGCGCCGACGAGAGCAGCATCTACGTCCTGCGCGCCGACGGCTCGGTGAAGAGCAGGCGGCAGGAGGGATTCTTCACCGCCTCGCTGGAGCGCTCGCGCCTCATGCCGGGGGACAGCATCGTCGTGCCCGAAGAGCTCGACAGGACGACGGTCACCCGGGCGCTCAAGGACATCTCGCAGATCTTCTACCAGTTCGGCCTGGGCGCGGCGGCGATACAGGTGATACGGAACAGATAGGCTGGCGGGTCGGCATGTCTGAGCAGGCTCACTCGGAGAACCTCAAGGACGCTCCGGCGGACCAAAGTCCACCTGTCGAGGACGAAGTCAGCCTGCTCGACTTGCTGATCGTCCTCGCCAAGCACAAGCGACTTGTGCTCGGCGTTCCGTTTGTCGTGGCGATTGCGGCTGCGATCATCAGTTTGCTCCTAGCCAACATCTATACTGGGACGACCCGGCTTTTGCCGCCCCAGCAGAGCGCCTCGGCGGCAACTGCCCTTCTAAATCAACTCGGCGGTGCCGCAGGAGTGCTGGCCGGAGCGACCGGCGGGGCGCTCGGCATAAGAAATCCTAACGATCTCTACATCGGCATGCTTAAGAGCCGCACCGTTGCGGATAATCTGATTGCCCGCTTTGACCTCAGCAAGGTGTACCAACAGGAGTTGCAGAGCAGCACGCGCACGGCTTTGCAAGGCAACACCTCGATTGCAGCGGGAAGGGACGGGATCATTGCGATCGAGGTCGACGACAAGGATCCAAAGCGCGCGGCGGAACTCGCCAACGCTTACGTGGACGAACTGATGAATCTCACAAAAGTTCTGGCAGTGACCGAAGCCTCGCAGCGCAGGTTGTTTTTCGAGCGCCAGCTACTCCAGGTGAAAGACAATCTTACCTCGGCAGAAATGGCGGCGAGGCGGGGCCTGCAGAAGGGCGGCCTCGCTCAGGTGGATGCGCAGGGGCGCAGTATGATCGAAGTGACGGCCCGGTTGCGTGCCCAGATCTCGGCGAAAGAAGTTCAGCTCGGTGCGATGCGCACCTTCGCTGCCGAAGGTAACCCGGAACTTCAAAGGACGCAGCAGGAGCTCGAGGCGCTCAAGCGCGAGACCGCTCGCATTGAGGGCTCCTCGCCGCTTGCCGCCGTCGGAAGAGTGGGTGAAGCGAGTAGCAGCGGCCTTGACAACCTCGGCCGCCTGCGCGACGTGAAATACTACGAATTTCTCTACGAGTTGCTCGCAAAGCAGTACGAGCTCGCCAAGATAGACGAGGCCAAGGACGCTACCGTAATCCAGGTGATTGACAAGGCGATCGAACCTGACCGCAAGTCCAAGCCGCGGCGGACGCAGATCGTCCTCATCTCGGCGATCGCAGCTCTGTTCGTTTCGATCCTGTGGGCTTTCGGTCGAGAGGCGGCGAGTCGGGCAAGAGCGGACCCTCAACGGGCCTCTCGGCTCGAGAGCCTGCGGGATTATTTGCACTGGTAGTAGCGAATAACTCCGACCTAGGAACTTTATCTAGGAAGAAAAGCGTTCTTTGATTTTTCTGGCCGGGTTCCCGACCACGACAACATTCTCCTCCTCGATGCTTTTCGTAACTACGGCGCCGGCGCCTACAACGACACCGTTGGCGATTCTTACGCCGGGCAAAATGGTGACGTTTACCCCTATCCACACATCATTACCGATGGTAACTGGTTCCCTTACTACGGTCAGATTCATCTTCTTCAATTTGTAATCGTGGGTTGCAGTTGTTATGACGACGTTCCATCCGATCATGCAGCTATCCCCTATCGAGATGTGTTCGACAGCATACAAATAGCCCCTTCCACCGAAAGTTGTATTGCAGCCGATCGACACGTTCTCGGGGCAAACAATCTTAGTGTTACCTAAGTAACTACCGTTGCCGACATAGCGGAGCTGCCTCCGTCTAAGGGCTTCACATACTCGATGAAATATGGATCTAGCGAGATTCTTCAAGTTTACAATCTACCCTTCAGGATTCTCAACTATATAAACGACTTCATCGCGATGCGAGGAATCTTTGCAGCATTTTCTTGGCGATGTGCATTAGATCGCCAAAGTCCCGCCACGTTATTAGCCAGAACTCGCTTGTACGCTGCTTGGTCTCCCGACTGACCTGTCTGACGAGGTAAACGCAGCGAAGCGCATCGCCGAGAGCCATCGCCAAGGCGAGCCCAAACAGCCCGAGTGCTGGTACGAGGCCCCACCCAAGTATTCCGAAGGTTGCCAGATATATTAGACGTCCGGCAGTATCCGCACCGACTTTTCGCTGTCCCTTTAAAAACTCCGCTACGTTGTCTGCCAACAGGGCAAACAAGCAGGACACCATGAGGAAAGCGACCGCGTCTATGTCAACCACGAAACCTCGCCCGAACGCCAGCGGGATCAACCGCTCAGCTACGAGCCACAAAGGCACGATGCACACAAAATAGACGAGTAGGCCTTGCCGAAACGCACGGGCCATATTCAGGTTTTCGCCCACAATCCCAACGTGGAATGCATGGGAGCCGATGGCGCTTCCAAGTGGTGCGAGAAGACGACTGTAAGAAAAATACACGACAAAGAGCCCCAGCGGCTGCACACCCATCCAGTGCTCGAGTAGGATCTGGTAGGCGGAATTGCTGAAATTGCCAAGCATTACGGGTAGTGCGAAAACAAAAGATAAGCTTAATACAGCTCGCACGTCACCGTGAGTCACGGACAAAACGTGCGTCCCCTCTCGACGGACCCGCCCCCACATCAGCAACGCCGCCATGGCGAAGGCGCCATATGCGGACGTTAAGTTAGCCAATACGATCCAGTCTAGGAATGTTTCCGGCGCGACTGCCCAGACCGCTAGTAGCAAGAATAAGTTGCAGCCGTAGAACCACAAGCGAGCCAGATTAAACCGGAAGAAATCGCCGATGCCATTAAACAGAGATACCGCGAGCGTGAAAAAATACAGCGCTGGCACATAGGCGAGATATGTTGTTCCGAGGCCTGCGAGATGAGAGTCCTCTATACGCCAGACCACCGTGATGTAGCCTGCGACAATCGCCGGTATGGAGAACAGCAGTACTAGTTTGATGATGGTGATCTGCGGATGATGGAGATCCCCACGGCCACCGAGGATAGCTACGGCCCGATCAACGCCTAGGAAAGCAATGCCAGCGACAAGCTGAGGGTAAAGCAAAACGAGGGCGAGTTCACCTCGACCGACCGGGCCTAGCATACGGGCGGTCGCGACCGACGTTACGAGGGTCATCGCTTGGATGGCGAAATTTGCCCATATCGTTCCGCCAATCATCGGCGTAGCACCCGGCTGGCCAATGTTCCGACAGCTGCAGGCATGAGCATATCCGCTACCAGCACTAGTGGGGAGTTGTGACCGGGCTTATGGGCCGCGGTTAAAGCGTGTCTGCTCGCGACTGCGCGTATAACGGGCAGGCGCCGTCTGCCATAGCAGCCGCGTACTAGGGCGAGCCGCTCCACGAGGAAACCAGATTTCTCTAGGAATTGGCTCAACGTAGTCCGGCAAAAATAGCCTACGTGCCGCCAATCACCCAGATGCCTCGCTACAAGAGGTGTATAGAGCTCGGATGGCACCTCTACGATGAGAATGCCGCCTTCTTTGAGCACCTTACGTGCAGAAGCCAGCAGCGCAGTGGGAGAAAAAACATGTTCGAGTATATGATTCATCACCACTACATCGAACGTTTCCCCGTCCACTTTTGTGAAGTCAAGCCCGTGCAGTTTTTCAATCCGCGGATCGGCTGGGGGGCAGTCGGTCGTATCCGCGACGACAACCCGATACCGAGGCACGAGGTGCTGACAGCACTCGCCACGCCCGCCCCCTAAGTCAAGCACCGCCGCACCGGCCGCTATACCGTGGGCAGACAATGCCGTTGAAATGACGGCCTGCCTCTCGACCAAACATGCCTTAACGATCGGCATTTCTTTCTCGGCCTCGCCGACAGCAAAGCTGGTATCGTGTTCATACAGTGCGGTTAGCAGGGCATCGGAGAAGCGCTCAGGCTGGAATATGAAGCGGCAGCGCCGGCAGACGACAGTCGAGAGGGGTATCGAGACACCGAGCACCTGCTGGCGCCCTGCTGCCACGCGAGCTCCATTTTTGGAAACGTCAGATCCGCATAGGTCGCATATCGGGGAAATTCGGATGTGTTCGAGTGGATTCATGCCCTCTTGGTGCTGTGCTTCGCTGCCGAAACGATATCGGTGAGGATGCCATGTAACTTGGCGCTGAACGCACCGAAATAGAACTTTTCAATGCCAGGCTGAAGGCGCCCCTTCGGTCTGGATAGCGCGGTTAGCACTCCATCGATGATTTCATCCTTGTTGTTTGGATCGACTTGTATGATGAGTTGCGATTCTGGGTCATTCACCTCCCAGGAATCTTCGAGCTTGCATCCGACGACCGGCACACCGCAAGCTAATGCCTCCAGGAAGACAAATCGATATGGATAACGATCGAACCCGGGATTGCTTCCCGGCATCGCAAAAACATCGGCCAAGCGGTAGTGATCCGCCTTTTCCGCTTCCGGGACATAACCGGCGAATACCGTCATGTCCGCGACACCAAGACGCTTTGCTTTGTCCTCCAGCCTCTTCTTGTCTTCACCATCTCCCATCACCAAGTACGCGAGATTGGGTATTCGCTTTCTCAGCTCTGGTAGCACCTCCAGCATCTCGTCGAAGCCTTTGAAGAAATCGTGCCCAGTATCGAGCCTTCCAGCTGTCATGACGACGGTTTGGCCTCGGATCCTGTAGCGCTCTATCAAGTCGTCTTTGCGCTCACGAATTCCGTATTTGGATTCGTCAACACAATTTGGGAGGTAATAATAATTTTCATGTGGAATCCCTGCCCACTCGATAAAATGCCGCGCCGTCAGCCGTCGTATGGCCATAAACGACTTCAATCGGTGGCATAGGTAGTTTACCAATTTGCGCGAGGTAGGCGACCATACGTCAACGCCGTAGATAACAGGAACGATCGGGCACCGATAAGCAAGACCCAGTAACCAGGCGATCGGCAGCAAATGGATGTGTGCACAAATAATCAGGTCAAAACGCCGATAGGAGAACGCAGTCCGCAGACAGGCGTACGCATATCTCAACTTGCTTCCTGCAGAACGGACATCGTAATCCAGGTTGTCGGGCATCATTTCCAATTCATAAGAAATTTTTCGTGGAATCGCTAGCACGCGCTCCATCATCGGATAGTTGCACAATGCTCGCAGCAGGTTCCTGTTATACGATGCTATGCCGCCACGACCGCCATATGCATCCGTGACCAAAACAAGCGCCTTTATCCTAGGATCACTACGCATACCTTCCTGTATCAAGGCTTAATGATCTCGATAGCGCGAGCGAGAGAAAATAAAATCGCCGTAAAAACGTTACCATAAGCAGCTCACGAAACTGTGTGGCCACAAATTTATCGGGTCAGGTCAGAAGACTGTGGACAATAAGAGCATTTTTGGAATCCTTAGAGATTGCGCACGAGAATACCCCAAGGACCTCATAGAAAGAGAATTAGACGATGTACTGAGGATTGCCTTTCACATCTCTTTGGTTCTTCAACGGACAGGAGGCAATGTCAGAATCTGCGATCTCGGCGGGGGTATCGGATTGTTTTCTGTTGGCTGCGCTGCAATCGGCATGTCTTCCATCCTCGTCGATGACTTCCGTGACAAAGTGAATGCTGAGTTCGAGGCTGTCCCTCGAACTCTTCATAAGAAATATAACGTAGACGTGGTTAGTGCGGACGTGATTGAAGCCCCTCCCTCGTTTGCCAGCGAGTCACTGGACGTTGTTACGTCTTTTGATTCCTTAGAGCATTGGCATCATTCGCCTAAACCTCTTTTCCAAGAGGTTATGAGGTGGCTGAAGCCCAATGGATTATTTATCTTAGGCGCGCCTAATTGTGTGAACCTCCGAAAAAGAATTACTGTTCCACTTGGTTATGGTAAATGGTCCAGTATAGAAGATTGGTATGAAGCAGTTAGATTTCGGGGCCATGTGAGAGAGCCGGATGTCGCAGATCTACGATACATAGGGGAAAAACTTGGCCTAGAAAATATCGAGATTATGGGCCGCAACTGGCTTGGATATAGGTCCCGATTCAATTGGGTGCGAGTGCTGGTCCCGTTGATTGATAGACCACTTAGGTTATTCCCTGCTTTGTGCTCGGACTTGTATTTAATTGGGAGGAAACTATCCTGATTTCCAGGAACGTGCAGAAAAGGGTCCGTTTACATTGGTTGTTGAAGTAATATTTTCAAATCAAGACACATGCTGATCGAGCTTCGCACGTGGTTGTGAATCTGTTCTTGTCCACACACGTCTGGACCTTGCCTCTCAATGCCTTCGGCGTACGCCAACACGTGGCGGCGCTGTACGAAGAAGTATTTCGGGGTTGCGATGTGCGCGTGTACCCCAAGCGACCGACGGGCCACCTGCTGGTCGAAGTGCTGCGGCATCTGCCCGTCCTCCTCGCGGGCGAGATCAATGTCCTCGCACCGGACTATCCCGTGGTGGCCGGCGCACTGGCGTCCTGGCTCAGGCGAAATCCAGGCTTCATCGTGCATACCTGGAAAGTGCCGGGGGTCTCGGATAGGCGTTTGAGCGCACGGATTCACGACTACCTGCTGCGCCGGGTGATCGACCGCGCGCGTGCGGTCGTGGTCGTGAGCATGACCCAAAAGCGTCAACTCGAAACGATGCGGGTAACTTGTCCCGTCGCGTTTGCGCCCGTGTCCGTGGATTGCCTTTTCTGGCGGGCAGACCCGGTGGACATGGACGATGTACTCAAGCATTTCGGCCTGGCAAAGCGCGGTTACGTGTTGACGGCGGGTGGCATCGATCGAGATGAAATTTACGCTGCCAAGGTGGCCAGCGTGCTGGGGTTGACCTACGTCCGGGCCAGCTGGAATGCTGATTCTGCCGAGCGCGCGCGATTGCAGCTTACGCGTGAGAGTTTGGAGGGCCACTCCCGAATCCTCGTCAACCCGTCCGACGTGGAATTGAGGGCACTATATGCTGGAGCTTGGCTTGTTTGCTTGCCAACACTGACAAGAACGAATCCGGCCGGTCTTACCTCGCTTGTTGCCGCTATGGCTTGTGGGGCTGCTGTGGCAGTACCTGAAACCATAGCGGAGGGTTACGTCGAGGATGGAACTAATGGGCTGGTGTTGAGAGGGACTCCGGATGAGTTTGCTGCGAGACTGCTTTCGGAAAGGGACGAGCTATCTTCGATTCGCGAGATGGCACGGAAGTTCGCGGAGACAAGATTGAACAACCTAACTGTAGCGCAGCAGGTGAGGGCTCAATTTTTGGCTGAGCGAGTGTGGGGATAGTGAATTGGTACAACTAACGCCGTTGATCAGGCCTGCAATTATCATCTCGGTAGTGGGTCACCCGTGAATCTCAGTGAATCCGTGGTTGGCGCTCGCGCTAAACGAACCGTTGGGCACATATTCGGCGTGGCGGCGATAAGCGCGGGTCTTATCCTGATTAATGCGCTGCTTCTAGTCGCGGCTCCAACGGACTGGTTAAGTACAGCAAATCAGATAGCGCCGGCGATCCTGTTACTAACATGTCTGTGGGGTGCCTATCGCACCATGAAGAGCTCGCCGTTGGCGTTATGGACGCCAATGCCTTGGTTCTTGGCCGCATGCGCAGCTTATTTTGGGTTCGGCCCATTGGTATATCACTTCGGAAGCGCGGAAAGCGTGGATTACAACGACTACTTTTTTCCGATTAGTGAGTTCGCCCTGCTGGAAACAAATTTGTTGAATGCTGTAGGAATCGGGGTTGTCGCCGTCGGCTTTCTTCTTGGCCGGATATCTTTCGCGCGAGGTAGATCACTGCAGATTCGACGATTCAATCCCCTCGAAGTCCGCCGTCTTATGTTCATCTTTTTGATGATCGGGATATCCGTCAAGTACTTGCTCGCCATACCGTACTACCTCGGCTTGATATCGTGGACATTGCCAGGTGGTATCCAGTATCTCTCTACTCTTACGAAGATCGCGATCATACTGTCATTTGTGCTAATCCATAATGGGTTCAAGCGCTACTGGTGGCTGCTGTACGGCCTTATCGGCGTGGAAATCATCACGGCGCTGATGACACTCTCCAAACTGGCGATCATCGAGGTGATGGTAGCGGTTGGGTTGGGTTGGTACCTGGGGCGTCCGAATCTTCGCTCGCTGATTGTTGCTGGAGTTTCCATCGCTGTGCTCTATGTATTTGTTCTCTCTCCCTTCATTTCATTCGCGAGGCTCGCCGCTGGTGCGGTCGGGGTTGGAACAGTGACAGAGGTGGGTGACTCGATTGTGGGTTTTGCGGGGACGCGAAAGGAGGACCTCGCGGACTCTGTGACAGGTGTTCAAGGTTGGTGGACCCGGTTGAGTTATTCCAACGCGCAGGCATTCGCTATACAGGATTACGATCATGGAACTGGGGGAGACACTATCGGTTTGGCCATTTACGCCTTTCTGCCCCGGTTGCTTTTTCCGGACAAGCCAATAATGACGCCGGGACGAGAGTTCACCGCGTTGATTACTGGAGAGCTAACCGAAACAGCTACGGCCGCCGGATTTTTTGCTGAGGCCTATTGGAACGGAGGATGGATCTTGACCGTCCTTGTCTGCCTCTATGTTGGCATGCTGTTCGCTAGCTTTACCACCTTTGCGGAACGTACTATTGCTACGGGAAAGTTTGAATATCTTCCCATCGTGATGATTGGTATTTCGATGGGCTATTCCCCCAGCGAGTGGTTAGTGGGGACATATGTTGGTCCTCTGGCAAACGCCGCCGTTCTGTACGTTGTCCTGCGGTATCTTGTCATGCCGATGATCAGGACTCCGCAGAAGGCGAATGTGCGTATAGGAGCCGTTGGCTAAGTAACGAATACCTCCTCCATCTGGTTTTCTTGGTTTAGGGCAAACACACAAATCTAATTCGGCCGTCGGTGGGCCATTGAGATCTTATGTACCTCAGTCCTTTTGGCCCATTTTTGTGTCGCTGAAGACTCGCACGATGAATTCGACCCGATTTTGCTCTGACCGTGGCTAGGAATAGTGTGTGAAAGTCTGTGTCATATCACCGGCCTTCTATCCTGCTATCGTTTATGGCGGGCCGATTTTTTCCATCTACCACACCTGCATCGAACTAGCCCAACAAGGGATGGACATTTTTGTTTCCACCACGAACGCAAATGGAAACCAAAAACTGGAGGTTGTGCCAAATCGTTTCGTTCGCCTCGGCGAGCGCTTCTTCGTCAAATATTATGACGATAGTATCATCGGCCGGTTCTCGTGGAGATTTGTCTTTTTCGTATGGAAGGACATTAGGGCCTGCAATGTGGTCTGCATAGAGGATATTTTTTCCTCGTATATTCCGCCGTCCCTGCTCTACGCCAGATTATTCGAAAAACCCACGCTCATTTCCGCAAGGGGGGTATTGAGCAGGTGGTCATTGTCGAGCAAGAAGGTTTTCTTAAAGAGGATATGGCTGATGTTTCTAATCAAGCCATTTTTGGGCAATAGCTGGTGGCATGCCACTTCCGAAGAGGAAAAGGTCGAGATCCTTGAGTTCGAGCCAAGGGCAAGAGTTGTGGTTATCCCGAACGGAATAGATGCGGAGCAGTTTCGCAAAGCACGAAGCTTGCCCAGAAACGAGTACATGAGAAAGTTCGCGAAAGCAGATCGATCGGCGAAGTTTGTTGTCCTTTCGATGGGCCGGTTGCACAAGAAAAAGGCCTTCGATGTGCTTATCGATGCATTTGCAAAGCTGCTTGCCGAGTTTGGCGACTCGGTGCTATTGATAGCCGGCGAAGATGACGGGGAAAGGCGAAATCTCGAGAATCAGATAGCCCGGCTAAACCTTCGGGGAAGAGTCTTCCTAGTCGGGGAGGTGAGCGGCCAGGAAAAAGTGGATTTTCTGGCGGGTGGCGACCTATTTTCCCTTCCTTCGCATAGTGAAAATTTCGGGAATGTTTATCTGGAAGCCATGGCTGCCGGATTGCCCATCGTTGCGAGCAAGGGTACACCATGGCGCGGAGTGGAAGGAGCGGGGTGTGGGAAGTGGGTCGAAAATACTGTAGCCGCCACCTGTTTGGCGATGAGAGAAATTCTAAGGGGCGATGCCAAGACCATGGGAAAGAGGGCACAGGGCTATGCGAAGCAGTACGACTGGCGCAATATCGCAACCGAATTCAGGTCGGTATTCTCTGAGATGATGAGTTCCTGATCGGAGCGCTTGTCGTTTCTCATTCGGGCTCCGATTCTGTCTGGGTAGAATCCTGTCTACGCTTTAAGAGCGCAATGAGGAGCAATGAATCCAAGTATTCAGTCGAGAACGAGAGGTCTTATTATTCGAAGAACTGGCCGACGCGAGCGCTGCCCTACAAGCACCTGAAACGCTATCTTGATGCCTGGCTGCCAGAAGCCTCCGGGCTGCTGTCAGGCAAGTTCATTCTGGACGTCGGAGCCGGCGAAGCGACGTATACACGGATGATTGCGGAGACCTATTCTCCACGCCGCGTGGTTGCCTGTGAGCTCTTCGTGGAACGCATGTTGCCGGCTGCTCGGGAGAACCGATCCAGAAATCTCCATTTCGTGGCTGGAAGTTGTTTTGGACTTCCCTTTGCCGATGACTCCTTCGATACGGTATTCGCGAGCCTCGTTCTTCACCAGCTTCCCGGTCTTGACCAGGTAATCGGGGAGATCGACAGGGTCCTGAAACCTGGCGGGTGCTTCATAGGAATCGAGCCGAATCCCTATAACCTCGTAATCCTTTACCGCTTTTTTCGAGGAGGACATTCCAGGAATCAGTACCTGCTAAATGAATCGCATCTCCTTAAATTCGTTTCCAGAGGTTTTGATCTGAGTGTCTGCTATTTTTGCGGCCGATTCCCTAAACTGCGCAACCGGTTCTTGACCACATGTATTGGGGTTCTCGCCAAGAAGAGGGCTGCGTGAATCGACGCAATCCAGATCACCCAATGCCGGAAACGGTGTGTGAGATTTGTTTTGGACCTGCTCGCTTCTGGAGGGAAATTGCAGGGTACAAACATTTTCGCTGCCGCCTGTGCGGACATCTTCACGTGTTCCCGCGCCCATCTCAAGATGAACTGGATGAGTTCTATCAGAAGGGCGAATACTATGACCGCGCGGAGATGCAAAAGGAGCGACTGGTACAAGATGCCCACGCGCGATTGGCATTGCTTGAGAGTTTCGTAGCTGGATTCAGGTTGGAAAAGAAAATACTAGACGTCGGCTGCGCAAGTGGTATTTTCCTTTCTGTTGCATGTCAAAGAGGGTGGGACGCGCAGGGGCTTGAGCGGTCCGAGAAAATGGCGGAGCGTGCCAGGGCAATTGCGGGGAATAGGGTGGCCGTCGGAGTCCTGGAGGAAATGGTCGTACCCGGCACGCCGTTTCCGGTGATAACCGTATGGGAGGTTGTCGAGCACGCGATAAATCCAAGGTCATTTTTTCGGGCGCTCGCCGCCAACGTCGGTGACGGCGGCTTGATTGGAGTTTCTACGCCGCTATCGAACGGCTTACCCGCGAAGGTACTCGGATCCCGTTACCCAATGCTCATGCCCCCGGAGCATCTGAGTCTCTTTACGCGTCAGTCTCTTCGAGTGCTCGCCCGCGAGTCCGAGTTTGGAGAAATAGACTATCGCTCATTTAGCAATCTGAATGCGAAATCGCTGGCGTCGGGTTTCTGTCAGTTGCTTTCCGGTACGAGATTGGAGCAAGCCGGTCGGCTAGCCCGAGCGATAAGTCGCTCGCTGGGTCTTGCGACTGGCTGGTTGCCCGCCGCAGTAGACGCGTTGGGGTACGGCACTGAGATGCAGGTCATCTTTCGGAAAGGCACTAATCCCGCCCTGGGTCGAAGCCGAGGCAAGACCGGCAACGGCGTATAACGTGAAAGTCGCTTGAATGATCTCGGTAATCGTCTTGACCTACAACGATCAGGAGCAGATCGAATATTGCCTGGCATCGATCACAGATCTTACGGATGACGTAATCGTCGTGGATTCGTTCAGTTCCGATCGAACCCCGGAAATCTGCCGCGCCAGAGGCGCCCGTTTCTTCCAGCACAAGTTCGTGAACCAAGCCCTTCAATTCAATTGGGCGCTAGACAATATCTCTCTCAAATACGATTGGGTGCTTCGCTTGGACTCCGATGAGATCGTGCCCGTTCGATTGGCACAGGAGATGCGAGCGAGAGTAGGGCAAGAACCGGTTGTCGGCTACTACATGAATCGCCGCATGTATTGGATGAACCGCTGGCTCAGACATGGCCGCATGTATCCTCATTACATCCTTCGGATATTCAAGAATGGCTGCGCGCGCTACGAAGAGCGGACTGAGGAACATCTCGTACTCACCGGTGAGGCGGGCTATCTCCGCCACGATTTCTTGGAGGACAACCGCAGGAACACGCTAGACTATTTCACCGAAAAGCATTTGAAGACCGCAGCGGGCGAAGTTGCGGAGATTCTTTCAGGGGTCACGGAGGGAGATGGAATCGCGCCGAAATTGTTCGCGCGTAAGATGAATCGTACCCGATGGCTGAAGCTTCGGATTTATAACCGGTGCCCACTGTTTGTTCGCGGTCTGCTTTATTTTCTCTACCGGTATGTGCTCTGCTTGGGGTTCCTGGATGGCCGGCCCGGGCTGATATTTCATGTTTTGCAGGGCTTCTGGTACAGGTTTTACATCGATGCGAAGTTGTATGAAGAGCGGTCTGCCTGGCGTAACCATCGAAGCGACTTTAGAGATCTGCAATAGACACGAATGAGTAGCCGTTGAATAGAAAATTGATCGAATCGGAGGAAGTGGAATTGCCGCGAGAGATCAAACCGTTCTTTCTGGACCTGGACGAACGTGAGATTGACGGTGCCGCGGAGGCGCTTCGTCGCATCCTGCGCAGCGGCCAACTTATTCTTGGACCTCACACGCGGGAATTCGAAGCCGAGTTCGCAAAGTATGCCCAAAAGCGTTTCGCAGTCGCGCTGAACAGTGGAACATCCGCTCTGGAGGTGATGCTCACTGCACACGGGGCGCATAGCAGGCGGGTCGCAGTGCCTTCGAATACGAACTTTGCCACTGTTGCCGCCATCCTCCGTACGGGAGGTGTCCCTGTTTACATGGATATGAGCGAGGAATACTTTGTCCCGAACCTGGACATCCTCCGGAGCGTCGTCGAGCGTCACGACGTAGATGGGGTGCTGTGGGTGCATATCGGAGGGATCATCGCCCCTGATTTCTTGCAGGTGGTCGAGTATTGCAGCAGCAATGCCCTATTCCTGATCGAGGATGCCGCTCACGCCCACGGAAGCCAGTACAAAGGCATCAAAGCCGGTAGCTATGCTGACGGGGGCTGCTTCTCGTTTTTTCCGACCAAGGTAATGACGACTATCGAAGGCGGGATGATTGTCACAGACAACGAGGATCATGCGCGCCTTGCAAAATCCCTTAGAAACCAGGGAAAGCGCGACGGCGACTACGGCGGACTGCATTACGATTTGGGTAGCAGTTGGCGCATTTCCGAGATATCAGCGTATTTGGGGCTTGTGCAACTGGCAAAACTAGATGGAATGATCCATGCGCGAGCCGGAGCCGCCGACCGTGTCACCCAAGCTCTTAAAAAGGCGGGCGTGGGCTATTGCGATACCTCCCATATGGAGCGGGCGAGTAACTACAAACTGATCGTAAGGTTACCGCCAGACACGCGCGCTTCCGTCGTAAAGGAGGCGCTGGCCAAGAAGAGGGTGATCTGCGGTGGCGGGGTATACGACGTGCCGTGCCATCAGCATCCGGTGTTCAAGGATATTCCTTACGCAAAGGATGAACTCCGCGCCACCGAAACGTGGTGCCCGCGGCACATTTGCCCGCCCGTGACATCAGGCCTGAGAACCGGCGAGGCAGAACGTATCGCGCAGGCCTTGGTGGACGTATTGGCTCCCGCATGACTCAGTGCTTCGACGCGGCGGTTGTCGGTGCGGGCATCGCCGGACTTGCGACTGCGGAGATTACGGCCCGATCCGGGCTCAAGGTCCTTCTCCTTGAGAAAAACCAGGTCGTATGCGGAGAAGCCAGCGGTGGGCACCACGGCTGGTTTCATTTCGGAAGCTTGTACTCGATTTTTCCGAGCAATCAGTTCATGCGTACGCTCGTCGGTGGGATCGACGACTTGCTGGATTACTATTCCGATTTCCCAAGGATGAACATAAGAGTAGGGGATAAAGCCAAGCTCGTTTTCCCGGCGGTCCCGGATGCTTGGGTTCGGGACGAGCCGATTCAGTACATCGTTGCCGCGCGTAACGACCGCGACTTTGATTTGCGACGGTTCGAAAACGCAAGGCGTTACGCCCAAAAGCTCGTCTTCACTTTGGGCTGGGATCTAAACATCAAACAATTCATCAGCCGGCATGTGCGCTTTCACAATTTCGACTGGCGAAGCGGTCCGGCATCTCAGCGCATTCCAATGGCTGGATGGTTTGACTACTCGCGCAGCGTCATCTCCAAAGTACAGGATCTTGGTTGTGCCATCGACCGTAATACGCACTTCCAGGTATCGGGTTTCGACCGTCCCATGAATTCCCAAGCCATCGTTCGAGACCTTTTGTCCAGTTTTCTCGGCCATGGGGGCACACTGCTTCGTGACTGCAGCTTTGTGTCGCATCGCCGGGTCAAGGGCGTGATTGAAGTGACAACACGTAACGGCGCTTTCGAAACGAAAAAGCTCCTGCTGGCTACGGGTCAAGCGCTGTCACATCTGGCAGACGCTCAGCTGCGTCTCAGGATTGTGGCATCCCCGCTCCTCGTTGCTTATCCGGCTCTCTGTGAGTTGAACTGGGCGCGCCTGACTCCTTTTGTCGAAAAGACAGTGAATCATTTGGTCCACTACGCGGCCGATGTGCCGTATTCGGTCGTAGGCGGGGGTTACCAGGCTGACGCGGAGGACGAACCAGCGGTCACACGGGCAGGGGAGCGGTTGCGGGAAACGGCGGCGCGAGTTTTCCCCCGCCTCAAGGATGCGGAGTTGGCGGAGATATATTTCGGCTTCAAGACAGAGCTAGTAAGTAGAGCTGGTGAGCGAAACTATCAGTACTTCATCCGGCCGATCGACGAGGATGTGTTTGCGCTCGTTCCGGGAAAATTCTCTCTCGGGTGCAGCCTTGCGGTGAATGCGTACAAGAAGATCTGGGGGAAAGACCCGTCGAAGGGCGCACCCGGTACCGCCGACGTTCCGGAAGACTCCGTGCAGCGCACTAAGCATGAGCAATTGGTCATGAAACACCTCGCCAAACAGCCTGCTGTTACTGCTGCGGCGTCGCCTTCAGCGGTGAATTTCTGACGGGCGAGCGCCGATTCCAGAATTGGTGAAACCTAGGTGATTGTTCTTGGTATCAACGCCTACCACGGCGATGCTTCCGCATGCGTGGTACGCGATGGGGCACTGGTCGCTGCTGCCGAGGAGGAGCGCTACCGGCGCGTGAAGCACTGGGCAGGCTTTCCTTCAGAGGCCGTTCGCTATTGCCTGCGCGAAGCCGGTGTCGGTCTCTCTGAAGTCCGGCACGTCGCGATCAATCAGGATTCGAAGGCCAATCTTTGGAAAAAACTGGGCTATCTCTTGTCGAGGCGCCCCGATCTTTCGCTTGTCTTGGGTCGGATCCGCAACAAGCGCGAACGGGCACGGACGGATGAGGAGCTCGAGCACTGCTTTCCCGGCGAACGGTTCCGGGGAGAAGTGCACGAGGTAGAGCATCACCTCGCGCACTTAGGCTCGGCGTTTCTCGTTTCGCCTTTCGAGCGCGCGGTGGCGGTCTCGGTGGATGGCTTCGGCGACTTTGCGAGCGCCGCCTGGGGAATCGGCGAAGGCCGGTCGGTCGAGGTGGACGAGCGCGTGTACTTTCCCCACTCGCTGGGGATTTTCTATCAAGCGATGACCCAGTACTTGGGTTTTCCCCACTATGGTGATGAATACAAGGTGATGGGGCTTGCTCCCTATGGCGAGGCGCGGTACTTGGGCGAAATGCGGAAAATGGTGCGGCTTCGGACGGACGGCGCGTTTGAGTTGAATCTCGATTACTTCAGGCACCATCGCGAGAATGTCGATTACGAATGGGATAACGGCGAGCCAGTTGTCGGCACGCTTTTTTCGCCCAAGCTCGAAGAGCTGCTTGGACCGGCGAGGCGCAACGACGAGGAATTAACCCAACGGTATCGCGACGTCGCGCGGTCGGTACAGGCGATGTACGAGGAAGCCTTCTTCAATCTACTGAACCGGCTTTACGACCGGTACAAGCTGGACAGGCTGGTTTTGGCGGGCGGTTGCGCGATGAACTCGGTCGCCAACGGCAAGGTGTACCGGAGCACGCGATTCCGTCAGCTTTATGTCCAGTCCGCGGCGGGGGACGCCGGTGGCGCCATCGGTGCTGCGCTCGTGGTATGGAACCGCGCCACCCGGAGCGCGGGGGAACGCTTCCAAATGGATCACGCTTACTGGGGCCCGCAGTTCAGCGATGAGCACGTCGCCAGAACGCTCCAGGGCGCTCGAAGTGAGCTCCAGGAAAAAGGATGTGTTGTTCAAGAGCTGCGCGACGAACCGGAGTTGTGCACAAAAACGGCGAAGGCGATTTCTGAAGGGAAAGTGGTGGGTTGGTTTCAGGGCCGGATGGAGTGGGGTCCGCGGGCGCTGGGCAATCGCTCAATCCTATGCGATCCGCGCCGGTCCGATATGAAGAACCTCCTCAATCTCAAGATCAAACGCAGAGAATCGTTCCGGCCGTTCGCGCCGTCGATCCTTCGCGAAGCCGTGCCCGACTGGTTCGAGACCGATGACGACGTCCCGTTCATGATGCAGGTGTATCAGGTGCGCAAGGAAAAACGATCCTTGATCCCCGCCGTCACTCACGTGGACGGCTCGGGCCGCTTGCAGACTGTGTACCGGAAAACCAATCCGCGCTACTATCGTTTGATCGAAGCATTCAATTCGCTCACCGGAGTGCCCATGGTCCTCAACACCTCCTTCAACGAGAACGAGCCGGTGGTATGCCGTCCTGAGGAGGCGCTCGACTGTTTCATGCGAACGAAGATGGACGTGCTGGTGCTCGGGAATTTCCTCGTGTCTCGCGAAAATGGATCAGGCCGAGGAACACCCCTCTGAAGCTCGTCTTCGTCAACAGATTCTTCTTCCCCGATCAATCCGCCACAAGCCAGCTCCTCACGGACCTGGCTTTTTATTTGGCCGG
>WNFM01169521.1_pt2 | contig 23674 bp, 20 predicted proteins | sample 5400271 | NCBI WGS metagenome assembly WNFM01 (sample SAMN13153352, study PRJNA577476) | soil metagenome | isolation source: 60 cm saprolite on Douglas fir-dominated hillslope | place: USA:California | collected 2013-09-17 | reverse complement strand
CCGCCGGTCTATGTCGACGAAGTCGAGAACCCCAATCCGGCGCCCGGCACCAACAACTGGTACACCAATGACGGCTATAGCGGCGGCAGCTACACCAACTGCTCCGACATGACGCAGCCGGGCGTCTCGCCGATCGTCACTTATCTGAACGCGATCCACGTCCCGGCGAACTGCGCGCCGAACGCCTATTATCTGCTCAACAACTATGTGCCGTCTTATATCGGCAGCGGCGCCACCGATCCGATCAACAACGGCCCGTTCACCCTGCCGCCGGTCAAAAAACAGAAGCACATCGGCGATGACCTCACACAGGCCAGCGTGTCGTGGGCGTATTTCGGCGAGCGCTGGAACGACTTCAAGACCGCCCCCGGCGAGGGCGCCAACTTCGGATCGCTCGACCCGATCGCTTATCTCTATTGCAACATCTGCAATCCGTTCCTGTATTCCGCTTCGGTCATGACCGATGCGACGCAACGTAATGCGCATAATAAGGACACGCTCGACCTCTATGACGCTATCGAAGACGGCACCCTGCCGGCGGTGTCGTTCGTGAAGCCCTCCACCTTCAACGACGGCCATCCGTCCTCGTCCAGGGTCGACCTGTTCGAATCCTTCACCAAGCGGATCATCGATCAGGTCAAGTCCCACGAAGATCTCTGGGAATCCACCGCGATCCTGGTCACCGTCGATGAGGGCGGCGGCTATTTCGACTCGGGTTACGTGCAGCCGCTCGACTATTTCGGCGACGGAACGCGTATCCCGTTGATCGTGGTGTCGAAATATTCGCAAGGCGGGCACGTCTCGCATGAATATTCCGATCACGCCTCGATCCCGAAATTCATCGAACGGAACTGGGACCTTTCGAAACTCTCCAAGTACAGCCGCGACAATCTGCCGAACCCGAAGACGTCGGATGACAACCCGTACGTTCCGACCAACCGGCCGGCGCTCGGCGATCTCTTTGGCAATTTCCAGTTCGGGGATCGCGACGGTGGCGATCACCACGGCGACCACGGCGATCATTGATGGACAAAGGCTGTTCCCGTCCCCGGGAACAGCCTTTCATCCTGCGGTCAAATCCAAAGGGATCATGACTGCGGGGATGCCATTCACGCCATATCGAAGGCCGGATACCTATCCGGCCTTTGTCGCGAAGCGATCCTTGGAGCGATCATTTGAAAATAACCGCGCCGCTGCGAGCCAATTCGTCGCCGTTCCATGAAGCGCGACGCGCCTTTGCCGACGGCGATCTGGCGACGACCGAGCGGATTTGCGCAGACGTGCTGGCGCGCACGCCGGACGATGGCGCCGCCTGGGCGCTGTTGACCGAAACCGCGCTGCTGCGCGGCCGTCCCGAAGCGGCCATCGTCTGCGCCAATCGCGCCGTCACCTTCATGCCGAAAAATCCGATTCCGCTGGTGCTGCGCGCAAAATGCCTGTTCGTTTCCGGCGAGGCAGCTCAGGCGCTCGAGGCCGCCGAGGCGGCTTCCAAGATGATCGACAACGCGCCCGAAACGCAGGACGCACTCGGTGCGATCTTCGGCCTGCTCGGATTGCACAAGAAAGCAAAGCAATTTTTTCTGCGCGCGGTCGCCGCCCGTCCCGATGTGCCGCAATATCTGTTCAATCTGGCGGCAACCGAGCGAATGACCGGAGCACTGGACGAGGCCGAAGCGCATTGCGATGCCGCGATCGCGCTCGACCGTCATTATGGCCTTGCGCACTATCTGCGCTCGGATTTGCGCATCCAGAGCGACGGGCGCAATCATATCGCTGAGATGGAGGCGCTGATCGGCGAAGCAAAACTGGCGCCCCCGAGCGAGGTGATGCTGCGCTTTGCGTTGGCCAAGGAATGCGAGGACCTGGAGCGGCATGACCGCGCGTTCGACCATGTCGATGCTGCTTGCGCGTTGCAGCGCCGCTCGCTGACGCATGATCATGCCGCCGAGATCGCGGAGATCGACGGGATCATCAAGACCCACACCAAGAGCTGGATCGGCGCCGCGCCCTCAGGTTACTCCGCGGGCCATTCCGCCGCTGCTCCGGTGTTCGTCGCAGGCCTGCCGCGTACCGGCACGACGCTGGTCGAGCGGATCATCGGCAGTCACCCGGCGATGCACTCCGCGGGCGAAACCAGCGCGTTCGCGGCCGAGATGCGCCGCGCCATCAAGGGCGCAACAAATGGCGGCGATCCTGCCGAGATCGGCCGGCGCTACGTCGATAATTTGACGGCCTTTCGCGTGCCAAAGGATGTTCGCTTCATCGACAAGACGCTGCAGAATTACCTCTATTGCGGCCTTATTCACGCAAGCTTGCCGGCGGCGAAAATCATCCTGGTGCAGCGCCATCCGATGGACGCAGGCTGGGCCATCTACAAGGCGCATTTTCAGGGCAAGTTCGCGTTCTCTTATGACCAGATTGAGCTCGCGGAATATTTTCTGGCCTATCGCCGCCTGTCGCAGCACTGGCGGGCGACGTTGCCGCCGGACGTGTTTTTGGAAATAAATTACGAGGACATCGTGCGGGATCAGGCGGCGGCGAGCCGGCGCCTCATCGACTTTACCGGACTTCCCTGGAACGACGAGGTGTTGCGGTTTCACGAAAGCGCGGCCCCGTCGTCGACCGCCAGCGCCGTTCAGGTTCGCCGTCCGGTCTATTCGTCTTCGGTCGGCAAATGGCGCCACCATGCGAAACGGCTGGCGCCGTTGCGGGCGCGGCTTAAGCAGGAGATTCCGCAAGCGGGGCGAGGTGAGTGAAGCTCGCCACGTGGCGCTACCCCAACCCCGCATCCTTCAGTCGCCCGGCGAACCAGTTCGTGAGCTGCTTGTCGATCACCCCGCCGACATAGACGTCCGAGACGACGCTCGTTTTGTCCAGCACGAGAAAAACCCCGATCCAGTAGGCGAACCACAGATGCGGGTCGGTCAGCGCGCGCAGCTTATGGTGATCATGTTCCGGCGGCTGGTGGTTATTGGCCTTGCGCAATTCGACCGCGAGCAGATTGTTGGGGATCTCGCGCTGGTGCACGACGATATCGGGATAGACCGATTTGCCGAAATGATCGTCGGTCGAGACGATGGTTCCGTGCGGCAGCCGCAGCGTCCGCTCGCCGAGCTTGTCATAATCGCAATCGACCTCCCAGCCCGAAAACTGCTTTTCCATATGCACCGCGAGCCGATGCGCCAGCGTGCGTTCGCCGAGATCCTTTTCCAACAGGAAGGTCTCATGCGCGTAGAACTCATGGAGCGCCGTGACAAGCTTGTTCAGCTCGGTTTGCATGCTGCCTCCGACCGGCCTTCCTCACATCTGCACCTCGATCAGCCGTGGCCCTTTTTCGGGAACCGCTTCCGCCAGCGCGCTGACGAGTTCGTCCGCTGTCGTGACCGCGCGGGCCGCAACGCCCATGCCTTTGGCGAGCGAGACCCAGTCGAGCGTCGGGCGGTCGATTTTCAGCATGTCGAGCGCGCGCCAGCCGGGCTCGCCGGCGCCGACGCCGTCGAACTCGCCACGAAGAATCTGGTAGATACGATTGGCGAACACGATCGTGGTAACATTGAGGTTTTCGCGGGCCTGGGTCCACAGCGCTTGCAGCGTGTACATCGCGCTGCCGTCGCCGACCATGCAGATCACCTTGCGGTCGGGACAGGCCACCGCCGCGCCGGTCGCGACCGGCGGCGAAAATCCGATCGAGCCGCCCATGTTCTGCAGCCAGTCGTGCGGATGAGCCGCCGCGGTCGGCGGAAAGAAACCGCGGCCGGTGGTGATGGATTCATCGACCACGATGGCGTTTTCCGGGATCGCCATCGCGATCGCCATCGCGATCGAGGCATGGGTCAGCGGGCCCGTCGGTTTTGCGAGCTCGACCAGGGCTTGCGGTTTTGCGTCTTGCGGCTTGGCGCCAAGCGCGGAGGCCAGCGCCTCCAGTGCCGCGACCGAATTCTCGCCGCCCGAGGTCATGCGATGGACCTCGCAGCCCGCGGGCTTGAGCATGCTCGGCTTGTTCGGGTAGGCGAAGAACGCCACGGGATCATTCGCCTCGATCAGCACGATGTGCCGAAAATCTTTCAGGATCGGCAGCGCCTGCTCGATCACGTAAGGGATGCGGTCGATCGAGAACCGCCCGCGGCCGCGCGCCATCCGTGGATTATAGGTCTGGCCCATCACCTTGCAGCCGGTCTTGCCCGCGATCTGCGCCGCGAGTTTTAGCCCGTGCTCGGTCAGCGCACTGCCGGTGAGCAGCAATAGCGTCTGCTCGCCGCCGCGCAGCACCTTTGCCGCGATGTCGACGGCTTGCGGGGAGTAGCTGGCGCGCTGAGAATCCTCCGGCACCTGCGCGATGCCGTCGGCCTCGTTCCAGGCGGTGTCGGCGGGCAGGATCAAGGTTGCGATCTGGGGCGGTGAGCTTTTGGCGGCGGCGATGGCGGCGGCGCCGTCGGTAGCGACGGACTTCGCGTCCGGCGAGGTCCGCACCCAGGCCGACATCGGCCGCGCCAGTCCCTCGATATCGGAGGTCAGCGGCGCGTTGTAACCGATGTGATAGACGGCGTGCTGGCCGACAATGTTGACGATGCCGGAATTCGCCTTCTTGGCGTTGTGCAGGTTGGCTAGCCCGTTGGCGAGGCCGGGGCCGAGATGCAACAGCGTCGAAGCCGGCGTCCCCTTCATGCGGAAATAACCGTCGGCGGCGCCCGTCGCCACGCCCTCGAACAGGCCGAGCACGCAGCGCATGCCCTCGACCCGGTCTAAAGCGGCGACAAAATGCATCTCGGACGTGCCGGGATTGGCGAAGCAGACATCGACGCCGCCTGCGACCAGGGTCCGCACCAGACTTTCGGCACCGTTCATCATTTCACTCCCGTTCGAAACCCGCGTTTTAAGCTGATCTCTGATCAATCATTCCCAGCGCGTTTCGTCAAAGGGTTCGCGGGGCAATGCTGCCATCTGCGCGCCGATGGTGGGGTTTTTTAACCGCACCTTTTGAAAATCGATCGCGCTCACGGGCTCTTTGCTTGCGAAATCGCCCCGATTATGGCCTCTCTCGCAGACCAACCGATTTTCTTGCGAGGGGCGAAGATGACCCGGGCTTTTGCTTTGCTGTTTGCGGCGGTGACCATGCTGGCCGGTGCCGGCCATGCGCAAGCCCAGGGCTACGGAGGTTACGGCGACTCGCGCGACATCCTGGGCGGCGGCCCTAATTTCTTCGCCGGCGCGAGCCCGATTCCGCGGCAGACAGTGAGCTATTCGGGCAATTATGCGCCCGGCACGATCCTGATCGACACCGCCGAGCGGCGACTTTACCTCGTGCTGCCCGATGGCCAGGCGCTGCGCTACGGCATCGGCGTCGGCCGCGACGGCTTTCGCTGGAGTGGCGTCCATCGCATCTCCGCCAAGAAGGAATGGCCGAGCTGGACCCCGCCCTCGCAGATGCTGGCGCGGCGGCCCGATCTGCCGCGCCACATGTCCGGCGGCATCGAAAACCCGCTCGGCGCACGCGCGATGTATCTGGGATCGACGCTGTATCGCATCCACGGTTCCAACGAGCCGGAGACCATCGGCCAGGCGGTCTCGTCCGGCTGCTTCCGCATGACCAATGAGGACGTCGTCGATCTCTATAATCGCGTCTCGGTCGGCACCACCGTGGTGGTGAAGAACTAGGGTTTTGCGATCGTATCAATACTCATTGTCCTCCCTGCGAAAGCAGGGACCCATAACCACAGGCTTTAGTTGTTGCGCGAAAGCCGTCAAGCCGCGTCTCTCAAAACAACCGCCGCGGCGTATGGGTCCCTGCTTTCGCAGGGACGACGGTGTTAGGGTTGTGGCGATGAGCCGATCCTCACATTTTTTGATAGTCGCGATCGCAGCGATCGCGTTCGGCGGCGTGGTCTCGCCGCCATCCGCATCCGCTGAAATCCCCGCCATCGCCTCGCGCCAGCGGGCAGAGAAAAAATCCTTCACCGATGCCGAGATCATCGATGGTTTTCTAAAGACCGCGTTCGGCGCCGAATATCATCTGGCCGGCCGGGTCGACCGGATCAGGAAATACACCGCGCCGGTGCGTGTCTTCGCTGACGGCAAACGTTCCGATCGCAAGGCGCAGCTTGCAAAAGTCGTGGCCGACATCGGCCAGAAGGTCGCGCATCTCGACATCGCGATGGCGGAAGGAAGCGAGGCCGCCAACATCCTGGTCACGATGGTGCGCGACCGCGACCTCTATCGCACTATCGCTAAATCCTACGGCAGCGAACGGGCGCGCGAGATAAAAACCTCGCTCGATCCGCAGTGCCTGTCGGGTTTTCGCAAGAACGAGAAATACGAGATCGAGCATTCCGACGTCATCCTCACCGTCGACAACGGCGATTTTGTCTTCTTCGACTGCGCCTATGAAGAGCTGTTACAGTCGCTGGGGCCGATCAACGACACTTCCTCGGTGCCCTGGACCATGTTCAACGACCAGGTTTCGATGGGATTTTTCGACGTCTATGATCAGTACATCCTGAACATTCTCTACGACCCGCGCATCACGGCCGGCATGGATGTCGAGCAGGTGAAAGCCGTGCTGCCCGAGGTGCTCGCTGACGTTCGGGTGTGGGTGAAGAAGGTCAATAATCTGCCGGAATAGCATCGTCGTCCCTGCGAACGCAGGGACCCATACGCCGTGCCCTTTCGTTCGGGCACACGCGTAGAGACCTTCTACAACAATTTGGGCCGGGGGTTATGGGTCCCTGCGTTCGCAGGGACGACGCGTGGAAATATCCAGCACCCTACGATTCTGCCACAACGATTTCAGACCTTCCCGCCACAGATCGCCTTGAGCGAAACCCATTCCGCCGGCGTCAATAGCGGCGGCCCGGTTGGCGGCTGATCCTCTTTGCTCATGCGTGCCAGCCGGTCCTGGGTCAAGGGATGGCTCGCCAGAAATGTTGGGGTGAGGTCGCCCTGCTTGCCGGTGACACGAAACATCAATTCGCCCATCGGCTTCGGCGAGCGGCCGAGCCGGTGCATTACCTCGATGGCAAAGGTGTCGGCATTTTGCTCGGCCTCGCGCGAATAGGACGCCGTCACCAGCGAGCGCGACGCGAAGACCATTGCGCCGGAACCGGTGACGTCGCCGAACAACAGCCCGATCAGGAACGAGGTGCCGCCATTATAGATCAACTCGCGCATGTTATCGCGATGCTTCAAATGACCGAGCTCGTGCGCCAGCACGCCGGCGATCTCGTCGGCATTTTCCGCCTTCGCCAATAATGCGCTGAACAGATAGACTTTGCCGCCGGGCAGCGCGAAAGCATTGGGAACCTGGCTCGACAGCACCGCCGTCTGCACCGAAGTATCGAGGCCTGCGGTCTCGCGCAGGGTATTGACGAGTTTTGCGAACGCCTGCTGTCCTGCGGCATTGCTGCAAACCTGTTTGCCGAATATCACTTTGACCTGGCCGTCCGCGACTTCGCCGAGGCGCCGTTCAAACGCTGGCGGCAGCAATGGCGTGAGACGGTCGGCGGCAAGCGGGACGCCAAACAACACCACGGCGACGATCGAGACCGCCGCCGCGAGCGACCAGCCGATGATCTTCGCAACCCCGCCCCGGCCCGGAATATTCTCGTCGAGCCGCGTGCAGCGGGACGTGATTTCCGCCATGATTGCCGCATCGCGGATCTCAACCCGGGCCAGCGCGGGCGCCGTCAGGCAGGTCAGGCGGAGCTGACCTGCCGGGCTGTCGGCGCGGCGAATGTCGGCATAGGACCACGCGGCGATCTTGTGGTCATCCTCGTTGATCTCGAGCTGGTCGGCGAAGACAAGCACGACCGTGCGCCGCCGGCTCGACATCCCGTCGAAATAAATCACCGGCCGAAGCGGCGCCGCATCCTGGTCAGGGCCGTTGTTCATCCATGCTCACCAACTAGATGTGTTTTCAAGCGAAGTGGATACCGGTTCGCGCAGGGAAAACGCGTCAAAACAGAAGACTAGACCCTAGGTTCTGATTCAATCAGAACCTGGGCTCTAGAAGCCGGCGATATCCAGCCCGTCGGCAATACCCTCGCCCACCGCACTCGCCAGATCGCCCCTCGCCGCAACATTGGCGGCTGCCTCGATGCCGTGCACATTGGTCGAGGCAAGCACCCTCACCCATAGATCGCGCAACAGATAGACCCGCATCACCACATTGAGCGCCAGCACGAACCCAAGATAGCCGATACCCGCGAGCACCAGCAATGGAATGCTCTTCGAAATCACCTGCGGTACGAAGAACTGATTGAGCGGCGCGCCGCTCATACTCGCCACCAGACCCGCGGATATCAGGAGGTAGGCGACGAACGCCAGCACGAGCAGCAGGAACCAGCCGATCACCTTCCAGTAAAGGCCGATCAGCGCGCCGCGCCGCAAGTTCGATTCCAGGCTCACTCCGCCGAAGCGGATGCCCGAAAGCCACCAGCGCCATTCCACCGCCTTGAACGCGCCGTAGACGAAGGGCGCGAGCGGAAAAATGTAAAGGGCAAAAGGCGCCAATAGCCACAACCACCAGCCGCGCTTGAAGAACTCCCAGCCCTCGCCTTCAAAACTGCCCTGCAGATCGCCGTAATAGGAATGCCGCATCTTGTAGCGCTCGAGGGCTGCTTCACGCCACGGCAACAAGAGGCCAAGGGTTAACCCAACCAGCACGGCCCAGAGTGCCGCGCGTGCGGCATAGCTCCAGCCCGAGCCCCTCATCCAGAACCGCACCCCGCGCCACACCGTGCGCGTCAGGCGATAGCGCCGCGCGCGGTAGATCGCGAATTGGCCGAACAGATAGAAGAACGCCAGGAGCGGAAAACTGGCGAACGCCTTGGCGCGTTCGGCTTCCAGGCTGACCAGGAAATAAGCCAGATAGACCGGCACGATGATCGCAAGCGCGAACAGAAATCCGATCAAGAGTTCCTTGGCGCGGCCGGTGTATTCCGCGGCATCGCCGTCGATCAGGGTGTTCGACCACAAGTGCCGGCGGATGTCGGTGGCAAGCCAGAACCGGTAAAACCCGACGGTGATCAGCTCAAGCGCCGCACCGCGCAGCACGAGATGGAAAAATTGCTTGCGATCGCCGGAAAACGCCACCGGCAAATGTGGCGGGTGCTGCGGCACCAGACTGACTTGATCCATCGATCAACTCTTGATTGCAAATGCGCGATAATGAAACACATAGAACATGAAAAACACATAGAACATGAATTTGTGAACATAGGTTTGTCGGCCGAGATGAAATCCGGTTCGAATGGCGTTTATGCTGATTTTCGAACAGTTCCCGTGGCCACGCACTACGAAAAGCTCGCCAAGACTTCCCCTAGCATAACGTTCATGAATTTCCGGAACAGGAAGATAAACAGAACCGCTGCAATTGGATAGACTGGGGCGTGAACTCGTTAATCCGAAGGCGTCGTTGGACGTCCGCTTTGGTGCGCATTACGGACTCAAGTCAGACATCGCGCGAGGTCCGGAAAGTGCCAACAAACGGAAGTCGCCGACCTATTCAAGGACTTCGTCGGCGCGGGCGAGCAGCGTAGGCGGAATCTCAATGCCGAGCACCTTGGCTGTTTTGAGATTGATCGCGAGGTCGAACTTCGTCGGTTGTTCGATGGGCAAATCCCTCGGTTTCGCAACCTTCAGAAGGCGATCAACGTACTGGGCCGTCGCGACGAAGTTTGGACCATACGAGATCAAGCCCCCCAACCTTGACCCCCATCGTTTAAAAAACAGCGTCGGTAACAACTCCGCTGCATCGTCGACTAAGAGCGGGTCGGCAAAGGGGGCGCATGGCATCATTGGTTACCTCCTTGAGAGAAGCGCCATCATCAGATGCCATTTCTGCCAGCAGGAACCCCAACTCAGACCAACGGCCGGATGTTCTGGTTCATGCGGAAAAAGTTTTTCGAATCATACTTCGTCTTTACGTCTTGGAGACGCCGGTAGTTGGCTCCATATGCGGTGGGGACCGGGTCGCCCGCCTCATCGTCACCCAGGTAGTTCACATACCGGCCGGAGGCGACAAAGGGCTGCATCTCCGCGTAGGTCTTGCGCGCCCAGGCAATGCACGCGTCGGTGTTGGTCGCATCCGTCCATTGGGAGAGCACGAGGAAGTTGTACCCGTCCGCGCGGTGCGGGAAGGCTGTGTCGCCGACACCGATCCGCGCGGCAGCGCCGTGGATGTGCTCGAGGAGCAGCTGGCCCATTGGGGTGGGGCATCGCGCGAAGCACCCGATCATTGTGTCGATAGCATCGTCACTCAATCCAGCAAGGAAGCTCGATTTCCAATAGTTGAATGCCCCTCGTGGATAGGCGCCATCGAGCATCCCATTGAGTTGGCAGTAGGGCATTGGACCGATCGCATCGAGCGCAGGAGACCCGAATTGCTTGAGTGGCCGCATTGCGTTTTCGCCGGCATCAAGTGAGCCGCAGTGACACGTCGCCAGGGCCGCCAACTTCGTGCCCGATCCGTCAGGAGCATGAGTGAGAGTTCCGAAGATCGTATGTTCATCAGGCAGTGATGCAGTGTTGTCGCGAAAGAACCTCAGCAGGTCACGGGCTCGGTCAAACGGGTGCGCGATCAGACCGGCGGTGACCGTGGGACCTACCGCATGGAGCTGATATTCGAAGGAAGTCGCCACACCGAAGTTTCCACCCCCACCGCGAACAGCCCAGAACAGATCGGGTTCTTCATCTTTGCTTGTCCGCACTACCTTACCTTCGGCGGTGACGAGTTCGACGGATCGAAGATTGTCGAGGGCGAGGCCATACTTGCCCATTAACCAGCCTAACCCACCACCCAGGGTGAGCCCAGCGATCCCTGTGCTTGAAACCACCCCGCCCGTGACCGCCAGACCGTGCAGTTGCGTCTCGCGATTGAGCCCGGCCCAGGTGACGCCACCCTGCGCCCGTACCGTACGGCTTTTGGGATCGACGTGAATTCCATTCATCAGCGCTAGGTCGATCACCAATCCGCCATCGATGGTCGCGCGCCCCGCCACGTTGTGTCCGCCACCACGAACAGCCACTTCGAGGCCTAGCTTGCGCGTGAGGTTGACGGCATCGGCCACATCGGCCACGCCACGACATCTGGCGATCAACGCCGGGCGCTTGTCCACCAGACCGTTGTGGACCCTTCTCGCTTCCTCATACCCCACGTCCGCAGGCTTCAGGAGTTGCCCCGAGAACGTGCTGGAAAATTCTACGACGGCGTCGGCAACGGATGGAACTGACCTCATGGGGTCTCTCCTCGTTTAGGCCCGCAATGTCTTCTTCCGCCTCGGGTGCGCGAGGAGCAAACGCGAAGAATTCAGCCCAAGATGAAGCATTTTCATCTACACTACGGCGATGAACAAGCTGCCGCCCCTCATCGAGTTGCGCGCCTTTGACGCCGCGGCGCGGCACTTGAGTTTCAAGAAGGCCGCGGCCGAACTCGGCGTGACGCCAACAGCGATCAGCCATCAGATCCGATTGTTGGAGCGTTATTGCGGGCGGGCTCTGTTCCGTCGGAGGCCGCGGCCTCTATCGTTAACCGAGGCCGGAGCCCGCCTCTTTCCGATCATCCGCGACGGCCTCGAAGCGTTTGCAACCGCTATCACCGCCGTCAAGCGCGATGCGGACAAGCAGCCTCTTCGCGTAACGACGACAAACGCCTTTGCGAGCCGCTGGCTTGTGCCACGCCTGCCCCGCTGGAGGAAGGTGCGCCCCAATGCGCCTCTCGACGTGATCGGCACCGACAGCGTTTTGGACCTCCATGCCGGCGATGCCGACGTCGCCATCCGCTATGCCCGCACGTTGCCAACAGACGGTATCGCCAAAGAATTCTTGAGCGATTCCTTCTGGCCCGTCTGCAGTCGTGAATTGCCTGACTCGGGCCTGAAGCGTGCTGCTGACCTTCGCGGACACGTCCTCGTTCATTGCTATTGGTCACCATCCGATCTCGGGGCTCCAACCTGGCAGAGGTGGCTCGCCGTTGCGCGAAGCAAGTGGCGCGATGTGCCGGAATTCAAGGACATGGACCACCTGAGCTTCAGGGAGGAGCTGCATGCAATCGAGGCAGTGATTGCCGGACAGGGCATTGGCATTTTTAGCAATGTGCTCGTGGCGCACGAACTCGCGGCCGGCACGCTTGTAAAAGCATTTGATGTGAGCCTGCCAGGATATCGTTTCTATGTCGTCCGCACGCCTGGTCATCCACGCGAGAAAACTATCCAAGCCTTCGCGACGTGGTTGCAGTCGGTCATATAAGCCTCAGTGCTCTTGCGCGTTGCCATAAGTCCGAGTCGGATCATTCGCGTCGCCTTGGCATGTCCGCTGCATGTCCGCTCAGGGGGCAATCTCGGAAATGCCGGTTCGTTGTTGAAGGCGTCACCTGAGGCGTGATTCAAGCTCCGTAGCGGGGCTTGAATCATGCGATACGAACCGAGCGATGCTGAGTGGGCTGCTATCAATCCGATGCTTCCGGACAAGCCGCGCGGCGTCTCCAGCGGCTTCATGCCGATTTTTCAAACAGTTCCCGGCCGATCAGCATGCGCCGGATTTCGCTGGTGCCGGCGCCGATTTCGTAGAGTTTGGCGTCGCGGAGCAGCCGCCCGGTGGGATAATCGTTGATATAGCCGTTGCCGCCGAGCAGCTGGATCGCGTCGAGCGCGCATTGCGTCGCCTTCTCCGAGGCGTAGAGAATGGCGCCGGCGGCGTCCTCGCGCGTGGTCTCGCCGCGGTCGCATGGTGGTGTACATGTCGGCGATCTTGCCCTGCACCAATTGAAAGGTGCCGATCGGCTGGCCGAACTGTTTTCGTTCATGCACATAGGGCATCACCACGTCCATGCACGCCTGCATGATGCCGAGCGGGCCCGCGGCCAGCACCGCGCGCTCGTAGTCGAGGCCCGACATCAAGACGTTGACGCCGCGGCCGACCTCGTTCAGCACGTTCTCTTCCGGCACTTCACAATTATCGAACACCAATTCGCAGGTATCAGAGCCACGCATTCCGAGCTTGTCGAGTTTTTGCGCGGTGGAAAAACCCTTCATGCCTTTTTCGATGATGAAGGCGGTGATGCCGCGCGGGCCTGCCGCTGCATCGGTCTTGGCGTACACCACCAGCGTATCGGCGACCGGGCCGTTGGTGATCCACATCTTGCTGCCATTGATGACGAAGCGATCGCCCTTCTTCTCGGCGCGGGTCATCATCGACACCACGTCGGAGCCGGCGTTCGGCTCCGACATTGCCAATGAGCCGACATGCTCGCCCGAGATCAGTTTTGGGAGATATTTCCGTTTCTGCGCCTCATTGCCGTTGCGGCGAATCTGGTTGATGCAAAGGTTGGAATGGGCGCCATAGGACAAACCGACCGCAGCGGAAGCGCGGGAAATCTCCTCGACCGCGATGCAGTGCTCGAGATAGCCGAGCCCCGAGCCGCCATATTCTTCTTCGACGGTAATCCCGTGCAGGCCGAGCGCACCGATTTTCGGCCAGAGGTCCCTCGGGAACTGATTGCTCTTGTCGATCGCATCAGCCCGCGGCGCGATCTCATTGCCGGCGAAATCCTGCACGGTCTCGCGGATCGCGTCCGCGGTTTCGCCGAGATCGAAGTTGAACATCCGCTGCGCGTTGGGAATCATGGTCGGGCTGCCTCCGGGCAAATTGGGCGGCTTTTCTCAAGCTTAAGCCTTAATCTTTGGAAATAAGCTTGTCACGGGTGGAAGCTGCTGAGAAGGGGGCCGTATACCAGCGAGCCGGCGCCCCGACGCGGCGAAATGCGGCAAACTCGCCCTTGCCCCGGCGCGCGCAACCAGATGTAATTCGCCCAAACGACAGGCTTGCCGAACCTAAGGAAGCGGCCAATCAGGGAGTTGCCCGATGCACGGGACAATCGACGCCGTCCAAACTGCCGACCAGAACGCCGCGCGGGAGCAGGCTTATTCGCTGCCGCTTGCGCAATTCGATCCCGGCGATCCCGAATTGTTTCGCGCCGATACGTTTTGGCCCTATTTCGACCGGCTGCGCCGCGAAGAGCCGGTGCACTATTGCAAGGACAGCATCTTCGGACCCTATTGGTCGGTCACGAAATACAACGACATCATGGACATCGAGACCAATCACGCAGTGTTCTCCTCGGCAGCTTCCCTCGGCGGCATCACCATCCGCGACGTCTCGCCCGACCTGCGCCGCGAAAGTTTTATTGCGATGGATCAGCCGCGGCATAGCGCGCAGCGCAAGACGGTGGCGCCGATGTTCACGCCGACGCATCTCGATGAGCTTGCGATCAATATCCGCAAGCGCTCCGCCGAATGCCTCGACAACCTGCCAAGGAACGACGTGTTCGACTGGGTCGATCGGGTCTCGATCGAGCTGACCACCCAGATGCTCGCCGTATTGTTCGACTTTCCCTGGGAGGATCGCCGCAAACTGACGCGCTGGTCCGACATGGCAACGACGCTGCCCGGTCCGGGCGGACTGGTCGCGACTGAAGACGAGCGGCAGGCCGAACTTCTGGAATGCGCGACGTATTTCGCAAAACTCTGGAACGAGCGCATCGACCAGCCGCCGAAGAGCGATCTGTTGTCGATGATGGCCCACGCCGAAGCCACGCGCGACATGGACCCGAAGAATTTCCTCGGCAACCTTATCTTGCTGATCGTCGGTGGCAACGATACCACCCGCAACACGCTGTCGGGCAGCATCTATGCGCTGAACAAGAATCCGGATCAGTACAGGAAGCTTAAGGAAAATCCGGCCTTGATCGACAGCTTCGTGCCGGAGGTGATCCGCTGGCAGACACCGTTGGCGCATATGCGCCGGACCGCACTTGAAGACATCGAGTTCCGCGGCAAGCAGTTCAAAAAGGGTGACAAGGTCGTGATGTGGTACGTCTCGGGCAACCGCGACGAAGACGTGATCGAGCGTCCTTACGAGTTCATCATTGACCGGACGCGGCCGCGCACCCACCTCTCCTTTGGCTTCGGCATCCATCGCTGCGTCGGGATAAGGCTGGCCGAGCTGCAGCTGAAGATCATCTGGGAAGAAATCCTGAAGCGTTTTGACAACATCGAGGTGGTCGAGGAACCCAAGCGGGTATATTCGAGTTTTGTCAAAGGCTATGAGACCCTACCGGTGAGGATTCCCGGCTGAAAACGCAGCGCACGACAGGCATTTTGGGACGGAGCAGTGATGAACATCCAGACCTCGGTCCGGGCCGACAAGGCCGAGCTTGCGCGCCTGGCGCGCGAGGAGGCCTATTCCACGCCATTGAAAGATTTTCATCCCGGCGCGCCACGGCTGTTCCAGAATGACATTCTGTGGCCGTTCTTCGAGCGGCTGCGCAAGGAGGAACCGGTGCATTACTGCACCAACGCGCCGATCGAGCCTTATTGGTCGGTGACCAAATATGACGACATCATGCATGTCGATACCAATCACGGCATCTTCTCCTCCGACGTCTCGCTCGGCGGCATCTCGATCCGTGACGTGCCGCCGGGCTATGACTGGCCGAGTTTTATCGCGATGGACCAGCCGCTTCACTCGGCGCAGCGCAAGACCGTGTCGCCGATGTTCACACCGACGCATCTGGATGAACTCGCGATCCTGATTCGTGCGCGCACCGCCAAGGTGCTCGACGGCCTGCCGCGCAACGAGACCTTCAATTTCGTCGATCGGGTGTCGATCGAACTGACGACACAAATGCTGGCGACGTTGTTCGACTTTCCGTTCGAGGAACGCCGCAAATTGACGCGCTGGTCCGACGTCTCGACCGCGTTGCCGAAAGGCGGGGTCGTCGAATCGGCGGAACAGCGCCGCGCCGAGATGGACGAGTGCGCGGCCTATTTTGCAAAACTCTGGAACGCACGCGTCAATTCCGAGCCACGCAACGATCTGGTCTCGATGATGGCGCATAGCGAAGCCACCCGCCACATGGACCCCGACAATCTGATGGGCAACATCATTTTGCTGATCGTCGGCGGCAACGACACCACCCGCAACACCATGAGCGGCTCGGTGCTGGCGCTGAACGAAAACCCCGACCAGTATCAAAAATTGTGCGACAATCCGGCGCTGATTGATTCCATGGTGCCGGAGGTCATTCGCTGGCAGACGCCGCTGGCGCACATGCGGCGCACCGCGCTTGAAGACACCGAGATCGGCGGCAAGCAAATCCGCAAGGGCGATCGCGTCGTGATGTGGTACGTCTCGGGCAACCGCGACGAAGAGGCGATCGACAATCCCAACGAGTTCATCATCGACCGCCCGCGTCCCCGCACCCATCTGTCGTTCGGTTTTGGGATTCACCGCTGCGTCGGCATGCGGCTTGCCGAACTGCAATTGAAGATCGTCTGGCAGGAGATCCTGAAGCGGTTCGACCGGATCGAGGTGGTCGGCGAGCCGAAGCGGGTGTATTCGAGTTTTGTCCGAGGCATCGAGTCGTTGCCGGTACGCATACCCGCATGAACGCCGCCGTTCGACAATCCCCGTGGGGAGAGAGCCCCCACCCCCGGCCCTTCCCCGCAAGCGCGGGAGAGGGGGAAGAAATGTTGCCGCGCCGCGCGCTCGGCTCCCTCTCCCGCAGTTTAAGCTGGCGTTCTTATGTCCCGTCTCACAGATCCAGATTTAGCTCGACTTGACGATCTTTTGCAGCATTGCACGGAGGCCGAGCGTGAGCAGATTTATCGTCTGTTTGAAGCGGATGGTGAGACACTCGACGCCCTACCGGAGAATTTTTCACAGACCCGCGATTCAAACTCTCGAAGGGCTTCATTCGGATGTTGCGGGACAAATACTTCATAACAAAGAAGAAGCCCAGCTCCTAGCCGGGCAGATGCTTCACGTTGAAGCCCGTCATTACAATGCTTGATCCGACGTTCAACCTACGCCGACCATCCTTGCTTCACTGCGGAATCATGACGGCGAGCGGTTGCGCCATAATACCGCGTGGACGCTCCAAAACACGTCGAAGTGACAGACGGTTTCTAGCGAATTCTTCGTCCATGCCGTGTCGGCTACCTCAGGTGTCGCAAACGCCCCCCGCGCATCGTCTTGCATCGATGGTAGAAATTATATATATTTCTACCATGAGGAAAGCCATGCATCTCAACATCGAAAACGATGAGGCCCACAAGCTTGCGACCGAGCTTGCCGACCTTACCGGCGAAAGCTTGACCTCGGCCGTAACTCTGGCCTTGCGCGAGCGGCTGGCACGAGAGCGTCGGCGCCGGCGCCCAGACCGCATTGCGGCGCAATTGATGAAGATCGGAAGCCGGTATGCCGCTCTGGCCGACACGGGGCGCAGCCCCGACGAAATCCTCGGGTACGACGAGCACGGACTGCCGAAATGATCGTGGTGGATAGCTCGGCGGTCATCGCCATCTTCCACCAGGAGCATGATGCCGACGATTATGCCCGCCGCATTGCGACCGACGATGATCCGGTAATGTCAGCCGCCAACCTGGTGGAGATCTCAATTGTCCTGCGCGGACTGAAGGAAATCGCGCCAGACAGGGCCGAGCGGTGGCTTGACGATTTCATCGAGGCGGCAGGCATTCGGATCGAACCCGTGACACCGGATCAGGCAAATGCGGCACGCTCGGCGCATCTGCAATTCGGCAAAGGGACCGGGCATAGCGCGGGGCTGAACTATGGAGATTGCTTTGCGTACGCGCTGGCGAAGGTAATGGAGGCGCCGCTGCTGTGCAAAGGCAACGATTTTCGGTCGACTGACATCGGCATCGCGTGAGCGGCCTTGGCCAAAGCAGGCCGCGATACGCCCGGTATCGCCAGCCGGGCGCCTATAGGCTTACGGCATGACAGCTTCCATCTTACCACTCTTGGAATGCAGATTCATACGCTATAACAATTCAGCCTAGGGAGTTCGCGGTAGCTTCACAACAGCGGGCAGACCAGCAATCGAGCGCAACGCGACCGCCAGTAATTCAAATGACCGTACAAGAACAACAAGACGAACATTCCGACATCCGCGAAGCCGTTGCAAAACTCTGCGCGCAATTCCCCGGCGAATATTGGCGCAAGCTCGATCGCGAGATGGCCTATCCCAAAGCTTTCGTCGATGCGCTGACGGAGGCCGGATATCTCTCGGTGCTGATCCCCGAAGAATATGGCGGCGCCGGGCTGAAACTTTCGGCGGCGGCGGCGATCCTGGAGGAAATCCAGCGTGCGGGTTGTAATGGTGGCGGCTGCCACGCGCAGATGTACACCATGGGCACGCTGCTGCGGCACGGCAGCGACGAGCAAAAGGCAAAATGGCTGCCGAAGATTGCCAGCGGCGAATTGCGGCTGCAGGCGTTCGGCGTCACCGAGCCGACCAGCGGCACTGACACCTCCTCGCTGAAGACATTTGCAAAACGCCAGGCCGACGGCAGCTACATCGTCAACGGCCAGAAGATCTGGACCAGCCGCGCCGAATACTCCGACCTGATGATTCTTTTGGCGCGCACCACGCCAAAGGAGCAGTCGCACAAGCGGACCGATGGGCTGTCGGTGTTCATCGTCGACATGAAGGCGGCCAAGAATAACGGGCTCTCGATCAGCCCAATCCGGACCATGATGAACCACTCCACCACTGAAGTGTTCTTCACCGATCTCAAGGTGCAGGCGGAAAACCTGATCGGTGAAGAGGGAAAAGGTTTTCGCTATATTCTTTCCGGCATGAATGCCGAGCGCATTTTGATCGCGGCGGAATGCGTCGGCGACGCCAAATGGTTCATCGCCAAGGCATCCGCCTATGCCAAGGAGCGCACCGTGTTCGGCCGGCCGATCGGCCAGAACCAAGGCATCCAGTTTCCGATCGCAAAGGCCTACGCATCGATGCGCGCGGCCGAATTGATGGTGAAGGAAGCCACCCGCAAATACGAAGCCGGCCTCGATTGCGGCGCCGAGGCCAACATGGCAAAAATGCTGGCGGCCGATGCCTCCTGGGAGGCTGCGAACGCCTGCGTGCAGACCCATGGCGGTTTTGGTTTCGCCGAAGAATACGACGTCGAACGCAAATTCCGCGAGACCCGGCTCTATCAGGTGGCGCCGATCTCGACCAATCTCATTCTGTCATTCCTCGCCGAGCATGTGCTGGGCATGCCGCGCTCCTACTGAGAAACCAACATGCTGCCGCTTGAGGGACTAACCGTCATCGCCGTCGAACAGGCGGTCGCCGCCCCGTTCTGCAGCTCGCGACTGGCGGACGCCGGCGCCCATGTCATCAAGGTCGAGCGGCCCGAGGGCGATTTCGCACGTGGCTATGATGCGGCGGCGAAAGGGCAGAGCAGCTATTTTGTGTGGCTCAACCGCGGCAAAGATTCAGTCGTCATCGACCTCGCCAGCAAAGAGGGACGCGCGAGCCTCGAGCAGCTGATCGCCGGCGCGGACGTGTTGCTGCAGAATCTAAAACCCGGCTCGATGGACAAGCTCGGCTTCTCGCTGGAGCGGCTGAACAAGGATTACCCAAAACTGATCTGCTGCACCATCTCGGGTTATGGCGATGACGGCCCCTATGCCGATCGCAAGGCCTATGACCTCCTGATCCAGGCCGAGAGCGGGCTCGCTTCCATCACCGGCGGGCCGGACGGTCCTTCCCGCGTCGGCCTTTCGATCGTCGATATCGCGACCGGCGCTACCGCCCATGCGGCGATCCTGGAAGCGCTGATCGCGCGCGGGCGGCACGGCAAGGGCGCCGATATCCGGATTTCGATGTTCGACGTGATGGCCGACTGGCTCACGGTGCCGCTGCTCAATGCCGAAGCCGGCAATCCGCCGAAACGCATGGGCCTCGCCCATCCCTCGATCGCGCCCTACGGCGTGTTCCGATCGAGGGATGGCAAGGACATCCTGATTTCGATCCAGAGCGAGCGCGAGTGGAAGAAACTTTGCGCGGATGTGCTGGGCCAACCTGATTTGCCCAACGATGCGAGATTCGCAAATATGGTCGAGCGGGTTCGCAACCGCGCGCAGACCGACAAGGCGGTCGGCGATATCTTTGCCACCATGACCCGCGATGAACTGCTTGAGCGGCTGTCCGACGCCGACATCGCGTTTGCCGAGGTCAACACCATGGCCGACCTCGCACATCATCCGCATCTGCGCCGTATCGAGGTGGCGACGCCGGCGGGGCCGGTCAGCTACCCGGCGCCGGCTGCGATCGTCGTCGATGCGCCGCGTCATTATGGGGCGGTGCCCGGCATCGGCGAGCGCGTCGGCGTCGCAAAATCCTCTCGAGCCCGGACCAAATCGTCATGACCGACAAATTGGACCTCGATCATTTGCGGCAATGGATCGGCCGCAGCAGCCAGGCCTCCGACATCGTCACCGCACAGCTTGTAAAAGGCTTGCGCGCCACGCTGTTCCAGGAAGTCGGCGAACCCAAGGCCGGCGATGCGGCGCCGTGGACGGTGCATTGGTGCCTGGCGCAGCCGGTGTTCCCGATGTCGGCGCTGGGCCCGGACGGCCACCCCACCCGCGGCGGCTTCTTGCCGCCGGTGCCGCTGCCGCGCCGGATGTGGGCCGGCGGGGAGCTCGAATTTTTCGATGCGTTGCGGGTCGGCGATGAGATGACGCGAACTTCTCGCATTGCCGAGGTGACGGCGAAAACCGGCAGCACCGGTGCATTGTGTTTTGTCTCGGTCGACCATCTGGTGACGACACCGCGCGGAACGGCCATTCGGGAGCGGCAAGACATCGTCTATCGGGATGTGTCGGGCGCGCAAGCTACCGCGCCCGCAAAAACTCCGGCGCCGCCGGCAGCGGCGCAGCATCGCGAGAGCCACATGGCCGATCCGGTGCTGCTGTTTCGCTATTCGGCACTGACTTTTAACGGCCACCGCATCCATTACGACCGTGACTATGTCACCAAGGTCGAAGGCTATCCCGGCCTGATTTTTCACGGGCCGCTGCAGGCGGCGTTTATCGTCGAACTCGCCGCAAGACTGCATGGCGGCGCGGCGCCGAAGAAATTTTCCTATCGCGGGCTACAGCCGTTGTTCGAGGGAAGCGAGTTTTCCATCAATGCCAACAAGACCGATGGTGGCATGGAACTATGGACCGCGAACTCGGCCGGCCAGCCAACCATGAAGGGCAGCGCCGTTTGGTAAGGATCACAAACCGTCATTCCGGGGCGATGCGAAGCATCGAACTACGATGTGCAATTGCACATCGGAGAATCTCGAGATTCCCCGATGCGCAATTGCGCATCTGAGGTCTGGTGCTAACGCTCCATCCCGGAATGACGTAGTCTGTTCGTTTCGCTCCTCACGTTTGAGGTCACACATTGTCGTCCCGCAAGTCAGCAAAAACCACCGGTGCTTCCGTCAGCGTCAAGGATGCAACGCTCGACCTGTTGCGCGCGTTCGGCGTGAAAAAAATGTTCGGCAATCCCGGCTCGACGGAATTGCCGTTTCTCGCCGACTGGCCCGACGATATCGACTACGTGCTGGGCTTGCAGGAAGCTTCCGTGATCGGCATGGCCGATGGTTACGCGCAAGCCACCCGCAATGCCGGTTTTGTCAATCTGCATTCGGCCGCCGGCGTCGGCAATGCGCTCGGCAACATCTACACCGCGCACCGCAACCAGACCCCGCTGGTGATCACCGCCGGCCAGCAGGCGCGCTCGATCCTGCCGCTGCAAGCATTTTTGTATGCCGAGCGGGCGTCGGAATTTCCGCGGCCCTATGTCAAATTCTCGGTCGAGCCGGCGCGGGCCGAAGACGTGCCGGCGGCGATCGCGCGGGCTTATTATGTGGCAATGCAGCCGCCCTGCGGCCCGACCTTTGTCTCGGTGCCGATCGATGACTGGACCCATCCAACGCAGCCGATCGAGGCGCGCCACGTCAGCCGTGAGCTCGGCCCTGACGCGAGCGCGATGCAGGCGCTCGCCTCAGCGTTGGCCGCGAGCAAACACCCCGCGCTCGTGGTCGGCCCGGGCGTCGATCGCGCGCAGGCCGTTGATCTGATGGTGCGGCTTGCGGAAAAGGCCAAAGCCTCGGTCTGGGTCAGTCCGTTTTCGGCGCGGTGCAGTTTTCCGGAGCGGCATCCGCAATTTCTGGGTTTTCTACACGCCTCGCCGGGGCAGCTTTCGGAGGCGTTGCGCGCGCACGATCTGGTGGTCGTGATCGGCGCGCCGGTGTTTACGTTTCACGTCGAGGGGCATGCCTCGATCTTCGATGGCGCGACCACGATTTTTCAAATTACCGACGATCCGACTGCCGCCGCGGTGACGCCGGTCGGCACCAGCATCGTCGCAACGATGAAACCGGCGCTGTCGTTGCTGCTGGAACTGTTGCCCGAGACAAAGCGCGCGATGCCGCAGGGCCGCGCCTTTCCGCCCGCGCCAGAGGGAGCCGATCCGATCCCCGTTGATTTCCTGCTGCACACCCTTTCGAAGACCATGCCTGCCGACGCGGCGGTGGTGGAGGAAGCGCCGTCGCATCGTCCGGCCATGCAAAAATTCATGCCGATGCGCGGGCAGGACAGTTTTTACACCATGGCGAGCGGCGGGCTCGGCTACAGCCTGCCGGCCGCGGTCGGCATGGCGCTTGGCCAACCGAAGCGCCGGACGGTTTGCCTGATCGGCGACGGCTCGGCGATGTATTCGATCCAGGCCCTGTGGACCGCGGCGCAGCGCAAGCTGCCGCTCACGATTGTGGTGATCAACAACGAAGGCTACGGCGCGATGCGCTCGTTCAGCCAGGTGATGCAGGTCCGCAACGTGCCCGGCCTCGAATTGCCAGGGATCGATTTTGTCCAGATCGCGCAAGGGATGGGATGCGATGCGGTGCGGGTGACGAGATCGTCGGAGCTTGGGCCCGCGCTGAAGCGCAGTCTTGCGCATGATGGTGCGAGCCTGATCGAAGTGATGGTGGATTCCGCGGTGCCGCTGCTTTATGCGCCGAGGAGTTGACACGAACTTGTAGCCCGGATGGAGCATAGCACAATCCGGGAACGAACCCTACAGCGGACACAGACCCCAGATTGCGCTACACTCCATCCGGGCTACGGTTTCATCACTTCCCGTAACTCTCCCGCATCTTGGCCTGGATCTTCGCCATACCCGCGATCCAGCGGTCGTAATTTTCCGTCTTCTTCCGCATATAGCCCAGCACCTGCGGATGCGGCAAAATGACAAATGTTTCCTGCTCGATCCCGGCCAGCGCATCCTTTGCCACCTGCTCCGGCGTCAGATCGCCGTCGCCGGATTGCGGGCCTTTCGGGATTGAGCGCAGCATGTTGGTGTCGACGCCCTGCGGGCACAAGATCGAAACCTTGATGCCATGGGCCTTGTGCGAGATCGCGAGATTCTCGGCAAATCCCACGGCGGCGTGTTTCGTCGTCGAATAAGCGGGGCTGCCGACCTGCGACAATAGTCCGGCGGCGGAAATCGTATTGAGAAAATATCCGTGCCCACGCGCCTTCATGCGCGGCACCAGATGCCGCGCGGCATAAACGTGCGCCATGACATGAACAGCCCAGCTTCGCGACCAGGGTTCGTCGGAATCGCCGCCGGCATTCTCCGACAACGGATCGAAACCACCGCCGACGCCGGCGTTGGAGCAGAACAGCTCGATCGGGCCAAACTGGCGTTCGGTTTCCTCAATGACGTGGCTGACGTCTTTCTCCTTCCCGACATCGCATTTGAAGGCCGCGCCGTCGACCGAGGCGGCAACGGCTCGCGCAGCTGTGCTGTCGA
>WNFM01264932.1_pt2 | contig 23678 bp, 18 predicted proteins | sample 5400271 | NCBI WGS metagenome assembly WNFM01 (sample SAMN13153352, study PRJNA577476) | soil metagenome | isolation source: 60 cm saprolite on Douglas fir-dominated hillslope | place: USA:California | collected 2013-09-17 | reverse complement strand
TGGAAGCAGCGCAGCAGCTTGTCCGGCTCGAAGGGGCTTTCCTTCAGTTCCCGCGTGCCGGCCCCGCCGTTCTGCTCGCCGTCGAGGAATCTGTCCTCCTCATGACGGGCGATGGCGAACCCCTGGGAGTCGTTCGCGAGATCGACCGAGATCGGGCGCCTCATCCGGCGCCCCTCCCGGTTGAAGACCTCGAAGATCTCGGTGGTTCGCGAACGTACCTCGCCGTCCGGGGCGCGCTTCTCCAGGACGAACGACTCGATCCATGTCCAGTGCGCCGCCTCGGCGCTGTCTGTCTGAAGCGTCTGGAGAACGCGGGAGGGGAACGGGTCCGGGGGCTCGTCGGCCCGCAGAGAGACCAGGGTCAAGGCCGTAAACACTGCCAGCGGGCCGGCGTGGATCCGCACGGCGTGCCTCCATCCCCCTGGGGTGGGACCGACCCGGCTCGACATCGACCGGGCCATCATACTCTTCGTCATTCCCGGCGCAACCGGCAAAGCGGCTGACTCGGATATAGTGCCCCTTCGGAGCGGAGACGGAGAGTCATCATGGGTACCTTGTATGGCGCGCTCCATGCCGGTCTCGAGACGCTGATCCGGCTGATCGAGGCGTTCGGGGCGCGCGGAACGCGATGGGAATGGAGGAAGCGGGCCTGGCGGCAGGCGCTCGAGCTTCGGATCGCCACCTGGCAGAATCTCGAGCGCGGCGTCCGCGCGCCGATGCGCGTCTGCCCCGGCTGCCGGCTTCTGGTCCCGCGCGATGTCGCCGTCTGCCCCGCCTGCGGGGTCTCGCTGCGCGGCGTTCCGGGCGGGGGACTGGGAAGGCTCTTCGGACTCCTCGCGCCGGAGGGGGCCGCGGTCTCGCGGCTGCTGGTCACGGTCAACGTCCTGTCGAGCGTCATCATTTATCTCATCTGGGGATCGGAAGGCGCGGGTGGAGGACTGCTCCGCCTCTTCTCACCCTCCGGGGAGGCGCTCTTCCTGTTCGGGGCGAAGTGGACCCCGGCGATCATACAGGGCCAGGTCTGGCGGCTGGTGACCGCCAACTACCTGCATGGCGGTCTCGTCCACCTCGCCGTCAACTGCTACACGCTGATGAACCTCGGCCCGCTGATCGAGGAATCGTTCGGTGCGCGCAAGTTCTTCGTGATTTACACGGTGACCGGCATCGCCGCCTTCGTGACCAGCTCCCTGGTCAGCCCGGGGTCGTTGAGCATCGGCGCGTCGGGGGCGCTCTGCGGCCTGATCGGCTTCGCCATCATCTTCGGTCGATACCGCGGCGGCACCATGGGACGGACGATCTCCAACCAGCTGATCCAGTGGCTCGTCTATATGGTCTTCATGACGCTGGTGATCCGGGGGATCGACACCGCCGCGCATGTCGGTGGCGGGCGGCCTGCTCGCTCTCGTCGTTCAGCCCGGTCGGCCCCGCAGACACGCGGAAGACCTGGCGCTGAACCTTCTCACCGCCGGGATGATCCTGATCACGGTCGGATCGTTCGTGGCGATGGTGCTGGCGTACGGGCCTGCGGTCGCCGCGGGCCGGCCGTAGCCGGGGGTCCGCCGCGCCGCCATTGACGTTGCCGCGCCGCTTTGCTAGCGTGAGACCTTCATGTCATCTCCCGCGCCGCCCGCGTTCCGGAGCATCGATCCCGCCGCCGCCGAAGCCCTGGTGCGTGATGGGTCTGTCCGGGTCGTCGACGTCCGCTCCCCCGAAGAATATGTCAACCTGGGACATATTCCCGGGGCGGCGCTGCTGCCGCTCGATCTGATCCCGTCGGCCGCCGCCACCCTGCCACGGGACGGAAAACCGACCCTGATCTATTGCGAGCACGGAGTGCGCAGCGCGCATGCGGCCCGGTTTTTGGCCCAGGCCGGCTTCGAGAATCTCCTCAGCATGGTGGGAGGGCTGTCGTGCTGGCGCGGACCGCGCGCGTTCGCCGCGGCGGAGGGGTTCGCGCCGCTCGGGCCATCCAGCTGGCTGCTGGAGAACGCCGACCTGCTGCCGCGCGGCGGAACCGCCCTCGACCTGGCCTGCGGGAGCGGGCGGCACGCGTTGCTGCTGGCGGGGGCCGGGTGCGACGTGCGTGCGATCGACCGGGACGCCACGACGCTCGCTTCGCTGCGCGACACGGCGGGCAGGCTGCGGCTGCCGGTCACGGTCGAGACGCTCGACCTCGAGACCGGCGGCGTCGATCTCGGCGCGGCGCGGTACGATCTGATCCTGGTCGTGCATTACCTCCATCGGCCCCTCTTCCCGGCGATCCTCCGGGCGCTCCGGAAGGGCGGCGCCCTGATCTACGAGACCTTCACGGTCGATCAGGCCGCTCGCGGCAACCCGACCAACCCCGACTTCCTGCTGCAACATGGCGAGCTGGCGCGACTGGTTTCGCCGCTGTCGATCGTGCGGGAGCGGGACGGAGAGTTCGAAGGACGATGCGTGGCGGGGGTTGCGGCGCGCAAGTCGGAGTGATGGTGCCGCGGGACGGAATTGAACCGCCGACGCAGGGATTTTCAGTCCCTCGCTCTACCGACTGAGCTACCGCGGCACCCTTTTGGGCGGACTGGCTTCGGAGCGGCGCATGGTAACAACGCGCCGCTCGGAGTGTCAAGGTTGGATCGGGGCCGGCCCGGAGGAAAAAACCGCGCCTAGGGTCTCGCCGCGGGGGCCGGACCGCGGCTGCGGCCCGGGTCTCGCGCAGGCTTTTCGTCCCGCGGCGCCTTCTCGTCCCGGAGCGCCTTCTCCTCGCGCGGCGGCGCCGGGCGAAGCGGGGCGTCCTTCCCGGCGACAGCGGCGGGCGCGGCCTCCTTGGGCTCGGTCTTTTCGCCGCTCGCGGCCGCGGCTTTCGGCTCCTTCAGGAGCCCCAGCAGACGGCGGACCTTCAGCTCGATCTCGTCCCTCAGATCGACATTCTGGTCGAGGAACTGACGAACGTTTTCGCGTCCCTGGCCCAAGCGCGTCTCGCCATAGGAGAACCAGGCGCCGGCCTTGTCGATGATCCGGTGGGTGATCGCCAGATCGAGAAGGTCGCCGGTGCGCGAGATCCCGGTGCCGTAGAGGATGTCGAATTCCGCCAGCTTGAAGGGGGGCGCCATCTTGTTCTTGGAGACCTTGACCCGGGTGCGGCAGCCGATGTCCTGGTCGCCCTCTTTGATCTGACCGATCCGCCGGATGTCGAGCCGGACGGAGGCGTAGAACTTCAGGGCTCGGCCGCCGGTGGTCGTTTCGGGGCTGCCGAACATGACGCCGATCTTCTCGCGGATCTGGTTGATGAAGATGAGGCAGGTGCGGGAGCGGGAGACGATCCCGGTCAGCTTCCGGAGCGCCTGCGACATCAGCCGGGCCTGCAGGCCGACGTGCGAATCGCCCATCTCGCCTTCGAGCTCGGCCCGCGGCACCAGCGCCGCGACCGAGTCGATCACCAGGACGTCGAGGGCGCCCGAGCGGATCAGCACCTCGGTGATCTCGAGCGCCTGCTCCCCCGAATCGGGCTGGGAGACCAGCAGATTATCGACATCGACTCCCAGCTTGCGCGCGTACTCGGGATCGAGCGCATGCTCGGCATCGACGAAGGCCGCCAGGCCCCCCTTGCGCTGCGCCTCGGCGACGACATGAAGCGTCAGGGTCGTCTTGCCCGACGACTCCGGACCATACACCTCGACGACGCGGCCGCGCGGCAGGCCGCCGATCCCGAGGGCCGCATCGATCGAAAGGGAGGTGGTCGAGATGACCGGTACTTCATGCTGGAAGTCTTTCGACCCCAGCTTCATGATCGAGCCTTTGCCGAACTGCTTCTCGATCTGCGCCAGGGCGAGATCGATCGCCCGGCCTCTTTCCTTGGAATCCAGAGCCATTGGTTCGGTCCCCTTTGAGGAAACGATCTGTGGGGTCTCCGGGGGAAGCGTCGGCATATTAGGACAAACCTCCGGGGCTGTCAACGCGAGGCGCCGCAGCCGATCGAGGCGCTCGCGTGGCCGGCTCGACCCCGGCCGAACAGAACGCAAGGGTCGCGCCAACGCGACCTGATCCGTCGGCTCCCGGGTTGTCCCGCCGGGCCCGCGAGGGGTACGGCCGAGGCGAAGCGGAGTGGCTCCGGGGTCCCGGGCCGCTCGGGTGTCCGGCGGCGGGACGCGGCGGACGAACGGAGACCGGCGATCGATCACGGCGGGGGAGACCGGGAGGGCGACCCGGGGAGGAGGGACCCCGGCGAGGGCAGAGCCCGCTGCGATCACGGAGCTGAAATCTGCCGGGGGCCGCAGTATGGATGCCGAGGCATTGCACGGCGGGCGGGCGATACGGCGGGTGTAATTTCTTGACACCCCGCCACCCCACTACTATATTGCTGCTTCGACGGCGTCCCGTGGGACGCCGATCTTCTATTATGACGAAACGCCACTCGCGACTCATCCAGACGCTTCTTCTCCCGACGCTGTCGATGGCGGCGCTCGCATGCGCCAGCGCGGGCCAGGCCTCGACCGCCTCCCTGTCGGCCGATCCAGGACCGGCCCGGAGCGAGGTGAAGACCGGCTCCGCGCCGACCCAGCAGGTCGCGAACGCGGGTCAGACGGGCGACGCGGCGCCGGCGGCTTTGACCCGCGAGACGACCCCCGATCGGACCCGTCGCGAAGAGGTCCCGGATCATGTGCGGGAGGTTCGCGCGCAGATGGAGGAGGCGTACCAGACGGGGCTCGATTCGTATCGCGCCGGGCGCTCCGACGAGGCCAAAGAGTACTTCGACCGGGCCGTCGACATCGTCCTGAGCAGCGACATCGATCTGTCGGAGCAACCGGCCCTCAAGAAGGCGTTCGATGAGATGGTGCGCGACATCGCCGACATGGACGCCGAGCTGTACAGCCGCGAATCGGGTCCGGAGGACGCGGAGAACGCATCGCCGCTCGACGAGATCAAGGACATCACCACCTACCTGCCGCCCGACGAGGCCGAGAAAGAACGGCAGAAGATCCAGCAGGTGGCCCGTCAGATCTCGTACGACATTCCGATCGCGCTGAACCCGCACGTGCTCGCGTTCGTCGAGGCGTTCCAGACCCGGCTGCGAGCGGAGTTCGAAGCGGGACTGCAGCGCTCCGGCGCCTACCTGGGTCTGATCAAGGAGATCTTCAGGAAGGAAGGGCTGCCCGAAGATCTGGCGTACATGGCGCACCAGGAATCGGCGTTCAAGCTCAACGCCTATTCGCGGGCGCGCGCCAAGGGGATGTGGCAGTTCATGGCGTTCACCGGCCGGAAGTACGGTCTGAAGAGCGACCTGTGGGTGGACGAGCGCTGCGACTTCGAGAAGGCGACCCGCGCCGCGGCGTTGTACCTGAAAGATCTGCACGAGCGGTACAACGACTGGTACCTGGCGATGGCTGCCTACAATGCCGGCGAAGGGAAGATCGACCGCGCCGTCGCGCGGGCGCGGACCAGGGATTACTGGTCGCTGACCAAGACGAAATTCATCCGGCGGGAGACCAAAGGGTACGTGCCGGCGATCCTCGCCTCGATCCTGATCGACAAGTCGCCGGAGGACTATGGCTTCACGGTCGACCAGGCCGATCCGCTCAAGTGGGACTCGATCGATCTCGACAAGCCGACCGACCTGCAGGTGGTCGCCGAGGCGACCGGCGCGACCCTGGAGACGATCCGGGCCTTGAACCCCGAGCTGCGCGGATTGGTCACTCCCCTGAACGTTCCGTCCTACACTCTGCGGATCCCGGACGGGACCAGGCATGACCTGCTCTCCAAGCTCGAAAGCCTGCCGGACGACAAGCGGGTCTCCTGGATGAACCATGAGGTCCGCCCGGGCGAGACCTTCGCCTCGATCGCCCATCGCTACCATGTCCCGGTGCGGGCGCTGCAGGATGCCAACACCCGGTTCGCGGGGAAGCGGCTGCGGCGCGGCAACGTCCTGAACGTTCCGGCGTCGGCCGGCATGCCGGCGCCGCCGGCGGTCTCGGTGGCGGACGACCGCCCGACCTACGAGCCGGGTGAGCGGGTTCTGCACCGGGTCCGCAACGGCGAGACCCTGCAGCGGATCGCCGCCAAGTACCGCACCACCGTCGCCAACCTGAAGCGCTGGAACGGGCTCGACAATCATGTCCTCCGCGCCGGGCAGAAACTCGTGGCGTACTACGGGGAGAAGGGGGACGGCCCCCGCGCCGACGCCGAGGGCCCCAGCTCGCCGGTGTCGGTGGCCGGCGGGCGGATCGAGTACCGGGTCCAGCGCGGCGACACGCTCGCCTCGATCGCGAGGAAGTTCAGCGCCGCCATGACCGATCTCTGTCGCTGGAACAATCTCTTGCCCGACAGCGTGCTGCGCCCCGGGGACAGGATCTTCGTCGGTGAGGTGCCGCCGGGCGCCCGGTCGGAAACGGGATCGGCGCCGGCCAATCAGGGACGCACCCGCGCCGTCCGGCACCGGGTGAAGCGCGGTGAGACGCTGCAGCGGATCGCCCTCCTGTACGACGTGAGCGTCGGCGAGGTGCGGCAATGGAACCGAATCGGCGGCGCCGGCCGGATCTACGCCGGACAGGTGCTGACGATCCGCGTCGACTGATCTCCCGCTTCTCCCGCGATGCTGGCCTTGCCGTGAGTCGTCTGCTAACATTCCCGCTCCGATGAGACTGTCGACCGTCGCCGCCGGACGCGGCGCCCTTGCGGCGCTGCTGCTCGCCGGCGTCTGCTGCTCCGGGAGGCCCGGGGCCCCGCCGGCGGAGGTGCCCTCCCGCCCGCACGACTCCCTCGACTCCATCCTGGCGCACGCCGGGGGCGCCTTCCGCGAAGGGGATTTCGAGGAGGCGCAGAACGCCTTCGAGCAGGCGCGGACGATCGCGCCGGACGATCCGCGCGTGGTGGTCCCCCTCGGCACCTGCTATCTCAAGAACCGCCTCACCCGCAAGGCGGACGACCTCCTGACCGACCATCTGACCCGTCACCCCGACGACACCGGCGCGCGGCTGCTCCTGGCGCGTGTCGCCATCCGCGAAAGCGAGCTCCAGAGGGCCGCCGAGGCGCTGGGTCTCGTCCTGCACAGCGATCCCGACAATCTCATGGCGCACTACAACCTCGGGCTGGTCGCCTACAAACTGCGCCGGTTCGACGAGGCGCAGGTGCATCTGAAGCGGACCATCACCCTCAGGCCGGATCATCCCGAGGCGCATTACACCCTCGGTCTGGCCGAGATGGCTCAAGGCGAGTTCCCCGAGGCGATCGCCGAGCTGCAGCGGGCCATCGCGATCGATCCCACGCACGTCGGGGCGCACTTCAACCTCGTGGCCGCCTACGCCCGCTCGGGTCGGACGCAGGAGGCCGAGCGGGAGCAGCGCGTCTATGCCGCCCTGAGCGGGCAGAGCAAGGCGCTGGCGGAGCGCAAGACGCAGATCGCCTCCGAGAGCGTCGGCGCGACCGAGCTCCTGGTGGCGAAGAAGTATCCCGAGGCGCTGGCCGAGTACGAGCGGTTGGCGGCGCGGTTTCCCGATCATGCGCCGTTCCGGGAGCAGATCGGGGTGATCCATCTGCGTCTCGGACACCGTCCCGAGGCGCTGGAGGCGCTCAAGAAGGCGGTGGTTCTCGACCCTCATCTCAGCGATCCGCATTACCTCCTCGCGAATCTGTATCACGAGATGGGGGACCGGCCGGCCGCCGATCGCGAACTGTCGATCTTCGCGGCGCTGGAGACGATTCCCGAAGGAAAGTCGGGGTACTGATGCGGTGCCCTCCGTTCCTCGCGGCTCTGGTCTGCTTCCTGGCGACGGGGGCCGCCGGAGGCGCGCCTCCCCCCGATCCGCCCCGGATCCAGTACGCCGACGTCACCGCCTCCGCCGGCATCGATGTCCTCCATCGGCATGGCGGGACCGGCCGGAAGTTTTACCTCGAGACGGTTCCGCCGGGCGCCTGCTGGTTCGATTACGACAACGATGGCTGGCAGGACATTTACTTCGTGCAGAGCGGTCCCCTGCCGGGGGCGCCGCGCACCCCCGACAGCCCGCACTCCCGCCTGTTTCGCAACCAGGGGGACGGAACCTTCGTCGACGTGACCGACAAGGCGGGGGTGGCGAACGCGTCCGGCTACGGCAACGGATGCACCGCGGGGGACTACGACAACGACGGGGACGACGATCTCTATGTCACCAATTTCGGTCCGTCGGTCCTCTATCGCAACAACGGCGACGGGACCTTCACGGATGTCACCGCGGCGGCCGGCGTCGCGAATGGTCGGTACGCGGCCAGCGCCTCCTGGGCCGACTACGACAACGACGGACGCCTCGACCTTTTCGTGGCGACCTATGTCGACTTCACCATGGACGATCAGAAGTTCTGCGGCAACGTCCGCAAAAACCGCCGCTCCTACTGCCACCCCGATGCCTACGGCGGTCTGCCGGACCGCCTTTATCACAATGAGGGGAACGGACGCTTCAAGGACGTCGCCCGCGCGGCCGGCGTATGGGACCCGAACGGGAAGGGTCTCGGCGCTGTCTGGTTCGACGCGGACAACGACGGAGATCTCGATCTCTACGTGGCCAACGACGCGACGGCCAATGACTTCTACCGTAACGACGGCAACGGTCGCTTCACCGATCGGACCTTCGTGGCGGGGGTCTGCTGCAGCGAGGACGGCAAGCCGGAATCGGGCATGGGGACCGATGCCGGTGATGCCGACGGCGATGGGTGGCTCGATCTGTTTGTCACCAATTTAAGCAATGAGACGAACGAGCTGTATCACAACCTCAAGGGACAGGGGACCTTCTCGATCGAAACCTACCCCGCGGGTCTGGGGGAGATCAGCCTGCTGGCGACCGGGTGGGGGACCGCGTTCTACGACTACGACAACGACGGTGATCTCGACATCGTGGTCACGAACGGGCACCCGATGGACGATATCGCGGAAGAGAGCGACATCATCACCTACGAGCAGAAGCCGTTCCTGTTCCAGAATCAAGGAACCGGAACCTACCGCGAGGTGGGGGCGGAGACCGGCGCCTACTTCCGCACCCCGGAGACGGGGCGGGGTCTGGCCGTCTCCGATTACGACAATGACGGGGACCTCGATCTGCTGTTCACGCCGAACAATCGAAAAGCCACCCTGCTGCGCAATGAAGGAGGGGCCGCCGCAGGCCACTGGATCACCCTGCGACTGGTCGGCGTCCGCGTCAACCGGGATGCCATCGGGGCTCGCGTGACGGTGCGGGCCGGCGGCAGGACGCAGACCGCCGAGGTGCGCAGCGCCAGCTCCTACCTGTCGCAGAACGACATGCGGCTGCATTTCGGGCTGGGGTCCGCAACGCGGGTCGACGGCATCGAGATTCGCTGGCCGGCGCGGGTCAAACAGGTCGAGACGATCGGGGCGCTGCCGGCCGACCAGTTCGTCACGCTGCGGGAAGGGGCGGGGGTCGTCTCGCGGGCGGCGCCCGGCCCCCGCGCGCGCTGATCGAGGCAACTCCCCGGGGAAGGCAGCTTTCGAAGCGGTCGCCTTCAGAGCAGGTCGGCCACCGACTCGAGCACGAGGTCGGGCCTGTCGGGGCCGAGCTCCGCCTCCGTGCCGCGATACTTGCCGGTCTTCACCAGCGCCGTCCGGCAGCCGGCGGCCCGGCCCCCGGCGAGGTCGGTCTCGACGTCGTCTCCCACCACCAGCACCTGCGTGGCGGGGAGCCCCATCTCCTCGAGCGCCAGATCGAAGAAGGCGGTCGATGGTTTGCCGACGAGGGTGGCTTCGATGCCGGCGGCATACTCGAGAGCCGCCACGAACGCCCCGGCGTCCAGGACCCAGCCCTCGTCGCCCGCATACCAGGAACGGTTCTTCTGCAGCGCGAGGAGCCTCGCGCCGTCGCGCAGCCAGGCCAGGGCGGCGTTGAGGCGATCGAAGGTGAAATCGCGGCCGAGATCCCCCAGAACGACCCAATCGGGATTCCGCTCGTCCTCGACGACCCCTTCCAGATCGACCCGCGCCTCGGCCGGGATCAGAAGCGCCGCCCGCTCGCGGCCGGAGGCGAGGATCAGGCGGCGCGCCAGCAGCGAGGGGGTCAGGATCGCCGCCGCTGGAATCGGAAGGTCGCCGGCGGCCAGGACGGAGGCGATGGCCGCGCGGGACCGACGGGTGGTGTTCGTCGCCAGCCGGAACTGCAGACGGGATGCGCGCAGCCGGTCGAGCATCGCCCGCACGCCCGGGATCGGACGATCGTTCTGCAGAAGCGTGCCGTCGATGTCGAAAAGGATGCCGCGCAGACCCTGAAGGGGGGCCATGCCGTCCCTCAGACGCCGGCGGCGGGTGGCGCGCCCGGACTTCCCGCGGGCCCCGCGGCGTCCCCCTTCGTGCCGCCCGGCCCGCTCTCCGCGCGGGCCCGCGACAGCTCGGCGAGACGGACCGGGTCGCTGAGATGGGCGATGTCCGCCGGACGACCGACGACGATCAGGCCGTCGCCCGCCTTGAGCTCGGTCTCCGGCCCGGGGATGACGCGCCGCTCGCTTCCTCCCCCGAGCGGCCGCTTGACCTCGATGACGTTCACGCCGAACTGCCGGCGCGCGTCGAGGTCCTTGAGCGTCGCCCCGGGGAAGCTGGCGGGCAGGGTGACGAGGGCCACGACATATTCGGCCGGAAGCTCGACAAACGTCGTCTCGGGGCGCGTCCCTTCCTCCTGGATCACGAAACGGGCCAGCCGGGCCTCCTTGTTCAGGATCTCCTGGCTGTAGAGGGTGATGATGTCGCCCGCCGACAGCTCGCCGACGTAGCGGCGCGTGCTGACATGGTCGACGACCGGCAGACGGTCACGGCTCACCTGCGACCAGCGGCCGATCGCTTCGCTCAGCGGGTCGTCGAGCGTCAGCACCGGCACGTCCGTATAGAGGACCTGGGCGGCGCGCAGTTCCCCGAGGGCCTCGGGGCGGCCGAGATACTCCGAGAGCTCCGCCAGAGAGATCGTGCCGAGGAAGGCGTTACCCTCCCCGACGACAAACAGCTCCTTGCGCCCCTCGGACAGCAGCCGTTTCAGGACGCCGTCGAGCCGATCCTGGGCCGCGACCGGCGGCGCGCCCAGGCGCATCAGATCGCGCACCTGGATGGTGTCCATGATCAGCGCCTCCATCCGCCCGCCCACCCTGACGCCGCGGTCGGCGAGAGCCTCGGTGTAGATCGATCGCCGGTGCAGCAGCCGGCCGACGATGGTGGCGACGGTGCAGGCGAACATCAGCGGCAGCAGGATCTCGTAATCGCCGGTCAGCTCGAAAATGGTGAGGATGGCGGTCAGCGGCGCCTGGGTCGTCCCGGCGATCATCGCGCCCATGCCGACAAGCGCGTAGACGCCGGGGTTTGAGGTGCTCCCTGGAAACGCGCCGTGACACCACGACCCGTAGGCGGACCCGAGAACCGAGCCCAGGAACAGCGTCGGCGTGAACAGGCCCCCCGCGCCGCCCGATCCGAGGGTGAGCGCCGTGGCCGCGAACTTGAGGAACGGCAGGATCAGGATCAGCTGCAGCGGCACCGACTCGCGCAGGACCTGGTTGACGGTGCCGTAGCCGTTCCCGAACACCTGCGGAAACTGGATGCCGATCAGCCCGACCAGGGAGAACCCGAGGGCCGGCTTGATCCAGCCGGGCAGGGGGATCCGGTCGAACCCTTTCTCCCCCGCACGCAGGGTGACCACGAACAGCGCCGAGGCGACGCCGATCAGGAGACCCATCAGGAGGTAATGCCCCAGCTCCCAACCCGAGGTCATGGCGCTGTAGGGAGGGGGACTGTAGGCGGTGTAGCTGCTGATCATCGTGCGGGAGATCACCGTGCCGACGACCGAGGCGACGACGATCGGACCGAAGCTCTCCAGGGCGAAATTCCCCAGGATCACCTCGAGCGCGAACATCGCGCCGCCGACCGGAGCGTTGTACGCGGCGGCGATCCCCGCCGCCGCTCCGCACCCGACCAGGATCTTCAGTCGCTGCCCGGTCAGGGACGCCTTCCGTCCGAAGACCGAACCGAGGGCGGCGCCGACCTGGACCAGCGGTCCCTCGCGTCCGAGCGAGCCGCCGGAGGCGACCGTGATGACGGTGGCGAGCGCCTTCCAGAGGGTCCGGCCGAGCGGGATGAGACCGCCGCGCTGCGACACCGCCTCGATGATCGCCGCCGTCCCGTGCCCCCGCACCGTCTGCCGGGTGAGGAGGACCAGAAGACCGATGAGCAGCCCGCCGACCAGAGGCGCCAGAACGCGGTGGGCCGGCGAGACCGCCATGGCCGCGGCGACCAGCTCCTCGCGGCTTCCCCAGAACTGCCGCTGCGCCCAGGCGAGCAGCCGGACCAGCGCGACGGCGGCGAAGCCGGTCGCCGCTCCGGTCAGAGGCACCAGGAGCAGGAAGCGCTTCTCGCCCGGCCGCCGGCTCTTCAGGAAGGCGAGGAGCGGCAGATCGGTCCATCGCGTCCGCACGACCTTCCCCCCTCCGGCCCGCGATCCGCGGGCGTTCTCCTCGGCCGGGAACCTGCCTTCAGCCGAGGATCTGGCTCAGGAACTGCCGGGTCCGCGGCGTGCGCGGCTGGTCGATCACCTGCGACGGAGGACCGGTCTCGATGATCCGGCCCCCGTCCAGGACCACCACGCGGTCGGCGGCGCGGCGGGCGAAGCCGATCTCGTGCGTCACCACCATCAACGTGATCCCGTCGCGCTTCAAATCTTCGAGAACGGCGAGCACCTCGCCCTTCAGCTCGGGATCGAGGGCGCTGGTGATCTCGTCGCACAGCAGACCGCGCGGCGACATCGCCAGCGCGCGGGCGATCGCCACGCGCTGCTGCTGCCCGCCGGAGAGCTGGCGCGGGTAATGGTCCTCGTGGGCGGAAAGGCCGACGCGCTGCAGAAGGGCCCGCGCCCGCGCCACCGCCTCGTGACGATGGAGACCCAGCACCTGCATCGGCGCCAGGGTCAGATTCTGGATCGCGGTGAGGTGGGGGAACAACCGGAAATCCTGAAAGACCATTCCCACCAGTCTCCGGATCGCCCGCGCGGTCTGTCCGTTGGCGCCGCGCGCCGGGCCGGGACGCAGCGCGTGCGGGCCGACGCGGACCTCGCCCCCCTCGAACGAGGTCAGCCCGTTGATGCAGCGCAGGATGGTCGATTTCCCGCCGCCGCTCGGCCCGATCAGCGCCACGGTTTCCCCACGCCCGACTTCCAGCGTGACGCCGTCGAGGACGGGGCGTCCGCCGAACTCCTTGCGGATGGCGTCGACCGCGATGTTCAGACCTTCCGCGCCCGGCGCGCTCACAGGATCCCCTTCCCCCAGATCCGCTCGAGCCGCCGCGACAGGAGGCCGAGCGGCACCGACATCACGAGGTACAGGACCGCGGTCAGCAGCCCGATCTCCAGGTACTTCATGCTCGACTTCGAGAGGATCTGGTACTGCTTGCTGAGCTCCACGACCGCGATCATGCTGACGATGCTGGTGTCCTTGAACAGGGCGACGAAGTCGCTGGTCATCGGGGGCAGGATGATCCGGATCGCCTGCGGGAGGATGATCTTCCGGAAGGTCGGCGCGCTGGTCATGCCGAGCGAGGCCGCCGCCTCCCACTGGCCGATCGGGATGGCGCTGATGCCGGCGCGGTAGATCTCCGCCTCGTACGCGGCGTAATTCAGGCCCAGGCCGAGGATCGCCGCGTGCAGCGGGGCCAGTTTCAGAAGCTCCCAGCCATGCAGGGCCGCGAGATCCGCCAGCCCATAGTAGAGAAAGTAGAGCAGAAGCAAGACCGGGATGCCGCGAAAGAACTCGACGTAGCCGATCGCCATGAAGCGCAGCGGCGCCGGACCGTACAACCTCGCCAGGGCGACCAGAAGTCCGATCGCCATCGCCAGGATGAAGCTGGTGACCGACAGGCGAATCGTCAGGAGCGCCCCGTCGACCAGGGGCGGAAAATACCGGTCGAAGGTCCACTGACGGCGCGACTCGGTCAGGATGTCCGAGACGCTGGCGTTCGTCAGCTCCTGCTGCTCCTGGTTCCAGATCCCCCAGGTCTCATAGATCTTCTGCAGATCGCCGCGTCGCAGTAGCCGCTCCAGCGCCGCATCGACCTCGGACACCAGGGCCTCCCGGCCGGGACGGAAGGCGATGGCGTAGTAGCCGCGCTCGATCGCCTCGCCGGCCAGCTTGAGAGCGGGATCGGGACGTGCATAGTAGACGGCGATCGGCAGATCCATCAGCACCGCGTCGACGCGCCGGTTTGTGAGATCGCGGTACGGCTCGACCTGGCTGTCGTAGACCTTCTTCGGGATTCCCATCCGGTCGAGCAGCCGCTCGGCCGCGGTGTCTTCCAGCGTGCCGACCAGACAGCTCCTCGCCTTGCATCCCGCGAGGTCCTCGAACCGCGCTTCGCCGGCGCGCGTCGCGAGCTGCAGGCGGAACACGTAGTACGGACGGCTGAAGAGCAGCCGCGCGCGGCGATCGGCGGTCACCTCGATGCCGTTCATCGCGAAATCGAAATCGCCGCGCAGGACACCGAGGCTGAGGCTCTTGTAGTCGTACTGGAGGAACTCGATCGGTCGATGCAGCTCTTTTGAGAGCGCCGCGGCGAGATCGACCTCGAAGCCGATGTTCCGCCGCGGGTCCTTCGGGTCCTTGAAGATGTAGGGGGCGCCCCCCTCGGCATCGGCGGCCCAGCGCAAGGGCGGGAGCGCGCCGTCCGGCGCGGCACATAGCAGGGCGTCGCCGGCGATCGGGCCGGCGACCAGGAGGGCGAGGGCGAAGCGTCGTAATCGCCGCCTCGATGCAGGGAGCAGACGTAGCGCGCTCATGAAAGCGGCGGTCATCCTACCACAGCGGGCCGGAGCGGACGGAGACGCGGGGTTGACCCGCGCCGTCGGCATGGCTACGATCCGAAGGACGTCGCGCCTGGAGAGCCGGCGATCACCGCGGGCCGGCGGTCGGACGGATGCGGCCCGCACGGAGGCTCTCCATGCTGGCCCGCATTCGAAGCGTGACCCTGCACGGCGTCGAGGCGATCCCGCTCACGGTCGAGGTCGACATCAGCCCGGGGTTGCCGAGCATCCACACCGTGGGACTTCCCGACGCGGCCATCCGAGAAAGCGCCGACCGCGTGCGCGCGGCGCTGCGCAACGCCGGATTCAAGCTGCCGCCGCGCCGGATCACCATCAGCCTCGCGCCGGCCGAGATTCGCAAGCAGGGTGCCGGTCTCGACCTGCCGATCGCGCTCGCCATCCTCGCGGCGCATGGCGCCCTGCCGGCGGGACGCCTCGACCGCCTCCTGGTGGTGGGCGAGCTGGCTCTCGACGGCGCGGTGAGACGGGTGCGCGGCGGCCTGCCGGCGGCCCTCATGGCGCGCCGGGACGGTCTCGAGGCGATGATCCTCCCGGCGGACAACAGCGCCGAGGCGCTCGCCATCCCGGGGCCGGGCGTCCACCCGGTGCGTAGCCTCTCCGAGGCGATCGACATCCTGCGCCGCGATCGGCCTCCGGATCGCGCAGTGGCGACCCCCTTTGCGCCGGCGCCGGCGGCGGAGGGGTCCGACCTCTCCGAAGTCTGCGGACAGGCGCACGCCAGGCGGGCGCTCGAGGTGGCGGCCGCCGGCGGACACCATCTGCTCATGGTCGGTCCCCCCGGGTGCGGCAAGACGATGCTGGCCCGACGCCTTCCCGGCATCCTGCCTCCCCTCGATCTCGAGGAGGCGATCGAGGTGACCTGCGTCTACAGCGCCGCGGGTCTGCTCGAGACCCCGGGGCTGGTCCGGAGCCGTCCGTTCCGCGCGCCGCATCACACCCTGAGCGGAGTGGGGCTTGTGGGCGGAGGACGCGGGCCGCAGCCGGGTGAGGTGACCCTGGCTCATCGCGGCGTCCTGTTCCTCGACGAGCTCGCGGAGTTCGGCCGGGCGACGCTGGATGTGCTGCGCCAGCCCCTCGAGGAAGGGATGGTCGTGATCCGCCGCGCGGCCAGCGCGACCCGGATGCCGGCCCGGTTCACCCTGGTGGCGGCGATGAATCCCTGCCCCTGCGGCCAGCTCGGGCGCGCCGACCGACCCTGCGGCTGCACGCCGGCCGTCGTGGCCCTCTACCGCGCGCGTGTCTCGGGGCCGCTGCTCGACCGGTTCGAGATGCAGCTGGAGCTGTCGCCGGTGCCGTTGGAGGCGCTGCGGAAACGGGATTGCGGGGAGAGCTCCGCGACGGTCGCGGCGCGCGTCGCGGCGGCGCGCCTGCGCCGCAACGCAGGGAACGCGGACCGCGCTCCGGAGGGCCGCCGGCACGCCGATCGCCCCGACGAGGCGGGGAGCCGGCTGCTGGCCCTCGCCATGAACCGCTTCGCGCTCTCGGCGCGGGCGCACGATGCGATCCTGCGCGTCGCGCGCACCATCGCCTGTCTCGACGGCGCAGAGCGGATCGCCGCCGGGCATGTCGCGGAGGCCATTCAATATCGGGCCCTGGACCGCGCTCGCACGCGCGACCCATGCTGATGCTCGGAGAGGCTCCCGGAGACCGGGCGCCGCGCCGCATTCCCGTGGAAGCGGGCGAATTTGACACCCGTCCGGGCTTTGACTAGCATCAACCTTTTTGGGCCCGGAGCCCCGGCTACGTGGCGAGAAGAGTCAAGCTCAAGTTGCTAAGCCGGATCGCCTACGTGGATCTCGTGCACGAGGTCGCCGAGGACCTGGCGCGCTCCGCGGGTTTTCCGAAACCCGCGGCGCTCAACATCGGCCTGGCCGCGCGCGAGGCATTCATCAACGCCATCAAGCATGGCAACGGGATGGATGCCGTCAAGAAGGTCGAGATCGAGTTCGAGCAGAGCTCCGGGTTCTTCCGCATCTGGGTTCGGGACGAAGGGCCGGGATTCGACTGGGAGCGCACGGTTGATCCGCTGGAGGAGAAGAACATCTTCCGCACCAGCGGCCGGGGGATCTTCTTCATGAAGCATTTCGTTGACAGGGTTTCCTTCCAACACCGCCGCGCGAGGGGAACCGAGGTGCTTCTCGAGAAGCGTCTCGAATCGGCAGGCCGTGCGATCCGCGGCGGCCCAGCCATGAAACGGAGGAGGGGATGAAGGCTACCGTCAGGCATCACGGGAAAGTGACCGTCGTCGATCTGTCCGGCAAGATCACGATCGGAGACGGCGACATCAAGCTGCGCGATGTCGTCAACACCCAGCTCGAGGAGGGTCGCAAGAGCCTTCTGCTCAACATGTCGGGGGTGTCCTACATGGACAGCGCCGGTATCGGGGAGCTGGTCGCCTGCTACAAGCGGGCCACCGAGAAAGGCGCCAGCCTCAAGCTGCTCAATCCCGGCGGCAAGGTGCAGGACTTGCTGGTCCTGACCAAGCTCCAGGAGATCTTCGAGATCTTCCGCGACGAGCGCGAAGCGCTGACCAGCTACTAGGAGCCTGTCCGAGTCCTAGCCCGGATCCCCGCGCCGGGCGACCCGGCGGTCTCCTCCGCGGAGGGGGGCGCCGCGCCTTTGACCCGCGCGGCGGCAAGGGAGTATCCTTCGCCCGACTGGGGCCGCCGTATCACCGCGGCGCACCTGGAGATGACCCAACCCGCATCCGCGGCCCGTGATATCCGGCGGCTCCTTCCCGGGGGAGGGAGACCGATGAGTGGATTGTCCTGGCTGCGCCGCCACCGTTCCTACACAACCGCTCTGCGTCAGCTCGGGGATTGGACCGTCCTCGAGGTCCACGGCCGGTTCGTCGCCGGCATGCCCGAGCAGAAGTTCCTGAGCGAGATCGAGGGTCTGATCCGGTCGGGAAGCCGTCGGCTGGTCGTCGACATGACGGGCGCCCTGCTGGCCGATGACACCGTGGCCACGGCGATCCAGGAGGTGTACCACAAGGCCAGGCTGGCGGGGGTCGACATGCGGTTCGTCGTGCAGCCGGGAGCGGCCGGCGGGTACTACCATATGGCCGGCCTGGAGATGACGATCCCGACCTACAACCGCCTGACAGGAGCGATCGATATCTGAGACCCGCGCCGCGGGCGCGCGAGGTGCGCCGGCCTCCCGGAGCCGTCTCAGGCCCCGTCGATCCGTTTCTTCATGTCGGCCAGCTGATTGAGCGCTTCGAGGGGAGTCAGCGCGTCGAGATTCAGCTGCCGCAGCCGCGTGAGGATCGGGTCCTCGGGCGGTGCGAATAATCCGAGCTGCGCCGGGGTCGTTCCGGCGGCGGGATCGTCCGAGCCTTCGTCCGTGAGGTGACGCGCCAGCTTCGGCCGTCCGTCCCGCGACAGCTCTTCGGTCTCGAGGTTCAGGAGCACCTCCTTGGCGCGCTCGATCACCTCGCGCGGCAGACCGGCGAGGCGGGCCACCTGAATGCCGTACGATCGATCGGCCGCCCCCTCCAGCACCTTGCGCAGGAAGACGATGGTGTCGTTCCATTCGCGCACCGCCATGGTCAGGTTTTTCACCCGGGGCCGCAGCAGCGCCAGCTCGGTCATCTCGTGGTAGTGCGTCGCGAACAGCGTGCGGGCCGCGACCGAGGGCGTGTCGTGCAGGTGTTCCGCCACGGACCAGGCGATCGACAGGCCGTCGAAGGTCGATGTCCCGCGCCCCACCTCGTCGAGCAGGATCAGGGACCTCTCGGTCGCATTGTTGAGGATGTTGGCGGTCTCGTTCATCTCCACCAGGAACGTGCTCTGCCCGCGCGCCAGGTTGTCGGAGGCGCCGACCCGGCTGAAGATCCGATCGACGAGGCCGATCTCCGCCTCGGCCGCCGGCACGAAGGATCCGACCTGGGCCAGAAGGACGATCAGCGCGACCTCGCGGAGATAGGTCGACTTGCCGCCCATGTTGGGACCGGTCAGGATCAGGATCTGGCGCTCCTCGGGGTCCATGAGGCAGTCGTTCGGCACGAAACGCTCGGCGCGCAGGAGCCGCTCGACCACCGGGTGCCGGCCGTCGCGGATCGTCAGGCGGCGGCCGGCGTCCAGCCGCGGACGGACGTAGCCGCATTCGACGGCCGTCTCGGCGAGGGCGGCCTGGGTGTCGAGGGTCGCGACGATCCGAGCGGCGCGCCGCAGCCGGGGCGCGGCCGCGGCCACCTCGGCGCGCAGCTCCACGAACGCCTCGAATTCCAGGGCCGCGATCCGCTCCTGCGCGGTCAGGACCTTCGCCTCGTACTCCTTCAGCTCGGGGGTGGCGTAACGCTCCGCGCCGACCAGAGTCTGTCGGCGTTCGTAGTCCGCCGGGACCCGGTCCCGATTGGCGTGGCTGACCTCGATGTAGTAGCCGAAGACCCGGTTGTAGCGGACCTTGAGCGAGGCGATCCCGGTGCGGGCGCGCTCGCGCGTCTCGATCGCCGCGAGCGTCGCGTGTCCATCGCGGCGCAGCGCGCGCAGCTCGTCGAGCTCCGGGAGAAACCCATCGCGAAGAAGGCCGCCTTCGCGCGCCGTTGCGGCCGGCTCGTCGGCGAGCGCCGCGGCCAGCCTGGCGTGCAAATCCCCCAGGACGTCGAACCCCTCGAGCCGCCTGCGCAGCGGAGGAGGGGTGAGCGCGATGCCCAGCGCCGCGATCGCCGGGAGCACGGCGAGCGACTCGCGCAGTCCGGCCAGGTCGCGGGGCGTCGCGGTCCCGAGCGCCGCGCGCGCCAGGAGGCGCTCGAGATCGCCGATGCGCGAGAGCGCTCCGCGCAACGTCGCCCGCTCGCCCGGATGGGCGACGAAGAACTCGACCGCGTCGAGACGCTCCTCGATCGCGGCGACGTCGAGCAGCGGGCGCAGCAGCCAGTCGCGCAGCATCCGCCCTCCCATCGCCGTCCCGGTGCGATCGAGAATCTCCAGGAGCGTGCCGTCGCGCCCGCCGTCGCGGGCGTTCTCGGTCAGCTCGAGCGTGCGCCGGGTGGTCGCGTCCAGAGTCATCGCGTCGCCCTCCTGCAGAAGGGTGACGCGGGTGAGGTGACGAAGGTCGGTCTTCTGGGTCTCTTGAAGATAGAACAGCAGCCCCCCGGCCGCCCCGACCGCCAGATCGGCGTCCTCGCAGCCGAATCCCTGGAGCGACGCGGTTCCAAGCCGCGCGAGCAGGGCCTTCCTGGCGGTCTCGGAGGCGAAGGCCCAGGCGGGCGCCGCGCTCGACAGGATTTTCTCCATCAGCTCGGCGGACAGGAGGCCGGCCGGCGGACGCCCCTCGGCATGCACGATCTCGCTCGGAGCGAACAGCGCGACCTGGGCCGCGAGCGTTTCCCGGGCGCGCGGCCCGCGGTGCTCCGACAACCGGAAGTCGCCGGTCGAGAGATCGAGGAAGGCCGCACCGATTCCGCCGCGGACCTCGCCCTCTCCCGGATCTCCGGACCAGAACAGCGCCGCGATGTAATTCGGGGAGCGAGCCTGGAGCTGCTGCTCATCGGTGACCGTGCCCGGCGACAGGACGCGCGTGACGGCGCGCCTCACGATCCCCTTGGCATTGCGCGCGTCCTCGATCTGATCGCAGATCGCCACGCGAAACCCCTCGCGGATCAGCCGCGCGATGTAGGCGTCCGCGGCGTGATAGGGAACACCGCACATCGGCGCCTCGTTGCGGGTCCCGCGCCCGCGCGAGGTGAGGGTGAGCGACAGCGTCCGGGAGGCGACCTGCGCATCGTCGTAGAACATCTCGTAAAAGTCGCCGAGACGGAACATCAGGATCGCGTCGGGATGCTGCGCCTTGATCGTCTGATACTGCCGCAGCATCGGGGTCCGGTCGTCGTCCATGGCGCTCCTTGACTTTGGCGGGGCCGACCATTATAAACCGGCGGACGGAAGGAGCCGCGCAGATGCCTGCCGATCCGAACGGGCCGGACGACGTCCCGATCACGCCGGAAGACCTGGATGAAGAGGACAAGGTCATGTTGATCTTCTCCTATCTCTGGGTCCTGGCGCTGGTGCCGTTCATGGTGACGAGGCGCGAATACGTGCGCTGGCACGCCAAGCAGGGGTTGATCCTGTGCGGCATCTCCTGCCTCGCCTTCCTGGCGATCATCGTCGTCGGTGCCATTCTCGCCACCCTATCGAAACTGTTCGCATGGTTGTTCGGCTTCGCCCTGGTCAACCTCGTCTTCGTCTATCTCGCGCTGTCGCTGGTCTGCGTCATCAAGGCGATCCGCGGCGAGCGCTGGGCGATCCCCTTCCTGGGCGATCTGGTCGAGAAGATCTAGGAGTGTCTTCGCCTCCCGATCGCCGCGCCGGCAGGCTCCCCGCATGAGCGAGGTGCAGCGGATCCTCCTGTCCCACCCGGTGGCTGGGTTGATTCTGGTCGCCTTCCTGGCCTTTCTCGAGTACATCGTGCCTCCCGTGCCCGGGGATTCGACGATGCTGTTCGCCTGTTTTCTCGCGGCCACCGGAACGCTCCGCTTCACGCCGGTGATTCTCGCCTGTCTCGCCGGCAGCATCGCCGGAGCGGCCTGCGCGTACGCGATCGGCGCGCGTCTCGGTCGCTCGTATTTCTTCCTGCGCTCGAACTGGGCCGGCCAGGAGCTGGCGCGCCTGGAGCGGGGTTTCCGGAGGTTCGGGCCGCGCCTGCTGTTGATCAACCGCTTCCTGCCGGGGGTGCGGGCGGTCTTCCTGTACGCCGCCGGCATGGGCCGCCTGGGCTGGCGGGCGGTGTTGATCGACTCCACCATCAGCAACGTTCTCTGGGTGGCTCTGATTGCCTGGGCGGGTCGCAGCCTCGGGTCGAGCTGGGATGAGGTGAGCGTCGTCTTTCGCCGCTACGTCTGGTCGATCGCGCTCTTGACGACCCTGTACGTCATCGTGACGGTCGTCCGCGCGCGTCGCAGGAGCCGAATGGCGGACGCCGCGGGCGGTTCCTAGGACCTGTACGGGCTCCTAAGTTCCCGATCTGCGCTTCGGGCGGGTCTTCGACTCGATCCGGCGCAGCTCCGCCTGCCGGTCCGGCTGGTTGGCCTTGATCTGAAGCGAGCGCCGCAGCGCCCCGGCCGCTTTGTCGAGCTCGCCCTTGACCTCGTACGCCTGGGCGAGCGCGTTGTACAGGGCATGGTTGGGGACGGTGGAGACCCGCTCCGCGTGCTGGAAGTACTCCAGCGCCTTGTCGATCTGCCCCTGAATCGCGTAGGTCGACCCGATGTTGAAAAGCGCCAGGGGGTGATCCGGCGCCAGCTTGAGCGCCGCTTCGTACGAGGCGCGCGCCTCGTCCAGCTTTCCTTCGTGGGCCTTCAGGCTTCCGAGGCTGATGCGGAACTGGGGTTCGTTGGGTGCCTGGCCGACGGCCGTGGTGAAGGACATCTCCGCTTTGTCGTTCTGGCCCATCCGCATGTAGACCTGCCCGAGCCAGTCATGATGGATCGGCAGGGAGTCCTTTTTCTCCAGGCTCGCCACGAGCAGCCGCTCGAGGCGGCGGATTTTTTCCGGATCATTCGAGGCCAGCTCGATCACGAAGAGCCGGCTCATCGGCTCGGGAGAGGTCGGGTCGAGGTAGAGGGCGTCGAGATACGCCTTCTCGGCCGCGGCGATCTGACCCTCGGCCTCGAACACCTGGCCCATGGCGGTGTGGAACAGTGACTGCTTCGGATCGGCCGCCAGGGACCGCTCGGCGAGGCTCCGCGCGGCCGCCGGGAACTTTCTGCGCAGATAGTCGATCACCGCGTTCAGGACGACGCGGGGCTCCGGACGTCCCACCACCAGGGACTCGGAAGCGATGCCGCGGCCGATCAGCTCCGCACCGACCGCCGGCTCGAGACGCCGCACCACATCGAGGGTGAGGATCTCATCGGCGTTCATCGTCTTGACGCTGTCCCGGACCGCTTCGCGGATCTGCTCCTTGACGTAGGTGACCGGCTCGCGACCGGCACGGGCGCGGTGGAAGGTGAGCAGATCGCCGGAGGAGATCCATGCCGACGCCTTGATCGGAAGCGTAAAGCGGGCGTTGTCCTTGCTGAGGATCTCGATCGGCTCGTCGAACGCGATCGGCCGGGTCTCGTAACGGTACAGCCGTTGATACAACGGCACGCGCAGGTGGAACCCCGGCGCGAGCGGGGTCGCCGCGCCGCTGTACGCCTCCCGCACCGCGACGCTCCCTTCGGGCAGATAGACGACGTTGAGGATCCCGAGCGCGGTCGTCAGGATCAGGATCACGGGGAGGCGGCTTCGGGGCATGGTCTCGGGAGTCTCCGCCGGTCGACCCAAAGGCTCCCGGCATGCTGGTGGATCGGGCCGGAAGTCTAACGCACGCTCCCGGAGGTGTCAATTTGGGGTTACACTCGCGCCGTGCGATCACCTTCGCGACTTCGCGCACCGCTTCTCGCCTGGCTCGCGGCGTTTCCGGCGTCCGCCGCCATCGCGCAGACCCCGGGATCGACCGGGCCTCCCGTCTTGAGGGCGCCCGCTCCCGGGGCGCAGAGCGCTTCGGCCCTGTCCGAAGCGCGCCTGATCTCGGCGGCCCTCGAAAGCGTCCATGGTCTCGTGGCCGAGTTCAGCCAGATCGTCGAGTCGGCGGCGCTTCCCTCGGCGCAGATCGAGAAGGGTACGGTCTATCTCCAGCGACCCGGGCAGATGCGCTTCGAGTACGCCATCCCGGCCGGCAAGCTTGCGATCGCCGACGGGCAGCGGACCTGGCTCTACCTGCCGGAAGATCGCCAGGCGCTGGTCGCACCCGCGGACGGGCGGGCCGCGGAAAGCGGCGTCGGGATTCTTCTGCAGCAGGACATCGATATCGCCAGACAGTTCACCGCGGCGTGGGAAGAGGACCCGGCGGGCGGGGAGCGCTGGTTGTCGCTGACACCCAGGGTGCGGCGAGCGG
>WNFM01296241.1_pt1 | contig 23681 bp, 20 predicted proteins | sample 5400271 | NCBI WGS metagenome assembly WNFM01 (sample SAMN13153352, study PRJNA577476) | soil metagenome | isolation source: 60 cm saprolite on Douglas fir-dominated hillslope | place: USA:California | collected 2013-09-17 | reverse complement strand
GGTGTAGCCAGCGCCTGGGCAGCGGGCGCTTCAGTACCGAGCACAGGTAGGACAGGGTCCCAGCGCACCCTCGCATCAGGACCACCCGCATCCTCACGCAGGTACTTGCTGACAGCGTCGGCGTCCAGTGGGCCCAATTGAACAGCTGCTGCTCCTCGGAGAGTCACTTCGATGCCGTTCGTTGGCCGAACGGCATCTCGATACTGATCGCTACGGCAGGTCACTACCAAGTACTCACCCGGCCGCAACGCATCGCTGATCCGGCTGACCGCTGACCCCCGGACTTCTTCCCGAATCTCATCAAGCCCATCCAAGATCGGAAGAAGCAAGCCAGCAGCGAGGAGTTCCGCAGCTTGGGTCGGCTCATCGCGCGTGGCTGGCAGTGCGGAGAGGGCAGGGTGGTTGGTCAAGAGCTGAGCACATAGCCAGCTACGCAGATCCTGCTCGGCAGGATTCCACGATGCTACCGAGGCCAGGAATGGAACAGGACCACCAGGAGCGCGGCGGGCCAGCAAGTCCAACACCAGCCGGACCATCAGCATCGTCTTGCCAGTGCCAGGCTCACCGAGCACCACAAGTCGATGGGTCGGCACCTGGGCTAGAGCCTCTACCAGATCACCCCCTGCTCCGGCCAGGTCTTCCGGGCCTGCGGCCCAGGTACCGGCGGGCGGGGGCGGAGGTCATCCTGCGCCACTGGCCGCTAGCCTTACGAGGGAGTCCCAGGAGTCGGCCAGGGATGCATCCGCCGCAGCCCAGGCTACTGGGAGCGGGTATGGGTCGTTGAGGCGGCGCATACTAGCCTCGGCCTGCCACTGAGCGGATACCGCCACGGCAAGCTGGTCAGCCACCTGGGCAACACTTAGGCTGCTGACCAGCGTCGCGGATCGGGCATCCCGATATAGCGCCCAAGTGAGCCATATCATGGGCAAGCCAAGGCTCAACGAGACCAAGACGGTTACTGTGGCAACGTCTAGGTGATGGTGGGGGCGCGCTAGCGCTGGTATCCAAGGCAGCAGGATCAACGCCATGGCCACCGCGCCGGCACGCCACGCTGGATGGCGGGCGGCAGCTGGCCAACGCCGCCTGTTCGGGTGCTTTGCACTGCTCACTACCGCAGATTGCCACACCCCGCTGGGCGTGGCTATCGATTGTGCAGGCCACTCGGAGAGCGGGTTGTTGCACAGCGCGCCACCCATGGCCCAACACCACGGACTTAAGCCCCGCTGGCCGGATGCCAGACGCTGCCCGGCCTGACGGAGTGCGGCGAGGACTGCGCCCACGGCTGCGCGTGTCAGGTTCTCGGGGCGCGCCAAAGCGTCGATTCGGCGGCTGGAGCGGACGTCGGCCAGTGGTCGCAGGCTCCGGCGCGGACCAGTTCGGCGGCGACGGTGAATTCGTTGACCCGATGGGCTACGGTCACCGGCCGGCCGGTGACCGTGGCGAGTGTGTCGATGATGGCGCCGACGGGGAAGCCGGCGTGTGTGGTGATCCACGGCTCGCTTGTGGCGGCGCGCGCCGTGATCGTTCGGCGGCGCGCCAGCGGGTGGTCGACGGGCAGGGCGACGTCGAGCGGCTCGGTCAGCAGCAGCACCGCGGTCACGGTGCTCGGCCAGGCAGCGGTGTGCTCGAAGCGGTGCGCCACCACGATGTCATAGCTCGCGGTCAGTGGGGCAAAGGCCCGCTGTTCGACATCTTCGTCGGTGAGCACGACCCGGACTGCCGCACTGGCTGGGAACCCGCGGGCCAGTGCTGGGAAGAAGGCCGTCGCAGCGCTGTTGAAGGCGGACACGCTGACCGTGCCCCGGGGCGCCTGTTGGAGCTCCTCGGCGAGCTGCCGGGCGCGGGCCAGCGCGGTTTCGACATCGACGGCGGCGGCCGCGAGGGCCTCGCCGGCCTCGGTCAGGCGCAGGATCCGCCCCTCGCGGCGGGTGAGCGGAACGCGCACCGGCGCCTGCAGCAGCCGCAGCTGCTGGGAGACGGCCGACGGGGTGATCCGCAGCGCGTCAGCGACCGCCCGCACGCTGCCGAGCTCGCCCAGCTCGCGCAGGACCTGCAGCTGCCGAACATCCACCCAAACAATGTAGTACAGCTAAATCTTCGGTTAAGAAACCTAAGCCTTGTTTTCCTATACGCCGGCACGCATCATCACTGGAGTGCAGGCGGATACCGGCGATGACCCGACCTACCAGCAGCTGCTCGCGGTGCTGACCGAGTACGGTGCCGACTTCGACTTGATCGATCACGATCCGGTCGGCACGACGGAGGTCGTTAGCGCGCTGCGCGGCCCACCCGGTGCAGCAGGCCGCCAAGTGCCTCATGCTCATCGTCAAGCTCGATCGCAAGACCAAGAAGTACGTGCTCGCCGTGGTGCCCGGAGACCGGAAGGTCGATCTCGGCGCGATCCCCACCCTCTGCGGGGCGCGGTATGCCGGCTTCTGCGAGACCGCGACGGCCGAGCGGCTCGCTCGCGCGGTCGCCGGCACGGTGCTGCCATTCGCCCTGGACCCCGAGGTCGAGCTGGTGGTCGATCCCGGGGTGCTCGAGCAGCCGCGACTGTATTTCAACGCGGCGCGACTGGATCGATCCGTCAGCCTCGTCACGGACGACTATGCGCGCATTACCCAGCCGACCGTGCACACGATCTCAGCACCCATCGAACCCGCCGACCACACAAGGAATGAGCCCGTGACCGCACGGAAAGACTACGCAATCCACTACGAACCGCTGTTCAAGACACTGGAACTCATGAACGTCCAGGCCCTGATCGACGCGACCACCGACCCCTGGTACAACCAGACACTCATCGAAGTCGGCGGCGTGCTCGTACGGCTCGGCGTCATGCACGGCGAGTTCCACTGGCACAAGCACGACGAGCAAGACGAGTTCACCCTCGGTCCCCGTGACGGCTTCTGCGTCCCCGCAGGCTTGCTCCACCGCCCCGTCGTCCCCGTGCGCAGTGCCGTACTCATGCTGGAGAAATCCGGAGTCATCGCCACCGGTGACTGAAACGGCGCGCTTGACACGCCGACCGTGCAACCCGCCATCAACCGGGACGCCCTCGCGCGTTCGAGGCCGATGACCGGCGCCTAGTCGAAGTCAGCCCACTCGCGCCCGGGGAGCGGACGCGCCCGATCTCCGCTCATTGCCACCGCATGCGCATGAGGCTGTGACCTGGGATTTTGCTGGGCTTCGGGGCGATTTGGCTGCGACGGAACTCCTGGTAGGCGTTTGGGTGTCTAATCCAACCGTCCCAGGAGCCCTTGTGCTTTCTTATGTGCCAGCCGTCGTTCATGCAAGCCGGGCAGCGGAGTCCCCGGACGCGGGGACGCCTGCGGGGACAGTGGTGGTGAGGGCCGCTGACCTGACCCTATGGGGGCCGGGCTTCAGGCCGGACCCCCTTCCCTGCTCAGCCCGGTGAACGTAGTTTCCGGGTGACATTCGAGCTCGGGAAGGAGGCCCTCGATGTCTGTCTACGTCGGAATCGACGTGCACCGCAAGCGCTCCCAGGTGGCGGTGATCGACCAGGGTGGCGAGGTACTCGCCAACCGCAACGTGCCCAACGGCGTTGAGCCGATCCTCGGCGTGATCGGCGGCTTGCCGTCGGGCACCCCGGCGGCGTTCGAGGCGGCGTTCGGCTGGGGGTGGCTGGTGGAGCTGCTGGAGGATTACGGCTTCGCGCCGCACCTGGTGCACCCGCTGCAGTGCAAGGCGATCGCCTCGGCGCGGCTGAAGAACGACAAGGTCGACGCCGCGATCTTGGCGCAGCTGCTGCGCGCCGACCTGCTGCCCGAGGCGTGGATCGCGCCGCCCGCGGTGCGCCAGCTGCGGGCGCTGCTGCGCCACCGGGCGTAGCTGGTGCGGCTGCGGACGCTGCTGCGCAACCGGATCCACGCCGTCCTCGCCGACCACGGCCACGACCGGCCGGCCGGATACTGGAGCGGCCCGGGCCGCCAGTGGCTCGCCTCGCTCCAGCTGCCCGCCGTCTCGCGTGAGGTGATCGAGGACGACCTGGCCCTCATCGACGCCCTGCAGCAGCTGATCGACCGGCTCGACTGGGAGGTGCACCAGCACGCCAGGGCCGACCCGCGGGTCAAGGTGCTGACCCAGCTGCCGGGCGTGGGCCCGTTCACCGCGCTGGTTCTTCTCGCCGAGATCGGCGATGTCAGCCGGTTCGGCTCGGCGCGCAAGCTGGCCGCCTGGGCGGGGCTCACCCTGACGGTGCGCGGCAGCGACCGCACGGTCCGCCACGGGCACATCTCTAAGCAGGGCTCGGCCTGGGTCCGGTGGATCTTGTGTGAGGCCGCGCAGACCGCCAAGCGGCATCCACAGTTCGCTGTCAGCTATCAGGCCATCGACCGCCGCCGCGGCAAGAAGATCGCCACCACGGCGGTCGCCCGCAAGCTACTTACCCGCGCTTATCACCTGCTCTCCGACGCCAGCACGGCGCGATGAGCACCACCAGCCGGGAGGGGTCGCCAGCCCCGGGCGAGCTCGCGTTTTCGCATGAGCCGGCATCGCCGCGCTCGATGACCTGACTGAGCAGCCCGGTCCCCGGATGTAACGGTCATGGCGCCACGCCCCCACCAGGCAAGGCGCCGGATGGGTGCATGTGAGACCACTCCGCGAGCCACGCAGCCGGGGAAACCAGCCAGCGACTTCCCGATCCGCCAAACCCCGCAACAAGGCTCTTCCTCGCCCTCCATGATCGGCCGCCGCTCGCCGGCGTCAAGCTCGTTCGTCCTCGCCCGCGCCTGCCGGCGCGGCGCTGCGGGCGCTCCAGCTTGACCCCGGACCCGCGCGGCGGCGCAAACCGGCAGCGACGAGGAAAAGCCACAGAACAGTCCCGCCCCGAACCCGGCGGCTAACCACCAGGTCACCGGGTCAGACCACCACGCCCTCTTGACAACAAGGGCCCCCCATAGGTGCGAGTCCGCGGCCGGGGGACGATCACGGTGCGAGATGCGGTGCCGGCAGCGGGCGAGCTGGCGGTGTTCTGCCGCCCGGTGGTGACGGCCCCGGCCGTGGTCCGCAGGGACGGCGCGGTGCTGGCGGACGGGTGGCTGCCGGATTTCGTGCGGCTGGGCGAACTGGAACGCCACCTCGGCGAGGAGGTGATCGAGGAGATCGTGGCCGCGGCGCTGGAGCAGGGCCGGCTGCGGAAACGCCAGCGGCGCCGGATCATGTCCTATCCGCTGGTCATCCGGATGATGATGGCGATGACCCTGATGCCGGACGGGTCGTACTGCGAGGCGCTGGCACGGCTGGCCGGGCTGCTCGCGGACGTGCCGTTCGCCCGGGAATGGCACGTCCCTGCGGAGAAAGTGGTCACCGGCTGGCGGGCGCTGGTGCCGGCGGATGTGATGGAGGAGGTGTTCTGGCGGGCGGCCGGGCCGCTGGTCGCCGATGACGACCCGTCAGCGGTGCTGCTGGACGGGATGATGGTGTGCGCCGCCGACGGGATGCTCGTGAACGTCGCGGACACGCCGCCGAACCGGACGGCGTTCGGCTGCGCCGGCACCGCCGCCCAGGACGGCGAGGGAGCAGCGCCGTTCCCGCAGCTGCGGATCGTCGCGCTGACCGCCCGGGCCGGCCGCGCCACGCTGGGCGCGATCCTGGGAAGCACACGGGCCGGGAAGCAGACCCTGCTGGCCCGCCTGATCCGCCGCCACCCGGAACGGGCGGGCACGTCGTGGCCCGGGTGAAGGCCGGGATCAGCCTGTCGGCCGGGCCCGGCGGCGGCTGGCTGCCCGACGGATCCCGGATGACCTGGCTGAACGCCCCGTCCGGGAAGACACACGACCGGCTGCCGGTCCGCGCCGCCGAGCACAACGCCCTCCTGCCCTGCGGCGACGGGGACGAGGTCTCCGAGACCTGCACCCTGATCACCACCCTGCTGGACCACCAGGCCGCGCCCGCCGGCGCGGTCCGGGAGGCGTACCTGACCCTGTGGAGCGCGTCAGAGACCACGTTCGGCGAGGACAAGACCACGATCACCGGCGCCGGGAACCGCACGTCCGGGCCGGTGCTGCGCTCCGGCTCCCCGCGCCTGGTCATCCAGGAAGCCTGGGCCTGGCTCGCCGGCACCCAGCTCGTGCGCGCCAGCGCCGCCGCCGCCCTGCACGGCGCCGCCGCGGATGCCCGCGCGCTGCGCCGCAAGGACAATGCCCCGGTCACCGCCGACGAGGAATCCTTCACCGCCGTCTGGCGCCACGCAGTCCGCTCCATGACATCCTCCCACGTCACGGCGTCATCGTCGCTGGACGCGCTCGCCGCCGCAGCCGACGCCGCCGCACGCGCCGCGCTGCACACCCTCAACGTCCCCGGCCGCCAGCGCCACTCACCGCGCGCCCAGAAAGCCCGCCCGAAATTCCAGCACACCACCGCGACGAAACAGACCGTCACCGGCAAATCCCAGGTCACCGTGTTCGCGCCCGGTGCCGGGTAAAGCCGCGGCCAGGAAGGACACCCGTCAGGAAGGAGGAACCGCCCCGCCACGCGGGGCCGCGGACCGTGGAACCGCACGCCACCCCGCCGCGACACGCGGGCAGAACCCATGCCCGCGCCCCGGACAGCGCAGCCGGGAAACGGCCTCCGAGATCCACACAGAACACCGAGGCCGGAACCCCCCAGCAGGCCATAAACACCTAAAGTCCCTGGTGTTGACCCATGGCCTCACCAGCCGTAGATCATGGCGGTGCCTTTCTGGCGGGCCATGAGTGGCCCGGAGAATAGCCGGAGACGTCCGGAGGCCATGAACGTAAGCGCAGGTCAGGGCATGTTTGGGAGATATCTGTAAAACCGCTGGCTCGACGGCGGCGCGCCCTTATTGATCTTGAGCCTGTGTTCTTAGGGACAGCCTTGACATACCAAACTTGCTCTCGCGCGGCTGCACTGGGTCCGCGCATAATGCGGTGTTCTGCTCCCAAGAGGTGGTGACCTTTGCGTGACGCCCATGCGCTCGTATTCGGCGATATGTCGCCGCACGAGTGCCTAGCGGACCACCGCGGCGCTCACCCTGGGTAACGCACTCACTATGTGGCCTGAGGGCCGTCAACCGGGTTGCTCGCGATGACCGTCAACCAGCAGGCCATGTCCGATTCCGGGAGCAGAATGGGAGTGGTGACATGCCGGGAGGCGCGGTCAGGCGCGGTGGTCGTGGCCGTATCACTGCCCCTGAGCTGCAGGAACTTCCTACAGCAGCTGCTTCATCGGCTCGTTCGCCAGGTTGTGGTTCTGGATGTCGTGGGTTCCAATCCCAACGCACACCTTTGTTTACTGCCGTCCGTGCACCCCACTAAAGCCGCAGGTAAGAGGGCCCCGCCAGTACGACGGCCGGGCCCTCCGGCTTTCCGGTGTCCGATTTGCGAGCCAGCTGGGAGCCGATCTTGACTACCACGGCCAGGCAGACGGAGCGCCGTGACTGAGGTTGGCGTCCTCTGGCCACGCACACTGAAGACGAAGGGGCAGTGCCGGTCAGCGGGTGGGCAGCCGCATGCCTGATCCGGTGCCGAGGCGCCCCTTGGGGCCGGCGCCGCACTCAGTGCAATCGGGGTCACGGCGAGGGCTGTCGAGCACGAAATCAGCTTCGCACGGCAGGAACCGGCGATACGCATTCGACGTGCCTGGTGCAAGCAGGCCGACCAGGGAGAAGAGGTAGTCGTCGACGGCATGGGCGCAGGCGACGGCGTTGAGGGTGATCACGCTCGGGGCGTGGACGGTGCTGTCCTCGATATAGCGCTGCTGCTTGCGGCTGATCCGGTGCCGGGCCAGGTCACTGGCCAGCACGGCGTCGGGCAGCTGCTGGTAGCTCCCGGCGGTCACCACCACCCCGGCAGCGGCTCGGCGGCCAGGAACTTCGACTGCACGAAGCCGGGCGCGGTGGAGAGTTGCGCGACGACACCGGTCGCTCTCCCGGAGCGCAGGCTCGGCAGCTCGACGGCCACGCTGCGGGCCCGGCCGGTGCGCAGCGTCCCAGGTGGACGGCGGGCCTCGAACGCGATACGCCCATCCGTCAGCGCCATGATCGTCAGTGTTACCGTCCAGGTGTCAGCAACCGGGCTGATTGTCACATCGGCCTGCCGCCCGCCTCGGGCCAGCCGCCGGCTCACGACGGCGATCTCGCCTTCGATGGGGCGGCCTGGCGCTGCGGCTTCCATACCTTGCGGGCGACCCACGCGTGATCGAAGCGGCCGAATGAGGCGCCGATGGAGCGTCCCGCTGAGTTACGGCAGCTGCAGGAAGCGCCGACAGGCCGGACAACACCATGCCGGCACTCACGCAAACGGCTACGAAGGCACGACGCGGCCACGAACCGATCATGGAGATCCCCGCTCAGGTGAAGGACCGGTACGAAGAAATTAAGAGCCGTCCTACGGGTTTTCTGTGTAACCGACCTGTGGATCACCTGCGCGCTCGAGTTCCGGGGCCGCTGGCAAGCGCAATGGCAGCCGCATCACTACACGTTCCTTTACTTCCACGACGAGGCCGTCTCCTTCGCCGCTGGACATCGTCCGTGCGCGGAATGCCGCCGGGAAAGCTACAACGCCTACCGCACGACATGGGCCGAGGCCCTGGGCGTGGACCTGCCCTCAGCGAGGGTGACCAACAAGCAGCTCCACGCTGAGCGGATCGTGAAAGGCACGCATCGCAGGCGCCTGCACCCGGCCTCGTGGTCGGATCTGCCCGACGGCGCATTCGTCCTGCTGGACGCCCCGGCCGTGGTCATCGGCTCCCACCTGGCTGAATGGACGGCCCAGGGCTACCGAGCGCGTCACAGAAAGCCACGGCATGGCTCAGCGAACGTCATCACGCCCCCGTCCACGATCGCCGCGCTGCGCGCCGGGTATCCGGTCCAGATCGACGACGCGGCTAGGTAGCAGATCATCGCCACCGACGGGTGAACCGCGCTATATGAGATGGACGACCGGGTCGCCGGGTATCACGTTCGGGCCATGAGGACGGCGATGTCGTCGGCCGGGCTGGGGGCCAGTGCGGCCAGCAGGGTGTCGCAGGCCTGGCTGACTGGCAGGGTGCTGGTGGCCTGGAGGGTGCGGGCCAGGCGTGCCATTCCGGTGTCCAGGTCGGCGGCGGGATTTTCGATGAGCCCGTCGGTGTACAGGACCAGGGTGCTGTGGCGGGGGATGTGGACGCGGGTGGTCTGGTAGTGCCCGCCGCCGGCGAGGTCGGCGCCCAGCGGCAGGCCGGGGGGCAGGTCGAGGAAGGCGGCGGGGTGGCCGGGGCGGGCCAGGGCGGGCTGGGGGTGCCCGGCCCGGGCCAGGTCCCAGTCTCCGGTGGCGGGGTCGTGGACGGCGTAGACGCAGGTGGCGCTGGTCTCGTCGTCGGTCAGGTCGGCGGTGAGCTGATCGAGGCGGGTGAGGGTTTGCGCGGGGGTCAGGTCGAGGGTGGCGAAGGCGTGGGTGGCGGTGCGCAGCTGGCCCATCAAGGCGGCGGCGTGCAGGTCGTGTCCGGTGACGTCGCCGACGGTCAGGGCGGCGCGGCCGCGGGGCAGGGGGATGACATCGAACCAGTCGCCGCCGACCTCGGCGGCGGTCTCGGCCGGCACGTAGCGGCTGGCGAGGTCGAGGCCGGGGACCTCGGGGATCGCGCGGGGCAGCAGGGCGGCCTGCAGTTCGAGCGCGGTGGCCCGCTCGCGGGTGTAGTGCCGGGCGTTATCGATGGAGACCGCGGCGCGGGCGACCAGGTCGCGGGCCAGGGACAGGTCCGCGCTGGTAAACGGCTTCGAGCCGGCGAGGCGGTACAGCACGACCATGCCCATGATCGCGCCCCGGGCGATCAGCGGGAGAGCCATCACCGAGTGGGCCCCCGCCCCGCGCGCGGCCAGCATCCGGTCCAGGCCCGTGCCGGAGTCCATCTCCCCGAGCTGCTCGGGGGTCATGGCCCCGAACGTCGGCAGGTAGACCGGCGAGCCGGCGACCAGGCTCTGGTGGTACTGCCTCGCCGGGTCGAACTCGGCCCACACGCGCCGCAGGTATTCCGGCGGGGCCGGCCGGTCAGCCGGCCACCGCAGCGCGACCCGCTGCATCTTCTGGTCAAGGGCATGCGGTACGTGCTGGTCACCGTCGATGACGGTGGCCAGCAGGTCGACCGCGCCCACGTCGGCCAGCCGCGCGATGGCCACCTCGAGTAGCTCTTCCGCGGTCCGGGTGATGTCCAGCGTGGTCCCGATCCGCGCGCTCGCCTCATCCACCAGCGCGAGCCGGCGCTGGTTGCGGGCCCGCTCGGTGATCTCCATCAGCCCGCAGGCCACCCCGGCGGTCTCGCCGTCCGGTCCGTCGATCCGGAACTGGGTGCAGCTCCAGCACCGCTCACCGCCGGTCTCGTCGCCTCCCCGGCTGCTCACCTCCAGCTCGAACACCGGCTCGCCGGTGGCCAGCACCCGCCGCAGCGACCGCTCGATCAGGCCGGCGTCCATGCCGGGCAGCACCTCGCCCAGCCGGCGCCCGGCCCATCCCGCAGCGGGCGGGCCGCCGATCAGACGCTCCGCCGTCTCGTTGACCCAGGCGATACGCAGCTCAGTGTCGAACACGACGACGCTCACCGGGGCCCGCATCATGCCCATCGGTATCAGCGCGTTCAGGGAGACGTGGTTCAGGGTTCGTTCAGTCCGTTCGGGGTTGTCAATCTGTTACTGAGGGTACACATGCTCATTCCTGTGGCAAGAGGGAGCGTCAGCTGGCGTGGTCACGCGAGGGTATGTTGCATCTATGAACAGGTCGTTGGCCCTGCTCAAGGCCGCGGACGACGATCTTCCGGGGCCCGAGGTACTGCGGCTCGCCCTCCAGGAGGCGGTGGCCGAGGTGGACGGGCTGGGCGGGCTGGTGCACCTTCGCGGGCCGGCGACTCCGAGCCTGTATCTGGCGGCGTCAAGCGGCCTCCCGCTGACCTACACCCGGCGGTGGCAGCACATCTGCGGCGACGCGACGGCAGCTCCGGCGGCGGCCACGCGACTGTGCCGGTCGGTGTGGTTTCCGGCGCCCGAGGGACCGGGTACCGGGATGGCGTCCGTACCGCTGCGAACGGCTCATGGCGAGCCGTTCGGAGCGCTCACCATCGTGACGGCTACGGCGGGTGAGCCGACGGCCCGGCAGCGGGGCGTCCTGCAAGCCATGGCCGGGTGGGCCGCCGACCGGCTGCGGCAGGCCGAGCCGGCCTGCGTGCTGCGCGAGACGCCGCCGGGTGGGCCGGACGCGACGGGTGAGACCAGCCTCCGCCAGGCGTTCGGGGCGAATCAGGTCGGCGCCTGGGTCTGGTACCTCGCCTCTGGGCTGCTCGACCTGGACGAGCCCGCAATGGCGTTGCTGGGCGTCGACCCGCACGCCTATGACGGACATGTCAGAACTTGGCTCGGGCTCGTGCATCCCGACGACATATCCTGGGTGGCCGCCGAGGTGGACAAGGCGGTCAGCACCTTCGGGCCGTACGACGCCGAGTACCGGGTCTGCCACCCGGACGGGACCACCTGCTGGATCCAGTCCCGTGGCCGGGTGGAACCCGGCGCCGACGGGAACCCCTACCGGATGCTGGGCACGATATGGGACACCACGGAGTCGCGCCTCGTCAGTGACGGCGTCCGGAACGCCCTGCGCTACATGAGCGACGGGTTCCTGTCCCTCGACAAGGCCTGGCGGATAACCTTCGCCAACGTCCAGGCGGAGCGTCTGCTGCGCTCGCCGCGGAAGCTGACCGGGCGGGTGCTGTGGGACCTGCTCGTGATCCGCCGGGTGCCCGGCCTGGAGTCCCGCTGCCGGAAGGCTGCCACCGGGACGACACCGGCAGGCTTCGATGCCGAGTGGCCGGACACCGGGCGCTGGTACCACTTCCGATTCGTCCCCGTACCTGATGGCCTGGCCTGGTACTTCACCGACATCACGCAGTCGCGCCAGCGCAAAGCCGAGCAGGCGGCGGCAGAACGGGCAGCGGCAGAACGGGCAGCCCGGATCCAGGAACTGACGGCGGCCCTGGCCGAGGCGGTGACCTCGCAGGACGTGGTCGACGCCATCGCTGAGCGGGTGCTGCCGCCGTTTGGCGCTTCAGGGCTGACCGTGCAGGTCGTCGAGGGCGACCGGCTGCGGGTGATCGGCGTAGTTGGCTACCCCCAGCCGTTCGTGGACCTGATCGGCGGCCCGCTTCGGGATCTCCCCCCGGGCGCTGAAGCATTTCGCGCTCACCGGCCCTGGTTCGTCTCCTCGCCGAAGGAGTATGCGAAGCGCTACCCGGAACTTGCTGAGCAGTCTGTGCGGACCGGAAAGCGGGCCTGGGCGTTCATGCCGCTGGTCGTCTCGGGGCGGGCAGTCGGCCTGTGCGTGGTCTCCTTCGGCCGGCCACGCCGTCTCACCGGCGCAGAACGTGCCCTGCTCATAGCGCTCAGCGGCCTGATCGCCCAGGCTCTCGAGCGGGCCCGGCTGTTCGACGCCGAGCACGCCCAGGCGCAGGCCCTCCAGCGCGCCCTGCTGCCCCAGGTGCTGCCCTCCCTGCCTGCCGTGACCGCGGCCGCCCGATATCTGCCCGCCGGACCGCGGATGGATGTCGGCGGCGACTGGTACGACGTCATCCCGCTCTCCGCCGACCGGGTCGCCCTGGTCATCGGCGACGTCATGGGGCACGGCCTGCCGGAAGCGCTCATCATGGGGCGGCTGCGCACCGCTGTGCAGACCCTCTCCGACCTCGAACTGCCGCCGGACGAAATCCTGGGTCACCTCAACGACATCGTCAACGGCCTCGGCGAAGACTCGTTCGCCACCTGCCTCTACGCGATCTACGACCCCGTCACGCGTATCTGCGCCTTCGCCCAGGCTGGTCATCCCCCGCCCGCCGTCGTCTGGCCAGACGGCACGGTGCGCTTCGCGCAGGCTGCCACCGATCCCCCACTCGGCGTGGCCGATCCGCCCTTTGAGGCCGTGGAGCTGCTGGTTCCCGAGGACGGCCTGCTCGTGCTCTACACCGATGGCCTGATCGAATCGGCCGACTGCGACACCGATACCGGTATGTGCCGCCTCGCCGAGCTCCTGCGGATCCATCACGGCGAGAGCCTGGACCAGCTCTGCGACAGTCTCACCCGGGCTCTGCTGCCTGCCGAGCAGCAGAGCACTGACGACGCCGCCCTGCTCGTCGTGCGGGTCCATGCCACGGCCCCGGACGCCATCGCCACCTGGCCACTGCGCGAGGACCCGCAGGCCGCCGGGGCCGCACGCCAGCACGTGCGCGATCAGCTCACCGCCTGGCACCTGGACGACCTGGCGATGAACACCGAAATGCTCGCCAGCGAGATGGTCGCCAACGTCATCCGGCATGCCCGGGGGCCGGTCCGGCTGCGACTGCTGCGCAGCCGGACCCTGATCTGCGAGGTCTTCGACGGCAGCCTGACCACGCCCCGCATGCGCCGGGCGTCCTGGACCGATGAGGGCGGGCGGGGCCTGCAGCTGATCGCCGCGCTAAGCGACCGCTGGGGGACCCGGTACATGACCACCGGAAAGTGCATCTGGACCGAGCAGGCCCTGCCTTGAACCAGCGCTGGCTCACCAGCCAGCAGGATCACGTAGGTTCTTGCTGTGCCGGAGGACGAGATCTCGGTGGACGACCCGCGAACGCAGGACGTTCGCGAGCTGCTGGGGCGCCACCTCGCGTTCGCCCATGCGAACACCCCTCCCGAGGACATCCACGCCCTGGACGTTGACCGTCTCCTCGATCCGGTCGTCACGTTCTTCAGCTTCCGGCGGGACGGCGAGCTCCTCGGAGTCGGAGCGCTGAAGCAGCTTGACCGGCACCACGCGGAGCTGAAGTCCATGCACACCGCCCAGGCGGCGCGAGGTCGCGGGATCGGTCGGGCGATTCTCGACCACCTCATCGGCGTCGCGCGCGATCGCGGCTGTCGCCGGGTGAGCCTGGAAACCGGGTCCATGGCCGCCTTCGCTCCGGCGCGGTCGCTCTACGCGAGCGCCGGGTTCACGCCGTGCGGGCCGTTCGGCGACTACCGCCCGGCCGGAACCAGCACCTTCATGACACTGTCGCTGGACGGCCCGGACTCCTGAAGGAGCCCGCCCCGGGGCGGCACCAGTTCCGGCTACGCGGGAGCCAGGAACGCCCTGAGCGCCGCGATGAGCATCTCGGAGTCCGCGGCGCCGCAGAGCTCGCGTGCCGAGTGCATGGCCAGCGCCGGGCTGCCCACGTCGACGGTGGGCATGGCCAGTCCCGCGGCGATGATCGGCCCGATCGTCGACCCGCTGCGCACGCCGCTCCGGTTGACGAAATACTGCACCGGCACCCCGGCCTGCTCGGCGGCGAGCAGGAACGCCGCGTGCGTCGGCGCATCGGTGGCGTACGACACGTTCGCGCTCACCTTCACGACCGGGCCGCCGTTGAGCGCGATCTGGTGCTCCGGCTCGTGCCGGTCCGGGTAGTTGGGGTGCGTGGCGTGCGTCATGTCCGCCGAGACTTGCATCGATCCGGCGACCGCGCGCAGGAACTCGTCACGCGTGCCGCCGCGGGCCAGCACCGTGCGTTCCAGCTGCCTTCCCAGCCAGGCGCCGTCCGCACCGGTCGCCGACTGGCTGCCTATCTCCTCGTGGTCGAACAGGACGAGCGCGCTGACGTGCTGCGTCGCCGGCTGACCCGCCACCGCCATCAGCGCCGTCACCCCCGCATGGGCGCACGTCAGGTCGTCCAGCCGGCCCGAGCTCACGAACTCCTCGCTGAGGCCGGCCAGCGTTCCGCCGGCCAGGTCGTAGGTCACCACCTCATGGCTGAGCACGTCGGCTGGTGTGACGCCCAGCTCCGCCGCGAGAAAGTACCTGAACGCACCGTCTTCCGGCGGGCCCAGCGACCAGATGGGAGCCAGGTGCTGCTGCGGGTCGAGTTTAAGCCCGTCGGCGCGGATGTCGCGGTCAAGGTGAATCGCCAGCTGAGGTACCCGCAGCACCGGCCGGTGCACCCGGACCAGCCGGACCAGCGGGCCGTCCGGGCTCCGCACGACCGCGCGCCCGGCTAGCCCGAGGTCCCGGTCGAGCCAGGAATTGAGCAGCGCGCCGCCGTAGACCTCCACGCCGAGCTGGCGCACGCCGACCCGGCCGGTGTCCGGGCGCGGCTTGACCCGGAGCGTCGGGCTGTCGGTATGCGCACCCAGCAGCCGGAACGGCGCATGCGGCGCAGATCCCTCGGGAACCACCCACGCGAACAGGGAGCCGCCGTCGGCCGTCACATAGCGCCCCCCGCCGGACGGCCAGTTCCCGTTCAGTGGGACCTCGGCGAAGCCCGCCGCGGTCAGCCGGCCACGGGCTTCGGCCGCCGCGTGGTAAGGCGACGGTGACGCGTCGAGGAACTTGATCATGTCCAGTGCGGTGTCACGGGCGCTGCTCATCGGACCATCATGGCCGACCCGCCAGCGAGCCCGTCGTCGCCCGCGCCAACGAGCCGGAAACCCGCCTTCTCCGGCACCGGCGGCCAGGCACGTTGCTGGGCGGCGTGCATAGCGCTCCGCTGGGTCACGATACTGCCTGCGCAGCGCGCCCTGACGTGGTTGGCTGGCGGAACTGGCCGGCCGGGGGGCTGGCCGCGATCGGGGGAGCACAATGACCGCCACGGCAGAACTAGCCGACCTGGACCGCCGCATCAGCGATCTGCGGAGCTTTGAGCAGGACTACCGTCAGCGCCTGCGGCTGTTTCACCAGCAGCAGCTCAACGCCCTGGACCCGGAATCGGGTACCGTCACCATCCCGCGCCTGCCCGCTGACCAGCGCACGCTGCTGATCGAATGGCTCGCGACGGAGTTCATCGAGGAACGCGCCTGCGACTGGCCGGCCGGGACGGCCTCGCACCTGCTGGCGCTGTGGGGAAGCGCCGCACTACGCGGCATCGCGGTGGACCGCGCCTTCACCGATTACCTGGATGCCCGGCGGCTCTGCCGCGATGTCGGCGCCGGGCTGGTGTCCTGGCAGCAGATCCTCCCGGACTTGACGTGCACCGATCCCCAGGCCGAGGCTCAGAAGACCACCCGTGACCGGGCGGCGCGGGCGCTGGCTGCGCTGGTGCACGGCGACGCGAGCATGGCCGCCACGTAAGGCATGCCGCGCAGGTGCCCACCGCCCAGGTCAAGGAGCGCGGCAGCCGCGGGGTACCCGCCTGCCTACCTAGCCGTCGCGGCCCCGGCGAGCTCACCTTGATCGCGGTCCCTGCCGAGCGACTTGCGCATGACGAACTGGTCCCGCTGGGTGTAGGCAGGCGACCCCCGATCGGCACCGTAGTGCGTCACCGTGATCGATGTCGTTCCGCCCGGCTCGTGCGGCACGAAGTCGAACGAGGCGAAGCCATACGGGGTCTGCAGGTCCCGGTAAGCCGACCACGGCGCGGGCTCGGTCGTGGTGATCGAGGAATGCTGCGCCTGCGGGCTGCCTGGGCCGACAGCGGTGATCAGGACTCCGTCGTGCGGCACGTCGAAGCCCGACACCGGCGTGGGCGTCGAGTGACCGCCGCCGCCGATGATCATGTGGACGGCGCCCGTCGAGGTGTCCATCAGGTAGGGGTCGGTGCCCTGGGGGGCCGGGGTGAGCAGCGTGCTTCCGGGCAGGACGCCGCGGACCGGGAAGGTTCGCTCGAAGTGGTGCTCGTGCCCGGTGAGCACGAGATCCACGCCGTACTTGTCGAACAGCGGCAGCCATTGCTGACGGATGCCCAGGTCGGCGCCGTTGAAATGAGCCGAGGACATCGATACCTGATGCATGCACACGATGATCCAGTCGATATCCTCCGAGAGCCGCGCCCTGGCCAGCTCCCGCTCCAGGAATTCCCGCTGCTCGCCGGAGCTGTATCCCATGATGTACGGGTTGTCGCCGTTGGAAACATAGGTGGCAATGTGGTCGCGCCGGTAGGCGCTGAACGCGCCATCCTGCAGGCAGACATCATCGTTGTTCAGGGAGATCACCCGGATCGAGCCGACGGTGAAGGCATACCAGTTGCCACGGAAATCTGACGAGTGATTATCCGGCAGCTCGAATCTCGTCTGGTACGACAGATACCCCTGCGGGCCGTTTCCGACCTCATTCTCGTGATTGCCTGCGGCCGGCATCCACGGCCTGTTCGCGGCCGACCGGGCGTTGTTGGTGAAGAACGACGCCCACGTCGCGACCGGGGCGTCGCTGACATTTGCGTAACAAAGGTCGCCGTTGAACAGGTGGAACAGCGGGTCGAGGCTCTCGACGGCCGGCACGATGTAGCCAGCGTTGGGAGTGTTCGGGCCAAGGCCGAGACCGACCGGGGCCGGAATGGCCTGGTCGCCGAAGCTCGTGAACCGGAAACCGCGTGACCGGGCCCGAGGGCCGGTTCGGAACATACCCGCGACGGGCGCGGCGCCGTCATTCACCACCTCGTAGACGTAGTGGGTATCGGGCTCCAGGCCGTGCAGCCTGGCGTGATAGGTCCACACGGTCTCGCCGGTCAGTGCCTCGGTGTATGTCCGCCCCTCAGCGGGAATCTCGTCGCCATGTCCCCGGCCGTCGCGGCCCAGCCGGAGCCGCGGCCGCGAGACGGCCGCCGCAGTCGCCCACGAGGCAGCCACCTGCGACGCCGCGTCGGCGCCGAACTGAACATGAACCTGCTGCGGCCCGGGCGCGCCGACCGCATCTGGCCGCCGGATGAGTGCCGGAGCGCCGTGCAGCTTAACGAGCGGAACCGCCACCGCCGCGAGCCCGGCCGTCGAGAGCACCTGCCTGCGAGAGAGTTCCTGTCGGGCACCATCGCTGTCCATTGCAGCCTCCGTACGTCTTAGGCCGAGACACGGATAACGGCGACGATTCTCGCTTCCGATCTTGCACGCCCGGTTCATGGCGGGTGAACGCGCGCTGGCACGGCCGTAAAGACTGATCACGCCAGGAATCCGAGGGCCCTGACCGCGGTACTCTTCGCCGGTCTGATGGCCGAGCGCCGCCTCGGGTCGCTGCCGCTGCGCGGGGCTTCCTGGGTCACGCGGGAATGAGCGAGCATGGAAAACCCGGCCCACGAGGAGCCGGGTGGTGTATGCGAGCCAGTGTAGCGCGCGGGCGGCCGGCCCGCTTCCCCCGCCCACAGGCGGAGCAAATGCCGTTGCCGGTATGGCAAGCTAAGGTCATGGACGACGATCTGGACAAGGTCCTCACGGCGGTCGGGCCCCGGCTGCGCGCACTGCGTCAGCAAGGCGACGCCACGCTTTCCGACCTGTCCGCGGCCACCGGAATCTCGGTCAGCACATTGTCGCGGCTGGAATCCGGCCAGCGGCGGCCGAACCTCGAACTGCTGTTGCCGCTGGCCAAGGCCCACAGTGTCCCGCTCGACGATCTCGTCGGCGCCCCGCCCACCGGAGACCCGCGCATCCACCTTCGCCCGATCACCCGCCACGGCCGGACGGTCCTGCCGCTGACCCGGCGGGCCGGCGGCATCCAGGCCTACAAGCAGGTCATTCCGGCCAGCCGGCGCCCGCAGGAACCCGACGCTCAGGTACACGAGGGCTACGAATGGCTCTACGTCCTGAATGGAAAACTGCGCCTCGTACTCGGCGACCAGGACCTGGTGCTGTCACCCGGCGAGGCGGCCGAGTTCGACACCCGCGTACCGCACTGGTTCGGCAATGCCGAGGCGGAACCTGTCGAGTTCCTGTGCCTGTTCGGCCGGCAAGGCGAGCGCGCGCACATCCGGGTGCGCCCCAGGGCCACGTAGCATCCTTCAGCCTTCCGAATTGGCACTGATACTATCGACATCAATGTCGATTTACAGAGGCGGGAGGCCGGGATGCCGCAGGGTGCCGGGATGACCGCCGGAACGCGCTGCCGCGCAGGACTGCCGAACGACGAGCCTGACTCGGTCGGCGGCGGCCCGCTGGCCGGGATCCGGGTGCTCGACCTCACGTCGGTGGTGATGGGCCCGCTGGCCACACAGATCCTCGGTGACCTGGGCGCCGACGTGATCACGGTGGAAAGCCGCGGCGGCGACATCAACCGGATCATGGGTCCGGGCCCCCGCCCTGGCCTGTCCGGCGTATCGCTGAACCTGCTGCGCAACAAGCGCAACATCGCCCTCGACATCGGCCACCCGGAGGGCCGGGCCGCGCTGCTGCGGATCGCCGCGGGCTGCGACGTGTTCGTCAGCAACCTGCGGCCGGGATCCCTCGGCCGCCTGCGCCTGGGCTATCCGGACGTCGCCGCGGCCCGCCCCGACGTGATCTACTGCCAGGCGCACGGGTTCCCGTCCGACAGCCCGCAAGCGGACGCGCCAGCGTTCGACGACATCATCCAGGCCGCCTGCGGGGTCCCGGACGTGCTGCGCCGGGCGGGCGGGACGCCGGGCCTGGTGCCGACGCTGCTGGCCGACAAGGTTTGCGGCCTGGTGCTGGCCTACTCGATCATCGCCGCGCTGTTTCACCGGCAGAGAACCGGCGAGGGCCAGCATGTGGAAGTGCCGATGACCGACGCGATGCTGGCGTTCCTGCTGGTCGAGCACGGCGGCGCCGCGATCTGCCGGCCGCCCCGCGGCCCGGCCGGGTACCAGCGCGTCCTCACCCCGCTGCGCGGGGCGCTGCGCACCGCCGACGGCTGGATCGCCGTGCAGCCGCACCGCGACGCACACTGGGTGGCGCTGCTGCGCGCCGCCGGGCTTGATGAGCTGATCGGCGACCCCCGGCTGTCGCGCCGGGGCATCTGGCTCGACCCCGGCTTCGGGTACGCCACGCTCGGCCGCGTGCTGGCCGCCAAGACCACGGCGGAGTGGCTCGCGTTCTGCTCGGCGAACGGGATCCCCGCGGCCGCGGCCGCCGGCCTGGACGAGCTCATCGAGGCGCTGCCCGACGACGAGCACCCCGCCGCCGGAGCGTACAAGCTGATCCCGCCGCCGGCCCGGTTCTCGGCCTCCCCCGCGTCCGTGCGCCGCCGCGCGCCGCTCGCCGGCCAGCACACCCGCGAGGTGCTGGCCGAGGCGGGCCTGGCCGAGTCGGAGATCGCCCGGCTGGCGGCGGCCGGGTTGCTCAGCGCAGGCCCGGGTGCTGAAGGAACGTCAGCACCTGCTGGTTGAACAGGTCCGGCTGGTCGATGTTGCACGCGTGACCAGCGTCGGGGATCACCGCGTGCACGGCCCCGGGGATCTTCGCCGCCATGTACTCGGCCGCGGCCAGGAACGGCTGGTCGCGCGCGCCGACCAGCACCAGGGCCGGGACCGTGATCGACGGCAGCGACCCGATGACGCTTCCGTCCCGCTGGGTGAGCATGCCGCGCGCGGCATGCGCCAGGCCCACCGCCGACCGGTGTCCCGCGTCGCGGGTCTCGGGGCTGCGGCCTAGCGCGGCCAGCCCGTCGCGCTGCAGGCGCCCGGCCTGCGCGACCGCGCGGTCGTTCCACTGCTGCCGCGCCTCGTCGCGGCGGAACCCCGGGCCGGTGTCGCACAGCACCAGCCCGGCCACCCGCTGCGGGCAGGCCAGGCAGAACGCCAGCGACAGGTACCCGCCGAGCGACAGCCCGGCGGCCACGACCCGGGAGATCCCGCACGCGTCGAGCACGGCGGCCATGTCCGCCACGCTGGCCTCCTGCGAGTAGGCCGCCGGGTCGTCCGGGCTGCCGCTGCGGCCGTGCCCGCGCAGGTCCCAGCTGATCACCGGCCGGGCAGCGGCCAGCGCCCCGATGTTGGGCTGCCACATCTGGGACGACGCGGCGAAGCCATGGCTGAGCAGCACCGGCAGGTTCCCGTCCTGGCCGCCGGACATCTGGTAGTAGATCGGCGTGCCGTCGCGGTCGAGGTAGGCCATCACCCGCTCCGGGGAACATCGCGGAACGGCAGGTCCCGGCCGGCATCGGGCTCCTTGGGCAGGCCGAGGATGCGCTCGCCGATGATCGTCCGCTGGATCTCGTCGGTGCCGCCGGCGATCGAGATGGCCGGCACCGACAGGAAGATCTCGGCGATGGTGCCGTCCAGTGGCGAGCCCGCCCCGGTCAGCATCCCCGACGCCCCGGCGATCAGCGAGTGCACCCGCGCGGCCTGCCGGGCGATCGCGCTGCTGGCCAGCTTGCCCAGCGACCCCTCGGGGCCGGGCGGCCGCCCCTGGGCCCGGGCGGCGGCGGCCCGGGCGGCCGTCCACCGCGCCGTCCAGGTCAGCTCGATCAGCCGGGCGATTTCCTGGCGCACCAGCGGGTCGCGCGCCTTGCCTTCGGCCACCGCCCGCGCGATGACCAGGTCGGGGCGGCCGGCCCGCTGCGGATACCACTTGTGCGGCTCGGCCGCGGCAGTTCGCTCGGCTATCGCCTCCCGCCAGGCTCGGCCGGCCGCGCCCGCGGGGGCCGGCCCGGGCCGGGAGGGCGCGAGCCGCCGCTCATGCGCGAGGACTGACAGCGCGACGGTCCAGCCGTCGCCCGGCTCGCCGATCACGTGGCCGGCCGGGACCTGGGCCCGGTCCAGGAACACCTCGTTGAACGACGCGTGCCCGTTCATCTGCCGCAGCGGCCGAACCTCGACGCCGGCCTGACGGTGCTTGGGCACGCCGGCGTCGGTGCGGGCGAGCAGCAGCCCGAAATCCGCGGTGGCCGCCCCGGTCGACCAGACCTTCTGCCCGGTCACCAGCCACCCTTCGCCGTCTGATACCGCCCGCGTGGCCAGCCCGGCCAGGTCCGAGCCCGCGCCAGGCTCGCTGAACAGCTGGCACCAGGTGATCTCGCCGGTGACCGCGGGCAGGATGAACCGGCGCTTGAGATCCTCGCTGCCGTGCGACAGCAGCACCGGTGCCGCGAGGGTCCGGCCGACCCCTTCGGCCGGGCCGGGGACACCCGCCTGCGCCAGCTCGCCCGTTACCACCTCGGCCAGGGCGGGCGGTAGCGACCGGCCGCACCAGCCGAGCGGCCAGGCCGGGCACGCCCAGCCCGAGTCCGCCAGCAGCGCCCGCCATTGCGCGAGGCTGAGCTCCGGATCCCAGTGAGCGTCGATCCACCGCCGCAGCTCCGCCCGGATGCTGGTCGCGTCCGTCGCAGCCTGGCCGCTGGCCGTCGCCGCGGGCTCGCCGGTGGTCGCCTCGGCCGCGGGCCGGCCGGTCACCGAGCCTCGAACCGCGGTGCGCGGCGCTCCGCCGAAGCGCGGATGCCCTCGGCGAAGTCCGCAGTCTGCTGGAGCCGCTCCTGCTCCGCGACCTCATGGTCCGTGGCCTCCCGGATCCGGTCCGCGAGGCCGGCGCGCATGGTGGCCCGGATCGAGCGCACGGCGAGCGGCCCGGCAGCGGCGATCTCCGCGGCCAGCTCGCGCGCGGCGACCCGCAGGCCGGCCGGGTCGGCCAGCCGGTCGGCCAGGCCGATCCGGGCGGCCTCCTCGCCGCCCACCCGCCTGCCGGTGAACAGCATGTCCAGGGCTCGCTGCTGGCCCACGATCGGGGGGAGCGTGACGGTGAGCCCGAAGCCGTGGTGCAGCCCGAGCCTGGCAAAGTTCGCCACGAACCGGACTTGCGGGCTCGCCACCCGAAAGTCGGCCGAGCACGCCAGGCCGAGCCCGCCGCCCACCGCGGCGCCCTGGACCGCCGCGACGACCGGCAGCTGCGCCTCGAACAGCCGCACCGCCTCGACGTACAGATTCCGCGCGCCGCCCGCGCCGGGCCGGGCTTGCCCGGAGCGACCGCTGAAGTCCGCCCCCGCGCAGAAATGCTTGCCCTCCGAGCACAGCACTACCGCGCGGGCCCCCGCCTGCCCGTCCAGCCACGCGTAGGCGTCGGCCAGCGAGGCGATGAGCTCGACATCGAAGAAATTGTCCGGCGGGCGGGCGATCTCGGCCGTCCCCACCAGGTCGTCGCTCAGCCAGGTGCGCACGTCCCCGAACGTCTTCATCGGCCCAGACTGGTCCTCCTGCATGGCGTTATGGTAATCGACATAGATGTCGATAAACAAGGTTGTGCGGTGTCTCCTGGTCGCCTGCGGGCGCCTGAAGCCCTTCCGGCTCGCTCACTGCGGGCGGCGCAGCCCGACCGCCCGCGCCCAGATGTCGGTCAGCGTGGCCGCGGCGGCCTCGGGATCGTAGCTGTCGCCGCCGGCCAGCCACCAGTAGGCGAAGTTGGAGAGCATGGAGACCAGCGCTCCCGCGGTGGTCTGCGGGTCGATGCCGGGATCGGCCATCCCGCGGTCCTGCCAGCGGCGGATCGTGTTCGCCACCCGCTCGACGTGCTGGCGCCGGCCGCGCAGCCTGATCCGGTGGATCTCCGGGTCGACGGTCGCCACCTGCTCGGCGAGGGCCCAGATCACGCTGTTGGCCCGGTAGGCGTCCAGGTAGCGGCGGTTGGAGCGGTCCAGGGCCTCGTAGGCGTCTTCGCCCCGCCCGCCCTGCGCCGCGATGGCGTCGCGGAACTGCCTGCCCACCTCCCGCATCACCGCCAGGAACGCGTCCTGCTTGGAGGAGAAGTAGGTGTAGAAACTGCCGTGCGCCACCCCGGCCTCGGCCGCGATGTCGGCGACCCGGGCGCCCGAGTAGCCGTCCCGCTCGAAGACCCGCCGGGCGGCGGTGACCAGCTCATCACGGGTGCGCAGGCCCTTGGCGGTCGTCCGCTCGCCCTGCGCCACGCGGCGGGCGGCCGCCGTCCCCGCTGGGGCCCAGCCGCCCCTGGTCCTGGCCGGCGTCGGTGCGCTGCCGGAGCGCGCGGCCACGCGGGTCCCCGCGTCACTGTTCGACATAGATATCGATAATATCGG
>WNFM01244578.1_pt1 | contig 23691 bp, 26 predicted proteins | sample 5400271 | NCBI WGS metagenome assembly WNFM01 (sample SAMN13153352, study PRJNA577476) | soil metagenome | isolation source: 60 cm saprolite on Douglas fir-dominated hillslope | place: USA:California | collected 2013-09-17 | reverse complement strand
GGATCATCTCCACCCCCATCTCCGACGAAAGCGTGCGCCGAGCGCTCAAACGCTTGAAAACCAACTGGAAGCGGGCCAAACGCTGGATCACCAGCCCCGATCCGTTTCTTTTTCTGCCCGCTCGGCGACGACATGGCCTCGTCCCAGGATTATTACCGAGCGATAGTTGATCGAATGGTGGAAGGCCGAACTGACCAGGACCCGCCCATCCACATGAGTGACGGTAATGCGCGCTGACAAACCACCCTTCACCGACTGAAGCAGACGGCTGCGCGGGGAACCGTGCAGATGGAGTTGCTCTCCAACCCGCACATATAGGGTCGGGATGACAAATGGCTGGTTCTCCTGGACAGAGCCTACATGGCAGAGAAAGCTCGCGTCCAGCGTGGTATACATCGTCTCAGCATCATAGGCCCCGCGTTCTGAGGAGCGCTGAACTGTGGTACGTGCCGTGCGATGCATGAATTTTCTCCTCTCTTCTGCAGGAACCTGGATTGCAGCCTCCCGCACTCTTTCATCCTCATCACGCGCCAGCGCGAGATCCTGGCATTCCAACCCAGCCACCTCGCCTTTGCGGCAACACGGATCGGTTGATCATCAACTCTGTACGAGTGAGCGCGTTGCCGGCGCGAGCTTCAAGACCTCGGGAGCGGCTTTGAGACGGTGCATCATTGGTTCCCAAATCTGATTGTGCCACTGCTCTTCCCGAGCAAGAGCGGCGACATGCTCGTCATATGCCGCTTGATCCCGAAAACGTGAGAACCAGACAAACACCTGCTCGCCCTCTCGCACCGGCAGGGCCGGGAACGTGTTTGCGCTCTCCTCGGTCACAAAAGAGGAGAAGATCGAAGCGCCATTCTTGGTCAGGACCGGCGCGAGCGTGCCCTCAAAAAAGTCGAGAAAGTCGGCCGTGGGCGGCGTCTCAAAGGACAGGATGGTCGCGACCACCAACCCTGGAGGAATCTCTCGGGTCCCAGGCGAGGGCCGAGTACCGGGATCAAGGAGAAATCCTGACGTTGGACGTGCTGGGTGCAGCAAGAGCACGTTATCGGAGTCAACTAGCGTGGCATTGGCCGCTGCACGGTTCTCTTGCCACACCGACCCGCCGTAGAAGGCTTGCAACGCGGCGAGGCGCTTACCCATATCAGGGAAGCCCCGCAGCCAGACAAAGCGGCTCGGGTCCTCCAAGTCCCGAAATTGCCCGATCACCGTCGCTCCCACCGCTTCCTGGGCTTCGATGAATGCTCGCTCGAAGAGTTCAATCAGCACGTCCCGTTGTCCTGGATGAAGGGTATATTGCCTGAGTTCCACGACGGGGCTGAAATGCTGCAACGACGGTTCAGGTACTGTTTTTTTCATTTGCTCAGTCTTGTGAATGTTCATACTGTTCCTCTCTGGTTCTGATGAACCTGCTCACACAACAGATGATCCTGGCGGGAAAGGAGCCTTCTCAGGCCGAGAGCACTGGTGCTCTCGGCTTTTACAGATCTCGGCGGCTCCACCTCCTGACACCTGATGCAGTCCATCTCCCCCTTGCTTGTGCGCATGTATCTCACGTACACTACTATAGGCGAAGGGCGGCTCTTCTAAAAGGGCCACTTCTTGCAAAATGAAAGTGCCACTTGAAGGAGGAGCCATGCCGATTAGAAAATTTGCCCTCAACCTCGATCTGCCCATTGCTCTTGATCGTGCTGCACAGACCTCACTCCATCAACAACTGTGTGAGCAATTACGACGGGTCATACTTGATGGTCGCCTCTCTTCAGGGACACGGCTCCCATCGACGCGAGCCTTAGCGCAGGCTCTTGGGGTGTCACGCACGGTCACGAGCTCTGCCTATGACGAACTCTTTGCCGAAGGGTATCTGGAGGGACGGCACGGATCGGGAACCTATGTCGGAAAGAACCTTCCCCCACTCCCACGTCTGACCCGCCTGTCGCCGAGCTCTCCTCCGCGCTGGCTTAGGAAAGCTCCTCCATTGGCACGTGACGAGTCCATTCCCCCGCAGGCTATCGCGTTTCGATTGGGCGTGCCTTCTATCTCGTCCCTTCCCCCCCGTATCTGGCGCGAGGCGTGGAAAACGGTGACGAACTGTCTGCCCCCCAACAGCTATGGCCCTGAGAATGGGGACCCGACGCTTCGGGCAGCACTTGCTACCTATCTTGGACGATCTCGCGGCCTTGCTTGTACCTCAGAGGACATTCTCATTACTACAGGAGCCACGCACGCGCTTGACCTCATCGTGCGTGCAACGCTCTCTGCTGGCGATTCCGTTGGGTTTGAGGAGCCAGGGTATCCTGCTGCCCGACAGATCGTGAAGGCCCGGGAAGGACGCATCGTGCCTGTTCCGGTTGACGATGATGGCATGCAAGTCGAGCAGTTGCCGCATGGGCTCGCAGCCCCGCTGCTGGTCTATACCACCCCGTCACATCAGTATCCCCTTGGAACACGGCTCACTGTTTCACGACGCCTGGCGTTGCTCACATGGGCTCAGGCCAACGATAGCCTCATTGTAGAAGATGATTATGACAGTGAGTTTCGCTTCGACACCTCCCCGCTCCCAGCTTTGGCAAGCCTTGATGACGCAGGGCGAGTAGTGTATATCGGGACATTCTCAAAAGTGCTGACCCCTGCCTTGCGCATCGGATATCTGGTGGCTCCTCCCCTCCTCCGTGAACGGATCAGGCTGATCAAGCACCTGACCGACGAACAGGTCTCCTGGCCGCTTCAGCAGATGCTCGCTGACTTCATCTCCAAGGGGCATCTGGATCGTCATGTCCGACGGATGCGGCATCAGTACGCGGAGAAGCGACACATCGTCGCGCAAACCCTTGCTCCCATCGCGCATCTTGCTCGGTTACGCGGGCTGGAAGCTGGTCTGCACACCTATCTTGAACTGGGAGCCTCAGTCTCTGCTACTCTCGTGGTGCAGCTGGCACAGAAACGCAATGTCATCGTCACTCCCCTTGATGCCTACTATCTTGGGGCCCCTGATCGCTCAGGCCTGCTTTTAGGCTATGGAGGCCTAGAAATCCCTGACATCATCCGAGGGGTTACGGTACTGACGGAGATCATTGAGCAAGTTGCGGCTCTGTCCCATCCTTCGTGAGTGAGAGAACAGAACGCTCTGTAGAAAGAGAGTGCTCTGGAAGGCGAGAGTTGGTCTGGCACCTCCTTGCTCAAACCGCAATGGGCGAGGGCCTCCTGCACGGCGGCACCTGAGCCTCCGCATGTGAATGCTTCCTTGAAGCGCTCAAGCTCAACGAGCAGCAAGGAAATCTCATCAGTGCTCGTGCCGTCAGGACCCCTAGCGAGGATTTTGAGGGAGAAAAATGTTGAGACCCATACGCACCAACTTAAGAAAGGATGAGGCAAAAGAACAGCTCCATCTGCGATGATATCAGAAAGAGCATCCAGATATCATTTCCAGAAGGAGCGAGATCGTGAGCAGCATATCACAGGGAGAGAGGTCCCTGAAATACATCCTGGAAGAACGAGCCAATGTCCTGGCCCGCGAGACGGGCTGTATTGAGCGGCAGAGAAAATGTAGTGGAGCTGATAGGCTCGCAAACGCTGGTCTTTGGCTGGCTGAGTCATCCCGATGCGAGTTTGGAGATGGTAGCATCGGTGGCCGCACTGCGGGAGGTAAAGGTGACAGATACGGCGGTCCACAAGCGCTTCACCCAAGCTTGCGCCCACTTCCTGCATGCCATTTTGGAGGAGATGACCAGCGTCATCGTAGAAGCAGATCGGCAAGGGCCTCTGGAATTGGTGAACCGATTTGAAGCAATCGTGCTCGAAGACAGCAGTATCGTCGCGCTCCCAAATGAATAAGTCAAATGGTGGCAAGGCTGCGGTGGAGCGCCTGGAGAAGGTCACGCAGCGGTCAAACTCCCTGTGCGCTGGGAATGAAAGCGAGGGAGTCTGCAAGGGCCAAAGCTCACGCATGGACGCACAAGTGATCGGTCGAGTCCTTTCCAAGAGGAACCACTGCCTGCTGGCCGTGTATCTATCGCGGACCTGGGCTACCTGGACTGGGGAAGCATTGCCGCTCGGCGAGCGGCTGGCAGTTCCACGCTGACCCGCGCTCAAGCCAGAACCCGGTACTGGACGGTGGAGGGCAAACCGCTGAAGTTGGACCCCCTGCTTCCGCAGCAGGTGGGACAGACCAACGAACTCTGGGTTCGGGTCGCCGATAAGCACCGCTATCTGATGCGCCTGCTCATCATCCGGGTTCCCGAAGAAGGAGCGAAGCGGCGACGCGCCGATCTGGAAGCAGAGGCGAGGCGCACGAAACCGACCGCTTCGTCAGAGGGCTTGGGAACTAGCAGATTGGACGATCTTGCTCACCGATGCTCCTGCTCACCTACTCAGTTTGCAGGAAGCTCTGGTGCTCCTGCGAGAACGGTGGCAGATGGAGGACTCTCACCAATGCCTCAAAAGTGGGTGTCGCATTGAGCAACGGCAACGGCCTCCGGTTGATGGCTTGATCGGCTTGCTGGGTCTGTTGTCCCCGCTGGCCGTGCGCTTGTTGCAGGTGCGTGCCTGCGCTCGGGAAGACCCAGAGAGAGCGTCCGGCGAACGCGCTGATTGAGCCTCTGATGCTGGCCGTGTTGGCCCAGCGCACCGGTCAATCGCCTCTGACCATGACGGTGGGTACCTTCTGGACGCAAGTGGCCCGCCTGGGTGGCTATCTGGCACGCCGTCGGGATGGCCCACCGGGATGGAGAACCGTGTGGAAAGGCTGGCTCTCTTTGCAAACGCTTCTTGAGGGCGCTCATCTTGCTCTTCATCTCCGTTTGTAAAATGTGGGTAAGAATCAGGGCTAAAGCCGCGGGGTATCCTGGCGCGGTCTTGATGAGTCTATTTCTTCTGCGAGCCTGACGCTCTTCTATTGCGTGAAGAGCAGGGTTGTCGGTTTTAGAATTATGTCGCGGAGAGAGCCGAGAAGCGGCTTCACATCATCTTTTCGGGTAGTGATGACAAGCTTTCTGCTCTATCGACCGGGTCATCCTCGTGCGCCAGGGGTAGTGCGATCGTCACCGTCGTACCCTGCTCAGGCTCGCTTGAGAGGGAGAGCAGACCGCCATGAGCAACCGCGATTCTTTGCGCAATTGAAAGACCAAGGCCCGTACCTCCCGCCTCGCGCGAGCGGGCTTTGTCCACCCGGTAGAAGCGCTCGCCCAGGTGCGGGAGATGCTCGGCTGCGATGCCGATGCCGGTGTCGCACACCTCCAGGAGCGCCTGCCCGTCCTGCTCCGCCGCGCGCACGGTGACACGACCACCTCGTCGGTTGTATTTTATAGCGTTGTCGAGCAGCACCAGCATGGCCTGCTCCAGCAGCATAGGGTCTCCAATTACATAAGAATCGCCGTTGCTCTTTACCTGGACAGCCACACCACGTTGTTCGGCAAACGCCTGCACCCGCCGCGCTCCCTCCTCGGCCAGCCCGGCAATATTCACCACCTCGTGCTCTCGATGCATGGTTTCGGTATCCAGCCGCGCCAGCATCAGCAAGTTGGTCGCCAAATTCGACATATGGTGCGCTTCAGCCACGATATCTTCCAACAGCTCCGCGTCCTCTTCTTCCAGGCGCTCACGACCTCGCAGCAGCACCTCGGCATCCGCCCGCAGCAACGTCAGTGGCGTGCGCAGTTCGTGCGCGGCATCGGCGATGAAGCGCTGCTGGTTGGCCCAGGACAAGCGCGCCGGGGCCAGCGCGCGGTTCGACAGGAACAACCCGCCAAGTCCCGCCCCGAACAATGCCACTCCCCCGATGCTCAGCAGGAGCGTCAGCAGCAGCGACAGCGCGGATTCCTGCGCCTGGACAGGCTCGCCAATCAGCAAAACGCCGAGGTTTCCGCTCCCAGTTTGGTTGGGGACGAGCAGCGCGTAACGATAGATATGCCCGGTCGCGCCTCCTGCGTCGACGATATCACTGGCTGGCTGGCCTGTTTGTAAGGCCGTCTGCACCAGCGTATTTATCAGAAAAGCGGATGGAAGCCTCGTGGTGTTTTGGTTTGACAACAAGGAGCCGTTGGGGTCGAAACACGCGACCTGCTCAGGCGTCTGGAAACCCTGACCGGGAAACGGGCCAATTTGGCCCTGTTGGCTCAGTAACGGGCAGGCTTGATTAAGCGAATTCGTGAGCCAATCACTTTCATGCACCTGGGCATGCATTTGAGCATCCTCCGCGATAGGCGTCAGGAGGAAGTGTTGGGTCCCAAAGTAAAGCGCTACGCCGAACAGTACCAGAGCCGCGCCCAATACCCCGCAGTACCAGAGCGTCAGGCGAACGCGTAGCCCCTGGAACAGAGCCGCGCCCGGTTCTCGCGACAGGCGACTCTTCCTCTGATTTCGAGGCCACCAGGAAGGGCTTCTCCAGTTCATACTATTCCTTCTTTCCTGCAACGCTGCGCTATGCGTCGATCTTGTATCCGACGCCGCGTACCGTCTTAATGAGAGAGTGCGCGAAGCCCTGGTCAATCTTATCGTGCAGGTAGTGAATGTAGATATCCACCACGTTGGAGAGCGCCTCCAGGTCGTAGCGCCAGACGGCGTCAACGATTTGCGTGCGTGTGAGCACCCGGCCAGGGTGACGCATCAGGTACTCCAGCAGGGCAAACTCTTTGGCCGTGAGCTCGATGACCCGCCCGTCCCGGCGCGCCTCGTGCCGTACCAGGTCGAGCGACAGATCGCTCACTGTAAGTTGGGGGCTTCATCGAAACGACGATCGCGCCGCAGCAAGGCATTGATACGTGCCAGCAATGCCTCCATCGCGAGGGGCTTGATCAGGTAGTCATCCGCGCCCACGTTGAGGCCCGTGACGCGGTCCTCAACGGCTCCCCGCGCGGTCAGCATCAGCACCGGTGTCACGAGGCGCTCGGCACGTATCTGGCAGCAGATCTCAAGCCCATCAATACCTGGCAGCATTCCATCAAGAATCACCGTGTTCATGAGTAATACCCTCCACTGGAATGCAATCTAAGTACGGGTTGTTTTCACTGGTTCTTCTGTTGACGGAGAGGATCTTCCCCTCACATACCCAAGCATAGCATCGGTTCATTGAAACGGTATTGGAAAGAGATGTGAACATTCCAATGTGGCCGTCATGGTATGCGCTTCCCCGCACTCTCCACATAGCAAGCGCTTCTCCTGTTCACTCTTGCCTGGTGCGGAGCGTACACTGCGAAATGTGCATGAGAAAATCTCCATCTTCTTCCAATGTCCTTCTCATCAAGGGCAGCTACTCTAGCAAATGTGGCGCACTCGTGCAAGGATAATCCGTCAGAGTGCCGTTCAAGTGCCTGTGGTAGAGGAAAAAGCATCTGCCCGGCCAGGCCTTGCTTGAAAGAGCTTAAGGACATGTATCGCTATGATTGATATCCCTGCGATCACGCACGAAAATCTGCCGGAGCAACCCGTACAGCCGACGCAACCGGCAGTGCCGGGCAAAAACGCCTGGCCACCACTCTGGGGGCGACTGGCCCTGGCCGGGGTGATGCTCGTCTCGATCTTCATGAACTTCTTTCAGTTGGGGCAGAACGGCTACGCCAACCTCTACTACGCCTCAGCGATTAGAAGCATGCTCGATAGCTGGCATAATTTTCTGTATGTCGCCTTTGACCCGGGCGGCTTCGTCTCGATTGACAAGCCGCCCCTGGGGTTCTGGCTGCAAGCTGCCAGCGCCAAAATCTTCGGCTTTACGCCATTCAGCATCTTCTTGCCGCAGGCGCTGGCCGGGGTGCTCTCGGTCTTGCTGCTCTATTCCCTGGTGCGCCGCCACTTCGGTGTTGTGGCAGGCTTACTGGCGGCATTAGCCCTGGCGATCAGCCCGATCAGCGTGCTGACCAACCGCAACAATACCATCGACAGCACGCTGGTGCTCATCATGCTGCTGGGAGCCTGGGCGGTGTTGCAGGCCACGGAGACGGGCAAACTGCGCTGGCTGCTGCTCTGCGCGGTATTCGTCGGCCTCGGCTTCAATATCAAGATGCTGGAAGCCTACCTCGTCGTGCCCGCCTATGGCCTGCTCTACCTGCTTGCCGCGCCCAGGCGCCTCTGGGTACGCATCGCGCACCTGGCCCTGGCGGCGCCGCACAGTTGTATGAGTTCACGTCAGCATCGTGAGAGTGTAGACATGTGATCATCGGAGAATGGCGGTGACTATGGGCTGGGAGGCGGATGTACTTTTAAGAGAGAAACCTTCCATGTGATTTTTCTCATACACTTCTCATAAGAATCCAATGAAACGATGCTACGCTAGAGCATAGCTGGACGAACTAAAGAGGCAACAGCGCCTCCGGAGAGAAAGGGGTGAAGCTCATGGCAAAACCGATAACGGATACGGCTCTTCGAGCTCTGATAGCAGGATGGGTAAGAGCGGCGCTGGGAGAGTTGGTAGAAATTGAGAGCGAGCAAAGCACAACCGCTTCTCTTCAATCGCTCCGCGGTGGAGGAGAAGATGCATCCCCGAGTTGCCAGTCAGCATCCAGGGTAAGTGAAACGCTCACGCTACCTTTGATGCACAGAGACTCCAGAGACGATGGAGCGGGAAGCATAGTATCACTGCCTGAACAGAGGGAGTGAACACGCTTCCTTGCTCTCGCCATGACACATTTCTCTGATTTTCGAACCTGTCCTGCGCAGAAGAACGCCAGGGCTCTATCAAGATATATTCACTACTTCCAGGGAGGAACCATGAAAAAACGTAACATCTGGCTGGCCGGAACCAGCCTTGTCCTCGTCATTGTCGTCGCTGGTCTGCTGTACACATCGCACTTCGCCAGCGCCGTCAGCCAGACCCAGACCCATACGGCGCCAGGAGCCGTTACGGCCACCGGCACGCCCATTCCCTCAACCGGGCTGAGCACCTTTCAGATCGTGCCCGCCCAGACCACCGCATCCTACAGCGTGTACGAAAACCTGATCTTCCAGAATAAACCAAATAATGATGCGATTGGCACGACGCACTCCGTCACGGGCAGTTTCAAGGTACAAACCGGCGCATCGCCGCTCATCGCGTCCATGAACATCACGGTCGACTTGCGGACCTTGCAAACAGATTCATCGAGGCGCGATAACTACGTACGGCAAAACGCCCTGCAAACGGACACCTATCCAAACTCGACGTTCGTCTCGGTCAGCACACAGGGCTTACCTGCAAGCTATACTGATGGGCAAACCGTTCATTTTCAACTGACCGGCAACCTGACCATGCACGGTAAGACCAACAAAGAGGTCTTTGACGTGCAGGGCAAGGTCGTGGGCAAGGCGATCACGGGCACGGCGACCAGCACCATCTACATGACGGACTTCGGCATCCAGCCGCCAAACCTGGCCAACATCGCGATTGCGCAAAACAAGGTATCCATCATCCTCACCTTCACGGCAAAAGAGGCATGAGAACATCCTCAAGCGCTTTTCATCGTTTTCTGCTCTGCTCTGTTCAACAGATCTCTGCACAGCTAGAAGGCACCCTCGCTGAAACCCTGGCTCTTCCGCGTGGCCCGGAATCGGTGCCTGGATGAACAGCGGAAGAGTAAACGAGAAGCCCTGTTTTTCTCAGTGCTAGAGGAGGGGCGCCCATCGATCCTCGCGGCGCTGTTGGACCCCGCACCGCTCCCAGAAGAGCAAGCTGAGCAGCAGGAGAGGCGAGAGCAGTGGTGTTCCCGGCTATACGGTGGGCGTCAGGGTGCCCGGAGTGGCCGTAGGTGTGGACAAGACGGGCAGCGAGGCGGAAGGCAGACTGGTGGGATTGATAGAAATGATCTTGATCTGCGACGTACTGGAGGGCAGCGTGTTACTCTCACCGAACGGGGCGTGAATGGAGATCGAAACCGAATTCGCATCCACGCCTGGTTGCCGCCGGAGGTAGACGCGCGCATCTTCAAGCGTCATCCCTTTGATGTGATTCAGGATGGCTTGTACCTGTGTAATCGGATACTGGTATTCCTCGACGCCTGCCGCCGCACCTTCATCGTCACCACGCCGAGATCACTTACCTCTTCAACCACCGGAGTACCTATCTGTATCGTGGAGTTCACGAGGCTCGTATTTGGCCCCAGTTCCCGTGCCAGCAACAGGCGTGCCAATTGCTGCGCATCCACGTCGTTGATGTACTCGACGCTCCCCTGCTCCGACAGCGTCACCGTGATCGTCCTGCTCCCTGAACCGTTTGCTGGAGTGCTTGATGCTGAGAGGTCGGCAAACTGTTTTGACCCGATTTCGGTGGCATGGAGAGCCTGAAGCTGGCTATCCATCCGCGCGGAAAGTTGCGAGATGAGCGATTGCCGCAACTGTGAGGTGGGATCGGCCGCCTGCTGGCACTGGATGAAGAAAAACCGATTACATTGTTGGTCTGCCGTTTGCCCCGTCAGCGAGCCGGTTATCGTTTCGACCTTCTCAAGGGCGGGAATAGACGTGGTGACAACATCGATTCCAGTCTGTGAAGGCTGGGCCGTGATGGTGTACACCTGTCGGAGCATATGCACCTGCGGGCCAATAGTGACGCTGGCCGAGACAACCAGGGGAAATGCTAAATAGACCAGACCCGCCATGACGAACATCACAACGATAATCAAAAGTGAGACGACCGCGAACAATGGTTTCTGGCCGCTACGGCCTCTGCGGGAAAGCTTCTTGCCAGCGGAAACGGAGATATTGGCGGCAGCAACAGCAAGGCTCTGCTTTTCCGGTGGACTTACCACATCCGCCGCATCCATCTCTACACGCGCATAAGTAATATTCATAGTAGGTGCGGCATAATCGGCTTCCCCGAATGTCTCACCCTCCTCGAGCTGCGATGAGGGCAAATCTCCGGTTTCCCCTGGCGTGTGCGCTCCAGGTACATTTTCCGCGAAAATGGGTTGAGACGGCATGACGGAGGGAGAGGATAATAGTGTTGACTGAGAGACAGGGGGAGCAACAGAGACTTGAAGTGCCTGGCATGCCTGCTCAAACGCGGGCAGGATATCGGTGGCGCTGGCAAAGCGATCTTCGGGATTCGCTGCCATGCAGCGTCGGACAACTGCTTCGAGGGTTGCCGGGAGCGAGCTAGAAACAAGGGTCCCTTCCACTGGAAGACGCCTGGTAAGCATCTGATACAGGATGACGCCCAGCGAGTAGATGTCGTTGCTCGGAGCGCCAATACCATCGAGGCGTTCAGGGGCCATATAGGCGAGGGTGCCGATCTCTTGCCCCGGCGGCGTCAATGGCGGGCTGGCCGTCTCACCCTGTTTCGCGGCAATCCCAAAGTCAATGAGCCGCACATAGACCTGCCCGGACGCTTCCTCGTCGTCGAGCAGGATATTGCTCGGTTTGAGATCGCGGTGAACAATACCCCGGCGATGGATGTACGCTACCGCCTGCACCAGCGCGCTGAAGATTTGCTGCGCCTCCGGCATTGACAGAGGACCAGCGTGCAGGCGCTGCGCCAGCGTCCCACCAGAGATATACGGTGTCACCAGGAAGAGCCTGCCCTCGACCTCGCCAAATTCAAACAGGGGCAGAATATGGTCGTGTTTGAGGTGTGAACTGACCTCAGCCTCGCGGAAAAAACGCGCGCGTGCGAGCGGGTCACGCGACAGATCATCACGAATAATCTTGGCCGCTACCTCTCGATGAAAGGCGGTACGCTGGTGGGCAAGATAGACTTCGCCCATGCCGCCCATATCAATACGCCGGATCAGGTCATAGTTGCCGAATGACCGTTTTCCCTGATCACGTCCCTCGCTCGTCAAGTCGTTTTGTTCTTCCATCGTTTTTTCCTTCAGAAGTCATGCGCGCTCACCCTGTTGAACAGACGTGAAAACTGCGGGGCAACTGCTCTGGAGGTGGCGCCTCATCTTTTCAAATACAAATTGGATACCTCAGCAGTTACTGCTTTTGTTGCTAGACATGTCTCTGGTACATCTCAGTACCAATCTCCTGTCTCAATAGAAGAGACGACGCTGATCGAAAAATAATCACAAGAAAATGTAAAATTGTGATGAGAACTTTCCCATTTTCCTCCAATATACTTCACATGATTTTCCCTTACCATAGAATTAGCGCAAGAAACCAATGCTTGCACATCAAACATCAACGAACATTATGAGTAGGAACCTGCTCACAGTGCGAATTCTGAATAAAGGAGATATGACGATGTTCCTACAACAAGATATCGACCATACTGACATCTCTTATCATATGCATGAATATACGCTGGCGGATGCAGAGAAGAGAAGGCGAACAGGGCAGACAGTCCTCGATTTGCGCATCGGAGCGCACCAGGATCCTGGTATACGACGCAGACACAGGCCAAACGAGGATACGATTCTCATGACGCGCGGCCTCATGCCCTCTGCCTCTCTCTCTATCCCGCCGAAACCGTTTGTCCTCCTCGTGGTGGCAGATGGCATGGGAGGACAGGGGCATGGTCAGGAGGCAAGCCAGATCGCAGTCCGATCTGTGACCGAGTATGTCTCTGGCTCCCTGTGCGCACAGCAGAGGCTGTCAGAGGACTTTCTCCCTCTGCTCAGAGCGGGTGTCCAGTCTGCCAATCGGGTCGTGTATGAGCGCAACCAGCAACAGGAAACCGTGATGGGCACGACGATGACGGCTGTCCTGGTGAGTGAAACCACCGCCTACGTGGCGCATGTGGGTGACAGCCGGCTCTACCTCTATCACGAGCCCATGGGACTCACGCAGATCACGAACGATCACTCGGTCGTGGCTCTGCTGGTGGCAGCGGGAACCATCGCGCCTGACGACATCTACACCCATCCCAGACGCAATCAAATTTACCGCAGCCTGGGCAGTGAAGCAAGCGTGGAAGTGGACGCAACTGCCGTGCAGCTCGCTGCTGGGGACAGCCTGCTGTTGTGCTCCGATGGGTTGTGGGAAATGGTGCGCGATCCTCAAATTGCGGCCATCGTGGCCACACGCATGTCCACCCCATCAGATACAGCCCATGCACTCATCCAGGCAGCGCTGGCAGGTGGTGGAGATGACAATGTGAGCGCCATTGTGGCGCAGGTCAGTAACGTGTGACAGATACTCGTAAAGCGCATCAAAAGAATGTTTGAAACATGCAGGAGACAACAAACATGCAACAAGAAGAACACAAAGTCTCTATGCCGTACGCATGTCAACCGCAATACTCATCGTCTGCGCCAGTAGGAGTCTTAGATGATGCTCCATTCACGCAAACTCCGGGAGAGCAAAACGCATCCCAACCACCCTGGTATCCTACGGGTCCGCAAACCTCGCCACCGCCACGCCGCAAGCGACCTGGTCGCGGGGGAGCAATCCTGCTCCTCACGCTCGTGCTCGCGCTCATTTTGGGGGTGGGTTTGTTTTCCGGGTGGGAGTTTGCGAGCGGCAGCAGGAGTACTGCAAACACAACATCGCAGACCACAGCCACAGCCACAGCATCTGCTACATCATCGGGCGGCACGACACTGGAAGCCCAGCAGGAGACGGTGATTGCAAAGGTAGAGCCAGCCGTTGTCGAACTCGAGGTGACGACCGCGCAAGGGCAGCAGATTGGCTCAGGGGTGATTATTGACACGAAAGGGGATATTGTGACCAATAACCATGTGGTCGGTGGTGAACAGACCATTGTGGTCGTGCTGGCCAATGGAAGCAGAGAACAGGCGCAGTTGATTGGTACGGCTGCTGCCAACGACCTGGCCGTGGTACGCATTCAACCTTGCGCCACTATGACGGTCGCCCAGTTCGGCGACTCTTCCAAGCTCGTCGTAGGACAAGAGGTGCTGGCGATTGGCAACCCACTGGGGATCACTGAAACAGCCACCAAGGGGATTGTGAGCGCCCTGAACCGGAGCGTGACAGAGTCAAACGGCACCACGATATCCAACGCTGTCCAGACCGATGCCGCCGTCAATCCGGGCAATAGCGGCGGGGCCTTGATCAATTTGCAGGGGCAGCTCGTCGGTATTCCAACATTGACCGCGGTCAATACCGAGTCCAATACCGCCGCTAGCGGCGTCAGCTTCGCAATCCCATCCAATCTCGTTGAAACAGTCTTGCACCAGATTCTCCAGCAATAGGGAGACAAGGTCACCTTCTGGGAATAGAACATCTCGTAAGCAGGTTCTCTCTTATGAAACCCTGCAAGTTCATAGAACGCTTTCAAAAAAGAGAACGGTTTCTTGAAAAAATGAACCGATCTGGGCGGCGCGACACAGATTTGCCTGGGAGCAGTCGCTTATTTGCTACCCTGGAGGAGAACTCATGGAACTTGGAGTCGGACTTCCTACTTCAGCCCCGTACGCCTCAGCTGAGAGCATCATGCGCATCGCTCAGGAGGCCGAACGCCTGGGTTATAACTCACTGTGGACCTATGAGCGTTTAGTGTATCCTATCGCAGGCATCACACAGCCTGATGGGTCAACCTGGCAGCTACCTGAGTCCTACAAGTCAGTCTACGAGCCAATTGAAACGCTCAGCTATGTCGCGGCCCGCACACAACGCGTCAAGCTGGGTACAAGCATCGTCAATGCCCCATTCCAGTCGCCGGTTCTACTTGCCCGGCGCTTCGCCACACTCGACCGCTTAAGTAATGGGCGGGTGATCGCCGGTCTCGGCCAGGGATGGATGGAACAAGAGTTCGCCACCTCCAATGTCTCGATCAAAGAGCGAGGAAAGCGCATCGAAGAGTATATTGCCGCCCTGCGTGCCATCTGGGGACCAGATCCTGTCAGCTTCGAGGGGAAGCTTCTATCACATCCCCGCCTCCTTGATCAATCCCAAGCCGGTACAGAAGGGCGGCATCCCGATCCTCATGGGCTTCAACACCCCTGCAGCCATTAAGCGCGCTGCTCGTCTGGCCGACATCGTGAATCCCATCGCCTCCACATTTGAAGCCCTGCAAAGTGCCGTCACCACCTTCCGTTCGGCTGCGCAGGAAGCTGGTCGTGACCCCTCCATCCTCAAGGTCATCGTCCGCGCCAACGTCCCAATTACTGCAACCCCACTTCCCGAAGGCAAGCGTCCCTTTCTCGGCGGCTCACCCGAACAGATCGCGCAGGACCTGACCCGCGTCCAGAAACTCAACGTGGACGAAGTCTTTTTTAGCGATCAGGCCTCACCTACAGTAGACGAAGCCGTCCAGCGCCTGGAAGAAATACAAATCGCCGGGCGCCGATAACGTCCCGGGCTCGGGGGCACATCCCGGGCGCCGGCTTTGCAGATCTCATGGAGGCGCTCTCCGATACCAGTTCATCGCTGCTTTTCACACTTCCTTCCACTGAACAGTTTACGGCTGCGATAGAAGGGGCTATTTCTCAGCAACTGAAAATTGCTTCTGAAGCCGATGACGAAGCTGAGGATGTCTGTATAAGCTCATCATCCACCAAAATCGACGGAGAGCCAATTTCCCGTGAGGCAATGCGCACTCTGCTCTCGAACCTCCCTCGCAATAGGAAGAAAGCAAGGAGATAGATCAAAGCCTCGACACCTATACTTCTTTATACAAGAAAGGTGACGTGCATTGTAGATTCATCCCACGTACTGCTCACATCCCAGTAAAAGCCTTCTTTAGGAAGGAGGCGCATATGAGCAAGCTGGTCATAGTCATTGACGATTCACTTACGGTGCGGAAAATTCTGGAAGTTGCCCTGAGGCGTGAGGGAATTGATGTGGTAACCTACTCCAACGGTATCGAGGCTCTGCATATGATCAAAGCACAGCCACACCTCACTCCTGCCGTCATTTTCATGGATATCTGTATGCCGCAGATGGATGGCTACACAGTTCTCCGTTTGCTGAGAACCAGCCCTCGCTTCGATGCGACGCTGATTGTTATCCTCTCTCACCGTGATGGCGTTCTGGATCGTCTCAAAGGCCGCTTAGCTGGCGCTACGGTCTATATGACGAAACCATTCAAGACACAAGACATACTATCCGTTGTCTTACCACATCTACAAACCGTTCCAATCTCCAGCAAAGCAAGGAAGCAGGAGACCATATCCAATGGGGAAACGAACAGGGAGACCTCCCAACTGGGTTTCACAACACCTTCCTACAACACTGAAAAGCTTCGGTCGAACATTCCTGAGTATATCGAGTATCTTGCATAAGAACTCAAGGATAAGCTCATTACTCTTTATGTTTGAGCAACGAGAGAGGAGGCACAGGTATGAATGGCAGAAAACCCTGTATCCTGATCACTGGCGGCCCTACCCCATTACACCGACGCATTCGTCTAGCCCTTCGCGCCGAGGGATTTGATGTGTTGAAAGCTTCATCGTACTCGCGTGCAGTAGCAATGACCCACGGGTACCGGCCCGATCTCGTCTTGCTTGATATGGACCTTCCCGGCACGATGGACGGCTTTGATTTCTGCACTATGATCCGCCAGTCTTTACACACACCGATCATCGCCATTTCAGTACAGGCAGATCAACAGCGCAAAGTGCGCGCTCTGGACCTGGGGGCCGATGATTACCTGGCAGAACCCTGGGGTATGGATGAACTGCTTGCTCGTCTCCGCGCTTGCCTCAGACGTGTGACGGCACATCATGTTCCGCCCCAGAACGAAATGATCCTTTACAGCTACGACCACATGCTGTATATAGATGTCGCCAGGCAACATGTCTATGTCGATAGCGAACCAATATACTTCACACCTAAAGAATTTCACCTGTTATACGTATTGTTGCTCCACGCAGGCAAAGTGCTTACCCACCGCTTCTTGCTGCAACAGGTATGGGGCGAAGGCTATAGTGAGGAAAAGGGCTATGTGCGCGTTTGCATCTGCCAGTTGAGGAAGAAAATTGCCCACGATTATATTCTCACACAATCAAACGTTGGCTATCTCTTTCGCGATAGAGAAGAGGTCGTAAAGCATCACGTTACTGACCGCCAGTGGACAATTAAGCGTGAAGGCGAGCTTCTCTTTCTACCTGCCATTGCATACAGGGAGGCAACATAACAACGCCGCTCTAGCAGTTCAGTTCATCATATGAGCATATAGAGCAAGCCATTGAGAAGACAGTAGTATAAGACAAGAAAAGACAGGCAGAAAAAATACCGAAAAGTACTACTTGCAGGCAAGGGAACCCACAATTCCTGAAGAAAACGAAGAAGGCCACTAAGATGACCAGTATGTGCAATATTTAACGTTTCTCTTAGATGAATGGTGATACAGCTATGGAGCCACATACTGGTACCTGCATACGCAACGGATTGACGTTGCCTGGATGGACAACATCGTGAGACCAGAGGAGTCACCAGGAAGGAAAGGACTAGCTTATGGCAACAACCAGGTCAAAGGAAGTACGTCCTCCACATCTGCCGGCCGGTATCATTGCCGTCGGGCCGCAGTTTCCGTTGAGCACCGGCTACTACTGGATAGGACAAGCAAGAACGCGGCCTCAGGAGAATAGCGTTGGAGGCATAGTGATCTACAATGCCGAGGTGTGCTATTTCCTCTACGCTCAGGATGCTCTCTCCATCCTCTACTTTCTCAGACCGCTTGAAGAGACACTGCTCAGGCAAGCACATATCGTCTTTGACCAGGATATGCATCAGCCCAATGCGCCTGCATAAGACCCCTTTGCTGTTGTCTTATACAAAAATGCACAATTAGCACAAGACAAAATCGATAATCTTGTGCTAAAAAGTCGTTGTTGAGCAATTCCTGCCGATTCCCCCCGCTAAGCCATTGATTTTACTAGCCTCTTCATGTAATATTTATTTGCACATACTTTTTAGAAAACATATGTGCAGATACATCTGTTACCACCGATGCATCGAGGCAAAAGAGGAAGCAGCCGCAGAAGATGTATCCTTATGAGCGAGACAAGGAGCACCACTATGCAGAAGGCATCTCTACGTAAAGTAAAGAGCCCTATCGGTTACACACAAGAAAACGAAGACATATTGCACTTTACCCTGAATGGCCTGATGCCTTCAGGCCATACCCTGGCATTAAACACCATTCTCGGGACCCTCTCCCAGCTATTTTGTGATAACACTGTGCCTCGTTTGCTCGGTGAACAACAATTCACCACCAGCGAGATGTATGTCCTGATGCCCATTCTTGAAGCTCATCCTTACTATTGTGGCTACGAAACGCTACTCGCGAGCTATTGCCACGGAAAAGTGACCGAGACGACCGTCGCCCGCTGCCGGGAACTCCTGGAAGAAGCCCAGGAGGAGGGTATCTGGGATCAAGAGATGCGGCCAGTGCGCAACGTGCTTTCACGCGCCAGGCTCAAAATGCATAACTTCGGCATCGATATCACTTCCGTTCATGAAACAGGCTACATGCTGAAGCGCATGTCAGCGCGCCGCTATGCAGAAACCGCAGAGTAATCACCGGGACTGGCTGTAAGAGTGTTCCTATGCAGTGACAGCCGAGTAAGATCAGGTTAGCTGGGAAATATATGGAGAGGACGAGAACCGAAACTTGCTATGCAAGGAAACGGTATCGACCATCATTTACGGGTTGTGTGCACGTAGTTTGTATACCTTAAGGGCTACCAGCAGTGGAAGCCGGTGCTCATGTTCCTCCAGGTTAATCGTACACAGCGCTTGCAGCCGCTCCATGCGTTGAAGCATCGTGTTCCGGTGTATATTGAGCTGGTTGTATGCTTTGGGAGTATTGCCACCACATTCCAGGTATGCCTCTAATGTCTCCAAAAGGCGCGTATTTTTGCGCTGGTCATACTCGGCAATAGCGTTAATTTGCCGTTGGTACTCGTCATGGAGGGTATCAGTACTCGCAAACTTGTAGATGTAGCGATAGACACCCAGAGCATTGAACTGCATAATGCCGCCCTCCTGGTTGAGAAACAGTCCTACCTCCAACGCTTCGTTCGCCTCGGCATACCCTCGTGAATAATCGTTTATACCATAGCAAGGGTTCCCAACACCCACTGATAGGTATACCTGTTGTTTGCTCCGTACCTGTTGAACAAGCTCGTCCAGCCATGCCACAACATGTTGAAAGGGAAGATTTTGGCCGACACGCAGCAGGCCGACAAGCGTCGTATTCCACTCACCCACGAGCGAGCCCGGATACTTTAATTGGATACGCTGTCCCAACTGGTTAGTGATACTCCTGTAGAGAGCAACTCGCTCTATTTCTGACATAATCTTCTCGCGCCCGTGCGCTGCCCCCACCTGCGATATCTCCATCTGCACAACAACATGGAGTTGGGTCAGATCACAGCCGAGGAAAGATGCTCGCCGGTACAACGACTCCTCCATCCCGCCTTTGTTGGAAAAGAGGTCGTCAAAGAGAGACCTGACGAGGTTCTTCTGCGTGAGAATATCCGCCTCAACGTGTTGGAGATGCTTGATCGCCAGGGCCGCCTGGCTCGCAATGGTGACGAGCATCAACTGGTCTTCGTCGGGCCAGGACCGGACTTTACTTGAGTAGCAGCTCATCAAGCCGACGTATTCAGTACCAACGATGAGAGGAAGTGGAAAGAGCGTCTCATACTGGACATTTTTTAGCGGGTTGAGCGAGTCACGCTCCTGGGCGGTCAACATCGGCAATTGACCAAACGTCATAGCTTCGCGCAAACGCTCCCAGAGAACCATGTCAACTTCAACCGGCTCTATAATCACCCGCTGATCATGTAGATCAGGCGCGCATGTATGTACTGTCAGGTTCCCTCGCGATTGATCCATAAGCAGAATCACACACAGGTCCATGTTCATTGCCTGCATTGCTAAAGTCGCCAGCGAACTGAGCGTATCATCAAGCGAAAGAGACTGCGCAAGCACTCTGACGAGGTGACGAAGCATATCACTCAAGTTGAGCGTTGAAGTAGCAGCGGTCTCATGGGTGGCCTCTGAAAAGGATTCGCCCTGTTGATAGCTAGACTCAAGCATGGTTCGCGATCCAGCATGTTCTTTACAGACCTGTTCAAGGGTCAATACCTGCATACTCATTGTGGTTCCCCAGGAAATGTACAGTAAATTGAGCTTTATTCCTAACCGGGTGGCCTCATCCAATAGACGCCACCAGAAGAATGTCTATGATCGCCCTTATTACTATAACATTTTTTATGTGCATTAGCCATCATTATAATAACACTAAACGCGTATATTTAGTATAATATCTTCTATTTTTATGTCATAAGACATGGTATAAGACAGCAAGGGGGCTTATACCAGCCTGTGGTTGTGCATTCACGGCTGTTCTTAATCGACGGCGTCTTACTAGATTGCTTCCCAGGAAAGCTATGAGCAGCATACAGAGTGCTCTATCTCAATCAGAGAAGATACATGCTTCCCCTCACGTATCCTGAGTACATCATACCATATTTGCTCTACAGGCGCCTCAAGGGTGCCAGGGTTCTTAAAAAATTCCTCAGCTGGAGCATCAAGAGAGGGTAGCCACCCACACAACAACCAATTCACTGCCCAGGCGACCGAAGGGGAGAGATTGGTATCCGGAAGGGAACAAGGAGATAATACGAAGCTCACCAGTCTATACTCCTGGCAGGTGTTTTGCTTCGTAGTGACATCACTCAAGTCTCTTGCCACTGGGGTCAAACAACCAGATGGCTGATAGTCTGCTACACTGAGTTGGAGCTAGAGATGATGTGTTTCGGCATGCTGGACGCCCCTTCTCTACTGCAACGTCCAGCATGCGTTCATTCAAAACCGAGGAGTGTTGTACGTGAGCTACAAACCATTCGCCCCGTCCCTGCTGAAGGGTGCACCGCGAGGAGCTTCCTCCCAACTGGCAGCCTGGCGCCTCGGTGGGGTTGCGGTCCTGCGTATTGCCTTCGGCTGCGTCTGGGCTATTGATGCCTGGTTCAAGTGGCAGCCGGGCTTCGCGGACAACTTCACAGGCTATCTGACGAAAGCACTGAATGGTCAACCACCTGCTGTTGTAACCTGGATCAACTTCTGGCTTCACGTGGTCAGTGTAAACCCGCGCCTCGTCGCCTCCCTTGTCGCCATGGGAGAGACTGGTATTGCACTGGGTTTACTCTTGGGGGTATTGAGTAACCTCACATACCTGGTTGGTATTCTGCTTTCGCTCAGCATCTGGTCTACTGCCCAGGGTTTTGGTGGGCCATATGGTCCGGGTTCAACCGATATCGGGGTCTCGATCATCTATGTGCTGGTCTTCACAGGCCTGTTCCTGAGCAACGCCGGCCTCACTTTGGGAATTGACCGATACCTGGCGAGCGCGTTGGGGAGCTGGAACTTCCTGGCATCCGGTTCTATAAAGCAACAGCGCAAACAGTTTACTCATTCCGCCCCTGTCCCGATCGGATCTCCGCAGATGGTCGCATATCGTGCGGCAAACCACCAGCCTGTCGAGCAGTTGAGACAGCTGCGTGTCGTCGATGATATGCCGTACCAGGACGGGCCGCAGCCTGTTGCAAACGGCGCCGCAGCCTCCAACTCGCGACTAGTAACGATCAAAAGGCAGCGCCTCTCACGCATGTGAGTGCCAGCCATAGCAGTACCTGTAGGAGTTCGCCCCGCCAGGTAGAATTCCTACCCAACCTACTTTACAGCATATTGAGCACGGTGAAAGCGCAGGAGGTACTTATGAATTCACTATCACGTGCCGCTATCAGATTGGTTGCGTGGGTGGCAGCGGGGATGATTATTATCGTAGTTTTTCACATCGGTGGAACATTCGCACACCTTGTAGGTCAGTTTTCTCCGCTCACCGGGGCCTTTATTGGCGGCAGTCTCACACTATTCAGCGCCGCTATCCCCATGAACAAGCGAGAGAAGACCGAGCCGTGGATAGGTTTTGAGCGATTATCCTGGCTATTGATTGGTCTTGGCGTCATCATGTGGGGAATTGGTGACACATTCTGGCGCTACTACATTTCCATTGGTCAGACGCCGTTCCCGTCGCTTGCGGATATCGGCTATTCGGCCTTTCCACTCCTGGCTTTCACCGGATTACTGCTCCTGCCGTCTTCCAACGTAAAAAGCAAGCGCTTTATCCTGCTGATGGACAGCCTCATCTCGATGGGGTCAATTTTTGCCATTGCCTGGTACCTGCTGCTCGGCTCTCTGGCACAGGCCCCCGGCGAGGCGAATCTTGCCAAATTCCTGGGCATCTACTATCCCGTCAGCGATACTGCTCTACTCAGTTGCGTGGTCTTCCTCTTGCTGCGCGGTCAGGGAAGTATCTACATGGTTCGTGCCCGTCGCGTCAGCTTGCTGGTGGTCGGCCTCGGCCTGTGCTTTTTCGGGGCCTCTGATTTCATCTTCAACATCCAACAGAATGCGGGTACCTACGTTGAAGCGACCTGGATCGATCTGGGCTGGCCTCTGGCCATGATGACCGTTGGCGTGGCTGCCGTGCTGAGGCGCTGTCTCACATCGACATCTCAGCCTCTGTCCAGGCAACAACAAGAGAGTCGCCCTGAAGAGAGAACCCTGAATCCATTGACGTTCGTTCCCTACTACCTGTTAGTATTGCTCTTCGTAGCGTTAGCATGCGACATACTCTCCACAGGCCCCGGACAAGTAGCAGTCAGACCAGTCTTGCTCTTCGCTACGCTCGGCGTGGTGGGCCTGGTGATTATACGCCAGATTGTTATCATCTGCGAGAATATTCTTCTGACGGAACAACAGGCCGAGGCGCTCGAAGATCTGGCGATGGCGAACCGACAGGTGGAAGAACAGGCTTACCAGATTTCGGAGCATAACGTCGAACTGGAACGAGGTATCGCTCACCTTGTAGAAGTACAGGCCAGCCTGGCAAACGGGAATTTACATGCACGTGCCCACCTTACCAGAGGCGCATTGATAACCCTGGCGGGCAGCTTGAACATTATGGCAGAGCGTTTGATGCGATTGGGAGAAGCGACTACATACGCGAGGCGTTTGACGAAAGCGTTGAACGACGTGAGCGCAACATTTGAACGTGCGGCAGCGACAGGTTCACGCATTACCATCCCTGAGCCCTGCGCTGATTTCGTCGAGATTCACCGCCTGCTCGTTGCCCTGGGGATGAAAAAAATGTATCCGGCGTCGCCAAACGGCCAGCCCAGAACGTCGACGTCCGCTGCGAACCGCCCGTCGCTACAACCGGTCACGCCCACACCCTCGCCGGTATCTCCACCTCCATCCCGTCGATCTTTCGTGACAGAACCAGTGGCGCATGGCTCCAGGCAAACCGATCCACTACGGCATTCAGAGCTACAACCCATCGGGCAACAATTTCCACGAACAGCGCAGAGTGTACAACACTCATCGATATCTTCAACGCTGCGCACGGCACCTCTCAGCGACAAAGAATACCATTGACCTATGAATTCTCCTGGCTGGGGTGGCTGGGGTGGCTGGGCTCGCCTGGCCACCCCAGCCAGATCCAGCGCTTACTCAACTTCTTCATCTCCACGATAGAGCACCACAATCACGCTCAAGTTGTCGGCGCATCCGTGATTGAGTGCAGCCTGTACAAGCATAGTGCTTATTTGCATTGGATGAAGTCCAGAAAAGCAAATGATCTTCTCTATCTCGGCATCACGCATCATTTCCCACAGGCCATCAGAACACAGCAACAAGATATCACCGGTGCGCAACTGGACAACAAACGAGTCCACCTCCACCGACGCATGTCCGCCCAGGTAGCGCTCAAGCACTTTGCGGTATGGATGTGTATAGATGTCTTCAGATGTGATCACACCTTCTCTTAAGAGCCTGGCAGTAGGTGAATGATCTTGCGTAATCTGTGAAAGGCCC
>WNFM01075468.1_pt2 | contig 23728 bp, 23 predicted proteins | sample 5400271 | NCBI WGS metagenome assembly WNFM01 (sample SAMN13153352, study PRJNA577476) | soil metagenome | isolation source: 60 cm saprolite on Douglas fir-dominated hillslope | place: USA:California | collected 2013-09-17 | reverse complement strand
ACTTGTCGTACACGACGTTGGACTCGAAGAAGAACGGCGGGTTCATGGGCAGCCGCAGGTTGGAGCCCGTGCCCTCCATGTACTGGGAGATGCCGTAGCCGCCGCGCAGGACGAGGCGGCTCGTCGCGCTCCAGGCGAAGCCGAGCCGCGGCTCGAAGCCCTTGTAGTAGGGGTGGTAGAGGGCCTGGTCGTAGATGCTGCCGTCCTTGGCGAGGATTTGCTCGCCCGTGTGCAGGTCGAAGTTGACCTGCCGGTTGTCCTTCTCCACGAGCGGCGAGGTGTAGGCCCAGCGCAGACCGAGGTTCAGGCTCAGGTTCGAGCGGAGCTTGAAGTCGTCCTGAACGTAGAGGGAGACCCGATTCTGCAGGTGCGTCCACGGGTTGTTGGGGTCACCGCCCCCACGGCCCTTGCCGGAAACCTGGTCGAGGAGGAAGTCCGCGAAGGGGACGCCGGAGAAGGTGCCGGCGTAGCTGAACGTGCCGAGGGCGCCGTTGTTGCCGGCGTAGTACCGGCGCTGGACGTACCGCAGGAACTGGCCGCCGAACTTCAAGCCGTGCCGGCCCTTGACCCAGGTGAGCTTCTCGTTGAGCTGGTAGCCCTTCGGGAGGTTGTTCTCGAGGGTGGCCGCGGCGCCGATCGAGGTGAGCCCGCTGCCCCAGTTGATGGAGCTGAGGCCGGCGATCGGCTGGCCGCCCGGGATCGCGAAGGTCGCGTTCGCGTTGCCGATCCCGCCCCAGTCGTTGAGGTCGGTGATGTTGTCGATCGAGTTGTAGCCGATCAGGACCTCGTTGATGAGCGAGGAGCCGATGACGCGGTTCCAGTTGACGGCCAGGTTGCGGAAGGGGGCTTCCGTCAGGTTTCCGAGGATGAACGGGAACGCCCTCTTGTCGTCCTTGATCGTGAGCTCCGCGATCGAGAAGCGGAGGAAGAGCTTGTCGTTGGCGGAGGCGTTCCAGTCGAGCCGGAGGTCGCCCTGGTGGGCGCGGGTCGTGCTCAGGAAGTCGCCCACGTAGTTGCCGGCGACGCCGGTCACGCTGCGGTTGGGCAGCGGATAATTGGGGCTGTTCAGGATCGCCACGGCCGCGGGGCTGATCCGGTTGAGCGGGATCCTGTTGCCGGGGAAGGGCACGCCGGTCACGGGGTCACGGACGACGGTGCTGATGCTCGACAGATCGCCGGTGCGCCACGCGGCCGGGGCAACCGCGACCGTCTGGGAGCCCGGCTGGTCGAGGATCGTGCCCTGGTAATCCACGAAGAAGAACAGCTTGTTCTTGACGATCGGCCCGCCCAGGGTGGCGCCGAAGATGTTCTGCTTGCGCTCTCCCTTCGGAGCCTTGGACCGGTTGTTGGCCCAGGTGTTCGCGTCGAAGTCGCTGTTGCGGTAGAACTCGAACACGTTGCCCCGGAACTGGTTCGCCCCGGACTTGATCACGTTGCTGGTCGGCCGCGTAGTTGTTCGTCTCCACGCTGATCTCGGCGAGGGCGTCGGGGCTGGGCTGGTAGGCGATGCGGTTGTCCACCGTCTCGTTCATGTCCACGCCGTCGATCAGGAAGTTGTTCGTCTGCTCGCGGTTGCCGTTGATGTAGGGCCGCCCGCCGCCCCCGGAGTTGCGGGCGGTCGTGAACGAGTCCGGGTTGGGAGTGATGGCCCCCGGGAGGAGGAGCGCAAGCTGGTTCGCATTTCGCCCGTTGAGGGGAAGGGACTGGACGGTGCTGGCCGAGAGCACCTCACCGACCGTGGCTGTCTCCGTCTGCAGGACGGGCGCGCGGGCGGTCACCTCGAGGGTATCCTCGAGGGCCCCCACCTCCAGCTTGAAGTCCACGCGGGCGATCTGCTTTGCCTCCAACGTGATGGGCCGGGTAGCCGTGGTCCGGAAGCCGCTCAGCGCCGCCTTCACGACGTACGTCCCGACTGGTACCGACGCGATGGTGTAGTTGCCGGCCTGGTTCGAAGCGCCGCTGTAGTCGACGTTGGTGGCCCGATTGGTGGCCGTCACCGTCACGCCCGGCGCCGCGGCGCCGCTCGCGTCGGTGACGAGGCCCGTGATCGAGGCCGCGCCGGTCTGGGCATGTGCTGCCGGCAGCAGGCCCAGCACGAAGGCGAGCGTGAGCAGCAGGCTCACGATGACGCCGCGTGGGTGTCTGAGGGGACTCTGCATGTTTCCTCCAGGGATTACGGGCAACGCCCCCGCCGCCCGTGCGGCTCGCTACGCTGGTTGGTTTGGGCGTCGACCTTTTGCCTGCATCCTAGACTCATCTGCGGCCGAGTCAAGGGGCATTCGTCGGAGGGAGGGGACGCCTTCCGCAAGTTGCTGCTGCGCATCGCCGACAGCGGTTTCCGGGACGCCCGCGGAGCGCCCTCTGGAGGGGGTCGGATCAGGGCCCGCCCTCCTCGCCGGTGTGCTCCCCATCACTGTTTTCCGTATAGAAACCTTATAAAAAGAGCGCACTTCAGTTGACGGATCCTCAGGAGACCTTGCAGCACCTTTAGCCCAGCAGGCGTGCGCCTGTCGAGCCCACCGATGACGTGACACCTGGGGGAGGAGAACCCTCTAGCTTCTCTTAACCAGGAGTAAACATGAGAACCTTGCGACTCTCCATCCTGGGGATGGTGGTGACCGGGCTCGTGCTGCCCGCCGCCTTCTCCCAGGCGCCTGCCGAAGCCCCCGCGGGCTTCGACAACCTGACCAACGGCGCTTCCGACCAGGCGCAGTTCGACGCGAACCTGGAAACCTTCAACGAGCGGGAAGGCATCGCCCAGGGTCTGGGACCGGTCTACAACGCCCAGAGCTGCGCGGAATGCCATCAGAACCCCGTCACCGGGGCCATCAGCCAGATCACCGAGGTCCGCGCCGGCCACTTCGACGGCGTCAATTTCATCGACCACGTCGGAGGCTCGCTCATCAACGACCGCGCCATCGACGCGTCCATCCAGGAGCGGGTCCTCGGCGGCAACGAGGTCCGCACGTTCCGCACGTCCCTCAACACCCTCGGCGACGGCTTCGTCGAGGCCATCGACAGCAACACGCTCGTCGCCATCTCGAACAACCAACCCGCGGGCATGCGCGGGCAGGTCATCCAGGTGCCCGTGGGGGAGGCCGGAGGGCTGACGCGCGTCGGGCGTTTCGGCTGGAAGAACCAGCACGCGAGCCTCCTCTCCTTCTCGGCGGACGCCTACCTCAACGAGATGGGGATCACGAGCCCGCTACAGCCGACCGAGAACACCTCGAACGGCAGGTCGGTGGCCGCCTTCGACAACGTGCCCGACCCGGAAGACCCTGCCCAGCCCGGTTTCCCCAACGGTGTCGACGTCCAGGCCTTCACGGACTTCATGCGCGCCACCAAGGTCCCGCCGCGCGATGCCGACCTGGCGGCAACCCCGGACGCCCAGCAGGGTTCGGCGTTGTTCAACCAGGTCGGCTGCAACGCGTGCCACGTCCCCAGCATCACGCCCGCGCCGCCCGGCACCGTGATCAACCGCGGTGCCTTCACGGTTCCCGACGCTCTCGGCAACAAGAGGATCCGCCCGTTCGGCGACTTCCTGCTTCACAACGTGGGCACGGGCGACGGCATCGTGCAGAACGGCGGGCAATCCACCAGGAACAAGCTCCGCACCGCGCCCCTCTGGGGGATGAGGACCCGGGGACGGCTCATGCACGATGGCGAGACGCTGAACCGCAACGAGGCGATCCTTCGCCATGCGGGTGAGGCGACCTCGGTGATCAACAGCTACCGGAACCTCAGCACGAACCAGAAGAACCAGCTCATCACCTTCCTCAACTCACTGTAGAGACACGCTCGTGACAACCGCCCGGGCGGCGTTGGCGATCCTCGCCCTCGCCGCGATGGCTTTCGCCCTCGCCGCCCGGCGCGGTACAGATGGGAGCGCCGAGGTCCGGCCGCCGCCGCCGCCGGCAGAGCCAACGCCGGCCCCCTTCGGGGTGAGGCTCCGGCCTCCCACGGAGGCCGAGGTGGAAGGAGGACTGCGACGGGCCTTCGGGGAGACGGTGCGGCCGGCCGGGGCACGCCGTTGCCTCCTCGGCGACTTCAACGGGGATGGCGCGGAGGACGTCGCGATGCCCGTGCGGCCCGCCGAAGGGCATCTCCTCGAGCTGAACGACGGCCTCGCCAACTGGAGGGTGCAAGACGCCCTGGACGAGGACGCATCACGGAGGGAGCCGGCACGGAACGCCGAGCGGGCCGAGACGACGGTGGAGCCCGGCGAGGTCCTGCTGGCCGTGGTGCACGGATTCGGACCGGAGGGCTGGCGTGACGATCGCGCGCGCCAGTGCTACCTCGTACGGCACGCGACGGGCGCGCCCTTCGAGGCACGGCTGCGGACGGAGCTGCTCCGCTACGTCGGGCGGGTGTCGGACGGGGCGCAACTCACCGGGGACGTGATCCTGTGTGCGGCGGGGCGCCGTCCCGGCTTCGTGTATTGGACGGGCGCACGCTACGCGTGGCATCCGCTTCCGTCGCGCCCGTTTGCCCCGGCATCGGCACCCTGACCTACGGACGGGCTTTTGACCCCCGGGCTCACCCTCGGTGGGGTTCCTTGACCGGGGCAGGCGGCGGGCGTAACCTGCTCCAATGATTCGAGTCGTCCCGCCGTCGGGACGTCCTGGCCGCGGTGACGGCCCCTCCGAAATTGGCCGAGGATCGTAGGGGCGAGGGGGGCGCTGGCGCCGGCCAGGCGGCCGGGAGCGCCGAGGTGCGCGAGGCGGTCTTCGAACTGCAGGAGTACCTCTCCGACCATTCGCCCCCCTTGCTGGTAGCCGACTCCATCGCGCTGCTCGTCCAGCAACCGCCCGCGCTCCTGGCCACGGAGATCGGCGCCTGGGTCGCCTACCAGCGGCCGGCCGTCGCCGACATGTCCGTGGCCGACCTATTGTTCCATGGGGCAAGGAAGGTCGCCCTGATGGGCGAGCTGGACCTCGTCCCCAAGGCGGACCTCGCGTTCTGTCTGGCCGGCGTCACCGAGGCCCTCCTGTTGCAATGCCCCGAGGAGGACCGCGATCTGCTTCGGCATAACCTCGATCGCCTGCGGCACTCCTCGCTCGCCGGCACCGCCGCCGACCCCGTCGCGTTCCTCGAGCACCAGCCGGGAGCGGCCGCGGCGCGGGCGGCCCGCAGCGCCGAGGCCACCGCTCCGGTGATCACCCGCGGGGCTGCCCGGGGCCTGCGGCGTTTGTCACTGTTCCTGGAGCGCTTGCAGCCGCAAGTGGTGGTGGGCGGCGCTCCTGCGGTCGGCGCTCCAGCGGCGGCCGGCCCCGTCGAGCAGCGCAGCGAGGTGGCGTCGCAGTTCATGACGGCGGCCGCCGTCCAGTCGTCGACGGCGAAGGATCTCGAGGAGCAGCTGGCTCCGCTGCGGCAGCTCGGCATCGACACCGCCATGGACCAGGTGCTGCGCACGCTGGCCCGCTCGCTGCCCGGCTGGGGCAGCCTCCCGGTCGCGCCGGGCAGCGCGCCGCCGCCTCCCGGCCTGCAGCTCAACGCGATGCGCCAGATCGTCTCCATCGCGGAAGCCCCGGAGGACGCGGCCAAGCGCTTCCGGGAGCTGGTGCACGCCGCCATCGAGCAGTTCAACGACGGCAACCTGGGACGTGCGGTCACCATGTTCGAGCTCGCCAACCAGCTCATCGCCGAGCAGAAGGTGAAGCCGGCCTTCGTGGACCCGCTCCGCAAAGGAGGCCATGAGTACCTCGATCCCGAGCGTCTCCGCCGGTTCGGCGAGCGCCTCGACGTGCGCTCGGGGTTGCGCACGATCCTGAACTTCTTCGAGAAGCTGCAGCCGGAAGGGCTCCTGAAGGACCTCGACCGCGAGCCCCGGCGCGAGCGCCGGCACCAGCTCCTGGCCATGCTCGAGACGCACGGGGAGCCGTCGCGGGCCAAGGCCTGGGAGCTGCTCAAGGCCTCGGTGGACAACCCGGAGTCCGACGTGGACCCGTACTTCCAGATGAACCTCGTCTACCTGCTGCGCGTCATACCGCGCCCGGCCGATGCCTCGGTCGAGGACGAGGTCAACGTGGTCATGCGCACGCCGGGGCGCGACAGCCCGCCGCCCCTGGTGAAGCAGGTCATCGGTTACCTGGCCGCCCTGCGCCACGACAAGTCGGAGCGCGCGCTCATCACGTACCTGCGGGTCTTCGAGAACATGATCCTGCAGCCCGAGACCGCCGTCTATTCGCCCGAGGACATCGAGACCCTGCTCGACCGGACGTGCATCGCGCTGGCCCGTTACGCGACGCCGCGGGCCTGGCGCGCCCTCGTGGACCACGGACTCAAGGCGGAGCCCCGGCTGGGGAGCCCGATGGCCCGGCTGGTGGAGGCCGGCCGCCAGGACCTCTCGGGCAGCAAGGACCTCGTCGACCGGGTGATCGCCGCCCTGAAGATGGAGCTGCCGCGGAGCGTGCTGGGATTCAAGGTGAAGGCGAACGACGACCGGATCGTGTGGCTCATCCAGGCCCTTTCCGGCACCCCGCTCCCCGAGGTGCGCGCGGTCCTCCAGGAGATCGTCGACAAGCACCCCGGCCAGACTTTCGCCGAAGCGGCGTCGAAGGCGCTGAGCACGCTGGGGGCCGGGGCCAAGCCGCCCGATGCGGCGGCGGCCGGGCTCTCGGGCGACCTCGAGCTGTTCGGCCTCCCGGGGGTCCTCCAGACCCTCAGCCAATCGCAGCTCACCGGCGTCCTCAGCCTGATGAAGGTCCCGGGCCAGGTCGAGGCCTCGTTGATCATCGAGGGAGGGCACTTCCGCGGCGCCCAGCTCGCGACCCTCCGGGGACCGGAGGCCGTCTACGAGCTGTTCGAAAAGCCGTTCCCCGGGACCTTTTCTTTCGTGAAGCGTGCGGACGTGTCGGCGCAAGCGACCAGCCCCCCGCAGGACATCATCCACCTGCTTCTCGAGGGGGTCCGCCGGCACGACGAGTTCAAGCGGGCGGCGGCCATGGTGCCGGACCGGGCCCTCCTCGAGCCCACGGGCGGGCCCTCGACCAGGTTGACGGACGAGGACGAGGACTTCGTCAAGCAGGTCTGGTCCACGATCGCGAACGGGGCGACGCCGGTGGAGTGCGAGGCGAGCCTCAGGACGGACGGCTATCGCGTGCGGAGGGTCCTGGCCCATTGGGTCGAGGAAGGAGCCCTCAAGGCCAGGACGGCCTCCGCGAAGTGATGTTCAGTAGCGATCGTAGCGGCGGTCGCGGTCGTCGTCATTGCGCCGGTCACGGTAGTCGCCGTAGCGGTAGCCGTTCCGATAGCCTTCCTCGAAGCCCCGGCGGTAGCCGCTCACGTACTCGTGGCGCGGGCCCATCCAACCATGGTAGCCCGCGTCACCGTCCCGGTAGCGGCCCTCATCCCTGTAGCCGAAGCGCTCGTGGCGCCGGACGTCCTTGAAGCCTTCCCTCCGGCCGTCCTCCAGGCCGCGGTCATAGCCGGTGCGCCAGGTATTCCGATAAGTGCGGTTGTAGCCGTAGCCGTCGCCGATGCGGATCCCCACGCCCACGCGAACGTCGGCCCGGGACTCGGTCGGCACGGCCAGGAACGCCGCCGCGGCGAGGGCCGCGGTCATCCCGAGGATCTTCATGTCACCCTCCTGCCTGGCTGATACGGGTGCCAGGGCTGACGGACTCCAGAGCAACCCCCATGCCCGACCCTGCGCATGGTCAAGGTATTGCTGATCAACCAGTTGACGAGCCTTTGCAGCGGGTTCGCTTGTCCACTTTGGAGGACAGAACCCCCGCGTTGACGCGAGAAGGGGCGGGCGTGTAGTCTCTCCGCCCGACCACCACAAGAGACTCGGAGGCCTCATGCAGGTTCCCTTCTACGGCCATGTCCGGCAGTACCACGCCATCAAGAAAGAGATCGACGACGCGATCCTCGAGGTGCTGGAGAGCGGCCAGTACGTCATGGGCCCGGCCCTGAAGCAATTCGAGCAGGACCTGGCGCGCTTCTTCGGGATGAAGCACGCGGTGGGCCTCAACTCCGGGACGGATGCCCTCTGGCTCGTGTTCCTGGCCCTCGGGGTCAAGCCCGGCGACGAGATCATCACCACCGCGAACACCTTCTTCGCCACCGCGGAGGCCATCTGGATCGCGCAGGCCAAGGCGGTCTTCGTGGACTGCGACCGCCGGACGAACAACATCGATCCGGCGAAGATCGAGGCGGCCATCACCCCGCGGACCCGGGGCATCGTGCCCGTGCACCTCTACGGGCTGTGCGCCGACATGAAGGCGATCAGCGGCATCGCCCGCAAGCGCGGCCTGTTCGTGGTGGAGGACAACGCGCAGGCCATCGACGCGCACGGGCCCGACTGGAAGCAGGGGCAGCTCTCCGACGCCGTCTGCACGAGCTTCATCATCCAGAAGAACCTCGGCACGTTCGGAGACGGCGGGGCCGTGGTCACCGACCGCGAGGACATCGACGCGACCGTCCGCCGGCTCCGCAACCACGGGTCCACCGCGCGCTCCGTCCACAGCATGGGCTACAACAGCCGCCTCGACGACCTGCACGCCGGCATCCTCAGCGTCAAGCTCAAGCACATCGCCCAGTGGACGGACCGGCGCCGCCAGATCGCGGCGCGCTACACGAAGGGGCTCCAGGGCACGAGCCTCAAGCTCCCCTACGAGCCGGCAGGCTACCGGCACGCCTACCACCTCTACGTTGTGGAGACGCCCCGCCGCGCCTCGCTCGAGAGGCACCTGCTCGAGAAGGGGGTCGACGCGAAGCTCCACTACCCGATCGCCATCCACCAGCAGGAGGGCTATCCCTGGGGCCAGCTCGCGGATGCCCGGCCCGCCGTGCCCAACTGCGAGAAGAACGCGGCCGAGTGCGTCTCCCTGCCGATGTTCCCGGAGCTGACGGACGCCGAGGTGGACTACACGATCGAGACGTGCGTCGCGTGGGACAAGAAGGCTTCCTGAGGCCTACGGAGCCGCGGCCGCGGCCGCGTGCAGCGAGGGACCCAGCAGGATCTCGATCCGGCGGTTCCGCCTCCGCCCCTCCTCGGTGTCGTTGGAGTCCTTCGGCTCGTACTCCGAGTACCCGGTAGCCGAGAGCTGCCGGGGGTTCACCAGGCTCTCGTCCTGGAGGAACCGGGCCACGTTGATGGCCCGGGCCGCCGACAGCTCCCAGTTGGTGGGGAAGCGCTTCGTGAGCGCGCCCACGATGGGGACGTTGTCGGTGTGCCCCTTCACCTCGATCCGGCGGTCCCCGGCCTTCTTGAGCACGGTCCCGACCTTCCGGATGACGGCAACGCCCGCCGGCTTGAGGGCGGCCTCGCCGGAGTCGAACAGTATCTCGTCGACCATGTCCACCCGAAGCTGGTCGCGGACCTGCGTGATCTGGACCTGCTTGTCGGTGATCTCCTGCTTCAGCTGCCCCACCAGCTCGTCCTGGGTGGAGTGCAGGGCGGCGAGCTCGATCTCCTTCGCCTGGACCTGTTGCTGCAGCTCCACGCTCGTCTTCTGGAGCTGGTCGCGGATGGACTCGAGATCCGCCACCCGGCCGCGGAGGGCCGAGGCCTCCTGGGTTGCCGCGGCGAGCTGCTGCCGGGAGGTGGCGAGGGCCTGCTCGTGCGGCCGGAAGAGCCAGAAGTACGCCGCCGCGGCCGCCGCGGCCACAATCAGCAGGAACGCCAGCAGCACCTTGCCCATGGTCCCTCCTTGGCTGGGGCCATTATGGCAGAGGGCCGGGGGCCCTCCCGGGTGACTGGGGTCACTTGCGATCTTCCCGACGGTAGGCCGCGAGCGCCTCGCACTCGCCGTCGAACCGGCCGAGAAACTCCAGGGCCCCCTGAAACGTGGCCGCATCCAGGCGCCGGTCGTAAAGGGCGACGCGCTCGCCGTGAGCGTCGCGCACCCGATACAGGTAGTAGGCATCGTTCTTTCCCTTGAGCCGCTTCAGGGCGGACTTGCCCACACAGCCGGGGTCGAACTTGACCAGGGGGACGACCTCTCCTGCGGGCCCCGGACGGTACTCCTTCAGCTCGTGGAGGGTCGGCGGCCGGTACGGGCCGGGCTTCGACGCCGGGCCGAGGTCGCGCAAAGAGTCCCGGACCGATGACTCCGGTTTGGTCGCCTCGGTCGAGACCGGGAAGCACGGCACTCCCGCCTCGACCGCCCTGCGGCACGCCTCCTTCCCCTCCTCCTCGAGCCTCTGGACGACCCGCTCGATGGAATCGTGGAGAGGGCGGGGCGGGAGAGTGGTCGGGGGCGGATCGTCGGCGGCAACGGCCGGCGCCAGCGCGAGCGGTGTCGCGACCAGCACGGCGGTCCCCGACCATCGCCGGAGCGCACACCTCGCCACCCTCTGGTACCCAGGCACGCTAACGCCTTAGACGATCCTCTCCTTGATGCGGTCGGAAGGTCCGCCCGTCCGGGGGCGCACGCGGAGACGCGTACAATGGCGCTGCCTGCGCTGGTCACGCCAGGCAGCAGGGAGGGCACGATGCGCGAGCTGGAGCGGCGGGGCTTCCTTTTGGCGTCGGGCGTGGGGCTGGGGGGCGGCCTTCTCGCGGCTGCGGTCCCGTCCGGCGCCGACCTCAACCTCCCGCCGGCCACGGGACGCTCGCATCGTGACGCGCCGGGCCGTCGGGCCCGCCTCTACGAGCTGCTGGGCGACCTGCCGGACCGGCAGCGGCCGATCTCGGCCACGAAGCGCGGCGAGGAGGAGCGCGACGGTTACGTGCTCGAGTCCTGGGTCCTCGACCTGAACGGGCTCGAGCCGGCGCCGGCCTTCCTCGCCCGGCCGAAGGGCCTGTCCCGCCGGGCGCCGACGGTCCTCTTCAACCACTCGCACGGCGGCGGGTACGACATCGGCAAGCGGGAGTTCGTGGAGGGTCGCAGCTACCTGCAGCCCGTGCCCTACGCGAAGGCGCTCACCGGCGAGGGCTACGTCGCCCTCTGCGTCGACCACTGGTGCTTCGGTGAGCGCGGCCACACCAGCGAGCTCGACACCTTCAAGGCGATGCTCTGGCAGGGGCGCGTGCTCTGGGGAATGATGGTCTACGACTCCATTCGCGCCCTGGACTGGCTCCTGACGCGCAGCGACGTCGAAGGCTCCCGCGTCGCCACCCTCGGCATGTCGATGGGCAGCTCCATGGCCCAGTGGCTCGGCGCTCTCGACGAGCGCGTGAAGGCCACCGTGGACATCTGCTGCCTCACCGAGTACCACACGCTGCTCGCGGAGAAAGGCCTCAAGGGCCACGGCATCTACTACTACGTGCCCGGCCTCTTGAAGCACTTCACCGCGTCGGACATCAACGCGCTCATCGCCCCGCGCGCCCACCTCGGCCTCGCGGGCACCCGGGACGCGCTGACTCCCCTCGCGGGGCTCGACATCATCGACCGCGAGCTGAAGCAGGCCTACGCCGAGGCGGGGCACCCCGAGCGGTGGAAGCTCCTCCGCTACGACGTGGGGCACCAGGAGACGCCGGAGGGGCGGCAGGAGATCCTCGCCTTCCTGCGCGCCAACCTGTAGGGGCCTTAGGTTCTAGCGCCCCAAGCGGGCAAGAACGCGCTCCGCGTTCTTCGCGTACACCTTCTCGAGGACGTCCCGCGGCAGGTCGAGGCCCGAGATCGTCCAGCGCCCCTGGGTCGGGGAGTGCCAGTAGTCGAAATGCTCGTCCGCCGTCTCCAGGAAGCGGAACCAGTTGCGGTACATCGCCTCCTCGGGCGCGTAGTCCGTGCCGAAGAGGACCCGGTCCTGGTACTTCAGGATGAACTCGCGGGCGCGCCGGGGCTGGCGGCCGAGCTCCGCGTGCCGGGCGCCCGTTTCCACGACCACGTTCGGGTAGCGGTCCAGCACCCCCGACACGTCGCCGAGGTCCTCGGGGTGGTTGGCCACGTGGAGGGCGATGAACGTCGTCCCCGGGTGCCGAGCGAAGACGCGGTTGCGCGCGTCGAGGATCGCACGCTTGGCGGGGAAGCGGGGGCCGTAAAAGCTCCACTCCGGGTGCTCCCCCAGCTCGTCCCAGCGCTCGTTCGTGGCATCCACCGGCAGGAAGAAGGCGTCGGGGTCGGAGGAGTGGATGGCCACGGGGATCCCGAGGGTCCCGCACTCCGCCCACATGGGGTCGAGGCGCGGGTCGTCCACGGTGACTAGCTGGCCCGTCCGGTCCCGCACCTCGAGGCCCAGCACCTTCGTAACCTTGAGGCCTCGCGCGCCGCGGGCGAATCCGTCACGCACCTGCGCGGCCATCGCCACCCCGAAACCAGGCTCGTCGATCCGGCTCCAGTCGGGCTCGGTGAAGACGGTGAAGCGGTCGGCGTGCGGCGTCACCATCCCGTCGACGACCTGCTGCAGCTTCTCGCCCCACCGCCCGGTGAGGATGACGATCCGCTTCAGGTTCAGGCGGTCCATCCGGGCGAGCAGCTCGACCACGGGGACCGCCCGGTCCCCTCCCCGCGCGTCGTTGACGTGGTTGTGGACGTCGATGGCGGGGAAGGCGGCGCGCTCCACCTCGTGCGCCGGGAGCACGAGCATGGACCGCGGCTTGAAGTCGCGGAGCGGGAGGTCGCGGCCCTCCCCGGCCGCGCGTGCCGCCGGAAAGGATGCGCCCGACAGGCCCCCGAGCACCGACAGAATGACCAGGCCCATCGAAAGACGAAGCCGTGTCATGTCCGCACCCTCCGATCGTCCCGCCCCGTGGCCGCCCCTCAGAAGTCCACGCGCACCCCGAGCCGGAAGGCGCGCGGGGGCTGCACCGCGGAGGTGTCACGGTAGGTCGGGCCCCAGGCGACGCTCTCCTCCACCTCGACCGCCTCGCCGGGGAAGTTGAACGCTTCGAGGACGGCCGCCAGCCGCGCGCGGCCGATCGTGAAGCCCTTTTCCACTCGCGCGTCCACGGTGAGCACGTAGCTGAAGCGTGACCTGCCGTTGTAGACGGCCTGGATCGGCTCGGGCCCCTGGTTGAGATAGGTCGGGATCACCATGCGGGCAAAATGCTGGCCGTCCTGGTAGCGGGCCGCGATGCCCAGACGCAGGTCCCGGGGCGCTCGGTAGCTGGCCGCGGCCTTCAAGGTGTATCCACGCTCGAAGAAGAGGCGACCCTTGGAGGAGGTCTGGGCGTTGGGATCCTCGAGCCGTTCCCCGACCAGGCCCTGGTCGTTCTCGGTGACGAGGAAGCCTCGGTAGCCCGCAGGGCTCATGGAGATCGAGTTCGTGCCGCCCACGAGAAGGCGGAAGCGCTTGCCGATCATGCCGCTGATCGCCAGCTCATATCCCTTGTCCTGCCCCTTCTCGGCGTCGTTGGTCAGGACGTAGCGGTCCGCGCCAAAGCTCTCGGGGCGGCGGTTGTAGATCGGAAGCATCTGGTTGTCCGTCCCGCCCGCGATGTCGTTGCCGGGATCGGGGACGAAGGACACGTCGTAGGCCGAGAGGGGCGCTCCCACGTCCACCGAAGTCACCAGATGGAACTCGCGCCGATGGTAGGCGAGGAACCGGACGTTCCACGCCCCCGCGCGGACGTCGCAGCCCACGAAGACCTCCCGTGACGTCGGGGCCTGGAGGCCGCGGTCGATGGAAGCGTCGGGCCCGCCGGGTCCAATACGGGCCACCAGCGGACCTTGCTCGCCGGGCTGGAAGACGCGGTCGCCGTTCGCGTCCAGCCAACGGTAGACGAGGCCCTGGGCCGCGGCCGGATCGCCGTAGCCGAGCAGATTCAACGGAAGGCGGTGGCGGTATCGGGCATAGCCAGCCAGCAGGGCCAGGCCGCGCCAACGGGCCGGGCGAAACCGCGCCAGCAGGCGTGGCGAGAGCGCATCCCAGTCGATCGTGCCGGAGGAGCCCGCCCTCGATCGGTGGGTGGCCTCGAAGCGCACCCCCGCGTCCACCGAGAGGCGGCCGTAGGTGATCTGGTCGTCCGCGTAGGCGGCCAGGTCGAAGGCCCGCCAGTGCGATTCGGGGCCTGCCCAGCCGAAATCCCACACCCTTGCCGGCAAGCCATCGACGGTCTCGGCGGTGAGGCCGGGTGGCCCTGCGGGTCGCGTCGATGACGAGCTCCTGGCCAGGGACGCGCCTACCCGCAGCGCGTGATGAGCGTCGGTGAGCGGATCGAGCCAACCCGTGAGCGCCCAGCGCGACCTCACGCTGTGACCGGGAAACAGCTCCTGCACGGGCCCGTCGGCCAGCCGGTCCACGACACCGATGCCCGCGAGGGCGGGGAGCTGAGGGTCGAAGGCGCCGCGCACATAGCCGCCGCTCACCGACCAGGGCCTGGGGCCCTGGCGGAGCCAGGTCGACTGTAGCTGAAGGAAGCGGTCGGCCTCCCGCACGTCGCCTCCGCCGAAGCGGGCCCGCCCCGCGTAGGGGCGCAGGGTGTCCTGAGCGGCGCCCACGAACCGCACCTCGTCGCGCGAATTCCGCCTCCAGATGAGGTTGGCCAGGAGCCCCGTCTCCCGGCCCGCGAGCTCCCTGGGGTCCGAGCGCTCGCGGCGGCTGCCGCGGGCGAGCGTTCCCGAGACGAACAGACCAAGGCGGTCCTGGATCAGGGGACCGTCGAGCTGGAAACGCCCGCTGCCGTAGGAGCCATAGCTGGCTATGGCCGGAGCCTTGTTCCTCCGATAGGACTGCTGCAAGCCGGCGGGGACGGTGTCCATCTGGACCGCGCGGTGCCAGGCGGTGCCGGGGCGCCGCAGCGCGAGCGACACCGCCGGACCCGCTCCCCCCTGCTCGGCCGGCATCACCCCCGCGCTGACCACGATCTCCTCGAGCGCCTGGGGATCGACGAGCAGGAGCGGGGTTCCGGGTCGGTCGGGGTCAGTGATGTCCAGGTCGCCCAGGCGCCAGGAGGCGTTCGTCCACGAGCTGCCGCGAACGCCCATGAGACCCGGCTCGCCCGTGTACATTCCCCCACTCGCCATCCGGTTGAGAATGGCCGTGGACTCGACGATCTCGAACGCCGACCAGACGTCCCCGCCCAGGGGCAGGTCGCGCAGCAGCTCCGGGTCGAGCAGGGGGCCGAGGGAGAAGCGACCCGGGTCCGCTTCGGGAGGTGCGGGAGCCGGAGAAGGCAGGGAAACGTGGCTCGCCGGTCCGTCCGGTGTCGCCGGCGCCGCGCTCAGGACGCCGAGGGACAAGAGCACGACCGAGCGCGCTGGAAACCTCGTGAGAGCCATCGGACCCTGCCGCCATCCAGCGATCGACATGCGGGCCTGAAACGCTACCCCTCCTCCCGTGAATCGTCAACCCGCTCGTCAGCCGATCGGGCGGATCTTGATGTCGCGGAACCAGAACACGCTGCCGTGGTCCTGGAGCACGATGCGCCCGGTCGCCGCCTTCCCGTAGTCGGGCGCATCCTTCCACTTTCCGGAGTCGCGTAGCTTCTTCCACTCGTCGTTCCAGCGCTCGAACTCGAGGATCTTCTTCCCGTTCAGCCAGTGCTCGACGTGCGAGCCGTGCACCACGATCCGCGTGTTGTTCCACTCCCCGACCGGCTTCAGCGTTTTCTGGCGGTTGGGCAGGTGCATCGCGTAGTTCGCGCCGGCCTTCTGCCAGTCCTCCAGGAGCTGGTACTCCGGACCGGTCATCCAGGCGGCCTTGTACTTCGGGTCCTCCACGACGCCGTACATGACGCCGCTGTTGCCTCCCTTCGAGGCCTTCCAATCGAGGCTGAGCTCGAAGTTCGTGTACTCCCGGTCGGTGGCCAGGTCGGCGCCCATGTCGCTGCCGTAGTTGCCTTTGGTTCCCGAAGACTTGAGCGCGCAGTCCTCGAACGCCCACGACTGCGTGCCCTGCTTGTTGTACCCGTGCCACCCCTTGAGGCTCCAACCGTCGAACAACAGCTCCCAGCCGGCCGTCTTCTCCGCCGGCGTGAGGACGCTCGGCCTTTCACAGCGGGAGACGGGGGCCGGCTCCGATGCTCGCACGGGCTGCTGCCCCCACGCGGTCGAGCCTGCCAGCGTGCCTGCGACGAACCAGCAAAACACCCTGCCCTTCATTGTCGTCCTCCACCCTTGCCGCGGGTCATTCCAGCGCGAAGCATGAGTATGATGCATTCTGACGTCCCCCGAAATGGACGCGTCCTGTTCCACGCCCGCAGCGTCTAAGCCTCGGAGGGTCCATCGAGGAGCAGCGTCGTCACGGGAGGTGTGAGATGGGCAACGGTCGAGCGCGCTGGCTGGCGCCGTTGGCCGGGCTGATGGCCGTCCTCGGTCTCGTCGCGGGGTCTCCCGCGGTCCCCCAGGAACGGAAGCCGGAGACCGGAGTGTCACAGCCGAAGGCTCCGAAGGAGGCGAGGAAGCAATGGGAGTACAACCAGGTGTTGACGTGCCCGACCAATGAGGATGATGCGGGCCCGAGGGTCTCGTGGCTGTTTGAGGACAAGCTGAACGAGCAGGGCGAGCGCGGCTGGGAGCTCGTCGCCCTGACCTCGAGGCCCCCGGGCATCCGTTCGGAGTGTTACGTCGCGACCTTCAAGCGAGAGCGCCTGCGCTGAGGGAGCGCCCCGGGCGCCACCGTCTCACACCGAGAAGAAGGGCGCCGGATCGACCGGCGCCCTTCCGACGGTCGGCCCCGACGGAGGCCGCCCGGCTCCTACTTCTTGACCGTGGCCGTGGTCTTGGCCTTCACGGCAACGATGTGCGTGATCGCCTCGTGCTCGCCCTTGTCGTTGTCGCGGCAGGTCAGCGTGACCTTCTCGCCGGCCTTGACTGCCTTCAGCTGGCTCGCGGCGGAGGCATCGACCTTCAGGATCGCGTTTTCCTTCTCGCCCTTGATGGTGAGCGTGCTCGCCTTCGTGTCGGCCGAGACGACCTCGGCCTCGACGTCGTGGGTCTTGACCGTCGCCGGCTTCACCGCCGCCGACTTGGTCGCGGCCGGCTTGGCCGTCGCCGGCTTGGCGGGGGTGGTGGTCTGCGCGGCCGAGGCCACGCCTGCGATGAGCAACGCCGAAAGCAACAGTGCCATGTTCTTCATTTATTGAGGACTCCTTGTATTGCCCGAGCAGCCCATGTGGCCGCCCGCATGCCGTCATCGTTGCAACGGCAGTGCCACGCGCCCTCCTGAAGGACCTGAAATGTTTGTAAGCTCCTGACCGCTGGGGTCCTTTCGACGCGTGGCGCGTGGCGGAGCTTCAGGGTTGCCGCCCTCCGTTGCCCCATCCGGGGCAGCCGGTTCTCCCATCCGGGGCAGCCTCGACGCCGTTCGGCCGTGATACTTTGCCCGCGTGTCCGTACATAAGGGCGGCATGGGTGGTGTGCGACTCCTCGACTGGCTGGGCACTGTAGCGGAGCGGGCGGAGATCGACTGGGACGCCGTCTACCGGGAAGAGCTCCCCCGCATCTACAACTTCTTCCGCTATCGCTTCGGGAACCGGTCGAGCGCCGAAGACCTGACCTCGGTGACGTTCGAGAAGGCCTGGCGGGCGCGCCACCGCTACCGCCAGGAACGGGCGGCGGTGTCCACCTGGCTCCTCGCCATCGCCCGCAACGTTGCCGTGGACCATCTGCGGCAGCTTCGTCCCGAAATCCCCCTGGATGAAGCCGAGGCCGGCGCGCGGGACGACGAGAGCCAGCACCGGCGGCTGTGGTCGCTCCTGGCCGCGCTGCCCGCCCGCGAGCAGGAGCTGCTGTCCTTGAAGTACGGGGCGGGCGCTACCAACCGTGCCATCGCGAACTTGACCGGCCTCAGCGAGTCGAACGTGGGGACCATCCTTCACCGCACGGTCATAGCGCTCCGGGCCTCCTGGCACGAAGGAGAAGCACGATGAACGACGATCCCCTTTCCGAGCTCCGCGAGGAGCCCCGCTCCGAATTCGCCGCGTCCCTGGCGCGGCGCCTCCGGGAGCTCGACGAGCACGAACGCGCGCATCCGCACGGAGAGCGCCTCCGGGTCCGCCTGGTGCCCCCGCTCCTGGCCGCCGGCCTGGTGGCCGCGCTCGCCCTCGCCTTCACTCTCCCCCCGGTGCGGGCGGCGGCCCGCGAGTTCCTGGAGCTCTTCCGGGTCAAGCGGTTCGCGGCGGTCCCGGTGGATCCCGAACGGCTCGCCCGGCTCCAGGAAGGCAAGGTGGACCTCAAGACCCTCGTGGGCGAGCAGGTCGAGTGGATCGAGCCCGCCCAGGAGCCCGTACCCGTGGAAGGGCCGGAAGAGGCGGCGGCCCGCGCCGGGGTTGCCCTCCGGCAGCCGACCGTCCTCCCGGGTGCGGCTGGACGTGGCAAAGCTGGAGTCGCTCGCCGCGACCCTGGGGGTCGAAGACGCCCCGATCCCGGCCGCGTGGGACGGCGCGACCATCGAGGTCGCGGGAGCGCCCGTGGTGGCGATGCGCTATCACCGGGGTGAGGACGACTTCATGTTCTTCCAATCCCCCGGTCCGCAGGTGCAGCTGCCGCCAGGGGTCGACCTCGCGCAGCTCGGCGCCTTCGCTCTCCGAATGGCCGGGATGAGCGCGGAGGAGGCGCGGGCCTTCGCTCGCACCATCGACTGGGGCAGCACCCTGCTGGTGCCCATCCCGGCCGAGGGCGGCAACTTTCGCGAGGTCGACGTGAACGGCGCCAAGGGGCTGCTCGTCACCTCGATCCAGAAGTCCAAGCCCGGTCCGGACGGCAAGAGTGGACGGAGCCGCCGGCACTCCGTGCTGCTGTGGTCCGCCCCCGGCAAGGTCTTCGCCCTCGCCGGGCCGGGCGACGGGGTGCTGGTCCTCGAGATGGCGCAGTCGGTCCGGTAGCGCATTGGCGGAGCCCGCCCTCGAGGCGCGCGCGCTCCGGAAGGAGTTCGGCGCCAAGGTCGCGGTCCGGGACCTCACCCTGTCCGTCCCGAGGGGTGAGGTCTTCGGCTTCCTGGGCCCCAACGGCGCGGGCAAGACCACGTCCATGAAGATGCTGCTCGGGCTCGTCCGCCCCTCTTCGGGGGATGGGCGGCTCCTGGGGTCCCGTCTGGGCAACCCCGGCGCGCGCGCGCGTGTGGGCTACCTGCCCGAGCACTTCGCCTTCCACGAGTGGCTGGAGGGGCGCGAGCTGCTCCGCTTCCACGGCCGCCTGCTGGGCCTTCGCGGGCGCCCTCTCGACGGGCAGATCGAGGAGCTGCTCGATCGGATGGAGCTCGGGGACGTCGGGCGCCGCCGCGTCCACGACTACAGCAAGGGCATGCGGCAGCGCATTGGCCTGGCCCAGGCACTGCTCGGCGAGCCGGAGCTCGTCTTCCTCGACGAGCCCACTTCCGGTCTCGACCCCTTCGGGCGCCGGCTGGTCCGTGACGTGATCCGCGACCTCCGGGCCCGCGGGACCGCCGTCTTCCTGAACTCGCACCTCCTGAGCGAGGTCGAGGTGACCTGCGACCGGGTAGCCTTCGTCAAGGACGGGCGCGTCGTGCGAGTCACGATTCTCGCGGAGACCGAGCGCGACCTCGAGGTGGAGCTGCGCCTCGAGGGGGGTTCCGCGGCCATCCTGGAGGGACTGGCCCGGTTCGGAAGCGACGTGCGTCAGGATGGGGAAGTCGTCCGCTTCCGGGTCGAGAGCGAGGCGCGCCTGCCCGAGATGAGCCGGTGGCTCGCCTCGCAGGGCGTCGGCCTCTATCACCTCGCGGCCCGCCGCCCCTCGCTCGAGGAGCTGTTCCTGGAGGTGATGGGGGATGCCCCCGCCAACGGATGACGCCGTCGGGACCGGCTCCTTCCGCGGGCCCGGCTTTGCGCGGGGGGTCCTGATCCTCGCCCACCTGACCTTCGCGGAGGCGCGGCGGCGCCGCATCCTGGCGGCCGCCCTCATCCTGGGCAGCGCCTTCGTGGCCCTCTTCGCGGTGGGCCTGCACTTCATCGCCCTCGACGTGCGGGCCAAGGTCCCCCTCCGCCAGCAGCCCATGGTCCTGAGCTTCGTGGTGATGGCCGCCCTCTACGCCTCGAACTTCCTCATCGTGATGACCTCGGTCCTGGTGACGGTGGACACCCTGGCCGGGGAGATCGGCTCCGGGGTGGTGGAGACGCTCTGCACAAAGCCGGTTCCCCGAGCGGCCATCGCCCTGGGCAAGTGGCTCGGCTGCTGGATACTCCTCGTCGTCTACGCGTCGGTCCTTTGCGGCGGGGTTTTCCTGGTGGCGCGCCTGATGGTCGGCTACACCCCGCCGAACGCGGCCCGGGGATTCGCCCTCATCCTGCTGGAGGGGACGGTCCTCCTGACCCTGGCCCTCCTGGGGGGCACCCGGCTCTCGACCCTCGCCAACGGCATCACCGTCTTCGGCCTCTACGGCCTCGCCTTCATCGGCGGATGGCTGGAGCAGATCGGGACCCTGGCCGGGAACGCCACCGCGCGCTACATCGGCATCGCGGCCAGCCTCCTCGTCCCCAGCGAGTCGCTCTGGCAGCTCGCGTCGCACTACATGCAGCCGCCGATCGTGCGCGACATCAACCTCACGCCGTTCTCGCCCGCCTCCGTGCCGAGCCCGGCCATGGTGGGCTGGGCCGTGTGCTACGTGCTGCTCCTGCTCGCCGCCGCCATCCAACTGTTCCGCACTCGCGACCTCTGAACCGGGTAGGATACGGGCCACCCCGGACGGGAGCGGAGGAACGATGGCCTATCGCGCGGTTTCGAAGTTGGTCCTCACGGCGGCCGCGACGGGCGCGCTCAGCGCCAGCGCGGGAGCGGTGGGGCTCGAGAGCCGCGACCTGTTTCGGCTCCGCTCGACGGGGGCGATAGCCCTCTCGCCGGACGGTTCCCGCCTGGCCTACGTGGTCGTCCGCAACGACGGCCCTGGGCGACCCACCTCGCAGGTCTCCATCCTGGAGCTGGCCTCGGGGAAATCCGTTCGCCTGGGAGGGGAAAAGGAGCCGTCCTCGCAGCCGGAATGGTCGCCCGACGGTCGCTCGCTCGCCTACCTTGGCGGCCCCGAGGACCGGCAGGGCCTGAGCGTCGTGCGCGCGGACGGGAGCGATGCCCGCTTCCTCGCCCCGGTGCAGTGGACGAACTCGCCGCTACAGAACCCCGGTCGCCGCCTCGCCTGGTCGCCCGACGGCAAGCGGATCGCCTTCGTCTCGGCCACGCCGGGGCCGGAGGCAGAGGCGGCCAGCGGCGATCCCGTGGTCATCACGCGCTATCTCTACAAGCCCGATTACAGCGAAGGCAGTAGCCGCTTCAACGACAACCGGCGGGTCCACATCTTCGTGGTGGACGCCTCCGGGGGCTCGCCGCGCCAGCTCACGGACGGCGCTTCCCAGGACCATTCGATCGACTGGTCCCCGGGCGGCGAGGAGATCGTCTTCGTCACCAACCGCGACCCCGACGCCGACCAGTTCTTCAACCACGACGTCTACACGGTGGCGGTTTCGGACGGCCGGCTGCGCCGTCTCACCGCGACCGAGAGCGCCGAGTACGCTCCCCGCTTCTCGCCGGACGGGAAGACGATCGCCTTCCTCGGGACCCGGCGGGGGCTCACCGATCTCGAGACCACGATGGAGGACGACCACGTCTACCTGATGAACGCCGACGGGAGCGCTCGGCGCGAGCTGGGGGCGGCCGTCGACAACCGGCAGGGACCGCCCCAGTTCTCGCCGGACGGCCGGTACGTCTACTTCACCGTCCAGGAGCGCGGCGACACGCGCCTCCTGAGGATGCCGCTCCCGGGGGGCGCCCCCGAGGTGGTGGTGGGCGACCGCGGGCGGGTCACGGAGTTCACGTTGGGCAAGGGCGGTCTCGTCGGCTTTGGCTTCCACTCGCCCGAGGATCTGCCGGAGGTGCGGCTCAAGGGGCCGGCGGGCACCAGGCGGCTCACGGACCTGAACGCCGAGGCCCTCGCGGGAAAGGAGATTGCCAGCGTCGAATCGTTCACCTTCCTCGGCAACGACAACAAGCACGAGATCGAGGCCTTCCTCACGAAGCCCCTGGGAATGACGCAAGGGTCGAAGCATCCGATGATCGTCGACATCCACGGGGGGCCTCACGGGCGTCAGGGCGCCCTGCTCCGCCCCAAGGCGCAGGTCTATGCGGCCCGCGGCTGGGCGACCCTGCACGTGAACTATCGCGGCTCGACGGGCTATGGGCAGGGCTTCGCGGACCTCGTGTTCGGCGACCAGAACGGCAACGAGGCCCAGGACGTGCTCTACGGCGTGAGTGCGGCCCTGCGGCGCTACCCGTGGATCGACCGCGATCGGTTGGGCATCGAGGGCGTGAGCTACGGTGGTCAGTTGACGATGTGGCTCGTCACCCAGACGTCCCTCTTCAAGGCCGCCATCCCCACCGCCGGCATCTCGAACCTGATCAGCTACAACTACATGACGTACTACAACCAGTACGAGGAGATGGAGTGGGGCGCGCGGCCCCACCAGGGCAACCTGATGGACGTCCTCTGGGAGCGCTCGGCCTTGAAGCACGTGGCCAAGGCGAAGACGCCCACCATGATCGTCCACGGGGAGAACGACAACGACGTGCCGATCGCGGAGTCCGAGCAGTTCTACATCGCCCTTCGTGACGTGGGAGTGGAGGCGATCATGCTCCGCTATCCCCGCGAAGGGCACGGGCTGCAGGAGCCCGGGCACGTGGCCGACTGGATCGACCGCTCCCTCGCCTGGTACGAGAAGCACTTCCCGCGCGGCCGACCCTAGGGCTACTCCTCGGTCAGGGCGCGCACCGGGTCGATGCGAGCCGCGCGGCGCGCGGGCAGGTACGCGGCCAGCGTCCCCACGGTGGCCAGAGAAGCCGCCGAGGCCAGGAAGGTCACCGGATCGGCAGGGCCCACCCCGAAGAGCAACGTGCCGAGGAGGCGGGCGAGGACGGCGGCGCCGGCGGCGCCCAGGGCGATGGCGATGGCGGTGAGGGCGAGGGCTCGTCCGACTCGGCGCCGAGGGCCATGCGGATCCCGATCTCGCGCGTACGCTGCGAGACCGCGTAGGACATGACGCCGTAGATTCCCACCGCCGAAAGCGCCAGCGCCACGGCGGCGAAGACGCCCACCAGAAGTCCCATGGCTCGCGAGCTGTCGCGCGATCCCGAGACGAGCTCGTCCATGGACCGCACCTTCCACACCGGCTGGTCCTTCTCCACCGACCAGATGGCCGCCCGCATGGGCGCCGCCATGGCCATCGGGTCGCCGGATGTCCGCGCCACCACGCAAGCGAAGATCCTGGCGTCCTGCTCGTGCGTAGTGTAGACCTGGGGCCGGGGGGGCTCGGCCGGTCCCGAGTGCCGCACGTCGCCCACGACCCCGACGACGACGGTCCATCCCGCGTCGCGCAAACGGAGGCGTCGGCCGAGGGGGTCCGTGCCCGGCCAGAGCTGGCGGGCCATGGTGTCGTTGACGACCGCGACCGGAGGAGAATCGGCGGAGTCGTGCTCGTCGAAGTCGCGGCCCCTGAGCTGCGGGATGCCCAGGGTGCGAAAGTACCCGGGGCTGACGATGTTGAACTGGGCGACGGGCTCCGAGCCCTTCGGGGGTTCCGGCTGGCCCTCGACCTGGTAGGTCGTCGCGCCGCCGTTCTGGCTGAAGGGCACCGCTCGCACCAGGGCGGCCGACTCGATCCCCGGCACCGTCCTCAGCCGTTCGAGCGCCTGGCGGAAGAAGGCCGCGATCGCGCGCGGCTCGGGATACTTCGCAGGAGCCAGGCGGAACTCCGCCGTCAGGACGTGATCGGGCCGGAAGCCCGGCTCGACGCGCTGGAGCGCGATCGCGCTGCGGAGCAAGAGGCCGGCGCCGATGAGCAGCACGAGCGAGAGCGTCACCTCGCATACCACGAGGGCGTCGCGGAAGCGGTGACCGGCCGCGCCGCTGCCGGCTCGTCCGGCCTCCTTCAGCACGCCGTCGAGGTTGGGGCGCGAGG
>WNFM01037447.1_pt1 | contig 23734 bp, 21 predicted proteins | sample 5400271 | NCBI WGS metagenome assembly WNFM01 (sample SAMN13153352, study PRJNA577476) | soil metagenome | isolation source: 60 cm saprolite on Douglas fir-dominated hillslope | place: USA:California | collected 2013-09-17 | reverse complement strand
CACCGCCGTTACCGCTTCACCGGCCCCCGGTCGCGCCAGCTCACGTCGCCGCACAACACGCGCATCTCTCCGTCGACCAGGCTGCCGATGGAAACCGTGATGCACTGGTTGGCGCCGGCGATGGAGAGATAGGGCCGGGTCACCTGCACCCTGCCGGGATGCTCGAGCGCGCGGCGGAAATAGAAACGCCGCGACCAGTTGGCGCCCTGTGCGTTTGCCACGGGACTGTAGCGCTGGTCCGCCACCGCCATCTGGCGCGGATTGACCATGTTGTCGCCGATCTGCCGGCCTTCCTTGTCGAGCAGATAGCAACGTTCGGCGCCGGGCAGGTCGAGAAACCCGCTCGCCGCATGCGTCAGCGGGATGCCGGATTCGATCAGGCTGGCGGCGTAGCCGATGGCGTTGATGTAGGGACTGACCTCGCGCCGGTGGAAGGAAACCTCGGGCAGGGTGACCTCGCGGAAATCGATCCAGAGCTGATCGAACAGCGCGCGGCTTCTATCATCGGAAGGCAGGGATTCGGCGGGCATCGCAAAGTAATAGCCTTGCACGAAATCGGCGTCGGCATCCATCGCCATCAGGGCTTCGCCCTCCGTTTCGATGCCTTCCATCAACACCAGCGAACCGGCCTCGTGCAACAGCGAGACCATCACCGGCATCATGCGGCGGATGCGCAGGTTGCTGCCGGCCTGTGTGGTCATCGAACGGTCGAGTTTGACGATGTCGGGTTGCAGGTTCCACACGCGGTCGAAGTTCGAATGGCCGGCGCCGAAATCGTCGAGCGCGATCAGGAACCCCTGTTTGCGGAAAAACTGCACGGCTTCGCCCAGTCGCACCTCGTTCAGCACGCCTTGCTCCAGGATTTCGATCACGACCCGGTGCGCCGGAAAGCCGGTCGCTTCCAGTAATTCGCCGAGGAAATGGCCGTCATGCACGCTCTCCAGGAAAACGGCGGTATTCATGTTCAGAAACAACCACCCGTCCGCCTTGAGTTGCTGGAAATTGTGTACATGGACCGCATTCGCCAGGCGGTCGAGCGTCAGGATGTGCGAGAAATCCCGTCCCATGGCGAGGGCATCGAGCGGCGAGATCGGATGGCCGCTTGGGTCGGTCGGGCGCATCAGGCCCTCGAATCCGACCGTGCGGCTGTGGGCGACGCTGAAAATCGGCTGAAAGTGGCTGCGGACGGTCAGTCCGGCGAGTTTCCCCGTGGTCTGATGGCCTGCCTGCTGCAACAGGCCGCGAATCGATTGCAGGTTTACGCTGGAGGACGGAAGTTCCGGGGGGAGCGATGTATTCATCGGGTTTTGACTGCAAATCCTCTTGTTTTTGGCGGGCAAGGCGCCCGGTTCAGGCCGCCCTTTTGTGCATTGCGGGCCGGCAAAAGCATTATACGGATATTCAATGAATTGCAGCCTTTCCTGTGGTACACTGCGCGACCTTTTTCGCCGCACCGCTTTCCATGACACGCAACGTCCGCAATATCGCGATCATCGCCCACGTCGACCACGGCAAAACCACGCTGGTCGACAAACTCCTGCGCCAGTCGGGCACTTTCGCCGCGCATCAACATATCGCAGAACGGGTCATGGACTCGAATGACCTCGAAAAAGAGCGCGGCATCACGATCCTGGCGAAGAACTGCGCGGTCCAGTACGAGGGCACGCACATTAACATCGTCGATACGCCCGGCCACGCCGATTTCGGCGGCGAAGTGGAGCGCGTGTTGTCGATGGTCGACAGCGTGCTGCTGCTGGTGGATGCGGTGGAAGGGCCGATGCCGCAAACGCGGTTTGTCACGCGCAAGGCACTGGCCCTGGGACTCAAACCCATCGTCGTGGTCAACAAGGTGGATCGTCCCGGTGCCCGCCCCGACTGGGTCGTGAACCAGACTTTCGATCTGTTCGACAAGCTCGGTGCCACTGAGGCACAACTCGATTTTCCCGTCGTGTATGCGTCTGCCCTCAACGGCTACGCGACGATGAACCTGAATGAACCGAGTACGGACCTGCGTCCGCTGTTCGAGGCCATTCTCAAGTACGTACCGGTGCGCGATGCCGATCCCGATGCCCCCCTGCAACTGCAGATCTGCTCGCTCGATTATTCGAGTTTCGTCGGCCGCATCGGCATCGGCCGGGTGGCGCACGGGCGCATCCGCTCCGGTCAGTCGGTCGCGGTCATGCAAGGTCCCGACAGCGAACCGAAGATTGCCAAGGTCAACCAGGTCCTGGTGTTCAAGGGCCTGGAGCGCACGGTAGTCGAGGAGGCCGAGGCCGGCGACATCGTGCTGATCAACGGCATCGAAGAAGTCGGCATTGGCGTCACGCTCAGCGATCCGGCCAACCCGAAAGCTTTCCCGCTGCTGAAGGTGGACGAACCCACGTTGACCATGAATTTCCTGGTCAACACCTCGCCCTTGGCCGGCCGTGACGGCAAATACGTCACCAGCCGCCAGATCCGCGAACGCCTGGAGCGCGAACTGCAATCCAACGTTGCGTTGAAAGTCGAATTCACTGCCGATTCGGACACGTTCGTCGTGTCCGGACGCGGCGAGCTGCACCTGACCATCCTGCTGGAAAACATGCGCCGCGAAGGCTACGAAATGGCCGTCGGCCGTCCGCGCGTGGTGATGAGAACCGTGAACGGCGTCAAGCAGGAGCCCTACGAATTGCTGACTGTCGATGTCGAGGACGGCCATCAGGGCGGGGTCATGGAAGAACTGGGCCGCCGCCGCGGCGACCTGCAGGATATGCAGGCCGACGGCAAGGGGCGCACCCGCCTCGAATACCGCATCCCGGCGCGTGGACTGATCGGCTTCCAGGGCGAATTCCTCAACATTACGCGCGGCACCGGCCTGGCCAGCCATATTTTTGACGACTACGGCCCGGTGAAGGGCGACATGGACGAGCGCCGCAACGGCGTGTTGATTTCGCAGGACGATGGCGAAGCAGTCGCGTATGCGTTGTGGAAGCTGCAGGACCGCGGCCGCATGTTCGTCTCTCCCGGCGATGCGCTGTATGAGGGCATGGTGATCGGCATCCATTCGCGTGATAACGACCTGGTCGTCAATCCGATCAAGGGCAAGCAGCTCACCAACGTGCGTGCTTCCGGCACCGACGAAGCCGTGCGCCTGGTCCCGCCGATCGAACTGACGCTGGAGAAGGCGGTGGAATTCATCGCCGACGACGAACTCGTCGAGATCACGCCGAAATCGATCCGCGTGCGCAAGCGCTACCTCAAGGAGCATGACCGCAAGCGTGCGTCGCGCGGTGATGCGACGACGGCCGCTGCCTAAATGAAGTAAAGCGGTTTGAAAAAGGCCTTCTTCGGAAGGCCTTTTGTTTTTCTGGTTCTAAAGGCTAGTGTTCACCACAGAGACACAGAGGACACAGAGAAAAAAGTATTCGGGATTCAAGGCCGCTCGTCAGATCTGGTAACAGACGCCTACGATGCCGCCATCAAGGGAATGGTTTTCTCTGTGCCCTCTGTGCCTCTGTGGTGAATTGATTTTCACTCCTTCCGTTATACTTGCCTGATGCTGGAATTCTCCCTCGCACTTGTCGTTACCGCGGCGACGCTCGTCGCGGTCATCATCCTGATCTTCGTCGTTGTCGCCGTGGCGCGCCGCCAGTCGGGCCTGCCCGAAACGCTGGTGCGCGTGCTGGAGGAAAGGCACATGGGGATGATCAGGGACCTCAACGCCGGCCTGAACAGCCTGGGCGATCGCCTCGGCGCGTCGCAGAACGAAATGTTCGAACGCCTGCGCAATACCATCACGCAGGAACTCACGCAGACGCGCAGCACTGTCGGCGCGCTGCAGGTCAAACAGGTCGAGGAACTCTCTGCGACGCGCGAGACGACCACGCTCAAGCTGGCGGAGATGAGTGCGGACCTGCAGGCCAAGCACGACCAGTTGCGCAGCGAAGTGCTGACCCGGATTCTGCAGACGCTGGCGGAACAGAATCGAGCGGAGCAGGAATTGATCCAGACCACGATGCGCAATGCTTCCGCGCAGCTCGCAGCGTCGATGGAACTGCTGACCAAGACCACCGATTCCCGGCTCGAGCAGATCAGCGGGAAAGTCACCGAGCGGCTCGAAGAGGGTTTCAAGAAGACCAACGAGACTTTCGTCAGCGTGATGGCGCGGCTGGCTACCATCGACGAGGCGCAGAAGAAGATCGACGGGCTCACCAGTAACGTCGTGAGCCTGCAGGAGTTGCTCGGCGACAAGCGCTCGCGCGGCGCATTCGGCGAAGTGCAGCTCGAGAACCTGGTGCGCAACATCCTTCCCGAGATGGCCTACGAGTTCCAGTACACCTTCAAATCCAATGCGCGCGCGGACTGCGTGCTGAAGTTGCCGCCACCGACCGGAATGGTGGCGGTGGATGCGAAATTCCCCCTGGAAAACTACCGTCGCATGTTCGAGGCCGGCCTGCCCGAACTCGAGCGCGTGGCGGCGCAACGCCTGTTCCGTGCGGACGTGAAGAAGCACGTCGACGATATTGCGGGCAAGTACATCATCGCCGGCGAAACTTCGGATGGTGCCGTGATGTTCGTGCCGGCGGAAGCGGTTTTCGCAGAGATCCACGCCTATCATTCCGAGGTGGTCGACTACGCAATGCAGCGGCGCGTCTGGATCGTTTCACCGACCACGCTGATGGCGGTGCTGAATACGGCGCGCGCGGTGATGAAGGATGTCGCCACCCGGGAGCAGGTACATATCATCAAGGACGAACTCGGCAAGCTCGGCAAGGATTTCCAGCGCTTCGACGCGCGCATGAAGAAACTTGCCGATCACATCCGGCTCGCCCATCAGGACGCGGAGGAAGTGCGCGTTTCCAGCGACAAGATCACCAGACGCTTTTCGCAAATCGAACGCGTGGAACTCGATCAGCCGGACCAGGTGCGCGCCCTCGAACAGGCCATGCTCGATGCGCCGCAGGAGGACGAGGCGGGCGGCGAGGAGCCGCGGTCCTGAGCGGCAGGCGCTGAAGCATGTTCGGTTTCACGCAATGGCGCAGGCGGCGCATCCTGAGCAAGTCCGGTCTGGACGATGCGACCTGGCAGCGCGTTACCGGACGACTGCCGTTCGTGGCGCGCCTCGACGATGGCGAGCGCGCGCGGCTGAAAGACCTGGCGATCCTGTTCATGCACGGCAAGCAGATTTCGGCGGCCGGCGGACTGGAACTCAACCAGGAAATGAAACTGGGCATCGCGGTCCAGGCCTGCATCCTGGTCCTCGAACTGGGCATCGAGCACTACGACGGCTGGATTGAAATCATCGTCTATCCGGATGAGTTCATGCCGCGCCATGAAATCCGCAACGCACACGGCCTGATCGAAACCGACGAAATGTCCTACGCTGGCCAGGCGTGGCTGCGCGGCCCGGTTATCCTGTCGTGGGCAGACGTGGAGCACGCGGGCGAGATGGACGGCATGAACGTGGTCATCCACGAGTTTGCGCACAAACTCGACATGCTCAACGGCGAAGCCAACGGGTTTCCGCCTTTGCACGCCGGCATGAATCGCCGGGCCTGGTCGCAGATCTTCAATGCCGCCTACCAGGATCTTTGCAGGCGGGTGAGGGCGGGGGAACATACCGAAATCGATGCCTATGCGACCGAATCTCCCGGAGAATTCTTCGCGGTCGTCAGCGAAGCCTTCTTCGAAATTCCGGACATAGTGCGGGCGGTGTATCCGCAAGTCTATGAGCAGCTCGCGCAGTTCTATCGCCAGGATCCGGCGAGCCGTGAGTTGCCTCGGGAATGGAGAATGAAATAGAGCCGTAACGGCCGTGAATACGTGAATGTCGTGAATATCGTTCTACGTCGGGTCCAGAGCTCTACAAGTCTTTTACGACATTCACGACATTCACGGCCTCACGGCCGCCAGCACTGCGACCGGATAGGCGTAGTGAACCTGAGTGCCGTCGAGCCGGATCGGAATGCCCAGTCGATCGTCTCGCGCGGATGTTCGGAAGATTTCCCGGATCTTGTCGCCGTCGCCGGGGTTGGGAAACGAGCGGCCCAGCAGGTTTTCCAGTTCGTCGCGCAATTCGTAGAATGTGATCTTCGCGTCGGGCAGTCCGGCGGCGGGAAACAACGCCTTCAGTTCGGCCACCGGCATCGCGCGCACGTGCGATGGATCGCGCAGCAATTCCATGCGGTTGAACTCGGCTCCTTTGGCGGAATCGGTGGAGGTATGCATGTCTGCGACCAGCAAGCGCCCGCCCGGTGCGCAGACCCGGACCATCTCTTTCAGGACCGCAAGCGGTTCGATGAAGTGGTGGAAGCTGAAGCGCGTAACGACAATGGTGAAAGCGCCGTCGGCGTAGGGCAGGGAAGTCGCCTGGCCCTGGTTCCAACTGACATTGGATAGCGACTTCTCCCGCGCCATCGCGCGCGCGCGGTCCAGCATCGCGGGCGTCATGTCGATGCCGGTTGCGTGGCGCACAACTCCCGCGAAGGCGCACACCACATTGCCGCCGCCGCAGGCAACGTCGAGCACCGTATCGTCCGGTCCCGCGCCAACGGTGTCGATCAGCAACTGCAGCGCTTTCCCGTCGGCGATGGTTTTGGCGGTCGAAAATGGAATGGCCTGCTTGCTGAACTGATCGACGATCAGAGTTTGGTGTTCTTTGGTTTTCATGTTTTCTTTTTCTCAGTCCCGAGTACCCTCAAGGGGGTATTGAAAAGAATCCTTTTCCCTCAGTCCTGCATCTCCCCGCCTTCCGGTCCATAGAACATGACCCAGGTACAGAAGTCTGCGGTGAATTCGTCGAAGCGGTGTGCTACACCCGCCGGCACGAACAGCATGTCGCCTGCCTGAAACGGATGGCGTTGCGCTCCGTTGACGAAAAAGCCCGAGCCGCACGCGATCACGTAGATTTCATCCCGGGTATGCGGTTTCTGTGAATCTTTCGCGGCAGGACGATACATTTTCACCTGCAGCGTGCCGTGCTCGAAGACGAAGGCTGACGGGATGCCTTCCCTGATTTTCGCCACAGCGTCGAGCGCATCGGCGATGCTCGCGTGACGCCCATGCTTCGAAATCGTAAAGTTCTTCTCTTGCTTCATGATTTTGTTTTCACTCGATCCCCGCCCCTCGCCCCTGCAACTGCTTCCACCGGAAGCAGTTGCCCGTGTGGTCGTCTACTATGCCGGTTGCCTGCATGAATGCATACATGATGGTGCTGCCGACGAATTTGAAACCGCGGCGCTTGAGGTCCTTGCTCATGGCGTCGGATTCAGCGGTGGATGCCGGCACCTGTTTCTGCGATGTCCAGCCATTGCGGCGCGGCTTGCCGCCGACGAATTGCCAGACATAGGCGTCGAAACTGCCGAACTCCTTCTGGACCTCGATGAAAGCGCGCGCGTTGATCACGGTTGCTTCGATCTTCAGCCGGTTGCGCACGATGCCCGGATCCAGCAACAGCTTGCCGATTTTCGCCTTGTCGTATTTCGCGACCTTGCGTACATCGAATCCGTTGAATGCCTTTCGATAATTTTCGCGCTTGTTGAGGATGGTCGACCAGGACAGGCCGGCCTGCGCGCCTTCCAGGATCAGGAATTCGAACAGGACGCGGTCATCGTGCTGCGGCACGCCCCACTCCTTGTCGTGGTATTCAAGATACAGCGGGCCGCCGCCGGCGGCCCAATGGCAACGTTCTGGCATGTGTGGAAGCCCGTCGTGGTTGAAAGACGGCATGTTAACGGAGGATCGGCGGTATCGAGAGCCCGTCATGTCTGCTAGAGTGGTTCAGCTCAAACAACGGCTTCATCCCAGTCCCTTGTTAATGGCAATTCGCGCCTTGTCGCGCTGGCTTACGATCGCGTTCATCGCGGGTGCAATGCAGCCCGTGGCCGCGCAGTCGGTGCAATCCTTCATCCCCCTCACCTCGGAGCAGGCAAGCTGGCTCGCGCGCCATGGCACAGTTCGTCTTGCCATTGTGCGAGCGGACTGGCCTCCGTTCGACATCGTTTCTCCCGCGGGCGAGTACAGCGGCATTACCCCCGATTACCTGAAGCTCCTGCAGGCCCGTACCGGATTGAACGTCGAACCCGTGTTATTCGACAACTGGGATCAGGTCATGCGCGCGGCGCGGGCCGGCAAAGTCGACCTCGTCGGGTCAATGGGCGAGACGCGGGAGCGTGAGGGCTTTCTGTCATTCACCAAGCCCTATGTAAACAATCCGTCGGTGATCATCACCCGCAAGGACCAACAAGACATTGCCGGCATCGCGAGCCTGCGCGGCAGAACCGTTGCGGTGGAAACCGGCTACTTCGTAGAGGAGTCCCTGAAACGCCGCCATCGGGAAATCAGGCTGCTCAAGGTGCGGACCACGCCGGAAGCGCTCGAATCCGTGGCCCTGGGAAAGGCGGATGCCTATGTCGGCAACCTGATCGTTTCGACCTACCTGATCGACAAGAACTATATGACCAACCTCGAAGTCCGCGCGCCGGTGGATTTCGCCGGCGGGGACCTGCATTTTGCGGTGCGAAAGCAGCTGCCGGAACTGCGAGGAATCCTGGACGCAGGCCTGGTCAGCCTTACTGAAGGCGAACGTCGCGCCATTCGGCAGCGCTGGGTTCCGGTCACGGACAAAATGCAGGCGCTGGAGCACATCGTCGAGCTCACGCCCGCTGAGCGTACGTGGATCGAGAAGCATCCGCGCATACGTGTCGGCGTCGATCCGGCCTGGGAACCTCTGGATTTCATCGACAAAGACGGCCGGCATAGCGGCCTTGCATCGGAGTACCTCAAGTTGATACGCGAACGGGTCGGCCTCAATCTCGAAGTCGTGCCGGGTGCGAACTGGGCCGAGACGCTGGAGCGGGCACAGCGCCGCGAACTCGACATGATCGCGCTGATCACCCAGGCACCGGGGCGGGAAAAGGATTTCCTGTTCACCAGGCCCTACGTGGCTATTCCGATGATTGTCGTGACGCGCAATGACGGTGGTTTCGTGGCCGATCCAAGTGCCCTCGAAGGCAAGACGGTGGCCGTCCTGAAGGATTATTTCGCCGGCCGCTACCTGGCGGAGAAATATCCGAAGATCGTGCAAATGCAGGTCGCGACGATGGACGAGACGCTCGAGGCGGTCAGCCGCGGCGAGGCGTTCGCCACGGTGGGGAGCATCGCCACGCTGGGTCCCAAGATCCAGAAACAGTATCTGGGAAAGCTCAAGATCGCGGGCTCGCTGGACAGGCTGCAGGAACTGCGCATGGGCGTGCGTTCCGATTGGCCGGAACTGGCGGTCCTGCTGGACAAGGGACTCGCTTCCATTTCCGAGGAAGAGCATCAGGCGCTGCGCCAGAAATGGCTGGCGTTCCGCGTCCAATACGGACTCGAGTGGCGGGAAGCGGCGAAAATCGCCGTGCCGGTTGCAGCGGCGATCTTCATCGTGCTGGCGGTCATCCTCGTGGCGAACCGCCGCCTCAAGCGCCAGGTCGCGGAAACCGAGCGCAAGGATGCGGCGCTCAAGATTCAGCTGGCATTCCAGCAAACGCTGATGGACACGATCCCGAATCCCATCCTGTTCAAGGATTCGGATGCCCGCGTCTACGGATGCAACCGCGCCTATGAGGAAGCCTTCGGCGTCACGCGCGAGGAACTGCTCGGTTGTTCCGCGCTGGAACTGGATTCGTTTTCACCTGCGCTGCGGCAGAAGCTGTACGACGACGACATGGCATTGCTGAAAAGTCCCGGCAGCGTACACGAGGAAGTCCGGGTGCCGTTCGCCGATGGTAAAGAGCATGTGGTGTTCTATTGGAAGACCGTGTTCAATCTTCCGGATGGCAGTGTCGGTGGCATACTTTCCGTGATCGTCGATATCACTGACATCAGGCGGCTGGAAGAAACGGCGCGCGAAGCCCGGGATGCCGCCGACGCCGCGAATCGCGCCAAGAGTTCCTTCCTTGCCACCATGAGCCACGAGATTCGCACGCCGATGAATGCAGTCATGGGCATGCTGGAACTCCTCGGCTTGACGCGGCTCGATGATGACCAGACGCGCTCGCTCAACATCGTGCGCGAGTCCGCGAAATCGCTGTTGCACATCATCGACGACATCCTCGACTTCTCCAAGATCGAGGCCGGTAAGCTGGAGATCAAGCCGGAAACGACGTCCGTGGGCACGGTCCTCGACAGCATCTTCATGATTTATTCAGGCGTGGCGAGCAGCAGGAATCTGCTTCTCAGGAAATACCTGGACGCGGACATCAGTCCCGCCCTGCGTGCCGATCCGCTCAGACTCGGGCAGATTCTCAACAATTTCATGAGCAACGCGTTGAAATTCACCGAACGAGGGGGCGTTGAAATCCATGTCCGCCTGGTGGGGCGCCACAAGGGACTGGAGATTCTGGAATTCAGCGTGCGCGACACCGGCATCGGCATTTCCGTGGAAAACCAGGCCCACCTGTTCCAGCCGTTCATGCAGGCCGAATCTGACACCACGCGCCGCTTCGGCGGCACCGGCCTTGGACTGACGATCTGCCGCCGTCTGGCGCAACTCATGGGCGGCGACATCACGATGCAAAGCGAATTGGGTAAGGGCACGACGATGACAGCAACCGCCGATCCCGCGGATTTGCAGGAACGGAACCGGGCTTCGGAAACCGGAATGCATCGGACACTTGTGCTCCGGCCGACGGCCCCCACCGTGGAAGACGCTGTTGCGGAGGATATGCTGATTCTGCTGGCCGATGACCATCCTACGAACCGGTTATTGCTGGTGAGGCAACTTAATACCCTCGGGTATGCCGCGGAGACGGCTGAGAATGGCGCCATCGCCCTGCAAAAATGGAAAACCGGACGGTATGCACTGTTGATAACCGACTGCCATATGCCGGAAATGGACGGTTATGACCTGACGCGGGCCATACGCGTCATCGAGGAGGCCGGCGATGGCCGCCGCATCCCGATCATCGCCTGCACGGCCAATGCATTGCAGGGTGAGGCGGAGATCTGCTTCGCCGCGGGCATGGATGACTACGTTCCCAAACCGGTGGAAATGCGGGAATTGCTGTCGAAGCTCGAACGCTGGTTGCCACTTGCCGAGGTTGTATTGCATGACGACCGGATGGAAGTTAAGCCAGAGGACCGGTGCAGCGACGATCCGATCGAGCCGGGGCCACTGGCGGAAATTTCGGCGGGCGACAAGGCGCTGGAACGTGAAATCCTGCAGGATTATCGAAAGTCGAATGACACCGACGTGCGATTGCTCAACGTTGGTTTCGTGCAACGTGATGCGGAAGTGGTGAGGCAAGTGGCGCATCGCATGAAAGGGGCGGGCCGCATGGTGGGTGCCCGCGGTCTGGCGGATCTGTGCGAAGGCATCGAGCAGGGTGGACGGGAGAAACAATGGCCCGACTTGCTCGAACTCAAGCCTCGCCTGAACCATTTTTTGGATATGCTGTGACTTCCCGCCGTTGCCCGGTCCGGGGCACGAATGTGCGAAAAGGAAAAGAAAAATGGCTATCGGCGAACTGACCTTCCTGGTCGCGGAGGATCATGCTTTCCAGCGCAAGACCCTGATGCGCATGCTGCAGGGCCTCGGCGCAAAGACCGTGCTGGAAGCCGCCGATGGCAGGGTTGCGCTCGAAGCGTTCCGCGATCTCACGCAACCGATCGACATCATCATCTGCGATCTCGACATGCCCGAGATGGACGGCATGGAATTCATTCGCCACGTTGGCGAAGCGGGTGTGCCGGTCTCCCTGATCCTTTCCAGCGCGCTCGACCGCAGCCTGATCGCGTCAGTGGAGACGATGACGCGGGCATATGGCATCAATTTGCTGGGCGCGATGGACAAACCCGCGACTCCGCAAAAGCTGGGCGATCTCATTGCGAAACATGGCAAGAGCCAGGCGGCGGCAAAAAAGCCGCCGCTTCAGCAGATGCCCACGGCGGAAATCGCCGAGGGCCTCGCGGCAGGCCAGTTCGAACCGTTCCTGCAGCCCAAGGTCACGCTGGGCAATGGCGAGGTGATCGGCGCCGAGGCGCTGGTACGCTGGCGCCATCCCGAAAAGGGGTTGATTCCGCCCGCTGCATTCATCGCCACCCTTGAAGCGGAAGGAATGATCGATGACCTGACGTGGATCATGCTCGATAAGTGCGCGGCGATCATCGGGCAGTGGTCCAAGCGCGGATTGCCTTACACGATATCCGTCAACCTTTCGCTCAAGTCGCTGGACGATCCCAAACTCGCGGACCGCATCACAGAGACGGTGCGCCGGCAGGGCATCGATCCCTCATTCATCATCCTGGAAGTAACGGAAACGGTCGCCATGACCGATGTGGCCCGCTGCCTGGAAAACCTGGCGCGCCTGCGCATGAAAGGTTTCGGCCTCTCCATTGACGATTACGGCACCGGCTACTCCTCGATGCAGCAACTGGCGCGGGTGCCTTATACCGAACTCAAGATCGACCAGTCCTTCGTGCTGGGTGCGGCAAGCCAACCACGCCTGCGGGTCATGCTCGAATCGAGCATGGAACTCGCGAACAGGCTCGGATTGACTGTCGTGGCGGAAGGTGTGGAAACGCGGCAGGACTGGGATCTCCTGAAGCATCTCGGCTGTCACAAGGCGCAGGGTTATTTCATTGCCAAGCCGCTTCCTGCCGTCAATTTTCTCGATTGGGTCGATGAGTGGCGGCCCGTTGACTAGTGCAGGGGCGGCGGTTTTCTAGAGACCGAGTTGCGACTGCACGGGCGAATCGGCAGCGTAGGAGAGGATCCCACCGGCAATCCGCGCGGGTTTCGTATAGGGATGAAGCTCGTCTTGCCCGCGATCGACGATATGGATGACTTCGTGTCCCGAAGCTTTCAGCAGATCGCTGATCAACCCGCGGTGGCAGTTCTGCCAGGCTTTCTCGGCACACATGATCGCACTGCGTCGCGACGCCGCCGCCGCGAGCAGGCGCGACAATCCGGCGTTGAATTCCGCAGTCTGCATGTAATCGGCGTAGCCGCGGAATCCGGCTTCCCGCCAGCCTGTGTTCTCGGAATCCGGTCGCGGTTCGCGGCGCCCACCCAGTTCCGGAAAGTGCAGGTAGCCGATGTCCGCTGCCTCGAGCGATGCCGCCAGAGACTCGCGGTTGAATTGCGGATGGCGGCGCGACGAGGGGAAGCGCCGCACGTCCATCAGCAGTTCGATTCCACGTCCGGCAAGGAGCGCGATGAAATCCGCCACCGGCAGGGTCGAGTGACCGATGGTCCAAAGGCGTGCGGGATCGCTCACCATTGCCGCCAATCTGCCGGCCGGCTCTCGGGAAAGCACGGCAGCCCGTCGGCCAACCGGATCCAGGAGATCTGCCGCTTGGTCCAGATGTGATCAACGGGCCGGATGGCGGCCGGGTCATCCAGACTTGCAAGCGTTACGTCGATGCTGTCGGGCGATCGGTGGAGCTGGAAGGTCAATTGCGTGCCGCAGTTGCCGCAGAATTGGCGAAAGGCAATCGCAGACGAATCGAAGCGCGCCGGCTCGCCCTGCGTGAAGGCAAAGTTCTCGGCCGGGAACGAGGCCCACGATACAAAAGGCGCGCCGCTGGATTTGCGACACAGCTCGCAATGGCAGTGCGAAGGTGTGGCAGGAGTACCGGTGGCGCGGTAGCGGATACGCCCGCACAGGCAGCCGCCCGTAAAAGTGCTATCGGTCATTGTTGCATCCGTCCATGTAGATTTTTCCGGCTGATCCGGTATCGTTTACACGAATATCCTACCCTGACTGTCTGTCCGCCTGCCGGAAGGCGTCGTCGCGCGGACTTTCGGCGTGGCATACCGCTTGCATAAGAATCGTTGCTTGAACAAGCAAAGACCGGCTGTACGCGAACTCGTTCGCGCCGCACGCAGTTCAACAACCTCAGCGGGAACAATCATGCCTAGAGCGATCTGGAAGGGCTCCATCAGTTTCGGCCTCGTGCACATTCCCGTGTCGCTGTTTCCGGCCGTAACAAGCGACGACATCGATCTCGACTGGCTGGACAAGCGCTCGATGGCGCCGATCGGTTACCGCCGCTACAACAAGGAAACCGGAAAGGAAGTCGACAAGAAGTTCATCGTCCGCGGCTATCAGTACGAACCGGACCACTACGTCGTGTTATCCGACGAGGAAATCCGCGCCGCGAATCCGAAGGCCACGCAAAGCGTGGACATACTGTGCTTCGCGGATCTGAAGGAGGTGTCCTTCCTGTATCTGGAAACGCCTTACTATCTGGCGCCCGACAAGAAAGGGCAGAAAGTCTATGCCTTGCTGCGCGAGGCGCTCAAGAAAACCGGAAAGATCGGCATCGCGCACGTGGTCATGCATACCAAGCAGCACCTGGCCGCGCTGATCCCGTCGGGCAACGCGCTGGTGCTGAACACCCTGCGCTGGAGCGGCGAACTGCGCGATGCCAAGGATCTCGAACTGCCCGCCGATGGCGTCAAATCGACGGGCATCAGGGAACAGGAACTGGCGATGGCCGAAAAATTGATCGGGGACATGACAGAGCGCCTCAACCTCGGAAAATTCCGCGATACCTTCCGCGACGACATCCTGTCCCTGGTCAAGCGCAAGGTCAAAGCCGGCAAGACCGAGCTCGTCGAGACGCCCGAGGCGGCGCCGGAAGAAGCGGTCCCGAGCAACGTCATCGACCTTACCGAACTGCTCAAGCGCAGCTTGCACGGCGCAAAGGCAGGTGCGGCGCGTGCCCCTGCTGCCAAGCTGCGCAAGCGCGCGAGCACCAAGGCGCGGGCGGCTCCAGCGGAGAAACGCCGCCATGCTTCATGATCAAAAGCCGTCCAGGACTAACTGGATTTCCGGGATGCAGACCGGTGATAAAGGATGGGTCCAGCATTTCATCCCGTCGATCCTGTTCATCCTGTCAAATGATGTGGAGCAAAAGAGCAGGACAGGATTGACAGGATGAACAGGATGGAATCGAAGATCAAAAGCCATCCAGGACGAACTGGATTTCCGGGATGCAGACCGGTGATAGAGAGTCGGTCCGGCATTTCATCCCATCAATCCTGTTCATCCTGTCAAATGTTGTGGAGCAAAAGAGCAGGACAGGATTGACAGGATGAACATGATGGAATCGAAGAGCGACAATATCTAGTCAAGCGCAAGAGCTCATATGGCCGGCAAGCTCGCCACTTACCATCGCAAGCGTGATTTCAAGCAGACCCCCGAGCCCAAGGGCTCGGTTGCGGGGCGCCGCCGCTCGCTAAGTTTCGTCATCCAGAAGCACGCGGCGCGGCGCCTGCACTACGACTTCAGGCTCGAACTGGACGGCACGCTGAAGAGCTGGGCGGTCCCCAAAGGGCCAAGCCTGGATCCCGCCGACAAGAGGCTGGCCGTGCATGTCGAGGATCACCCGCTCGAATACGGCAAATTCGAAGGCATCATTCCCGAGGGACACTACGGCGCGGGCAAAGTGCAGATATGGGACCGCGGAACATGGCATCCCATCGGCGATGCAGCCGCGGGTTATCGCAGCGGAAAGCTGAAATTCCGGCTGGACGGAGAGAAGTTGCATGGAGGCTGGACCCTCGTGCGCACGCGCCTGCCGGGTACCGGCGACAAGGAGCAATGGCTGCTGATCAAGGAGCGCGACGAAGTGGCGCAGCCGGCAAAGAAATTCAGCATCACCGAGGCCATGCCCGATAGCGTCATCCCGCAGACCGGGGCGAAGCCACGCGCATGGTTGTCGAAAAAAACGAACGGAAAGGCCGCACCGGCACCGGCGAAGGCGAAGAAGTCCCGCAAGGATGCTGTGCGCGCCGCCGGGAAGGCAGCACCGTCGGCCGCCGCGCTCGATGGCGCGCGCAAGGCCGCGCTGCCGAAGGCGCTGAAGCCGCAATTGGCGACGTTGGTGGACGCCGCCCCGCGCGAAGGCAACTGGTCTTATGAGATCAAGTTCGACGGCTATCGGGTGATGGCGCGGCTCTCCGGAAAGACCGTGCGCCTGTTTACGCGCAACGGCAACGACTGGACCGCCAAAATGCCGGCGCTGGTCGATGCGATAAAGGAGCTCGGCTTGCGCTCCGCCTGGCTGGACGGCGAAATTGTCGTGATGGGCAAGAACAACGTGCCGAGCTTCCAGGCGCTGCAGAACGCATTCGATACCGAGAATACGGCAAGCATCCAGTTCTTTTTGTTCGACCTGCCGTACTTCGATGGTTACGACCTTTCCAGGGTACCGCTCGTCGAGCGTCGCGAATTGCTGCAACAGTTGCTCGCGAACCGGAAAGCGGGCCCGCTGCATTTCAGCGAAGACTTCAACGAGAGCCCGGACCGTATCCTCGATACGGCGTGCAAGCTTTCCCTGGAAGGCGTCATTGCCAAGCGCTCCGATGCGCCCTACGAGTCGCGACGAACGAAGACCTGGCTGAAGCTGAAGTGCAATCGTCGCCAGGAATTCGTGATTGCCGGTTTCACGGAGCCCAAGGGAAGCCGCTCCGCGTTCGGCGCATTGCTGCTGGCGGTGCACGAAGAGGGCGGCAAGTTGCGCTACGCCGGCCGCGTCGGCACCGGCTTCGACGAAAAGATCCTGCAATCCGTGTATGGCAAGCTGAAAGCACTGGAAACGAAACGCGCACCATTCGGCGAATTGCCGCCGGGCCAGGGAGCGCGCGATGTGCACTGGGTCAGGCCAAAACTGGTTGCCGAGGTCTCATTCGCCGAATGGACCGGCGATGAAATGGTCAGGCATGCCGTTTTCCACGGACTGCGCACCGATAAACCCGCAGCCGACGTCGGCGTCGAGGCCCCGGCCTCCATACGGGAGCCGAAAGAAGACAAGAATAAGGCGTGCGCGTCGAAACCCGGCAAGGCAGGGAAATCCGGCGACGTCGTCGCCGGCGTGCGCATCACCCACCCCGATCGGACTATCGACAAGAGCAGCGGCTTCACCAAGCTCGATCTTGCACGCTATTACGAACAGGCTGCGAAATGGATATTGCCGCATCTGTCGGACCGCCCGGTCGCATTGCTGCGCGGTCCCGACGGCGCGCAGGGCGAACTGTTTTTCCAGAAACATGCGGAGCACATGAAGATCCCCGGCATCCGTCAACTCGATCCCAAATTCGATCCCGGGCATGCCGCACTGATGGTGATCGATTCGGTCGAAGCGCTGATAGGCACCGTTCAATTCGGAACCATCGAGCTGCATACCTGGAACGCGACCACGAAGGCGATAGAGAAACCGGACCGCATGATTTTCGATCTGGATCCCGACCCGGTGCTGAAGTGGAAGACCGTCGTCGAAGCCGCGCGCTTGACCCGATCGATCCTGCAGGAACTCGGACTGAACGCCATCGTTAAAACCAGCGGCGGTAAAGGACTTCATATCGTGGTGCCGCTGGCGCGCCGTAATGACTGGGTCGAGGTCAGGGCCTTCTCGCAGGCCGTCGCCCAGCATCTCGCCGCTACGCTACCCGACCGCTTCAGCGCGAAAATGGGCGAGAAGAATCGCGTGAAAAAAGTTTTTGTCGACTACCTGCGCAATCGCCGCGGCGCCAGTACCGTGGCTGCCTATTCAGCAAGGGCGCGGCCCGGATTGCCGGTGTCCGTGCCGGTGGAATGGGATGAACTCGATGGCCTCGATCCCGCCGCTCACTGGAACATCGCGACGCTGCCCGGGCGGCTTGCCGCCATGAAGAAGGATGCCTGGGCATCGCCGGGAAAGGCGCAGAGCCTCACCGCCGCAATGAGGAGAAAGCTCGGGCTCAAATCGCCGGCGGAATGAGACCGTTCCGGGCGAGTTTGCGCTGCCGCCATTCATGGATGCCCAGCGTCACGCCCGCGGCATACAACGCGGCAATGAGCAGTAATTTCGTTTCGGCGATCGGTTCCCCGCCAACCAGCAGCCCGCTCGCCGCGTAGATCGCGCCGAGGTGGCCAAGAATCATGGCCGCCTGGCTTATGAAGGTTGGCATCGTGGAGTGCTCGCCCTTCGCGTAGAGTGCAACACCCCGAAGACTGCCCATCGCCATCGAGAGCAACTGGACTGTTACGCCAACGGCCGCCAGGATCGCCAGGCCGGCTGCGGGCTTGACCCAGGCCGGCGCGACGGCCGAAAGCGGCAGGACCAGCAGATAGACCCCCGCAAAATAGAAAACTATCTGGATCAGCAGGCCCAGGCCGAGCAGGAAGTTGATGCGCGCAAACACGTTTGGGGAGGCTCCACGACAAGAGGGAGGTTCATCAGAACAAAGCCGCCGCGCTGCGTCAATCGAACTTACACGTAGTTTTTTCAGGCTAGCGTAGCAAGCTTTACCGAATACGGCCCAGGCGGAGGTCGGCAACCGGCCCATCGAGACACGCAATCAATCGCTTAGCGGGTACGGGCTGCAGTGGCACATGGATTGCGTATTGGCTATTCCCCGAGCAATAAAAGGAAGCCGCCATGGCTAGCAACGAGAAAGCAGCAGCCAGGACCGTCCGGCAGGACGCGATCGGGATACTCGCTGCGGACCACAAGAAGGTCGGCAAAATTATTTTTGCCGATTTCGAAACGACGATGGACAAGGACAGCACGCAGCGCCACGCCTGAATGCCCACACTCTCCGCAGATTCGCGGCGACGCCGGGGCCGGAACGATCTGTTGCCGGACACCGTGGTTTCCGAAAAGGAATCGGCAGTGCAGTCCGCGCGCAAGGTCGGGCTGCGTTACGTCAGCGATGCCAAGCCCGGAATACACCGCGAGCCCTCAGGCAAGCGCTTCCGTTACACGGATCCAGAGGGGCAACGCGTGCGCGACAGGGAAACGCTCGCAAGAATCAAGTCGCTCGTTATTCCGCCGGCGTGGACCGACGTCTGGATATGCGCCGCGCACAACGGCCACATCCAGGTTACCGCCCGCGATGCCAGGGGCCGCAAGCAGTATCGCTACCATCCGCTCTGGCGCAAAGTCCGCGACGAGAACAAGTACGAGCACCTTATTTCCTTCGGCAAAGCACTGCCGTTGATCCGCAAACATATCGAGAAGGATCTGGCTTTGCCGGGCCTGCCGCGCGACAAAATTCTGGCGACCGTCGTGCGGTTGCTGGAAACGACGATGATGCGGGTAGGCAATGAGGAATACGCGCGCAGCAACGGCTCGTTCGGCCTGACGACATTGCGCGACAAGCACGTACGTATCGACGGCGCCCGCCTGGAATTTCATTTTCGCGGCAAAAGCGGCGTGGAGCATCTCATTGAACTCAACGACCGCCGCCTGGCGCGCATCGTCAGCCGCTGCCGGGAACTGCCCGGATACGAGTTGTTCCAGTACCTGGATGATGAAGGCAATCGCGGTTCCATCGATTCGGAGGACGTCAACGAATACCTGCGCAGGATTTCGGGCCAGGATTACACCGCCAAGGATTTCCGCACATGGGCCGGCACCTTGCTCGCCGCGCTGGCGCTGCGCGAGTTCGAGAAATTCGACTCGCAGGCGCAGGCGAAGAAAAATCTGCTGAGGGCGATCGAATCGGTCTCCGCGAAGCTCGGCAATACGCCGGCGATCTGCCGCAAGTGCTACATCCACCCGATAGTCATGGAGTCTTACCTGGACGGATCGATGCTCAGTGCCGTTCAGCGCCGCGCGGCGAAGGACTTGATGGAAGGCATGCACGATCTCGATCCGGAAGAGGCCGCGGTATTGGCTTTGCTGCAGCAACGGCTGCAGCGGCGGCCGGTCAAGCCGGACAGAAAGCGCCAATCCACCGCAAACCGTCCGGCCGTTGCGCGGCAATCCCAGTCTCAATCCCGGATGTAGTTGGAAACTTCGACCAGGTTCAGGTCGGGGTCGCGGAAATAAACCGACAGCAGTGTTCCGACGGCGCCGGTGCGTTTCACCGGACCGTCGATCACCTCGACGCCGCAGGCTTTCAGGTGGCTGACGACTTCGGGGATGGCAACCGATGTAATCAAACAGATATCGCCTGACCCCGGCGTCGGGCGATCGGCCTTTGGTTCGAACTCCTTTCCCTGCTGGTGCAAGTTGATTTTCTGCGAACCGAACGCCAGCGCCTTGCGGTCCCCGCCGAATGTCACTACCCGCATACCCAGCGCCTTGCTGTAGAACGCGCAGGCGGCCTCGATGTCCTTCACGGTGAATACGATGTGATCGACTGAATCTATTTTCATGGCCCCACCGATTTTTAAATGAAGATCGGAAATTAAATGCATTCACCGCCAAGGACGCAAGGGACGCAAGGGAAAGGCGGAGATGTAAGTGATGAAGTATGGAAGTGGGTGGCTGCGTGATCCGTAGTCCGGGCAATGTCAAACAACTCACAATTCATAAAAAAACGTCCCATCGCTTTTCCTTTGTGTCCTTTGCGTCCTTGGCGGTGAACGCCTTCGCATTGACCCTCCGGCAATGATAGCCGCATTGATGTAAGCTGGTTTTCATTACGACAAAAAACGGAGGAGGCGGCCATGAGTTCATCCTGGACACGGCGTGATTTCCTGATCGGCTCGGGCGCGGCCCTGGCCGCGGTGCAGGCCCTCGATCATTTCCATCCCTGTTGCGCCATGGCCGCCGATGCCAGCACTGCCGGCAGCGAACTGTTCGAACTCAAGCCAGTGGCGGACGGCATTTATGCGGCGATTGCGGCGCCGCGGTACAAAGTCAATTGCAATGCAACCGTGATTCTTACCAACGACGGTGTGGTCGTGGTGGATTCCCATTCCAAACCGTCGGCCGCGCTCGCGCTCTACCGTGAAATCCAGTCGGTCACGAAGCAGCCGATCCGGCGCATCATCAATACCCATTTTCACTGGGACCACTGGCAGGGCAACCAGGTTTACAAGGATGCCTATCCCGGCCTCGAGATCATTGCATCGGAACGCACCCTCGAAAACCTGACGCGGCAGGATGCGGGGAACGGCGGCATTCCGAACATCGAGAAGCAGCGCGAGATGCTGCCGAAGGAAATCGAACAGCTCGGCAACGAACTGGCGTCGGCAACGGATCCCGCGCAAAAAATGCGCCTCGAATCGAACCTGTTGCAGACGAAAGCCTATTTCGAGGAACTCAAAAGCATAAGGCCCGCATTGCCGACACGTACTTTCGACAAGACGGTGTCTCTGATGGTTGGCGATCGCGAGATCCAGATTCTGCTCCTCGGCCGCGGCCATACCGACGGTGACGTGTTCATCCACCTTCCGAGGGAAAAAATCGTCTCGACGGGCGATGCCCTGATCGACTGGATGCCCTACATGAACGATGGCTTCCCGGAAGACTGGGTCAGGACGCTCGATGCCCTGGAAAAATATGACTTCGCGCACATCATCCCCGGGCACGGCGGCGTCATGCCGAAGGAACAACTGGCATTCTTCCGCGGCTACATGGCGGACCTGATCGTAGCGATCAAGTCGGCTCACGCCGACGGAGCGAGCCTCGAGGAGATGAAGAAGACCTTGCCCGACCGGCTTGCGGTGAAATACGAGCAGGGCATGTCCAAGCATCCGCTCGGCCGCTATCGCGACCGCATCGCGGGCAACATCGAGATCGCTTACAAGAAGGTGGTGGGGTAGGCCTGACGGGGACTTCTTAAACCGTAAGTCTCACCACGAAGACACGAAGGTCACGAAGGGGGCACGAAGAAAATCAAATTCATGGCGTGTTTTGTGGTGTGGAAAGGTGGCCAGTAAGCATGTGGTGCAGAAGGATTTTTACGTACCACTCGTGCCTTGGTTACGACTGGTTCGCCGATTGACACGAAGATCCGACGCGGCGTAACGCCCACGACAAATACCATCGTTCGCCTTTGTCTTTCTTCGTGCCCCCTTCGTGTCCTTCGTGCCTTCGTGGTGAGACGTAGATATCGTGGTGAGATGTAAGTGTGAGGATTTTCAGAGCTTGCGGCAGACGAGGAGAACTTCGTCGACGTCGGTAGCGTCGAGCATGCCGGGTTGCAGGGACAGTTTTTTCTGGAAGCGCACGCCGAGCGGCATCATCAGGCGGTTATACCACCACATCGCGCGTTCGCGGTGGTGGGTCAGCCACCACATTCCGAGGTCGAGCAGGCGCGACGATTTCGGCTGCATGCCGTAGACGGCGCTGCTCTCGACCGTGAAGCCGTATTCGCCGAGCTTGTCCAGCAGGCGCTGCGGCTCGTAGCGGCGGCAGTGTCCGACGAAATCATCGAATGCCGTCCATCGTGCGGGATGCAGCGGCACGGCAACCAGCAGTGCACCGCTGGCGCCGCATACGCGTGACAACTCCGACAGTGCGCCATCTTCGTCATCGACGTGTTCGACGATGTCAACGGCACAGACCAGGTCGAATTGCCCGGCGGCAAACGGCAATGCAGTAATCGATCCGAGCGTGGCGCTGGCGGCGCGCGGACGCAGCTTCGCGATAGCCGGCTCGCTCAGGTCGACGAAATGCGTGCCCTCGACCGGCAGCCGCGGCCGCAGGCCCGGTGCGACTTCCAGCCGGGAGCGCGACTGCGAAACCAGGGCGCTCACCAGCGGCCAGGTATTGAAGCGTTGCGGCTCGACCAGGCGGGCGTCACGCCACAACGGGTCATAGAAGCGGCGGTTGGTTTCCAGCAGTTGCGCGTTCCATGTGATCGGGTTATCGGTGAAGGCCGGATTTTCGCACTAATCACCCGATTCGCGGACGCTGCCGGCAAGGAACGTTTGGCGCATGAAACAGTCTGTTCAATGAGGGCCCTTCCGGCCTGTCCGCAATAACCGAATAGTCCATGGATCCGATCGTCCCGCGCCGCCAAGGCTCGAATCGTCCGCCAGGTGATTTCTTCCACCGCGAGTATCTGCGCCGGCTGGTCTGCGCATGGTTCGCATTTTTACTTGGCATGGGAGCAGGCATGATCCACGCGGAAGACGCAACGGTGAGTTCGGCGACGGCGCTGCGTGCGAAATACGCGGAGCTGAGCGGCAAACTCGAAACCAGTCCGTTTCAGAAGCCCTTGTTCCTCGAATCCGGTGAAGTATCCGGAGAGCTGAAAGGCAGCATGTACGCGCTGCTGCACCATCCCTTCCCGACGGTGCAGGCCGAACTCAAGCAGCCGGAGCACTGGTGCGACATCCTGATCCTGCATCTGAATACGAAATACTGCAGGGCGTCCGCCGGAGGCGCTGGCACCGTGCTGAAAGTCAACATCGGCAGAAAATCCGATCAGCCGATCGAAAAGAGCTACCGCGTGGAATTTACCTACCGCGTGATCGAATCCGGACACGACCACCTTGCAGTGGTGCTGGACGCCGACAAGGGGCCATTCGGCACGCGCAACTATCGCATCCTGCTCGAGGCCGTGCCGCTGAAGAATGGACAGACCTTCATGCATCTTGCCTATTCGTACACCTATGGCACCACGGCCCGGCTCGGAATGCTCGCCTACCTGGGGACGGCCGGGAGCAAGAAGGTGGGCTTCACCGTGGTGGGCAGGGACGACGACGGACAGATCAGGTATATCGACGGCCTGCGCGGCCTGGTCGAGCGCAATACCATGCGTTACTACCTCGCTATCGAGGCTTACCTCGGTGCACTGTCTGTTGCGCCTGCAGCCCGGCTGGAAAAGCGGTTGACGGACTGGTACGCGTCGGTCGAACGCTATCCGCGCCAGCTTCATGAGATCGCACAGCAGGACTACCTGGCGTTGAAGCGCAAGGAATACCTGCGGCAGCAATCCGAACTTTAGGGAAGCTCTGAACAAGTCTTACGTGCGCGACCGGGGTGATTTGGGCCTGGGGCAAGAGGGCGAGGACGCCGTGTAGCCGGTCTACACAAGGAGGAG
>WNFM01246782.1_pt4 | contig 23738 bp, 24 predicted proteins | sample 5400271 | NCBI WGS metagenome assembly WNFM01 (sample SAMN13153352, study PRJNA577476) | soil metagenome | isolation source: 60 cm saprolite on Douglas fir-dominated hillslope | place: USA:California | collected 2013-09-17 | reverse complement strand
GGCTGAGCAGCGGGTCGACCCGCATCAAGCGGCGGCAGGCGGTCTGGGCGATACGGGCGATCTGTGCCCGGCGCCGCGCCGTATGCAGGGGCATATGGGGTGCCGGTCGGATGATCGCCGCGCCATGGCCATCGGCAACGATCAGGCCGCATTCACCCGGCAGGATGTCCTGCGGGAAATCGGCGGCGACGCCGAAAAAGAAGCGATCGCAGAAATCGCGGTAATCCCACCATTTGCGGTCGGCCGTGAAATCGGCGCGACTGCTCTTGATTTCGACGATGACGATCTCGCCCTGCTCGTCGATCGCCACCAGATCGGCGCGGCGACCATTGGGCAGGGGGAACTCGCTCAGCGCCGCCAGACCCAGATCGCCGAACAGGAGGGTAATGCCGCGGTTCAACCGCTTCGCCGTGTCGTCCATGCCGGAACCTCGCGCTCGCCCGTCAGCTCGCTTTGCCATAGCCGATGACAGCACTCGGCGGCAATAACCTACCGCCCAGTAACCTACCGCCCGGTGCGGACAGGCTTGAGTGTTGCCCTGACCACCGCTATCAAGGGCCATGGAATGCGATCAAGAGCCACCGCCAGCGACGCATGTGATCCCGCTCATCGACCGGGCGGTGGCACTGGACCCGATCGTGCCGGTGACACCGTCCCTGGACCAGTCGCCGCCCAGCCCGCGACCAAGCCGCGGCCAGCGCGCGCGGCATTTCGTCACCCGCGCCATTCTCGCCGTCTTTCTCCTGTCGCTGGGCTTGGTCGGCCTCTATCGCGTCGCCCCGCCGCCGGCCACACCCCTGATGCTGCTGCGCCTGGTCACCGGGGAAGGCTTGCATAAAAGCTGGACGGCCTATGAGCAGATCTCGCCCAATCTGGCCCGCGCGGTGATTGCCGCGGAAGATTCCGGCTTCTGCCAGCATAACGGCTTCGATTGGGGGGCGCTCGACAATGCCTGGCTGCGCAATCAGCACTCAAAGCGCATTCGCGGTGGCAGCACGATCAGCAATCAGACCGCCAAGAATGTGTTTCTCTGGCCGGACCGCACCTACATCCGCAAGGGGTTTGAATTCTACTTCACCTTCCTGATCGAGATCTTCTGGACCAAGAAGCGCATTTTGGAGATGTATCTCAATGTCGCCGAATGGGGCCATGGCGTCTATGGTGCGGAAGCAGCGGCGCGCAGCCACTTCAATAAATCGGCTCGCGACCTGACGCGACATGAAGCAGCGCTTCTGGCAGCAATTCTCCCCAATCCGCGGCGCTGGTCCGCCAGCAAGCCGAGCGCCTATATCCGTGGTCGTGCCGGCACGATTGAAGCCCGCATGGCAGGCATTCCCGACCCGACCGGCGATCCCTGCAGGCCTTGATTGCCGGCTTAGCCGTCCTTCATCAGACGCTGCAACCGTTCGGCCAATTGCCGCTGTCCGGCATCCGATTTCAGTTGCTGCTGCAATTGCTGCTTCGCCGCCTGGACCTGAAAGGCCTGGGCCAGCCGCTCCTGTCGTTCTGCCGTCAACACCTTGCCGACCAAAGCCTGGCGTTGCGCCATCAGATTCTGCTGTGATGGCGCCGCCGCCACTTTAGTGGGTGCCGTCGCACCGAACAGCTTGCTGAACAGTCCCATGGTCATATCCCGAAGCTGGAGAACTGCAGCAATTCTACCGGGCGACCCTTAAGACAATATCAACAACCGATCGCGCTGTCAGACAACCCGCAGCACATCACGGCGCGCCTCGCCGACGACCCGGAATTGATCTGGCGTCACCGCACGCAAATCCCGCTGGTCGTTCAAATGCAGGTCATATTCCTGACGACCGATGCGGATATTCCAATAGCGGCCAAGGACATAGCCTTTGGTGCCATCCGGCATCTCGACCGGCGTCGTCAAATCCAACTGAGCTTCAAAGGCAACCTTGCTTCTCATGATCATCTCCTATCCAAGAACTGTCGGAGAACTGGCCATCTGCAGCATGATATTGGTGCCTCGGGCGTAGGGCTCGTGACTGCGATCACGGCCAGCAGAAACTTCGGTGACGCACGTCCGCCCAACTTTCATCCAGCCACCAAAGGTATATGTATTTCAAGCAGATAATCGCGCAGCGGTGCTAAAATATGTCACCCGGGTGATCGGCGGCGGCAGGACATAAATAGATTAGAAAGAATTCCTTGCGAGGATAGCATCTTTTAGGACGACAATCCGGCACATGCGCTATCGTCGATGACCGTCGCAGCCCCCAACGATAACCAGACTGAACTGGATCGCGCAGCATCTGTGTCCTGGCAAAAGCAGATGCGGGCCGCCGGCGCACCCTTGCGAATCATCCTGCCGATCATTCTGCTGACATGTCTGATGGCAGGCGCGGGGATCTGGCTCATTAATCGCTCGGCGGAACAGACGGCGAGGATTCGCCTGACCCAGCTAGCTGTTTCCGTTGCCGAACAGACTGGGCGAGACTTCCGACAGATCAACGACCTCCTCGATAGCGGCGCCAGGTTTCTGGCCGGCACGCCGGATATCAATCGTGGCGATTCAAATCGTCTGCAGGAGCAGTTACGCCCGCGCATGACGGGCGCCCCCCTGTTGAAGGGATTGGTCTTCAGTGACGCGACCGGTACGCGCCGGATCATCACGCGGGATTTCAACAATCCAATCTATGGCTTTGATGCACGATCGCTCTTGGGTGACTACCTCTCACGCCCAGGCGCCGATCTCGTCATCGGTCGCCCGTTTCAATTCACCACGGGCGGCTCAGGCATTCCGATTTCAAGGCCCGTCATGAGCGCCGACGGTCAACTCAAGGGCCTCGTCACCGTCTTGTTGGATGCCGATCTGCTGGCAGACTTCTACCGAATCGACGGCAAGTTGCTGGTCGGGAAGGTCGGTCTGCCTGATGCGCTGATCGCAGCCTTGCAACAGCAATTGCCCGGCGCGCTCAGCCATGACAGCCGCGACAATGACCTTGGCAAGGATGCTGCCCCGGTCGACATCACCGCCGCCAGCGGTGACGTCAATTTCGCCGCCGCAAAACAGATATCAGGCGTTCCAATCATTGCCGTCGCATTGACGAATCGCAAGGCGATCCGACATGGCTGGCTGCTGCAGGGCATTGTCGTGATCGTCGTGAGTGCCGCCGCGGGCCTTGCGCTGATCGGCATGAGCCTGTTCCTGCGGCGCAAAATCATCGCCAATGAACGTGCGCTGCAGGCACAGGCCGATTTCGTCAATTTGATCATCGATTCCGCCGAAGTCATGATCTTTGTGCGAAACAGGGACGGCCAGATCATCCGTGTCAATCAAACGGCCGAGCGAAAGCTAGGCTATAGCGCGGCTGAATTCAGCGATCATCACTCCTGGCTGTCGCTATTGCCGCCTGATGAACAAGAGGGCGTCATGGCGGCCTTCATGCGCAACGACCCCAGTGCTTACCCAAATACCCACGAGAATCATATGATCACCCGTGGCGGCGAGGCGCGACTGTTTCGCTGGTCGAATATTGCGGTGCTCGATAAATCCGGCAACACATCCATCGTCATTGGCATTGGCGAAGATATCACAGCCACCGCGCAAGCTCGCCGATTGCAGGAACGTAACAATATTGCCATGGGACATGCGCAACGATTGGCCGGTCTGCGCTACTGCTATGATAGTTCGCAAGTAACCGACCAAGATTCGCAGTTGAGTTCGTTTTATGCCCAGATGTCCGAGATCCTCGACCTGCCGCTATCAGCGGTGCCACAAAACAGCACGGATTTTGTCGCGCGATTCGTCCATCACGATGATCAGAAGATGGCCTTGTCCCATTATCAGGATTTCTCCGCCGGCCTCTCTGATCAATACCTGATCGAGTATCGGCTGGTCCGGCCGGATGGCGCCGTGCGCTATATCCGCGAGGTCACCAAGCGGCTGACCGATGCGGTTGACAATTCCAGTCAATCGATTGGCGTCATCCAGGACATGACCGATATCAGGCAAACGCAATTGGCGCTCGAACGCCATGTGACGTTAATGAACCGCGCTCAAACCATCGCCAAGATGTGCTATTGGTCTTTCGAACCGGCCGCACAACCCACCAGTTTTGACGACGGCCAGTACTTCTATTCAGAGAATGCGGCCGACATTTTCGGCGTGCCACCGGCAATGCTGAACATGTCGGAAAGTCGCTTTGCCGCCGAATTGGTTCATCCTGATGACCGGGAGTTCGTCTACGGCTCATACCGGAACTTCGTCGAAGGCAGCGAGTTGAAATATCAGCGGGTCTATCGCCTGATGCTGCCCGATGGCGCCGTCCGCTATGTTTCCGATGCCGGTGAGAAGCGTCTGGCGCCGGATGGCCGCTTGACCTTGATTCTCGGCATTTCGCAAGATGTGACGACGCTGCATCTATCCGAGGCATCGTTGCGCCGCACCGAGAGTCAGCTGCGGCATGCGTTGCGGATTGCCAGCATGGGCCATTGGCACGCTGAATTTAGCGACCTGCCGGGTCGCGACTATCGCATGCAGTTCTCCACCGAAGCTGCGGCGATCTTTGGCGTCGCCCCCGGTGTCATAGATCAGCTCGATCTCGCCACCTTCGTCGATCGTTTTGTCTTAACCGATGACCGCAAGCATGCGCTCAACGGCATGACCAGATTCTGGTCGGGCGAGGATGCGGCGCTCTCGGTCGAATTTCGTATTACCCATACCGGCGGTACCTTGCGCATCGTTCGCCTGGTCGCCGAGCGCGTTTCGACAATCCATCCGACATCGGTGCAGATGATCGGCATGGTTCAGGATATAACCGATCTCAAGCATCGCGAGCTTGCCTTATTGCAGACGGAAGCATTACTGCAGCATGTCCATCGGATGGCCAAGATTGGCTACTGGCTCTGGCATCCATCCGATACCCTCGAATCAAATCAGGGTCATGTCCGATACTCCGAGGGTCTGCTGGAAATGCTTGGGATTGATACCGAAGATTATTATGTCGACGACGAAGATTTCTGCGACAAATATGTGCATCCAGATGATCACGATTTCGTCCTACAAGCCTTTCTTGATTATCGACGCGGCTTGAAGGACGGCTACAACCTCGATTATCGATTCATTCGACCGGATCGGCGCCTGGTCACGTTGCGATCGGCAGCCATGCGCGTCAGGGATGAGGCCGGGTATATCATGTATGCGATCGGCGTTGCCCAAGACGTCACCGTGCAAAAGCAGCATGAAGAAGAACTGATTCAGGCAAAGAATGATGCCGATATGGCGAACCGGTCGAAGACCGAATTTCTCACAAATATGAGCCATGAGCTGCGGACGCCGCTGAATGCCGTGATCGGTTTCTCGCAATTGATCCGTGATCAGGCCTTCGGCCCGAATTCCGACCGCTATGTCAATTACGCTGAAGACATCAATAACAGCGGCAAACTGTTGTTGGATCTGATCAACGACATTCTGGACATGTCACGCATCGAAGCCGGTCGATTCTTGCTTGGCGAAGAGACCTTGTCGCTCGAGGGAGCTATACAAGATTGCATCCGGCTGGTCAGCCCGAGAGCAACCGAGGGTCACGTCCATCTGGATTTCAGTCATGATGCCAGCCTGCCGGCGATCCTTGCTGATGCCAGATCGCTGAAACAGATTCTGCTCAATGTGCTGTCCAATGCCGTCAAATTCACGCCGGAGAACGGCAGCGTGCGCATCACGACAACAACCAGCGAGACCGGCAGCCTGAAAATCATCATCCGGGACACGGGTATTGGTATTCCAGCGGAGGTGCTGCCCAGCCTGTTCGCCCCCTTCCGTCAGGGTGACAGCTCGATCAGCCGGCGTTTCGGCGGAACTGGTCTGGGCTTGGCGATCAGCCGAAAATTGATCGAGTTGCATGGCGGTAGTATTGAGATCGAGAGCGAAACCGGCCGTGGCACCACCGTCTCCCTTAACTTTCCCGCAGAACGCGTCATCCGCCCGTCAAAAGCCGACCGGGACGGCCCGACACCGCGTTCGATGGCGCTGGGCAAGTAGCAATTCATTTAGAGCCGGATCGTTTTACACGGAATCGCTTGGCGGCTCCGTGTAAAACGTGAATCCGTCTCTCCTCAATAAGATAGAGGGCGATTCACGGTTTAGATGGAAGCAATAGTGCTTCCATCTAAAACGATCGCGCTCTAGGCAGATGGTCAGCGCCTTTTCTGCCCACCCAGGTCGGTTCCCCACCGCGGACAATCACTCGTTGGCGCTTCCCGTGAATTTCCAACGGTCGCATATCAGCCCCGCTCGCAGATGACTTGCGCAAAGCCGCAGTTTCCGTATGTTTCGCTAGTATTATGGCGCAATCGGGTACCCCCACGGCAAGGGAATCCACAGGTATCGGTTGCAACTGACGGTTTGGAGGTCGACTTGGCACAATATCGCTCCCGCACATCCACGCATGGCCGCAATATGGCCGGCGCCCGCGGCCTGTGGCGGGCCACTGGCATGAAGGATTCGGATTTCGGCAAACCGATCATCGCGATTGCCAATTCTTTTACTCAATTCGTCCCTGGCCATGTGCATCTCAAGGATCTTGGCCAGATGGTCGCGGCGGAGATCGCCACGGCCGGTGGTGTCGCCAAGGAATTCAACACCATTGCCGTCGATGACGGCATCGCCATGGGTCATGACGGCATGCTCTACAGCCTGCCCTCCCGCGAAGTGATCGCCGATGCCGTGGAATACATGGTCAACGCCCATTGCGCCGATGCCCTGGTCTGCATTTCCAATTGCGACAAGATCACGCCCGGCATGCTGATGGCGGCCTTGCGCCTGAATGTTCCCACCGTCTTCATCTCCGGCGGCCCGATGGAAGCCGGCAAGGTCATCCTGAAAGACGGCAAGGTTCAGGCGCTTGATCTGGTCGATGCCATGGTTGCCGCCGCCGACGACAAGGTGTCCGACGAAGACGTCGCCAAGATCGAGCGCAGCGCCTGCCCGACCTGCGGCGCTCCTGCTCCGGCATGTTCACCGCCAATTCGATGAACTGCCTGACCGAGGCCCTGGGCCTTGCACTGCCTGGCAATGGCACCATCGTCGCCACCCATGCGGCCCGCAAGGAGTTGTTCCTGCAGGCTGGCCGCACTGTGGTCGAGTTGACGAAGCGTTACTACGAACAGGATGACGAGAGCGCACTGCCCCGCTCGATCGCCAGTTTCCAGGCCTTCGAGAATGCCATGACCTTGGATATCGCCATGGGCGGCTCGACCAATACCGTTCTGCATCTGCTGGCCGCCGCCTATGAAGCCGGGGTCGATTTCCAGATGGCCGATATCGACCGCCTGTCGCGCCGGGTGCCGAATATCTGCAAGGTGGCACCGGCCTTGAGCACGGTCCATATCGAGGATGTGCATCGGGCCGGCGGCATCATGGGCATTTTGGCCGAGCTTGATCGCGGCGGTTTGCTGCATGCCGACTTGCCGACGGTCCACAGCAAGACGATGGCCGATGCCTTCGCCAAGTGGGACGTCAAGCGCAACGCCGATCCGGCGGTGCAGAAATTCTTCCGGGCATCGCCGGGCGGCGTGCCGACGCAGATCGCCTTTAGCCAGGATCGTTATTATGACGAGCTCGATCTCGATCGTGCGACGGGCGTCATCCGGGATGTCGAGCATGCCTTCAGCAAGGATGGCGGTCTCGCGGTCTTGTACGGCAATATCGCCGTCGATGGCTGCATCGTCAAAACTGCCGGCGTTGACCAGTCGATCCTGACCTTCTCCGGCCCGGCCCGGATCTTCGAAAGCCAGGATGCGGCGGTCGAAGGCATTCTCTTTGGCAAGATCGTCGCGGGTGATGTCGTCCTCATCCGCTATGAGGGGCCAAAAGGCGGCCCCGGCATGCAGGAGATGCTCTATCCGACCAGCTACATCAAATCGAAGGGCCTCGGCAAGGCCTGCGCGCTCATCACCGATGGGCGCTTCTCCGGCGGCACCTCTGGATTGTCGATCGGTCACGTTTCGCCGGAAGCCGCCGAAGGTGGCGCCATCGCACTGATCGAGGAAGGCGATATCATCGATATCGATATCCCGCAGCGCAAGATTGCGGTCCGCGTCAGCGATGCCATCCTCGCCGCGCGCCGCAAGGCAATGGAAGCCAAGGGTGCTGCCGGCTGGAAGCCGGCTGCCATCCGTCATCGCAAGGTGTCGACCGCGTTGCGCGCTTATGCCGCCCTGACCACCAGCGCATCCCGCGGCGCCGTGCGTGTGGTGCCGTGAGACATGATTTAGGCAGCTGATAGGGCGCGGATGACGGGCGGCCGACGGGCGGAGAGGGCAGCATGATTTACGACTGTCGTGAACCGCTGCAGTTTCGATCGGCAATTGCTCTGCATCCGTTGTTTTTACCAGCGCATCGTTACTGGCAATCCTTGGTACCTAACGGCCTGCCGATGCGCAGCGCCATCGATCCGGTCGCGATTCCAGAACTCCTGTCCAATATCATGCTCTTGGACGTGCTGGAGGGTGGCATGGATTTCCGCTACCGGCTTGCGGGGACGACCGTCGAGCATAATTTTGGTGCCAGCGTCAAAGGGCTGATCCTGTCCGGTATCGTCCAGGCATTTCCCTCGATCATGCCGATCCTCGAGGTGAAGCGGCGCTGTGTGGCGATGGCTTCGCCTTATGCCTGCGATGCTGCCATGTTCACGCATTTCGGCACCAAGAAGCAGGTCTATTGCTTCGCCATGCCGTTGTCGGATGACGGTCGGCAGGTCACCCAGATCTTCGCCATCGGGATCCTGGAACGGGTAACGGAAATGGCGCCGGACAAGAGATAAGCAAGAGATAAGAACACCATGCAGGCGCTGTAGCGGCGGCTTGAAATATCGATGACCGATTTCGGTCGGCGTTTTGGGGGAAATACGCGATGAAAGTCTATATTAGCGTCGATATCGAAGGTATCGCCGGCATCAACCATTGGGATGAGGCGACCAAGACGCATGCGACCTATCCGGAATTCCGCGCCCTGATGACAGCGGAGGCGATTGCCGCTTGCAATGGCGCAATCGCGGCAGGGGCGACCGAAATCCTGCTGAAGGACGCGCATGACAGCGGGCGCAATATCCTGACCGAGGATCTGCCGGATTGTGTCCGCATCATTCGTGGCTGGAGCGGCCATCCCGCCAGCATGATTCAGGAATTGGACGAGAGCTTCGCCGCGGCGATGATGATCGGCTATCACTCACGGGCCGGCGCCGAGGGCAACCCCCTCGCCCATACCATGACCTTGAGCGTCGAGCGAATCCTGTTGAACGGAACGCCGGTCTCGGAATTCGTCTTGCACAGCTATGCCGCCGCTCTGCATCGGGTTCCGGTCGTGCTGGTCAGTGGCGATCAGGGCATCTGCGACGACGTGAAGAAGCTCAACAGCCATATCGGTACCGTCGCCGTCAGCCAGGGTGTGGGTCGCTCCACCATCAGTATCGCCCCGCGCAAATCGCGCCATCTGATCCAGGAAGCGGCGACCACCGCCTTGCGCGGCACTCGCGACGCCTGTCAGCTGCAATTGCCCGCCAGCTTCACGCTGGATATCGTCTTCAACAATCCAACCAACGCCTATGCCGCCTCCTGGTATCCCGGCGCCAGCCATGTCGGCAATCGCACCGTCCGCTTCGAAACCACGGCCTATTTCGAGGTTTTGCGCGCGATCAAATTCATGCTGAAGGTGTGACCCGCCGAACGGGTGGAGCCGGAGATTAACTGCTAATAGAGACTTGGTCTCAAATCGGATGGTGGTATACTATCAGAACCATCATCCCGCTGAGATACCGATGATCAACCGAGACCTGAATTCAGACGAGCCTTGCCCGATCCGCGACGTGCTGGACCGTATCGGCGACCGCTGGAGCTTGCTGGTGCTGCAGAGCTTATCGACCAGCACCTTGCGATTCACGGCACTGAAGCGCTCGATCGGCGACATCTCCCAGCGCATGCTGGCCCAGACCTTGCGACGTCTGGAACAAGATGGGCTGATTTCACGGACCGTCCATCCGACGACGCCACCGCGCGTCGACTACGCGCTGACACCTTTGGGCCAGTCACTGCTGCAACCGATCGGGGCCCTGGTCGACTGGGCGCAAACCCATCACGGCGCCATTCGAGCCGCGCGCCGGGCCTATGTGCCGGTCCCGGCGGCGGCGGCGTTATAGCCTCATCAGCTGAGCGCGCGGACGATCGCGGCGAAGCCGGTCAGCATCAGGCCGTCCAAGGGCTCGTCGACCGGCAACTTCTGGGACGACATCTTGGCGATGACGATTTCGCTGGCTGGATCGATATAGATCCATTGGCCGTGAATGCCGATCCCGCAATAGGCGCCACTCTCGCTACCGAGCTGATACCATTTGCTGCGATAGCGCCCCTTCGGCAGGAATTTCGCCATGGAGCCGCGTTGCCACGCCGCCGCATCGCCGGCATGACGGATATCCGCGATCCAGTCCTGCGGCACGACCTGCGTTCCAGCAACATTGCCCTCGCGGCGCATCATTTCGCCAAAGCGACCGAGATCGCGCAGGCTGCAGCAAATGCCGCCGGCGGATCGCGGCGCGCCAAAACGATCCACCGTGACATAGGCGTCAAACTCGGCGCCCATTTTCTGCCAGATGAGTTCCGATAGCAGGCTCGGCAAAGTTCGCCCCGATGCCCGTTCCAGCACCCAGCCGAGGAGATCGGAATTCGGCGAGGCATAGTAGAACTTCTCGCCGTGGTCATGACTGTCGCGCGGCAGGGATAACAGGAAGCCGCGCAAATCATTGAGGCGTGCCGGATCGAGGATCGGATTCCAGCCGGTGGCATCGCGGTAGCGGGCGAACGGGCCGTCTGTGTTGAGATAGTCTTCGACGAAATCAACGCTGACGGTCATGTCCAGGACATGCCGTATCGTACAATCGCCATAGGCGGAATTGGCGGCCTCGGGAATATAGCGCGCCACCGGCGCATCGGGATCCAGTTGGCCCTGCGCGACGACGACCCCGGCCAGGCTGCCGGTCAGCGATTTGCTGACCGAGAAAATGATGTGGGGCGCTTCCGGGGTCAGGCCGTTGAAATATCGCTCGGTGACGATCCTGCCGGATTGCAGCACCAGGAAGCCATCGGTGTCGCTGACCTGCAACATCTCATCAAGGGTCCAGTCGCGGCCGCGCAGACCGCGAAAGGCGAGGTTCGGCAAGGCCGTCCCGCTTGCCGGCAACGACAGGACCGGCCCGGTACCGTGATAGATATTGGCACTGGGCACGATCTCACGGACATGATGGAAGGCCCAATTGTTGAAGGGCGGCAGGCGCCAATTCGCCAACGTGACTTGCTGCTCCGGCACGGACGGAAAACCGCCCATCAATTTCTGTTCTGACATGAAACCATCCCCACAATATGTCCAAACCGTCCGGCCGGCAGTGCTTCATGCCCCGGTTGCAATCATCGTCGACGGACGATAGCCGATTCCCAGCCCTGGCCGCAGCCGACAATTCAGCGTGACACGCCCGCCGCAATCTCATCGCCAGTGGCGGCTGTGCCGCAATCTCATCGCCGGTGGCGGCTGTGCCGCACTCAACCGCGTCTTTTACCCGGCGTGGATGTGCCGGCGATCAGCGCCTGTTCTGCCGCCAAGCCATCGCCCACCACATCGAAGAAGGCACGAATGCGCGCCGTGCGTTTCAAATCGGCATGGGTGACGATCCACAGCTCACGGGTAAATTCGGCGATCGGTCGGGCGATTGCGCGGACCAGACCCGGTTCGATATCGCCGAGATAGCAGGGCAGCACCGCCAGACCGATCCCGTCACGCGCCGCCGCGAACTGATTGACCAGGCTGTTGGTGCGATAGACCCATTTGCCCGGTGACAGTTTATCCGCCAGCCATTCGGCGGCATTGATGCCACTGACATCGCTGCCCCAGCCGATGATGGGAAAATCGGTCAGCTCCGCCACGCGCAAGGTGCCAGACCGCGCACCCAAAAGGGCCGGCGCGCCATAAAGCGTCCAGCCGATATCGGCAAGCTTGCGGCCGAAGAGATCGCCTTCCTTGGGGCGGGCCGGTCGCAAGGCGATATCGGCCTCACGGCGCGAGAGCGACAGAATGCGATTGTCGATCGTCAATTCGACGACGATGCCGGGATGCGCTGCGCGAAACCGTGCCAATTGGCACGTCAGCAGGCGATGGGCCAAGGTTTCCGAACTGGTCACCCGCAACTGGCCGGTCAGTCGATGATCGCGCCCGGCAATGTCGCGATCGAGACCGGCCGCTTCACTTTCGACGCGCTCGGCCGTTTCCGCCATCCGATCGCCCGCGGCGGTGGCCTGGTAGAGCCCACCCGGCAGCCGTTCAAACAGGCGGACACCCAATTGTTCCTCGAGATTGTTGAGGCGTCGAAAGGCCGTGGAATGATTGACACCGAGCGCTGGGGCGGCGCCGGTCAGGGACCCGGCGCGACTGATCGCCAAAACCAGCCGCAGATCATTCCAGTCATCCATACATCAGCCTCACAGGGTTATTTGCAAAAACGCAAACGTAACTTCCAAACAAGCAATTCGACTTGCAGCAGCGTAAGGCGCAAATCTGTTCCTGTCACGGTGCGGCCTGTCCTCCATTGTCGCTTCACCGATCGAGATCTGGAAAGGGAACCTGCCATGCGCAAGCCGCAGCCGGTGGCAGCCGGTGTAACCGACCATTCGTTGACCCTCTATGGCATCGCCTTGCTGCGACTGGCCCTGGGGATCATGTTCCTGGCCCACAGCCTGGTTTTGAAATGGCTGACCTACGGCCTGGCCGGAACGGCACAATTCTTCGTTTCCGTCGGCCTCCCCGTCTGGCTCGCCTATCTCACCTTCTGGGTCGAGGCCTTGGGCGGGTTATTGCTGGTTCTCGGTGTTCAGACACGCTGGGTGGCACTTGCCTTGTCGCCCTTTCTGCTGGGGGCCCTGATGGTGGTTCATTGGCAGAACGGCTGGGTCTTCACGGCCCCCAATGGCGGCTGGGAATATCCCGCCTATCTCTTCGTGCTCTGCATCGCCCAGGCCTTGCTCGGTGACGGCGCCTTTGCCGTCGCACCCTCGAGCCTCCCCACTCACCTCGGCCCGCGAACGACCTCGGCGCACCGCGTTTAAGTCGTGCTCACAAAGGAGATCCGTGATGAAACTCTATTACAGCCCCGGCACCTGCTCGCTTGCCGCCCATATCGTCGCCCATGAGATCGGCATCCCGCTCGATCTCGTCAAAGTCGATCTGGCGCAGAAGCGGACGCAATCTGGCGATGATTTCACCGCCATCAATCCCAAAGGCTATGTCCCGGCGCTCATGATCGACGGCGGCAAGGTGCTGAGCGAAAATCCGGCGATCCTGCAATATCTCGCCGCCCAGTCGTCGCAACATGACCTGGTTCCCGCGATCGGCGGCCTCCCCTATTACCGGCACCTCGAATGGCTCGGCTTCATCAATAGTGAAGTGCACAAGACCTTCTCGCCACTCTGGCACCCGGAACTGCCGGTGGAAATCCGTGATGCCGTGCGGGTGAAGCTGCTCCAGCGTCTGGCCTTGATCAATCAGCATCTGGCGACCCATCGCTATCTGCTGGGTGATCACTATTCACTGGTCGATGCCTATTGCTTCACCGTGGTCAATTGGAGCAACTACCTCCAGATCGACCTCTCGCCCTACCCGCATCTGCAGCGCTACCAACATGAGATCGCGGCTCGGTCAGCGGTGCAGCGGGCAATGAGCGCCGAAGGCCTCGTGAAGGCCGCGTGAGGGATTTGCGATCATGACATTGACCTTGATCAGCCATCACCTCTGTCCCTATGTACAACGCGTCGCCATCGCCCTGCGCGAGAAACGGATTGCGTTCGAACAACAATATATCGATCTCGCCGCGAAGCCATCCTGGTTCACCGCCATCTCGCCGCTTGGCAAAGTGCCGCTGCTGCGCCTGGGTGACGAGGTCCTCTTTGAATCGGCTGCCATTTGCGACTATCTGGAAGACGCCTATCCAGATCACCCGCTGCATCCGGCATCGCCGGTCCAGCGCGCCAAACATCGCGGCTGGATTGAATTTGCCTCGGCGACGCTGGCCGATATCTGGGGTTTCGAGACCGCGCCGGATGCGGTGGCGGCGCAGCGCAAGGCGGCAGCTCTGCGGGTCAAATTCCTGCACGTGGAAAAGGCCTTGCGTGATGGTCCGTTCCTCAATGACCCGTTCTTCAATGGCGCGGCATTCAGCCTGGTCGACGCCGCCTTTGCACCGGTCTTCCGCTATTTCGACGTGTTCGACGTGATCGCCGATTTCGGCATCTTCGACGAGTTAGATCGGGTGCAGATCTGGCGCGCGGCGCTGGCATCGCGTCCCAGTGTACAGGACGCCGTGACGCCGGATTATGCCGCACGCCTGCATCTCTTTTTAGCCAAGCATCGGGCTTATCTGCATCAACTGACCGAGGGGATGGCAACCAACGTGTGAGCCAAGCATGTGTGACCCAAGCATGACGTCGGGATTGGCCTGGCTCATGTTGGTGCTGGCCGGGATACTGGATGTGCTCTGGGCGCTGTCGCTGAAATATGCCCAAGGCTATACCAGGCTCGGCTGGAGCCTTGCTTCCCTCGCCCTGCTGGCGCTGCTGGTGATCCTGCTCGGCCGCAGCCTGCTGGTCCTGCCAGTCGGGACGGCCTATGCGGTCTGGACCGGCATCGGTGCTGCCGGAACCGTGATGATGGGCATCCTGCTGTTCGGCGAGAGCGCCGATCCAGAACGGCTTGCCTGGATCGGCCTCATCGTGATTGGCATCAGCGGCCTCAAGCTGCGCAGCGTGGAACGACGCCGGCCGGCTTACGGTCGCCGATCGGTGCTCGGATTCTCCCAGAGATTGATGCCACCTTCCTGTGCATGACGATCGATCTCCGCCAGTTCTGCCTGGCTGAAATCAAGCCGGGCCAAGGCGCCGACATTCTCCTTGATCTGGGCGGCAGAACTGGCACCGATCAAGGTCGTGGTCACGCGTGGATCCCGCAACACCCAGGCCAGGGCCATCTGCGCCAGACTCTGGCCGCGCCGCTTGGCAATCTCATTCAGCGCCTTGACCCGGGTGAGATTGGCAGCGCTGAGATGCTCCTGCTTCAGCGAATCGCCACCCGGCCGGTTGACCCGGGCATCGCTGGGCACGCCGTTGAGATATTTGTCCGAGAGAAGGCCCTGGGCCAGCGCCGTGAACGGAATGCAGCCGAGGCCAAGTTCCCCGAGGGTCCCTAGGAGTTCCTTCTCCATCCAGCGGTTCAACATGTTGTAGGCCGGCTGGTGGATCAGGCAGGGAATGTTCCACTGGCGCAATAGTTCCACACCCTCGCGGGTGTTCTGCGCTGAATAGGAGGAGAGCCCGATATAAAGCGCCTTGCCTTGCTGCACCGTCGTCGCCAGGGCGCTCATCGTCTCCTCCAGCGGCGTATCCGGGTCGAAGCGATGCGAATAGAAGATATCGACATAGTCGAGGCCGAGCCGCTGCAGGCTCTGATCCAGGCTGGCGAGGACGTATTTGCGCGAGCCGCCCCCTTGGCCATAGGGTCCCGGCCACATATCCCAGCCGGCCTTGCTGGAGATGATCAATTCATCGCGATATGCCTTCAGGTCTTCCGCAAGGATCCGTCCGAAATTGACTTCGGCCGAGCCATAAGGCGGTCCGTAATTATTGGCCAGATCGAAATGCGTGATGCCGAGATCGAAGGCAGTATGCACCATCTCGCGCTGCACATTGATCGGTGTCGTATCACCGAAATTATGCCAGAGCCCCAGCGATAACAGCGGCAATTTCAAGCCGCTGCGACCGCAGCTCCGATAGGTCATGGTGTCATAACGTTCTGGCGCGGCGTTATAGGTCATGGTCTGCTTCCTTTATCATAGGGGCCTGCGAAATCCCGCAGTGCCGAGATTGATTTGTCGGTATATTAAATCCGTTGTGATCTACTGGAAATCTGGTCACTTCTCACAATGAGGCGTGCATGACAGCTCCGGCCGACAGTTCGGTCTATTTCGATATTCCGCTCGATCAGGTGAAATCGGGCCGTGTTCTCGCGCTTGACCGTCACTGGCGCAGCAAGGGGGTAGAGGGACGTTTGCCGAGCCGGACCGATATTGATCCCGAGGAGTTGAAGCGCTTTTTACCCGGCCTCCTCCTCGCTGATGTTTTGCAAGATCCTTTCGATGTCTCCTATCGTCTCTGCGGGACGGAAGTTGCGCTGATGCGCGGCGAACTGACGGGGTACACGATCCGCAATTGGCCCCATTGGACTGACGCGGAACGCGAGCAAATGCTCTTCGATTATTTTCTGGCGGTGTCGCAACGCCGCCCGGTCTTTTCCTGGGATCGCGTCCGCTTGAAAAGCGGGAACTGGAGCTATTTCTATAGCGGCGTTTGGCCCCTCGCCAGCGATGGCACCAACATCGACAAGTGCCTTGCTTTCGAGGACTTCATCGGCATCAATCCGGCCGATGTCTGGCGTCCCTCGGGACGACCGGCGAGCTAACCGACACACCGCACCGTCATCCGGTGGCTGGTGGTGGTTTGCTGACGACGACGCCAAAGGTAACGCTATGGGATTCGCCGCCGACATAGGTCAGAACGGCAATGATGATGGCGACGCCAGCGATCGTCCAGGCCATGATCGAGGCGTAATCGTTGTTATGGGCTTCAGCAAACTGTGCCTGCAGCACCTGATTTTTCGACGCGAGCAGGTTGCCGAGCTGATAGACAACGCCGGGGAAGGTGCCACGAATTTCGTCCGGCGACAATTCATTGAGATGAACCGGGATGACGCCCCAGGCACCCTGCACCGCCACCTGCATGAAGAAGGCGCCGATCGCCAATAGCAGCGGGGTCGACGAAAATGCCCAGAGCGGAATGACCGGCAGGGCCAGCAGTGCCGCAAGGACGATGGCCTTGCGGCGGCCGATATATTGCGACAGCGCGCCAAAGGCGATGCCGCCGATGATCGCCCCGATATTATAGATGATGGCGATGTTGCTGATCGTCGACGTATCGAATTGCAGCTGCACCTTGAGGAAGGTCGGATAGAGATCCTGGGTACCGTGGCTGAAGGAATTGAAGGCCGTCATCAACAGCACGGCATAGATCAAGAGCGCCTTATGACGCTGCAGGATCGGCCCCAACCGAACCTTCTTTACGTCATGTTGCCGCGCCGCGAAGGCCGGCGATTCGTCGACCTGACGCCGGATGTAGAGGACCAGAAGTGCTGGCAAAGCCCCCACCATGAACATGCCGCGCCAGCCGATCTCATCGAACAGGAATTTATTGGCAACTGCCGCCAGCAGATAACCCGTCGGGTAGCCGGCCTGCAGCATGCCGGAGATGACGCCGCGCGTTTTTGCCGGGATTGTCTCCATGGCCAAGGAAGCGCCCACACCCCATTCACCGCCCATGGCGATCCCGTACAAGCCGCGCAGGATCAGAAGGACCATCAAGCTCGGGGCGAAGCCTGAGGCAAATTCGACGATCGAATAGAGCAGGACATCGACCATCAAGGTCGGCCGACGACCGAAGCGATCGGCCGCCAGCCCGAAAATCAGCGCGCCCACCGGCCGCAGGGCCAAGGTGATGAACAGACCTTCGGTCACGGCGGAGATCGGCGTCTGGAATTCGGCGGCGATATCCTTCAGCACGAAGACCATGATGAAAAAATCAAAGGCGTCGAGGGTCCAGCCAAGATAGCTCGCTGTGACCGCGCTGCGTTGCTTGGGCGTCAGACTGCGCAAGTCAGCGAGAATTGACATGGCGATCCCCTTAATCGGCAATGAGAACGATATGATCGATGGGAAAGGCGGGGGGAGAAGTCAAGTTACCGATAACAACACTAACGTCATCGTCACGTTCCGCAAGTTATTATCTGGGCGAGCACGAATGCGGTAACTGCATATCTGGACGCGCCCGCTAGGATCTCGGCCGCTTAAGATCTCGGGCGCGACGCCAGGTCCGATACGCTCAGACGTGGTTGATTGGCCGTGATTGATTGGCCCCGCTTTCCACGCCGAGACGCAGGCTGAGGGCAGCGGCGTTGAGACCGGAGAACAGAAGGGCGATGTGCCAGGCGCCGAAGGCCAGAGGCAGCAGCGCTATTTCCATGACGACGATAAGGTAATTGGGATGGCGAAACAGCCGATAGGGGCCGCGCCTGATCAGCGGTGCCTGCGGCAGGACGATCACCCGCGTGGTCCAGTATTGGCCGAGACTCATCATCACCCATAGACGCAAGGGCTGCAGGATCAGATAGAGGCAGAGCGGCACCAGTTGCAGCCGGGCAGATCCTGTCACCAGCAGCGCCAGCAGTGCCAACAGCCAGCCGGTATGGATGGCAACGATCAACGGATAGTGGTTGGCGCCGACCTCATAGCCACCTTGCGACAGCAGGTGGCGGGTGTGGCGTCGGGCCACCCGCAACTCGGCCAGTCGCTGCACAATGACCAGCAGCAAAACGGCCCACAGAATCAATGTGTCCAGGTGATGCCAACTCCCCGGCATCTCGCTCATCCTTCCAGCAATTGGAAGCCGACGGAGAAACCTGGACCGAGTGCCGACAGCAAATAACGACCAGCCAAGCCATCCTGCAGCATCTGATGCAGGACAAACATGACGGTGACTGCCGACATGTTGCCAAAGTCGCGCAGGACGTTGCGCGCGGCCGTCAACCTGCCGCGCGACAGACCGAACACGTCTTCCAGGGCATCAATGACTTTCATCCCACCGGGATGGCAAACGAAGCCGTCGATATCGGTCCAGAGCAGGTCTTGACCACTCAGGAACTGATCGGCGGCACGCCGCATATCCTGCCGCACCAGGGTCGGAATATCGCGCGAAAAAAGCACCCCCAAGCCGTCATCCGCCACCTGCCAACCCATGACATCCAGGGAGTTCGGCCAGGTCTGCATGCCGGAACCGGCCAGCCGCATGCCCGCTGATCCAGGGCGCCCGATCACCATGGCCGCGGCGCCGTCACCAAACAACGCTGCCGCGACGATATTGCTGTTCGACATGTCGCCCTGGCGGAAGGTCAGTGCGCAAAGTTCGACCACCAGGAATAACGTATCGCCCTCGGGATGCGCCCGCGCGATATCCGCCGCGTGACTGAGTCCGACGACACCGCCGGCACAACCGAGACCGAAAATAGGCAAGCGGCGAATGGTTGGTGGCAGTCCCAACTCGTTCATCAAGATGGCATCAAGCGCCGGTGTGGCGATGCCGGTGGTCGAGACGGTCACCACGGACGCAATGTCCTCGGGGCGCCGGCCAGCACCCTGCAGGGCCTCGGCGACGGCTGATTTGAGTAAAGCCGCCGCATGCTGCAAATAAAGCTGATTGCGCTCTGCCCAGCCATGCGGCTGGCGATACCAGTCCAACGGAACGCAGGAATATCGCCGCTCGATTCCAGCATGATCAAACACCGGCATCAAGCGGGCGACATCCGATCTCGCCGGATCGAAGAGCTGCGGCGCGATCGCAGCAACATCGCGCTGCGCCAGGGCGAAGGGTGGCACCGCTGTCGCAATCGACAAAATCGTCGGCATCACGTCAATCGACGACGCAAATCTTTCGCTTTGCTGACGTGATCGACTATGCTGACGTTTCGACAGGATCGCCTGCGTGGATTGTATGGTCATCGTTGAGGCACGAGCTCCACTCTGGGAGAAAACGCGATTGTCGCGCGTGATTGGAGTACGGTCAGCCTATCACTTTGGATGATGGACACAGCAAATTTATCTTTGCCGAACGCGGGAACAAATCCGGCCAAAGCCGAGTCACCTAACAGTCTGCGCCATCTTCTGGCTACGCCCGTCAACCGACATGGACCGGTCAATAATACGGAAATAGACCGCCGCCGATCGAAGCCGATGACGCCCCACGGCAAGAGGACCACGGCAAGAGGATGAGCAGCTTGATATCGCCACCGACGCCGGCGCCGCCTGAACAGATGTCTAAGCTGGTCACCTGGCTCGGATTTTCCGCGCTGTGCATCAGCATGTTTATGGCCATTCTGGATATCCAGATCGTCTCGACATCGCTGCCCGAAATTCAGGCTGCCATCGCCATTCAACCCGCGGAAATGAGCTGGATCCAAACGGCCTATCTGACGGCCGAAGTGATCGCGATTGCACTGACCGGCCGCCTCACCCATGCTTTCGGTCTGGCGCGCCTGTCGGTCTATGCCACCGCCGGCTTCGCGCTGGCTTCTGCGGGTTGCGCCGGTAGCAGTGGCTTTGCCAGCCTGATCGGCTTTCGCATCCTGCAAGGTCTGGCCGGCGGTTGCCTGATCCCGATGGTGTTTTCAGCCATCTTCCTCCTCTTCGACCACAGGCGTCAGGGCATGGCGACCGGCATCGCCGGTAGTCTCGCGGTTCTGGCGCCGGCCATCGGGCCGCTGATTGGCGGCTGGATCACGGACACCTATTCATGGCATTGGCTGTTTCTGATCAATATCGGCCCCAGCATTCTCGCCGTCGTGACCGTTCGTCTCACGCTGCCGCGCCGTGCCGTCATCTGGGCGTATTTGCAGCGGCTCGATGGGATTGCGCTTGCTGCCATGGCGATATCGCTCGCCTGCCTGGAAATAGCCTTGAAGGAAGCACCACGCCAGGGATGGCTGGCGCCGCCGGTGCTCGGGCTCTGGCTGGCGGTGGTGATTGCCGGCTATGCCTTTTGTCGGCAAGGCTGGGTCGCCGCCGACCCCATCATCAACCTGCAACTGCTCCGCCGCCGCGATTATGCCGTCGGCTGCAGCCTGAGTTTCCTATTGGGCGTCGGGCTGTTTGGCGCATCCTATTTGCTGCCCGTCTTTCTTGGCTATGTCCGCTTGCACACCGCCTTCGAGATCGGGCAGGTCATGCTGGTCACCGGGGCAACGCAGCTTGTCGTGGCGCCCCTCGCCGTCTGGCTGGAGCGGCAGGGGCATCACCGGTTCTTGCGACCGCATGGCTTGAGTCTGATGGGCTTCTTGTGCCTGTCCATTGGTCTTGCCTGCAGCGCGCTGGCGACCTTTGAAAGCGATTTCGACCAGCTGTTCTGGCCCCAGGTATTGCGCGGCACCGCCATCATGTTTTGTCTCTTGCCGCCGACCCGACTGGCGCTGGACGGGCTGCCAGCTGCCCTGGTTGCCGATGGCAGCGCCATGTTCAATCTGATGCGCAATCTGGGCGGGGCGATCGGCCTGTCAGTGATCGACACGATCATTTGGCAGCGAGCACCGGTGGAATCCGCCCATCTGGTGACCCACTTGCTGGCCGGCGATGCAGCCGCTGCCCGGCTGGTCGGCCTGGAGACCGATCGGTTCAAGGGCGTGCCAATCGCGATGCCGGATCAAGCCACCCAGGACATGCTGCGCCCGGCCATTGAGCGCGCCGGCCTGGTGATCGCCATCAATGAAGCTTGGCTTATCATCGGAGTCGCCACCCTCTTGGGTGCCGTTTTGGTCCTGCTACCTTGGTCATCGCGCAAAAAATGGCGCCTTTTGCCCGAGTCGCCCTGAGCGACTCGGGCAAAATCGCGAGAACGACTTGCAGCAAAATCGCCATCTGATTACGATTCCAATTCGATGTCGATCAGCCAGCGAGTCGGTTCGTGTCAGAGACAATCCTGATTACCGGATTTGAGCCCTTCGGTGGCATCCTTGGAAATCCGACCATGGATATCGTCGCGGCGTTGCATGGGTCGCGGCTGGATAATCGGCAGATTGTCGGACGTATCTTGCCCGTCGCCCATGATGGCCATGCCTTGCGGTTGAAAAGTTTGATGGACGAGGTCGAGCCGACTCTCGTCATCGGCTTTGGCCTCGACGTCGATGCGCATGGCATCAAGCTCGAAACCGTCGCCGTCAACAAGGCCGATTTTGACTTGCCGGACAATAACGGCGCCTGGCTGCGCAACGTGCGGCTCGAGCCGACCGGCCCGGCATGTCGAGCCGCGACCTACCCGATTGACGATATCTGCGCTGCCTTGTCGACAGCCGGGATCAAGGCCGGACCATCCAGTGATGCGGGGCGGTATTTGTGCAACGCCACCTTGTTTCATCTGCTGGGTCTTTGTGCGAGCAAGCCACATCAGCCAATTTGCGGATTCGTGCATGTTCCCTTTTCGCTCGAGCAGCTTGCATTGAGTCCTACCCCACCATCTGGCGCAATGCGTCGTGCCATGAGCTTGGAGGCGATGATCGATGCGGCGCGCATCGTGTTGCGGCAATGCGCCCAGGTGACCCAGCTACCTGTCAGCCATATCCCGGCCATGCGTTCACGGGATCGGTTGGCAGCCGCTGTTGGCTTCGGGTGATAGCGAAGGTCGCCGCACGGTCGCGGCGGTTTCATTTTGAGAGCTGTCAAATCCATAGCGTTTCCCTTAAAATTCGGCCAAAAAATCCGTCACCAAGAGGTGATGGAGTTAATATTTTATTCTCAATATCGGTCCTAAATAGCTGTGCGAATCGCCATGGCGCCTGTTTTCGCGACCTCTGTGCCTTTCGCCGTGAACAGAGCGTCAGTGAGAACAACATATTGCGGCTGATTGCGGCGGCTTTGATCAAGTTGCGCTAAGCACCTGGTCATCACGTAACGCCGAAGCGAATATTCGCTTTTTTTTGAGTTGGTGGGGTCGGTTGATGGCGAAGGCGGGTATTACATTCAAAGCCCGGCTACGTGCCTGGTGGGAAGGTGTCGAGGTGACGCCGGACGACTTGGCCGATGGACCTCGACGCAGGACGCCTCGCCTGGAAATGCCGGTCGCGGCTCCACCGGTCGCTACCCCGTTGGAGGAGTGGGAGACCGCCAGAACACGAATCACGCAACTCGTTTGGGGCCATGGCTTCGATAAGCCAGGCGGTCCCGACCATATTCTCGACTTGGCAAAATCGTTCGAATTGGAAGCCGGAAAAGTCGTCATGGATTTTGGCACCGGCCTCGGCGGCGCCGCCCGAATCTTGAGTCAAAAGTTCGACGTCACCGTCATGGCCTTCGAGGGCGATCCGATTCTGTCACGGGCCGGAAAGCAGATCTCGGTTCTGGATGGGCTCGATCGGAAAGCGGATATCCAGCGCTATGTCCCGGGCGAATTCGACCCGGTGCAAAACTCCTTCGACTGCGTCTTGTCGACGGAAGCATTGCATGCTTTCGACAGCAAGTATGACACGATTGCTCTGCTGCTGAAGGGGCTGAGGCCCAAGGGCCACCTGGCCATCACCGACTACACGCTGGGTCCGGGCGTTTCACCCCACGACAAGCGTCTGCGCGACTTTCAGACAGGGTCCCTGGATCTGTGGCGGCAGGACCAATATGAGCAGCGTTTCACCGAGATGAATCTCGACCTCAAATCGAGCCAAGACATCACTGACGAATATCGAAACATGATCCTGCAGGGCTGGATGAACTTCGCCCAAGGCGATCAACTGACCTTCGCCACCGCCAGGGCACATCCAGCAGCCGTGATTGCCGAGCTCAATCTCTGGACGAAACGCCTCGATGCCCTCGAAAAGGGCCTCGTGCGCTTCGTCCGCTTTCACGCCGTCAAGAGAACCGGCGCCAGGTTGATGTCTGATTGGTAAGCCGGCGCGACACGCGCCTTTTACCAGCGATGATGCACATGCGGCCGGATCAACCTGTCATAGATCTCTTTGACCGCCGCCATCTGCTGCTCGGTCAGCGCAGGTACTGCCGCCGCGGCGGCATTGTCGGCGGCCTGTTTGACACTCTTGGCGCCGGGTATGGCGG
>WNFM01243812.1_pt1 | contig 23741 bp, 45 predicted proteins | sample 5400271 | NCBI WGS metagenome assembly WNFM01 (sample SAMN13153352, study PRJNA577476) | soil metagenome | isolation source: 60 cm saprolite on Douglas fir-dominated hillslope | place: USA:California | collected 2013-09-17 | reverse complement strand
TATTAACCATCCACCACTTGGGGGGATAAAATCAGTAAAATAATTTCCTCCCCATATAATTTGATGTTTACTTATTCGTAATATCTCATCAAAAATCTCTTTACTTGGTAACTTATCATCCCATTTAATATAATTTTTAGGAATAGGATTTGACCATTCATTAGAAATTCTTCTAGTTCCGTCTTTTCTTAATCCATTAGACATAGAATTTTTTTCACTTCCAAAGTTTATCCCATACGGTGGGTCAGTTAAAACCAAATCAATACATTTATCAGGTAAGGTCTTCATAAACTCCAGACAATCAATATTATGTATCTTATTTAATTCCATAAATTAAAAACATTTACCACATTTACAATCATAAACCTTTCCACCTTTTACATAAGACTTACACTGATATTGTTCGATAACTTTTTTAGCTTCATTACTTAATTCTACTTTTAATTTATCGAATCTAATCGGTGTATCATCCACCACTTCCAAACTTTGCACATCTTCTGGAAATAACTCATAGACAGTGTATTTTGAATGGATAACAATTTTCTCGACAAAATCTATATCATCATTCTTATCTCCATTAAGTATAACTTTGTAATTTGTTTTTGACGGTTCTTTTACTTCTAATTCTTCTATTTTCATAAAAATATTTTCTTTTCCACTAATCTCTTCCCTTCAGGAAACATAATCCAAGTCTGCTCAATTCTTAAAGGAGCTTTTGCTTTATAAAAAGCGTGATTCTTGTTCCTATATTCTACCTCTAATTCTTCGTCCTCAACTAATTCTCTCAACCGGCGACCACAATTTTCTGGGATGTACTTTGTATTTGCCATAACTATTCTATCTAAATCTCCTTTAGCTATAGCCTCGGGATATTTTGAACGTAAATAGTTTAGCAGTCTTTGACGAAGAGATAGTTTATCGCTCATAAAGATTTAATTAGCCTTTTTAATTATTTCATAACAAAAACAAATCCCTTCAGCACATTTTTTACTTTTGTTACAATATGTTTGGTCTTCTGGGATTTCATAATAAAGAGTGGCTTTTACGGGAACAACCTTTGAAAAACTATGATGTTCTTGTATATATTTTTCGCATAATTCTTTATTATTTTCAGGCATACCTTTTTTATGGACATCATGAGAACCACTAAAGAATCTCTCAATACTTGTAGGCATACATTTATTGTAGATTGCATATCCCTCTAATTTCTTCACAACATTATTTTTCATTTATGTTTAATGATTAAAAAGGAGCTTTTACATCAGTTTCATCTCCATGCTTATCTAGGAAATAACGTCTCCATTTTTCAATACGACCCTGTAGATAAACCTCTTTATCTATAAGACTTTTTTCAGAAGCTTCAGGATAGAAAGTGGTAACCATAAGAACAGCGTCACGCATAGCTCCAGAAAGTTTGATTGAAATCTCCTTATTTTCTTGAAAACCTTTGATACTTTCGTTTTTCTTGTCCATCGCTTTACTAATAGCCCCATTATTACCCCCAGAACGCCCTATATTGGTCTTGGTTGCTTTAAAGTTAGTAAAGTTACCATTCTTAACGATTTCTCCCTTTATTGTGTCTCCGACCTTTATATCCTTAATATCAAAACTTGAAGCTTCTACATTTACACCATCTTCACCTTTGAAAATGCCTACATAATATATACTTCCAGTTTTAATACTGGTTTTCTCTGTCTTACTTTCTAATTTGTAATTTATTTCCATATTTTTATTTATTATCTATCATCATTAGGATTGTAATCTGGTTCTATCCATATTCCCATACTTTCGAATATTCTTTGAGCAGTAATAGGATGTTTGGTTAAAGCCCACTCAAACTTACGCCTAGCTATTTGTCGTGAATTATTCTGTGAACTAGGAGCTAAGTTTTGGATATATTCTTCAAGTTCAGATATCATTATTTTAAATAATTAGGTAACGGTTCGGTTGCGGGAGTAAAACCTTGTTCAATACTTTTTTGATGTAATCTCAACCAATAAGCCTTACTTTTGTAATTCGGGTCTAATTCCATTAATGATTCGAGTTCAAACTGACTTCTAACTCTGGTGTTCTCAATTTCCATAGCCTCTTTTGTTTTTGACATATTAGTAATTTAGATTATTGTTCCACGCTATCAAAGCCAATGCCTTATCTATTGCTTCCCAACGATTACCACCAATTGATAAAACCTTATAACCATTTAATACTATCCAAGTATTAATATTTATTGTTGATTTTCTTATTAACATATTCTTAATTATTAGCTACTAAATAAAGGATTATTACTAGACCCAAGAAGATTCCCACAACTAAACCTTTTCCTAACTCTTTCCAATCAATAGGTCGTGGTTCGTGTTCTGTTTTTAGGAAGTCGTCTATTTCGTAAATATCTTTTGCATATTTATTTAAGAAATAATTACAACGGATTAATGTTTTGTTATATTTAGGCATAATGTTTGTTAAATAATAATCTCTTTCGAGAGGAGACATTAAATACGGGTTGTCAGGGTTAATTCAGCCTAAGCCATATTATCCTCTAGTATTCTATTCTTCCCTCAAAGGAGATTACTATGTTGTTAATACTACTTACTGACCTAGGGTAATGATATATCATCTATAACTCTTTGCAACTAGGTTGTGGGTTTTTTATCTCTAAACTGTGGGAAACTTGATTATATGGCTTTGTTTACACACCACTAATATACATATATATCTATTTGTCAATATCCTTAATAACATCACCTATACTTTTTATACCTTTATTTTGTTCTATTTTCTTGTTTGTTTTATCTTCAAATCCTTCTACAGATTTACCTAGTAAATGAAGTTGTTTTGTTTGAATAAGATAATCAACTTTATTTTTTGATTCACCGATTCGGTTGTTACATTCTCTATCTATCCCCTTATCACTCAATTCTTCATAATCAAAGGAGTCCAGTTTGTGTCCACGATTCCACCCCATAATTCTATGAAAATCAGGTTTGATTGAGTTAATTAGTGATCCACGAACTGCTCCACCACTATAAACTGTGTCCTTCTTCTCTAGGAAGCAATAATTAGCCTTATCTAGTTCTGATTCCTCTATTTGTATGTAGTCTTCAGGGGCAAATCCTGTAATAAGTTTGTAGTAGTATTTCATTTTTATAGTATATAATTAGATTTTCCTTTTGTTTTTAATTTCTCTTGATTATAAAACTGTATCAACTTTCCTAAATCCCTCTTTAGTTCACTCGGTTTGGTAATTTTTGGGGCATAGGGTTGAGAAGTTATCTGTGCTAAGGCTTGAATGGTTTTTTTTAGTTTTTCAATTCCTATAGTCTTTGCTAACTCATCTAATGCTTTTCTTTCGTAGGGAAGTTTATAAAAACTTCTATACATAGGGTTAACACCTTCAAATAGGTCTATTAACTCGTTCCATTCCTCCCCTTTAAGAAAAGATTTAATATCCCCCCCGATAGGGGTTTCTTTTGTAAGAGTTTCTTTCTTTTCTTTTGTATGTAACTTTTTCGTTAACGATTCTAAGCTTTTTCGTTTACGCTGATTAACTTTTTCGTTAACGCTTCCCTTAGTCGTTATCTTTTTCGCTAATGGCTTCCACCCATCAAAATCCTTTATAATTCCATAACTTTTTGAGATTCCTTTATCTTTTTCGCTAATAAGATTCATATTTACCAATGCCCGTATAGCTCTACATACACTTTGCTTCTTTAACGAAGAAGCTAATACAAACTGAGAAAGTGATATAACATCTTCCTTTTTATGAAAACCATAAGTCTTTCGGAGTATCACATCAAACACTTGCCGATATTCCCCAGCAATTCTTATTTTTGCTAGAGCTTCTAATATTTCGTTGGCTATGGAAGTGTAGCCATTTTCTTTTTGTGGATTCGCCATAATATTTACAAACAAAAAGCTCCAAACAAAATGGAAAGGTAATTGACACCTATTTTTTGCTTAGAGCTTGTTACTAATAAATTACTGTTCAACTTTTTTTCCATACTTATTATCATACACCTATTTCACAACTAGGCAAAGGGGTTTATCCACAACTTAGCTTTGACTTATAACCCCCTTATGTGTAGTATGTATATATGAATGAAGAAATAAAAAAATATATCAAGAGGATTGCTCGAAAGGGGGGTAAGGCAACTAGAGATAAATACGGCAAAGAACATTATCAGCGTATACAAAAAATTAGCACCGAGCGTCAAAACGAAAGTCGCAAACTCAAAGTCTTCTCCCACTCAGAGACAAATATTATAAAAATAAATAAGTAATATGAAAAAAGAAACTAAGATACAAGAACTTGAAAGAAGGATTATTTTGTTAGAAAAGAATCAGACGATTCTACATCAAATTTATCCTCAACAACAGTATAACCCTAATTCAAACCTTCACCATCACAATGGGATTGCTTGTTATAATAATCCTTGCTATTGATGTGGTAATTAAATTACGAATATTTATAAAAGTTAAACCCCTAGTCGCTCCTCACAACTTTAGCGAGAGGATAGAACATTAAAATAGAGATAATTGCGGTGGCGGAATAGGTAGACGCCTGGTTGTTCTATATACAGAGAATAATCGCAACTGTAATTGCAAGGTGACTGCTTCTCCGTCCAACAAAGCCCATTGACAAGGTATATACCCTTGCTAAAATATAAGTATGAAAAATATTATAGCAAGAGGGTCAGAAGCCGAACTAATGGTTTCACTTATAGCAACCCAACAAGGATTTGCGGTGAGTGTACCCATTACTCATCATAGTGAATACGACCTAATTATTGATTCAGGTAAGCTAAACCGAATACAGGTAAAGCGAGCCTATGAAGTGAATAATCATGGCACAAAAGTACTCTGTGTTGAGACAAGGAGGATTTTGGTCAAACATTCAGGTAAGAAAGGGTCTATCGCCCGTTCTTATACTGATGATGGCTATGACTTCCTTATTGCTGTAGATTGCAAAAATCGGGGATTTTGGATAATCCCAAAAGCAATCACGGCAAGGTTCAAGGCTCAAATATACCTTACAGGGAAGATGAAGATCTTCTTTGAACAGTGGTCTGTGTTGGGCGGAGTTGCCAATCAGTCTTCGGAAACGAAGATATAAGACTATACGAGTAAATAGATTTCGTGCGTTCAGTTTTAATTAACGGAAACTCCTCGAACTCTCCTCGTCAAATCCTTGCCCGCAATTATCTCTATTTTATTAACCAAATTATAACTATGAACAAATTATTATTAATTTCATTAACGATATTGCTAAGTTTATCAATTAATACAAATATAATTATGGCAAAAAATATTAAATTAACTAGAGAGGAGGAAATCAAAATCATCATTGATAGAATAAGCGATAAGGTAACATCGGGAGGTGGGTCGAATTATACTTATGATGTAGTTTCTCCTAAAAAATTGGCTGAGTTTTTACTCGATATATCTAAGGTTTTAATACAAAAAGATTCAGGAGGAGACACAGCAAAAAATACTGGTATCGCAGGAAGTAGATTAAATAATTAACTATGAAAGAAGAACTCAAACAAATTAGACGATTGATAGCTGACTATATGCAGTCAGAGGGATGTAGTTGTTGCGAAAATTATGATGTTCATAAAGAAGTAAAACAACATTTGGCTATTCTTCTAAAAGTTCCAAAATATGAAGATGGTTCTGGCTACGATTTTAATAAATTTGCAACTAAACCTATTTAATCATTATTATGAACAAAGATTTACTCACCTCAGTATCAAACAAAATAAAGAAGATAATACCAACAGCCCTACCTATGCTTGCTCTACCTGTGATTGGGGTAATACTTATCTACAGCACTTGCTGGTTATTTGGATTACCGACTGGTGGTTGGAATATGTTTAGAATACCTTTTACATTTTCTGTATTTTGCAGTATTTATTTAGCCTTCTTAGATAAGATATTATGAAACAAATTACAAAAAAAACAGAAAAAGAAAAACTAAGTGAAATCACCATTACTCCATTTTTGATAGACCCAAATATCACACCTTACTACGATTATTGGTCTTGTGAGTCTTGTAATGTTGCCTTCTTTAGAGGGGATACTATCTTAAAAACTTCTGATTACCATTATAAATGTCCCCTTAAAGTGAAACGAGGCTTTCTTGGAAAAAAAGTTGTTTGTATGAATAATGTTTATGGTGGAAACAAAGAATCTTTTGATAGGTATTATAAGATATTAACTAAATAATTATGAAACTAGAAAATCAAGTAACTAGCCTAGATATGGCCAAAAGACTCAAAGAGCTTGGGGTGAAGCAAGAGAGTTTATTCATTTGGTTTAAGCGAGGAGAAGAAAGGAGTTTTGAGTTAGCTTATGAAGAAAGTGAGAATTGGAAGGTTGCTTATTCCGCCTTCACAGTCGCCGAGTTGGGAGAGATGTTGCCACAAATCATAAAATTGAAAGGTGTAAAGTATCAGCTCTTTATCAGTGTTGGGTTGGATAAACAATGGTTTGTAGTTTATGCGAACGAAGAAGATTACGAAGACAATGCCCCGTTTCCTATTATGATGACTCATTCCGAAGCCAATGCACGCGGTAAAATGGTAATCTACCTATTAGAGAACAAGCTAATCACACTATAAATATATGAACAAAGAGAAAAAAATCTCATTAGCTTATATCATTGTCGGTCTTGGTTTGCTTTGTTGGGTCTTTGACTGGCGTGTGATAGTTGGTCTTATCTTGCTAACTGCTGGTGTAGTTTCTTACAAAACAAAATGAACAAAAAAAATAAACACTGCGGTAACGATATAATGGGATGTCCAAACGAGGGTAAGTGTCTATGTTCTTGCGATGATTGTATGTATTTTTTTGACAAACCCCTCATAGCGAATGAGAAGTTACCACTGAACAAAGACAAAAAACACTGCACAGGTTGTAAAGAAAAGGGTATCGTAACCCACACAATGGGAACTATTGAACATCCTTCTTCTATAGAGGAGAAGATACAAGGAGTATGCACAAAAATCATTAAGGAGTTCAATGAAGAAGCTGATAACTCTGGAGAAGTGGGAGAATTAAACTTTGAAGAAATACTAGAAGAAAATATAAAACCCCTTCTCCTCTCCTACGGACAACAAGTTAGGGAAGAAAGGGATAGGGAGATTGTGGATTTTATAGCAAATTATACAGTAGATTTGTGTGAAAACTCGCAACAATTTAAGTTCGACCTACTCTCTCACCTCACTAACAAAAAGATATGATGCACTTAATTATGATCGCGTGGATAATATCAGCTTTTATGCCTCAAAGAATCAATGTCTGGTTTCATTTAGGTGTTTTGTCAAATTATATTTATCCGTTTAACAAAAATATATGAGAATGATAATTTTACTTTCAATTGTATCTATAATTAGTTTGGGGTTAGGTATTTTTGTAGGATTTTTAGCTCAAATATTCTTTGTTCCAATAGCTGTAATACTAGGTTTTAATTGGGATAAGATATGGAATTATGTAGCACAAAGTAATAAACATATGAAAAAAGAAACAATGAATATATTTTTAATAGAGAAAGGAAACAATAGAGTAGAACCCTTTGGAGAAAATATAGGTTCTGGTTATTACGCCACTTACTCACCATCTTTGATTGTGGCCGATTTTGCTTTTGATTATAAATTGTTCAAAAACGGAAAGCTTATTTTTGAAAGTCCTATTGTAAAAATGACAGAGATTTGCCAAGGTTGTAAAAAATTAACAGGTGGAAGATGTTATAAACACAATTATGATAGTCTCAATTTATTTATCAAGTAACAAATAACTAATATGAAGAAGAAAACATATTTAATAATCCTTTATACTATTCTCGCTATTTCTCCATTCTTTTATTACTTCTTTCTATATCCACACTACAAGGAATGTATCAAAAGCAACACAGATAGAGGGGTTTGTATACACACTTGGCTTATTAGATTTTAAAATAGCTTTATGTCTAAAAACTTACATAATAAGGGAAGAAAATGCCCTCTTTGCACATACGAATCTAGGAAGAATCATCCTCCGTTTGGGGAGATATTAGCTTATTGTATTAATGAGAGTGTGAATAGTTTTATCGCCTTTAGTTGTCCAATGTGTGGTATTTTATTCCGAGATAATTATAGATATTTAACAAACAAAACAAGATGATATTCAAACCAAAATGTACTTGTATATTTGAAGGAGAGATTATGGAATATAATCCTCTTTGTATTGTACACGCTTCCTCCCCTAAAGAGAAAGTAATAGAAGCCACCAATAAAACCTTAGACCAATACGCTAAGACTTTCAAAGATTTAGCAGAATTTGATAAGGGTAATACCAAAGACAAAGGATGGGAATTTCAAGAAGAAATAGATAATCTTTATCTGCAAATAGCTAGGCTTGCAGACAAAGGAAATGGAACAGAGGTAGGTTATTTACTAATTCAGATAAAAAATAGTTTCCGCACTCTCTTAGCCTCCACACTCAAAAGGAGAGAAAGGATTGAGAAGATTGCTCAAGATATAAAGAAACTAGAAAGATGGACAGTAAATATTTGCCCAGTAGTAGACGAAAAAGCAATTGCTTATAATCAAGGTATTTCAGATTTATTAAATAAAATATGAGTATGAATTATGAATGTAAGTGTATACCAATACAACAGTTACCTCACATTACAAAATCTTCTGGTGTCGGTAGGACTTACTTTTTCTGGTTTATTCATCTATTTGAATGTATATCCCCTGCAAAATCTTGTGATGAACATCCTGTACCTCAAAATAAGTGGAGATTATATATCGGTAATAGAGTGTTTAAGTTTGGTAAGATTATTTATTAAGATATAAATATGCAGAGATTAGTATGTTGGATATGTAATAAGGAATAAGTTCCTTTACATATAAAACATAAGAGTATATAATATTATTATATTAAATAATTCTTGAAAAAGATGGAAATAACTAAAGAACAGCAGAAAGATATTGATGAACGTGTCGCTAAATTCCTAGAAAGACACCAGTTGAATGTTAAAGAGTTAGAGGTAGACTTTTTTATGATACCTGTTCCGGTTCAGATAAGTCCAAATATATATGCAACAGAAGTAAAAGCTATGGCTATTGACAAGAAGTATCAATCAAAACCATCTCCTTTTGCTAATGATAAAACACTCTTATGAGTTTGATAAAACGTATTATTAATATTTGGCATCTATCTTCTGTGGAAATTCCTAAAGAAAAGAAAACTCAATCTAGTTTTATAAAAAAGATGTTTAGCCAGCACGCCATTATTGTGGAAATGAAGAATCCCGTAGAAGAATTCAATTTAGAATAAATATGTTTGTACCTGCCTATGACCGGGTTGAAGTTAAACCTTTGGGTAAAGAATCTGTGATTATTGACGATAAACAAGAACTAGTTGAATTGGGTGAAATTGTTTCGGTTGGAAATATTCATCTAGATAGCTCGAATTATCAGTTTTATAATATTGGCGATATTCTTGCATTCGAGGGATGGGGATGTACCAAAATAATTTATAAAGGAGAGGATAGGTGGGTAGTTTCAACTGATAAAAATGTAATATTAGGTAAGTTTACCAAGGAAGATGTGGGACAATAGTTTAAGTTGTGTTGGAGGCTATTTTCACGATTATCAAATAATTCAAGAATTACCCATTGGATTAGTAGAAGCTTGTAAAAAGTGTAAATCAAAAAAATTCTTTCCAAACAATATACCATCGAATATATATCTTTCATATCATTTAAAACAAACATTACAACCTTATCATAAAAGATTTATAAAACATTATGGACAATTTTCATTCAAACAATAAGCTAATCGAAGGTATAGACAATGTAGTATCAATTTTAGCACCTACTTATGGAATGGGAGGAGGTAATGTAATAATTTGCACTATTGAAAAACCTTTTTACAGAACGACTAACGATGGTAAATTGATATTAGATAGTTTAAAGTTTGGAGATGAGGTAAAAGATACGGGAAGATTGATATTGGCTAATTCTACCGATTTGGCTGAACAGGAGTCTGGCGATGGACGTAAAACTACTTGTTTACTCACCGCTTCAATAATTAAAGAATCTCTGAAATTAGATGAGGATAAAATGACAATTTATCGTTCTTTGCAAGATTGTATTCCTAATATATTTCAGTCTATTGATTTGATTAAAAAAGAGATAACAGTAGATGAGGTAAAAAACGTAGCGACAATTGCTTCAGAGAATAGTAATGTGGGCACATTAGTACAAGAAATTTACCAAAAGATTGGAAAAGATGCAATTATTGAAATAGATACATCGGGATTGCCAGAGACTCTTTATTCTCTTACAGAGGGTTTTCGTATTCGTGCCGGATGTTTAGGGGAATATTCTAAAAATCAAGAACAAGGAACTAAAGCGGTTTTTGAGAATCCTTTAATTCTTATTTCAAAGGAGAGAATTATCTCCAAAGACCAACTAGAACCAATATTTTCCTTTTTGAAAGGTAATGGCAAAGACCAGCTCGTAATTTACTGTGAAGATATAGATTTAAGCGTTTTGTCTTCAATCGCCCTCACTCATCTTAAGGGGGGATTTAAGACTCTAGTAATCAAAGCTCCCGTGCTGTGGAAAGATTGGATATACGAAGACCTAGCAAAACTTACAGGAGCTATTCCTATTGATTTTAAAAATGGTAAAACATTTAAAAATATAGTAGCGACAGATTTTGGAAGTTGTGATAAAATTATATCTACAGCGATAGAAACCAGAGTCTTGGGAACTAGGGATATATCTGAGCACATTAAAAATCTCGGTCAAAATGAAGATAACAAATTAAGAATATCTTGGCTTCAGACTAAAATTGCTGTATTAAAGGTCGGCGGTAATTCAGATACAGAAGTGGGATATGCCCTTAAAAAGGCTAAGGACGCTTGTAGTTCTGCTTATTGGGCTTTACGTGAAGGAGTGGTATTAGGAGGCGGTACAAGCCTTATAAAGGCAATAGATACACTTCCTGATACTATAGGAGGAAGAATATTAAGGATTTCACTTAGAGTGCCATATGAACAGATTTGTAAAAATGCTAGAGTTGCGAGTTTGACACCAGATGATTCCGTACAAGATGCTGTAGTCGTGGTTAAAAATGCTGTTAAAAACGCAATATCAATAGCAGGAACTAATTTAACTTCTAACACAGTGATTTTGCTTCCAAAAGTCGAACGACCAATACCTAATTTTCCAATAATGCAATGATATACAACATATGAAATACCTTATTCCCTTTAAAGAATGGCTAAATAATAAGTTTAATTACAAATACTGCTCAACTTGCAAAACATACAAATTTGGCGTAAAACCTCGTAAATGGATACTAGAAAACAACTCCATAATGTGTTCCAGGGTAGATTATTGTTTTCATTGTTATTTATATCTTACAGAAATATTTAATAAAGCATTAAAAAAATAGAATGGATAAAGAAACAGGAAAGGAATTAGCAGAAACGCTATCCAAAATGACACAAGAAGAAAAATTGGCTTTTATTAAATCCTTAGTCATAGATAGTCACTTTTTTGGTAAATAAAAAATAGATATGAAACATGCTGGAGGAAGACCAACTGAATATAAGGAAGAGATACTAACTAGTGCTAGAGAATACCTAGATAATCTACCAGAGGACGAGGTAGTGCATAGTATAGAAGGATTATCTGATTATATTAAGATAGCACGTTCTACAATATATGATTGGATTAGTCAAGACTCTAAGCAAGAGTTTTCGTACATCGTTAGTGCGATTTTGTCAAAGCAGGGAAAAACTCTTGTAAATAAAGGATTGGATGGAAAGTTCAATAGTTCTATAGCAAAACTGATGATGACCAAACACGGATACAGAGATGCTGTAGATACTGACCTTACTTCAAAAGGTGAGTCAATCACAATTACTAGTGAAGCATTAGCAATAGCAAAGAAGTATGAGGAAGACATAAAGAAAACACTATAATGAAATCAATACTTTATCCAAATAGTAGTGTCAGAAAATACAAAGGAAATGTGGAAGTTGTTTCTGAGGATGGCGAAATTATGTTGTCACTCACCCCTAAACAGAAGGAAGAAATCGCACAAAGACCAATGATGTTATTTGAACTGATGAAATCACCAGTAGTTATGCCTATTATTTATGAAAACAATGTGTCGAAGTTGCCACCTCACTACTGACACTTTCGGTACTAAGGCAAAAAAATATGTTGCTTGATTCTATTTCCATACATTCATGGATTAATTCTAATTCCATAAAGACTGAATCAGGAGCGAAACTAGACTTTACTATTCATCGTTACCTATTTGATATATACCGAGACGAATCAAAGTATCTCTGTTGTATTAAAGCTGGACAGATTGGCTTTAGCACAATGGCCATACTTAAGACTATATGGTTATCAGCCAATAGAGGTATTGATTGGGGATACGTTTTACCAACCGTGGAAATGGTACAGAAGTTCGTAGGCTCAAAGGTCAATCGTATGCAACAGCAGAATCCTGCTATCAGTAAGCTGATGAAAGATAAGGACTCAATCACTCAAAAGCAGATAGGTAAAAACTACATTCATTACCTCGGAGCTATGACTGACCGCAGTGCTATAATGCTTTCACTTGATGGAATTGTTGCGGATGAATACGACAAAGCACCACAGGAGATATTGGAGATATATGACTCACGACTCCAACACTCTAAGCACGGATACAAGTGGGTATTCTCTAACCCTACTCTACCTGATTTCGGCGTGGATAGGTTCTGGGCTATATCCGACCAGAAGAAATGGCACATTACTCATTCTTGTGGACGTAATTTCGTAATGGATGAAACTTGCCTAGACTATCAAGCGATTATGTATCGTTGTCCCCACTGCAAGGGAGAGATTGTTGATGAAGAAAGACGTATGGGAGAATGGAAGGCTACAGCTAAAGGTATATGGTCAGGGTATTGGATACCGTTATGGATTAATCCTATGATTTCTGCTTCAGTCATTGCAGGGCATAAGAAAGATAAGACCAAGGAATACTTCGCAAACTTTGTAGCTGGTATTCCCTTCGTTAATCCTAACGATGCTCTATCACTTAAGGCGTTGCAAGCCTGTTTATCTTCAAAAGTTAATGAGAGGACAGATACTACGGTTATTGGTATAGATACAGGACACAACATTTATTACACAATGATGAATCGTTCAGGTATTTTTTATCACGGCTATTGTCCATCAGTAGAGGAGAAGAACCAAATAGGTTACGACCCTTATGACGAGATTGACAAACGATTAAGAGAAGACCCCAAAGCTATAGTTATAGCCGACCAAGGTGGAGATTTGATAGGTGTTCGCAAACTCCAACAAAAGTACGCAGGTAGAGTCTTTCTTTGTTACTCTAATAGGGAGATGAAAGGTAACGCACTAACTAAATGGGGCGAAGGAGAAAAGTTTGGCGAAGTATATATTGACCGCAATCGTTCTATTCAGTTATTCGTAGATGAAATTAACGAAAAAAGACCAGTCTTCAATGGTTCAGCAGAGGATTGGCAACCTTTCTTCAATCACGCTATGAATATTTATCGCACTAGGGAAATACAAGGCGACCAGAATGACCCGCAATATGGCTGGAAATGGGTATGGAAACGTAAAGGGGCAGATCATTGGTTTATGTCATCAGTTTACGCTCGTGTAGGATTGGATAGATATTCGAACGATAGGGCACAAGTAGTTGGTTCAGATATATTCGCAGGATTAGAAGAAGCAAAGATATGGTAACGACACCGGTATTTTTAACAGAAGAGGAAGTATCAAGATTATTATTAACTAATAAATATTTTTTATTACTCGGAATGTTAGAGAAAATTAAAGCATTAGACATACGTTCTGGTTCAGTACAAATAAACTTTGATAATCTAGGTAGAATAATGAGTGTGGACAAACACGAACACTATAAGGTATAATGGATAGTAATTTAATATAAGCCCCACGTAACAAAACGAGGCACTCATCACGGGTGCTTTTATTTATAATTAAAATGTCTATTAATGATATCAATGACCCAATTTCAAGGTCTATAAATGGTGTTTCTGATTTAGTCACTTCTAAAACCAACAAAACCTCTGGAGCAGGTAATCTCCAAGGTGAAGGTGTACAAGGAGAACAAATAGATGAACTAGATTTACCGATGGAGGATGAAGAATTGCTTTCCATTGCAGAATCTATTGAAAATAAATATAAGGCATATGAAGGAAAGATTAAATCTCGCCAGGAATTTAATCTTAAATATTATTTAGGATTACAAAAAGACTCCTCACAGGTTTATGCACAAGGTCAATCTATATCTGCTAACCTAATTTTTGAATCGGAAGAGATATTTTTAGCCGCTGCTTTAGCTAAGAATCCTGAGCCTGTAGTTTATTGTGATAACACAGATGAGGGCAACAAGGTCTCGAATGAGATTAAGACAATGCTTCAATATCACGCAGAGTCCCAGAATCTTAGGGCTAAACTAACTCTTGCTACTCGTAATTGGACATTAGACTTCTTGTCCTGTATCAAAACAGGTTGGGATTCTATGGGTGATATAAAATTGGAGGTAAGGGATGTGAAGAAAATGGTTTTTGACCCTGAAGGTTATGTGGATTCAAATGGAGATTTTATAGGTATCTTAGGAGAGAAATTAAATTCTACAGCATCTAGTTTAGTAGAGATGTTTCCTAAACACAAAGATTTTATTGAGGCTTTGGTAGATACTAAATTAGGTACAAACATGGTAAGGACTGAATGGTGGAATGATGAATATACCTTTACTACATTCAAGGGGAAAGTTCTAGATAAAAGTAAAAACCCACATTATAACTACGAAGAAGGAAAACAAAATCACTTTGCCCGTCCTAAAAAACCTTATGCTTTTCTTTCTGTATTCTCAGTTCAGTCTCAACCTCACGACATCACAGGATTGATTGAACAAGTAATACCTAATCAAAATAGAGTTACACGAAGAACGGAACAATTAGATTACAATCTTTCACGAGCAAATAATTCTGACGTATTCTCTGCTACTAACTTCAATCAAGAAACAGCTAAACAAGCGGCGGAGGCAATGCGTAAAGGTAATCCTATTATTGTCCCTGAAGGTCGTCCTATTTCTGAGGCAATACACAGATTACAAGCTCCGTCTGTGGGTGCAGAATTTTTTAACGCACTAGAAAATGATAAAGGTGATGTTAGGTCTATCTATGGTGTTCAGGGTATAACAGCTCAGCCACAGGACGAAGACCAGACAGCTCGTGGAATGATACTCAATCAGCAGTATGATAATACTAGGATAGGGGGCGGAGTAGGAGATAAACTAGAAGTGATGGCTAAAAATATATTTAACTATCTAGTTCAAATGTATTATGTTTATTACGATGAAGCTCACTTCGCCGCTGTTTTAGGTCAAATGAAAGCTACAGAATACATAACTCTTTCCTCAGCAAATCTAACAAGAAAAGTTATTGTAAGTGTTTCTCCTGATTCAATGAAACCAAAAGACGAAACCACCATTATGAATCAGTCTCTTGCTTTATATGAAGCTAAAGCATTGGATATAAAAACTCTTTTGACTATGCTAGATTATCCAGACCCACAGAAAACCGCAGCACAAGTTTGGCTTTATCAAAACAATCCAATGGCGTATGCTCAACTAAATTTTCCTGAGATGATGAAAGATTTACAAATGATTGCTTCTGGTCAAATATCTCACATAGACCAAGGACAAGCAGAACAACCAAATCCAGAAGCTATAACAGAACCATCTCCTTCTTTAAGTGGAGTTAATGCTAATCCAAGTTTGCAGAATGTTCCTTTACAGAGTCAGATTTAATAATTATAATTAGTGTATGAAAGTCTGTTATAAGTGCAGAGAAGAAAAATCATTAGATCAGTTTTTTAATAGTAAATTATCAAAAGACGGTAAAACAAAGCTATGTAAAAATTGTCATAAGATAAGGACAACTGAATACAAAAAGAACAATCCTGGGCGTTCTAGTTTGTGGGCCCATAAACATGGTTTAAAAATGAGGTACGGTATAGAGTATGAAGTTTATGAAAATAAACTCAACGAACAGGACTTTCGGTGTGCTATTTGTGGCTCATATAAATACGATAAACTAAATAGAAGGTTATCTTTGGACCACAATCATAATACTGGTAAAATTAGGGGGTTGTTATGTTCTACATGTAATCGTGGTTTAGGAAACATGAAAGACAGTATTCAGATATTAGAAAATGCAATCAATTATTTAAAAAAATATGAATAACAAAAAAATTTCAAAAGTGCTCAACGAATACAAGGAAGGAAAACTTCACTCAGGTTCAAAAAAAGGACCAGACGTTAAAAAGAAATCTCAAGCTTTGGCAATTGCTTTGAGCGAAGCTGGGAAAAGTAAAAAATAGTTTGACAGTAATTTGCGGTATAGTATAATTAAGTAGTCAGTAAAAACTAAATAAAGTCTCACCGAACAAACGGCGACATCTCTTAAATGGGATTCGTCGTTTTTTTGTGAGTGCGGTTCTATAAGGTTATCCGCCCAAAATATATCTGGATTATAAAAATAAATGCTTGAAAAAGCCAAAAGTATGCCAAAAATAGAAAAGTCAGAGACAGATAAGTTCCTTGAAGGTATCAAAGACGAATCAATAGATTTAGAAACTAAAGAAGTCATTACTGAAAAAATAGATGACCCTGAAAAAGTTCCTGAATCTATAAAGAATCGTCAACACCGCAGACTTGAAGAACGTCTACAAAAAGAACGAGAAACTAATATCGCTCTTAATGAACGTCTTAAGGCTAAGGAAGATTTGATGCAGAACGTAGTAAAAGAAGTTCCTATTGATTCTCGTTTAAAGAGACTATTTGGTGAAGATGAAAAAGGACTAGAAATAGCTAAACATTTCACAGAAATATTGTCTGAAACTAAGGGTCAAGCTCGTGAAGAAGCAATTAAGGAATTAAGAGCTGAATCCGAGAGGATGAAACGTGAAGAAGCTGAACAGATACGCACCTATGAATCTAAAATAGAATCAGGACTTGAATCTATAGAAGATGAATATAATGTTGATTTGACTTCTCAGTCTTCAGTTAAATCTCGAAAGGAATTTCTAGACTTTGTTACCAAAATCGCTCCAAAAGATAAGGATGGTTCTCCGACAGAACTACCAGACCTTGTTGGTGCTTATGAGGTATTCAAGAACTTAAAACCTAAAGAAAGTAATAGACGGACAGAAATTGCATCTCGTTCTATGCAAACAGTAGGACAACCTAATTTAGAAAAAGAACGAATAAGCGATGAAGAAAAATGGCTTATAGACAATGGAATTATTAGACCAAGACGAAAATAAATTATTAATTAAAATTATAAAATGCCTCCTTCAATAAATATTACTACCACAACGAATCAATATCTAGCACCAGACTGGGTAGACCAGATTCTTCGTGATAACAGTTTCTTCGGATACATCCTTAGAAACGTCAAAGCGTGGAAAGGTTCACAAATTCTACAACCTATTAAATATCAGAAAGGTGTAGCATCTGTAGCTTTTAACGGATTTGATTTGCTACCTATTACTCAACAGCCTACGACTGTCAATATGACATTCTTTCCTTCTTTCGTGGCAACCAATGTTACTCTTGCTGGAACTGACTTGTCAGTAAACCAGGCAGAAGGAAATGGAGTTTTGAAAACTCTTGACCTTCTAAAGACAACTATGGAATCAAGAAGCCAAGATGCTTCAGATGACATCGGTAACTTCCTACAAGGTGATGGTTCATCATATGGAGGTAAAGCACCTATGGGTCTTGCGGGTATCGTAGACAACGGAACTAACCTTGCTTCATACGGAGGTCTTTCACGTGCTACTTATACAGGTCTGTCAGCAACAGTTACAGCTTCTGGGGGTACTATTTCACTTGTGAAAACTCGTACTCTATGGAACTCTATTTCTGATGGTCCTGTTCGTCCAGACACAATCATTACAGATTACTCAACTTGGGGTTACTTTGAACAGCTATTGACACCTTTCCAGCGAAATACAATGACTTCATTTGAAGCTGGCAAGGCAGACAATGCTTCCGCTTCAGGCTATGCAGACCTTATTTGGGATGGAATGAAAATATATCGAGACAAGAAAATAACTTCAGGTTATTTCTATATGCTCAATACAGACTTCTTAAAGTTCCACGCTCTAAAATGGCACGAAGGTAAATCAATATCAGCTCGTTCAAAGAATGTTATCGGTAACGTATATGAGGAATCTATGTATGATCCTTCAGCATTCACTTGGACAGGTATGGTGAAAGCTTACAATATGCTCGCTATCAACGGATATATGGTATTCGGCGGACAACTTATATGTACAGCTCCATTCCGTAACGGAGTATTGACCGGTATTTCTGGAGTGAATTAAACATTGTAGGATTATTAACTAATAAAAAACTACAATGCCAGCAAATTATTCATCTCAGCAACCATCAGATTACAGTCCGATATTTTCTCAGATAACCACAGTCTCAACGACTTGGGGTTCAGGAGGAAATACTTGTACTATCACCGATGGGTCAGTTCATCCTTCTTCTTGTGTGGTTGTAAATGCAACAGGAACTCCAGCGGGTTTTTGGAAGTTTGCGGTCACCCAAGGACAAATTGTTATCACCTCTTCCGATTCAGAAAATTCAACTCTCGGACTTAATTATCAATTACTATAATGAAAAAACTAATAATTTATCTCGCAATAGTATTGGTAGGAATATTCGTAGGATATGAAATCGGTAGTAAATCAAATGACGTAACAGGGTTTTCAGCAGTAGGAGCAACAACATCAACAGCTAAGTTTTACTCTGCTGTAATGTCCCTGGCTTCTGGTTCTGCAACTTCTACTTCTATTCTAAACAGCACTGGTTATGATTGGGGAATCCAATCATCAACTGTGTTCTGTAACGGAGTGGGAACAAGTAAAACCGCATACTCAGGAACGGGTCTTGCCAATCTTGTAGTCTTAGGAGCCACAACTTCTAGTGCGATTACAAATAGCTTAACAAGTGTTAATTCCAACTACGGTACAAACATCAATGTTTCCACTTCAACCGTGATTAGCCGTAATTCTACTTCAACAGAAGGAGTTATTGCTGGATACAGTGATGTAGTACCTAATGGAACTTATTACACATTCCAACCAAATGCTACAAACACAGGATCTTGTACGGTAGGATTCAATGTAATTCAATTATAATTATTAACTTAAACAATCAATCTTAATGTCACGTATTACACAAAAAGGAGCAACTGGTCCGCTGAACTTGTTTCAACAGGCTTATGGTTCAAATCCTACGTCTAGCAACAACACAACTGCTGGTACAGGTTTCTCAGATTCAAGTTTCTCAACCTACATAGGTCAGAAATTTGATACATCAGACGGTCGCGAACTAGTACTTGTTTCAAATGGAGCAACCGCTCTAGTTGCAGGCGTACTCGTTCAGTCAGAAGCAGAAGTCACAGCTCATCAGAAATTGGCAATGACTGTTCCCGCAACATATCCAGCAACAGCAGGTCTATTTCAGATTCTCGTTACTAATGGTTCAACTGTTCTTAATGCAAATAAATTTGCAGCCGGATACGCAATTGTTGCTTCAGGTACAGGCATCGGTCAAATGTTGAAAATATCAACACATCAACCCGCTGCAAATGCAGCAACATTTGTTGTCAATCTTGAAGACGCTATTCAAACAACATTGGATGCTACATCAAAAATTAGCCTTCTTCAGAATCCTTACGCTAATGTGATTATTAGTCCAGCAACCACAGCTACAGGTGGACCAGTTGGTGTTACCTTGAGTGCTTTGGCAGCTTCAACCGCTCCTACATTCAACGCAACCAGCGGTGCTCTAACAGCTGCAGGAGTCGCTCAGTACGGTCTTATAGTTACCCACGGTCCAGTTTCTTGTCTAATAGACTCAACAGTAACCGCAGTCGGTTATCCGCTTGGTGTCTCTAAGACAACTGCTGGAACTCTAGGTGTAGCAACACTTACTAGTGTTCCTCAAGTTGCAGTATCGGCTCAAACCCTTACTTCAGCTAACAACGGTCTAGTGTTTCTTCAGCTTTAATTCCTTTGGATTCCTCTATATGGGGAATCCTATAGGGCTTATAGCTCGGAAAGCCCATTTATCAATGCTAGAAATAGCTTAATTCTTGAACAAAGATGAAAGAAGACATATTGCCAGTTGGTTTTAACGGAGTATTTTACTTTACAAACTTCTCTACAGAAGAATTTAAAGCAAGATGGAATAAGAAGGAGTATACATTTCCACCAGAAAGTACAGTTCCTTTGATTATTCTAGATGCGACTCCAGCAGAAGTGCAGAACATTCGTAAGAAGTTTGCTAGGGAATTAGCAGAGAGAGAATTTTACAAGACAAGTAAATATGCTGGAATTGAGGCACAAAATCCTCGACATACACTTACTTCATTTAGAGTAGCTATCGGTTACAACGAAAGTGAATTGAATAGTTTGGTATCTAAATGTCTTGAACCTTTGAAGGTTGAGAATGCAAAAATTCATATAGTTTCAGATAATTTCGAGGACAAACTTCATAAGGATGATAACGGTAAACCTACCACTCCTGTTGTAAATCAAGGTCAAGATTTGGCTGTTGGCTCTCCAGTCTAATATGAAACTTCTTACTAAAAATCAAATACAAGATAGTAAGAATAAGGAAAGACAATTAGACATAGACCAAGGATTGAGCTTTGCTAAGAGAATAGATGTTCTTCGTGAAACAAAAGAAAAAGAAGAGATTGCTCTAATTAAGTTTAGAGAGGAATCTATAAACTATCTCAAAAAAGATGTAGACAATCTTCTTTATAGGAAAAATATCTTATCCGAAGAGATTAAAACTTTGGAAGATGTCAAAAAGGAAGCATTGATACCTCTTGATAAAAAGTGGGAAGACATCAACAAGAGACAAGAAAATCTTTCTATTTTAGAGAAGTCTTTGACAGACGCCTTTATTCAATCACAAGCCGATAAAAAGGACTTGTCTGAAAAACGAATCCAAATAGATATGAATCTTAGACAGTCTGAGGCAATGATAGGAGAATCTAAGAGATTTAAAATGGAAGCTATGGAAAGTGAAAATATTGCAAAGATAAATCTGTCAAAGATTACTGAACAAATAAAAAATATTTCGTCAGAGATAGAAAGTAAATCTACCGAAATCTTACAAAGACAAGGAGCTATCAATGCTAGAGAATATAACGCAAAGATTAGATCAAAGAACCAGGATAAAAGAGAAAAAGAACTAAATGAAAAAGAACGAGCTATAAATGATAAATACGAAACTCTATTAAGAAATCAAAAAAGATTAAGTTTAAAATAAAATGGCTCAAGCACCAATAGATGACAATTCAGTAAAAGGTTTAATTGCAACATCATCAGCAGATGGTAAAACACCTGTTAAGGTTTGGGCTGACCCAGCAAGCCACAGACTTCTTGTTGATTCCTTAGGGGGTACAATAGTAGGTCCTGGTTCTTCAACTGACAATGCAGTAGTCAGGTGGGATGGTACGACTGGAGATACTATTCAAGATTCTTCAGTGACCATATCTGATGGAGGAAACATTACTACCAACGGAAATATACTAAGATTTGCTTCTGGTAATGGCGTACAAGGTTCTAATACAAATGATAGTGTTTCAGCAGGATATGTAGGAGAGTTTGTATCTTCTTATAAGGCTTCAGGAAGTCCTGTTGCACTATCAACAAATACTCCTGCCAATATGACTTCAATCAGTCTTACAGCAGGTGATTGGGACGTAGAAGGAAATGTCAATTTTTCTTTGACTGGAGCAACGACAACGGCGTTTCAAGCAGGTCTCAGTTCAACATCAGCCACTCTTCCAACTGATGGTAGTGAATGTTATTCGGCAGTTGTTACAACGATTCTCACCGATACAGAGACGATAGAATTGACTCTAAAAAGATTTAGTCTTTCTGGAACAACTACTATATACGCCGTAGCAACTGCTACCTTTTCGGTTGGTTCTATAGGAGTTTTTGGTGGTTTAACAGCTAGAAGAATAAGATAAAAACAAATGAACGCATCTATTGACGATAACGGACAATCAACTCTTATAGCCGCATTAAACACAGACGGTACTACTATTACTCGTGTACAGGTAAATCCATCAAATCACGGACTTAGAGTTTCTGATGGAAGTAGTGGCTCAGATTACGGTACAACACACGCCCTAAGAGATGATAATAATAAAACTACCTTGATTGCTGTTTCATCTGCTGATGGTGTAACTCCTGTAGACATTTATTGTGATAGTAACGGTATGCTTCTTATTCAAAGTACTTAATTAAAACTATATGGCCACAGCCGCAATAGATGCAAATGCTATAAAGACACTAATCGCCGTTTCAAATTTGGATGGTACGACACCTGTTCGTATTTATGCTGACCCTACAACTCATAGATTACTTGTTGATACCGCTTCAGGTTCAGGCACTGTAACATCGGTTTCTGTCGTAACTGCCAATGGATTCGCTGGAACGGTTGCAACCGCCACTACGACTCCTGCAATAACCCTCTCGACTACCATAACAGGGATTCTTTCAGGAAATGGAACCGCTATATCCGCGGCTTCTACGACTGGTTCTGGTTCTGTAGTTCTTCAGACATCTCCTACACTTATAACACCAGCACTTGGCGTGGCGAGTGCAACCTCATTAGGGGTAGCAGGAATAATAACCACAGGCGTTAATGGTGCAACAAACGGTTCAGTTACTTTTAGCGGTTCAACAAGCGGTTCTACTGTTCTCCAGGCAAACGTAGCGGCGGGAGGCACAGTTACACTGCCTACTTCTAGCGGCACGCTTGCTCTTACCTCACAGCTTACGTCAGGAACTGTTACAGCTTCTGGGGGTGCTCTTACCTCAAATGCAGTAGTTCTAGGAAACGGAACAACTGACGTAAAGGTCTCAACAGGCATTACTACTAACGGAACGGCTCAACTTGTTCTTGGAGTTAATACCACTACTTTAGGTACGGTAAAGATGTTTGGAAACACGTCCGGCGATGCGACAATACAGCCAACTGCCGTGGCTGGAACCGCGACTGTTCAAACTCTACCAGCGACCACAGGAACTTTGGTAAACAGAATAACTACAGCCAATGGAGTTTCAGCATCAAATTCCGATGGTGCACTTACGGTTACACTTGGAGCTATTACACCGACGACAGTAAATGGAAATACCTTTACTACTGGTACATACACCCTCACAGGAACAGCAGGAAAAACTCTAAACTTCACCAATACATTGACACTGAGTGGAACGGATTCCACCACAATGACATTTCCGACAACATCTGCAACTATTGCCCGAACTGATGCGGCGAATACTTTTACAGGGGCTCAGACTTTTAGTAATGCTTTAATATATACAAATAACGCGATTACTGCTTCAGGAAATGCGGCCACTGTTCCAATAACAGCGAAGCTAAATACCGTAACGAACAACTCGGCAGCGACCCTGACCATAACAATGACTACGGCAAGTGCAACGGACGGACAAATGACTATTGTGCGTATTCTTGATTCTTCTGCGGCAACTCAAACTATTACTTGGGTGAATACCGAAAACAGTACGGTTACTGCTCCAGCAACTTCTAATGGCTCTACGACATTGTTCTTGACAG
>WNFM01296300.1_pt1 | contig 23745 bp, 25 predicted proteins | sample 5400271 | NCBI WGS metagenome assembly WNFM01 (sample SAMN13153352, study PRJNA577476) | soil metagenome | isolation source: 60 cm saprolite on Douglas fir-dominated hillslope | place: USA:California | collected 2013-09-17 | reverse complement strand
ACGCGATGCACTGCTCGGCGGGATGGCTGACCGGCGGGATGCACTTGCCGCTGCGCTCGGCCTTCGCCATGTCGTGCTGCGCGTGCGACAGCGCGTGCAGCTGCGCGGCCTGCTGCGCAAACACCAGCGCGGCTGCAAGAAGCAGGAGACGCAGAGTGCGGTTCGGCACGGCCGACGTGATAGGCAGCATCGGACGCAAGTCTACTACAAGTCTACTCCCCGTAGAGCTTCTGCTTCTGTTCGCGGCGCGACTGCGCCTCGATGGAAAGCGTCGCCGTCGGCCGCGCGATCAGGCGAGGGATGCCGATCGGTTCGCCCGTCTCCTCGCAATAACCGTAGCTGCCCTCTTCGATACGGCGCAGGGCCTCGTCGATTTTCTTGAGAAGCTTTCTCTCGCGGTCGCGCGCGCGAAGCTCCAGCGCGTACTCTTCCTCGATCGTGGCCTGGTCGGTCGGATCGGCCTGGAGCTCGTGTTCCCGCAGATGCTCCGAGGTGAGATCCGCCTTCCCCAACAATTCCTTTTGCGTCTCGAGCAGACGCTCGCGGAAGAACTGGAGCTGCTCGGGGCTCATGTACTGCGACGCGGGCGCGCGCAGCAACTCGGCCTCGGTCAAGCCGTTCTTCTTCGCCGGCTTCTGCTCCACCGGCTTCTGCTCCGCCGGCTTCGCCGCCTTGGTCACCAGCTTCTTTACTGCTTTTCCACCAAACATTGTTCCAATCCCTTCATGAATAAGTCCTGCGGCAGATTCTTGCCGATGAAAACCATCGTGCTTGAACGCTTTTCGTCCTTGCCCCACGCGCGACCCAGATCGCCGCCCATGAGCATGTGCACCCCCTGAAACACGACACGGTGCGTGTTGCCCTTCATGCAGAGCACCCCTTTATAGCGCAGCATGTCCGGTCCGTAAATCTGCACGACCCCCGACAGGAATTCCTCGAGCTTCGCGCTATCAAACGGCTTGTCCGAGCGAAACGCGAAAGAGCTGACGTGCTCGTCGTGCTCATGCTCGCCGTCCTCGAGGAACTCCGGATCGAGCTCGAGGGTCGAGTTGAGGTTGAAGCCGCGGATATCGAGGATGTCCTCGATCGGCGCGTTGCCGAAATGGACTTTCCTGATAGGCGCCCGCGGATTCATTTTCGTCAGGCGCCTTCTCAAGCCTTCCTGCTCGGCTTCCGAGACGAGGTCGGTCTTGGACATGAGGATCCGGTCGGCGAAGCCGACCTGCTCCTGGGCCTCGTGGAACTCGTCGAGCTGCTTCGAGGCGTGCTTCGCGTCCACGATGGTGATCACGCTGTCCAGGAGGTAATAGTTGCCGATCTTCTCGTCGATGAAGAAGCTCTGCGCGACCGGCCCCGGGTCGGCCATGCCCGTCGTCTCGATGATCACGCGCTCGAATTCGAGCTTGCCGGAGTCGCGTCGCTCCTTGAGCTCCCCCAGGATGCGGATGAGGTCGCCGCGCACGGTGCAGCACACGCAGCCGTTGTTCATCTCGATGATCTGCTCGCCGGCTTCGCTCAGGAGGATTTCGTTGTCGACGCCCGCCTCGCCGAACTCGTTCTCGATCACGGCGATCCGGTGGCCGTGCTGTTCCTTCAGGATACGGTTGACGAGCGTGGTCTTGCCGCTTCCCAAGAACCCGGTGAGTATGGTCACCGGAACCATGTTTTCCTGTGCCGCCAATTCGATCTCCTGCCACTTTCCGCGCGCCCGCAAACCCATGCCGCACTCGCCGACGAACAAGCTTAGTCGAGCATAACGATCCGCAAAAGTTTGCAGCGAGGCGTCTGGATAGTCCGGACGGGGCACCGGCGAGCTGAAAAAAGGGCGCATTACAGCACGCCCGGCAACACAAAGCAACCAACTCCGTCGCTCGACATTATCGCACAGCAGCACCCCTCTAGAGCCGTTCCAGCAACAGTCCCTTCAGGTACTCGCCTTCCGGAAACTCGATGCGCACCGGGTGGTCCGGCGAGGCGCGATAGCGCTCGCGAAGAAGGAGCGACACCCCGGCGTCCGCGGCGGCACCGGCGAGGATCTTCTGAAAGAGCTCGAGGGAAACGCCGCCTGAGCAGGAAAAAGTCGCGAGCAGTCCTCCCCGCCGCAGCAGCTTCAGGGCATTCAGGTTGATATCCTTGTAACCGCGCGCAGCGCGCTCGGCGTCCTTCGGCGTCGGCGCGAACTTCGGCGGATCGAGCACGACGAAGTCGAATTGTCTGCCTTCCGCCCGCAACTTGCGCAAGGCCCCGAACACGTCGGCTTCGAGCCACTCGGCCCGGTTCGCTTCGACCCCGTTCAGCGCGAGATTGCTCCTGGCCAGCGCCAGCGCCGGTGCGGAGCTGTCGATCGAGAGCACCGAACGGGCGCCTCCGGCGAGCGCGGAAAGCGTGAAACCGCCCGTGTAGCTGAAGCAATTGAGCATCTCCCGGTCGTGGGCGAGCATCCCCACGCGGGCGCGGTTGTCGCGCTGATCGAGATAGAACCCCGTTTTCTGTCCCGCGACGACGTCGACTTCATACTCGATGCCGCGTTCGACGATCTTGAGCGGCCCCGCGGCCGGCGTGCCCGCAATCAGTCCGGTGCTTGCCGCGAAACCTTCGAGCTCGCGCCCCTCGGTATCGGAGCGCTCATGGACTCTGGCGCAACCACTCTGCTCACGAAGCATTCCGACCAGCGCTTCGCGCCATCTCTCGCAGCCCGCAGAAAGAAGCTGCACGACCAGCGTGTCCGCGTAGCGGTCGGCGACTAAGCCCGGCAGCCCGTCCGACTCTCCGTGCACAAGCCGCAATGCATTGGTCGTTTCGGGCGGAACTTCCGTCCGCCTGAGCGCGAGCGCCGCTTCGATTCTCTTTTCGAACAGATCGGGGCCGGGGACTTCCGCCTCCTCGAAGCTCCAGACGCGGGCCCGGATCTGCGAGGCGGGGCTGTACGCCGCCCAGGCGAGGAAACGGCCATCGGCAGCTCGGACATCCACGGTATCGCCGCTGTGAGGCGCCCCGCGGACGTCTGCCATCGCGCCGGAGAAGATCCACGGGTGGCGCCGCAGGAGCGAGCGCTCGCGGCCGGGCTTCAGGGTGAGTTGGGGCGCGCCGCTCACGGGCGAAATGCGTGCTTTCAAATCCAGCCGGCGAGGCCGATCAGCCCGGCGGCGCCGAACAGCCAAAGGGGATGGATCCTCGTCGCCAGGACGACGGCCGCCGTGGCAGCCGTGATCACGAAAGCCGGCCACGAATCGTCGGCGGAGCGCGTGATGAGGTATCCGCCCGCAAGCATCAGGCCGACGGTCACAGGAACAAGCCCCTCCTCCACCGCCGCGCGCCAGCGTGCGCCGCGAAAGCGTTGCCAGATTCTCGAGACGGCGAAGGTCAGCACGCACGAAGGCCCGCAAACGGCGGCAGTCGCCACGACCGCGCCGGCCAGGCCAGCCACTTTCCAGCCGATCAAGCTGACCACGAGAATGTTCGGCCCGGGTGCCGCCTGGGCGAGCGCGAAAAGCTCGGCGAACTGCGCGCCGCTCATCCATCCGTGTACCTGCACGACGCTGCGGTGCATTTCGGGAAGCACGGTGATCGCGCCGCCGACCGCGATCAGCGACAGAACGGAGAAATCCATCGCAAGCTGCGCCAGCGTCTCTTCGCTCACTTCGCCCTCCAGAGCGCCGCAGCGACGCTCAAGGGTGTCGTGCCAAGCAGCAAGACGACGAGGGGCAGGCGCATGAGCGCGATGCCGATGAAAGTAATCACCGCAAACAAGGCCATTGCCGAGCGCAGCCGCCGGCTCGTAGCCATCTTGAGGCCCATGGCAACGACCAGACCAGCCGCCGCGGCGGAAATCCCGCGGAACAGCGCCGCAACCGCCGGAAGATGGCCGTACTCGGTGTAGAGCGCGCCCAACGCGAGAATGATGAAGAACGGCGCCGTCATCAATCCGGCGAATGCGGCAAGGGCTCCGCGGACGCCGTGATAGCGCGCCCCGACGCACACGGCGACGTTGACGATGTTGGGCCCGGGAAGCAGCTGGCACAGGCTCAGGACGTCGGTGAATTCCTCTGCGCTCAGCCAGCGGCGCTCCTCGACCAGCATCCGGCGTGCAAACGGCATCACACCTCCGAATCCGGACATCGAGACTTGCGTGAATCGAAGAAAAAGCTCCCACGGCGCCGGGGCGGAAGACGTTTCGCTCACGGCTTTTTCACTGGCATCGGCGTTTTCTTCTTCGCCCGCGGGTGCGCGGCATCATAGGCTTTGGCGAGGTGCTGGAAGTCGAGATGGGTGTAGACCTGCGTGGTCGAGATGCTCGAATGCCCGAGCATTTCCTGCACCGCGCGCAGGTCCCCGGAAGACTGGAGCAGGTGCGTGGCGAAGGAATGACGCAGCATATGCGGGTGGACATGCTGCGGCAGGCCGAGGCGCAGCGCCCACTGGGAAAGAGCGTAACGAACCGAGCTGGGGGCTATGCGTCGGCCCCGCGCGCCCACGAAAAGGGCCGTTTCCCCTGGCTTTGCAAGCCGGGCGCGCTCGGCGAGCCAGGTCGCGATCGCGGCGCAGGCTTTGCGTCCGACCGGCACGGCGCGCGTCTTCGCGCCCTTGCCCGTCACGGTGACCTCCGCCTGCCGCAGCATGCCCTCGCCGTCCGCGGCATCGAGGCTCACCAGCTCGGCAAGCCGCAGTCCCGAGGAGTAGAACAGCTCGAACATGGCCTTGTCACGCGATTGCGCCAGTCCCTCCGTCGGGGCCTCCAGCAGCCGCGCCATGAGATCGGGGGAGAGCGCCTTGGGCAGCGCCTTCGGGCTTTTCGGCGCGCGCAGGCCGACACAGGGGTTGTGGGGAAAGGCGCGGTGCTTGACGAGCCAATGGAAGAAACCGCGCCAGCCCGAGAGCAGGGTCGCAATGGTCCGGCCCGAAATGCCGCGCGCGTGCAACAGCGAGATAGTGCGGCGTAGGTGCTGCGCTTCGAGCCTTTTCAGGGGTACACCATCGTTCAAGGTGAAGAGCTGTTCGACTGCACGGCGGTAATTGCGCGCAGTTCCCGGGCTCAGCCGCCGCTGGTGCGCCAGCTGATCGAGGAACTCTTCGAGCAGCCTGACGCGGGAGTCGTGCGCCATTCCCGCCGGCCGCGGCTAGAGAAATCTCAGCAGGGCCGCGCTCGCGAGGTCGCCCATGCGCTTCAGATAAAGCGTGCCCATCTCGGGATAGAAACGCAGCACGTCCCCGCTTCCCAGCGCAAGCATTCCGAAGCACTCCTTGTCGCGCAGGGCCATGTGGGCCACCGAGCGAACGTGCGAGGCGCCCTCGCCGAACCAGGCCGCGGCCTCCGCGTCTCCGCTCGGACCGCAGAAAGGCTGCGACAGTGACGCCGCGTAGCGCTTCAAGTGTTCGCCGACCGGGCGGAACTCCGGGGATTCGCCGCCGTGCACGGCCTCGCGTTCCGCGCCCCAGATCCGCAGCGCGGAGTGGGGTACGGCAAAGTCCTCGCGCAGGTGCAGATAGAGCGCGGTCAGGAGGCCCGGCAGGTCGGGCGCGGCAAGCAAGGCGAGGCTCAAGCGGTGCATTTTCTCGCCGATCGCGTCGTTCTCCTCTCCGATCTGCAGGAGTTCGGTCAGGCGCGACTCGAGGGCTTTGCTTTTCTCGCGCAAGCCGAGCATCTGGCGGTCCGAGAGTGGGATGGCGCGGCCGCCGTGCGGGTGGGGAACGGTGATTTCAGCGAGCATGTCGGGGTAGCTTTCGAAGAAGCCGGGGTTCTCCCGCAGGTAGCGCGCGACATCGTCAGCCTTCAATTTCGATCTCCCCTTCGAACACGGATACGGCGGGACCGGTCATCCACGCCGCGCAATTTGGATCATTCTCCACGCCCGCCCAGCGTATCGTCAATCGGCCGCCACGCGTGTCGACCTGGACCGATTCCTCGAGCAGCCCCTCGCGGATGCCGGCGACGACCGCAGCGCAGGCGCCGGAGCCGCAGGAGAGCGTCTCGCCGGCACCGCGCTCCCAAACGCGCAGCCGGATGCGCGTGCGCGCGACGACCTGCATATACCCTGCGTTCACGCGTCGCGGAAATCGGGGATGGCGCTCGATCAGCGGGCCTTCGGTCGCCACGGGCGCCGAATCCACGTCGGCGACGGTCTGCACGGCGTGCGGATTGCCCATGGAAAGCACGGCGACATTCGCCTCGCCGCCAGGGAGTTCCAGCGGCCAGCGCCTGCCTCCAAGCACCGGCTGCAGCCCACGCGCATCGAAGGGCACGTCCTCCGGATCGAACAGCGGGGCGCCCATGTCGACCGTCACCTGCCCGTCGGCCTCGAGGCGCGGGGCGATGACCCCGGAGAGCGTCTCGACCCGGATTTCGTTCTTGTTCGTGAGCCCCTTGTCGTGCACGAAACGAACGAAGCAGCGCGCTCCGTTGCCGCACTGCTCGACTTCCCCGCCGTCGGCGTTCCAGATACGGTAGCGGAAATCGGCGTCCTTGCGGCTGGGCTCTTCAACGAGCAGAACCTGATCGCAGCCGACGCCGAGATGCCGGTCCGCGAGCCGCTTCGCGAGCTGCCTTGTGATCTCGACGCGCCGGCCGACGCCGTCGATCACGACGAAGTCGTTGCCCGCGCCCTGCATCTTGGTGAATTTCAATACCACTTCGGTTCACCTTCGGGTCGCGTTTTGAAGCGCTTGTGCGTCCAGAAATACTGCTCGGGCATTTCGCGCACGCGCTCCTCGATGAACGCGTTCATGCGGCGCGCGTCGGCTGCGTCGTCATCGCTCGGGAAATCCTCCCAGACCGGATAGCACTGCAGCTCGTATCCGGCGCCGCCGGGCAGCATGCGCGTGACGCAGGGCAGCACGCGGGCTCCGGTGAGCCGCGTCATGCGCGAAAGCCCGGTGATCGTCGCGGCGGAGGCCGCGAAGAACGGCACGAAAATCGCATCGCGGGGCCCGTAGTCCTGATCGGGGAGATAGTAGAACGGAATGCCCTGCTTCAGCGCGGCGAGCGCCGGGCGCACGCCCTCCTGGCGGGATATCGCCAGCTGGCGCCCGAAGCGCGTTCGCCCCGAGAGGAGCAGCGCGTCGAAGAAAGCGTCTTTCTGTCTCGCGTAGATCCCCGCCATGTCGATTTCGCAAGTCAGGCGGGTGCAGCCCGCATCCAGGCCGACGAAGTGCGGCGCGAGCAGGATGAGCGGCTTTCCCTTGAGCACGTGGATCCGCTCGAGTCCGACAATTTTCACCAGTCGCATCACGCGCTCGCGCCGTCCCCACCACAATATCGAGCGTTCGAGGGCGCTCCGGCCGAAGGCGCGGAAGTGCGCTTTGGCGAGGGCAACGCGCCCAGCCTCCGGCATATCCGGCAGGCAGCGTTCGAGATTCGTAAGGCACACGTTGCGGCGTTCGCGCCCGAGAATGTACAGAAGCGAGCCAAGGCCGGAACCGATCGGCGCGAGGAGGCAAAGCGGCAGAAAGTGCAGTGCCCAGAAGACGGCGATGGCGATACGGGTCAAGAGCGGCTCCGCGCCTCACCGGCCGCCCGGGGGCAGCACCCCCGCCGGCACCTTGTATCGGTTATAGCCCCACAGGTATTGCTCGGGGTGGCGGCGGATGACTTGCTCGAGCGAGCGGTTGAGCGCGCGCACCGGTGACTCGGGCGGCCTCGGCGCGAGCAGAGGCTCGACAAGAAGGCGGTAACCCAGCCCCCTGGGCAGGCGCACCGCGCAGCAGAGCAGCACCGCAGCCCCGGTCTGCTCGGAGAGTCGTCCCACCAGCGTCATGGTGTAGGCGGGCCTGCCGAAGAAATCGATCCATTCCCCTTCTCCGACACCCGGTACCTGGTCGGGCAGCATGCCGATCGCTTCGCCGCGTCTGAGCGCCTTCAGCATCGCACGCACGCCCCTCAGGTCGGCCGGGACGCTGATCATTGTCGTGCCGCGGCTGCGGCCGACTTTCATCACCGGTTCCAGGGCCCGAATCTTCGGCGGGTTGTACATCACCGTGATCGGCATGCGGCTCGCGAAGTATTGTCCGACCACTTCCCAGCAGCCTATGTGCGGCGTCACCACCATGACACCCTTGCCGCGCTTCGCCGCTTCATCGGCATATTCCCATCCTTTCACCTCGACTACGAGCCCGGCCACCTTGTCGAGCGCGCGCAGCCAGACGGCCGGCACTTCCAGAGCTCCCTTGCCCGCTTCCGCAACGGCGGCGCGAAGCAACCGAAAATCGCGCAGGCCGGCGATGTCGAGATTGCGCCTGAAATCTCTCCGGTAACGCGGTGAGCCTAGATACACCATCCAGCCCAGGACCGCGCCCAGAGCGTGTACCAGCGGCAGGGGGAGGCGCGCCACCAGCCGCAGCAGGAATAGCATGTAAATGGGACGAAAGTGGGAGCGGAGTGGGTTGGGTGGGCTCGAGTCGCTGTGCTAGACTGGCAAACCTTTTTTCGCAGGGAAAACCGCCAGCATGAGCAGCTATCTATTCACGTCCGAATCGGTGTCAGAAGGACATCCGGACAAAGTCGCCGACCAGATTTCCGATGCCGTTCTCGACGCCATTCTAACGCAGGACAAAACCTCCCGAGTCGCCGCCGAGACCCTGGTCAAGGACAATATGGTGGTGCTCGCCGGCGAAATCACCACCGGCGCGCGGGTCAATTTCTCCGAGGTGGTGCGCAAAACCGTCAAGCGCATCGGCTACAACGATCCGACCATCGGCTTCGATACCCACACCTGCACGGTGATCGTGGCCTACGGCGAACAGTCCAAGGATATTGCACAGGGCGTGGACGAAGGCAAGGGTCTCGACCTCGACCAAGGCGCGGGCGACCAAGGCCTGATGTTCGGCTATGCCTGCGACGAGACGCCGCAGCTGATGCCGCTTCCGATTTATCTCGCTCATCGGCTGGTCGAGCGCCAGTCCGAAGTGCGCCGCGACGGGCGGCTACCGTGGCTGCGGCCGGACGCTAAATCGCAAGTCACGATCAAATATACCGATGGCAAGCCCGATTCCATCGAGACGGTGGTGCTGTCCACCCAGCATCAACCGGGCCTCACCCACAAGCAGATAGAGGAAGCGGTGATCGAACAGATCATCAAGCCGGTGCTGCCGAAAAACCTCGTCAAGGGCCAGATCAAGTACCTCGTCAACCCGACCGGCAGCTTCGAGATCGGCGGACCCAAGGGCGACTGCGGGCTCACCGGCCGCAAGATCATCGTGGACACCTACGGCGGCTCGGCTCCGCACGGCGGCGGCGCCTTCTCCGGAAAAGACCCATCGAAAGTGGACCGCTCGGCGGCGTACGCGGCGCGCTACGTCGCCAAGAACGTGGTCGCCGCAGGCCTCGCCACGAAATGCCTGGTGCAAGTGTCCTACGCGATCGGGGTGGCGAAGCCGACCAGCGTGATGGTCACCACCTATGGCACTGGAAAGATTTCCGACGAAAAGCTCTCAGCGCTCGTATTGAAGCACTTCGACCTGCGCCCGAAGGGCATCATCCAGATGCTCGACCTGCTCCGCCCGATCTACGAAAAGACCGCCGCCTACGGGCACTTCGGGCGCGACGAACCCGAGTTCACCTGGGAAGCGACCGACAAGGCGCGTGCGCTCGCGGCCGATTCGGGGATCAAGCAGCCGGCGATGGCCTGAGCCGGGCCTGAGGTATAATTCCGCTCCTCCGAGGAGCGTTGCAACGAACCGCCAGGTTCGCCAGGCTCGGGGTCACGGGGCAACGGCGCTCGCAAACTCTTTGAACCAAGGAGGGTGCGAGATGAGCGCCGTACTCAAATCCAAGCAGGACTTTCACGTAGCCGACCTTGCGCTCGCAGACTGGGGCCGCAGGGAAATCGCCATCGCCGAGACCGAGATGCCGGGTCTCATGGCGATCCGCGAGGAATTCGCCGCGACCCAACCGATGCGCGGGGCGCGCATCACGGGTTCCCTGCACATGACGATCCAGACCGCGGTGCTGATCGAGACGCTGCAGGCGCTGGGCGCGCAGGTGCGCTGGGCTTCGTGCAACATCTTCTCCACCCAGGACCATGCTGCCGCGGCGATCGCCGTGAAGGGCACTCCGGTGTTCGCCTACAAGGGCGAGTCGCTGGAGGAATACTGGGACTACACCCACCGCGTCTTCGAATGGCCCGACAACGCCTACTCCAATATGATCCTGGACGACGGCGGCGACGCGACGCTGCTGCTGCACCTGGGCGCCCGCGCGGAAAAGGACGCCTCCCTCATCGCGAAGCCGGCGAGCGAGGAGGAGAAGTTCCTGTTCGCCGCGATCAAAGCGATGCTCGCCCGCGACCCGAAGTGGTATTCGACCCGCCTCGCGCAGGTGAAGGGCGTGACCGAGGAAACCACCACCGGCGTGCACCGGCTCTACCAGATGCACAAGGAGGGCAGGCTCGCCTTCCCGGCGATCAACGTCAACGATTCGGTCACGAAGAGCAAATTCGACAACCTCTATGGCTGTCGCGAGTCGCTGGTGGACGGCATCAAGCGCGCCACCGACGTGATGATCGCGGGCAAGGTCGCGGTGGTATGCGGCTACGGCGACGTCGGCAAGGGCAGCGCCCAGGCGCTGCGCGCGCTCTGCGCCCAGGTATGGGTGACCGAGATCGACCCGATCAACGCGCTGCAGGCGGCGATGGAAGGCTATCGCGTCGTGACCATGGACTACGCCTGCGACAAGGCCGACATCTTCGTCACCGCTACCGGCAATTTTCATGTGATCACGCACGATCACATGAAAAAAATGAAGAACCAGGCCATCGTCTGCAACATCGGTCACTTCGACAACGAGATCGACATCGCCTCCATCGAGCGGTACAAGTGGGAGGAGATCAAGCCACAGGTCGACCACGTCATCTTCCCCGACGGGAAGAGGATCATCCTCCTCGCAAAGGGGCGGCTGGTGAACCTGGGCTGCGGCACCGGGCATCCCTCGTACGTGATGAGCTCCTCTTTTGCCAACCAGACTATCGCGCAGATCGAGTTGTGGACCGAGTCGCAGAAAGGCTCCGGCAAGTATCCGGTCGGCGTATATGTGCTGCCCAAGCACTTGGACGAGAAGGTGGCGCGGCTGCAGTTGAAGAAGCTCAATGCTCAGCTCACCGAACTCACGGACGCGCAAGCGCGCTACATCGGGGTGCCTAAGGCCGGTCCCTACAAGGCCGACCACTACCGCTACTGAGCACGGGCGCGAACCTGGGAGCTTGGCGATGAACTCGATCTGGCAAGAAAATTACGCCGCGATCGCCCTGCACCTGGTGATCGCGCTCGCTGCGGGCGGAATCATCGGACTGGAGCGCAGCTATCACGGTCGCCCCGCAGGGTTCCGTACGCATGCTTTGGTGTGCCTGTCCTCGTGCATGCTGATGATCCTGACCGTCTACCAGGAAACCTGGTTCTCGGCCTATTCTCTGGAACGCATCAGCGTCGATCCGACCAGAATGGCACAGGGGATCATGACGGGCATCGGTTTTCTGGGTGCCGGAGTGATCATGAAGGAAGGGTTGACGATCCGCGGCCTCACGACCGCGGCCTCGATCTGGATCACCGCCGCAATCGGCATCATGATTGGCGTGGGATTTTACTTCCCCGCCGGCATTGGGACGGCGATGACGCTCATCGTGCTTTCGGTCTTTCGCTGGATCGAGCGCCGGATGCCGATCGAGTTCTACGCGAATCTCACGGTGGCGTTTCTTCGCGACGCCGCTCTGCCCGAGCCAGAGTTGCGCGCCGTGGTGGAACGGCAAGGCTTCGTCGTCGCCAACATGAATTACAGCGTTACCGGCGAAGGCAGGATCTTCGAGTACCAAATGGTGGTCCATTCGCCTGACCGGGACAAGACCCGCCAGCTTTCCGAGGCCCTCAACGCGCTGCCTTCGGTCACTGCGTTCCGCATTGCGCCGAGCGGCGACTAGGCAGTCGGCAAAACGAATTACAGCTCGTAGGTTTCGGCCTTGCCGGCCAGCGCAGTCTCGATCAGCTTTCGCGATAACCGCGGCGAGAAAAGCTCGATGAAGGTGTAAGCATAACCGCGCAGCGCAGCGCCGCGGCGCACCGCGACGCGGGTCGTCATGGTGCCGAACAGATGCCCGGCCTCCAGCGCGCGCAAGTGCCGATCGCGCTTCCCGTCGAAAGCCATCGCAGCGATGATGCCGATCCCCAGGCCGAGCTCCACGTAGGTCTTGATCACATCCGAGTCGACCGCCGAAAGCACCACGTTGGGCGCGAGCCCTTGCGCGCGGAATGCTTCGTCGATGTGGCCCCTTCCGGCGAACGCAGCATCGTAGGTCACGATCGGGTATTGCGCGAGCACCTCGAGCGTCAGCCGCTGCTCTTTCGCGAGCGGGTGCTTCGCGGGCACCACCACGCAATGGCGCCATTCGTAACCCGGCAGCGCGAGGAGCTTGGGATAGTTGTCCAGCGCTTCGGTGGCGATCGCCATATCGGCCTCGCGCGCGATCACCATCTCGGCGAGCTGCGGCGGGTTGCCTTGCTTGATCGTGAGATGCACCTTCGGAAAACGCCGCTTGAACGCGCCCACTACTTTGGGCAGCGAGTAGCGTGCCTGGGTATGGGTCGTGGCGATGGTCAGCGTGCCTGCATCCTGGTCTTTGAATTCGCGTCCCACCTGCTTCAGGTTTTCCGCCTCCTGGAGCAGGTGCTCGATCACTTCGACCACGGCCTTGCCGGGCTCGGTCACTGCAACGATGCGCTTGCCGTGGCGCACGAAGATCTCGACGCCGAGCTCGTTCTCTAGCTCGCGGATCTGCTTCGACACCCCGGGTTGGGAGGTAAACAGCTTCTTTGCTGCTTCGGTGAGATTCAGGCCCTGCCTGACCGTCTCCCGGACGTACCTTAATTGCTGAAAATTCATAACCTTACATCATATGTTCGATGGTTATTAAATTCTAACACAAAAGTCTTTTGAGGTATTAAGTGCGGACGCTAGGATGCCTTCCTTTGCGGAGTGAACGTGGACTGGATCTACTCTCTCTCGGGATTCTCGGTCGGACTGGTGGTCGGCCTCACCGGTGTGGGCGGCGGTTCGCTGATGACGCCGCTGCTCGTGCTCGTGTTCGGCGTCGCACCCGTCACCGCAGTCGGAACGGATCTGCTTTTCGCCGCGTTGACCAAGACCGGCGGCGCATGGGCTCACGCGCGCCGCGGCAATGTCGCTTGGGACGTCGTCGGCTTGCTCGCAGCAGGCAGCGTGCCGGCCTCTGCCGCTACGCTGCTCGTGTTGCACATGTACGTGCCCGATCCCGGCAAGCTGTCGGCAATTGTGAGCGTGGCGCTCGGTTTTGCGCTCATTCTCACCGCCGGGGCACTCCTATTCAGGGAACAGCTTCACGTGTGGGCAGCGCGGCGCACTGCGTCCGGCCCGTACCCGGCGACCAGCTCACCGCGGCGCACCATCGCGCTCGGCGCGGTTCTTGGAGTCCTGGTCACGGTCTCCTCGGTAGGCGCCGGCGCGCTGGGTGTCACCGTGCTGTTCTTCCTGTACCCGGGCCTGGCGGCTGCGCGTATTGTCGGCACCGACATCGCGCATGCCGTGCCGCTTACCCTGGTCGCGGGCCTCGGCCACGCCGCCGCCGGCGTGGTGGACTGGAAACTGCTGGGGGCTCTCCTCATCGGCTCGCTGCCAGGCATCTGGCTCGGCAGCTCGCTCAGCCAGAAGATCCCGGAACGCGTGCTTCGCACCATCCTTGCCGCGATGCTCGTGCTGATCGGCGGCAAGCTCGCTCTGTAAACACCCATGTATCTCTACGACGAAATCGACCAGAAGCTCGTCGACGAGCGCGTCGTGCAGTTCCGAGACCAGACGCGCCGCTTTCTCGCCGGCAAGCTCTCGGAGGACGAGTTCCGCGCCTTGCGCCTTCGAAATGGTCTGTATATCCAGCGCTACGCGCCGATGCTCCGGATCGCGATCCCGTACGGGTTGTTGTCGACGAAGCAGTTGAGAAAGCTCGCGCATATCGCCCGAAAATACGACCGCGGCTACGGCCACTTCAGCACGCGCCAGAACCTGCAGTTGAACTGGCCGAAGCTCCCGCAGGCGCCGGACATCCTCGCCGAGCTCGCCACCGTGCAGATGCACGCGATCCAGACCTCGGGCAATTCCTTCCGCAACATCACCACCGATCATTTTGCGGGGGTCGCGCAGGACGAGATCGTCGATTCTTTCGTCTGGTGCGAGATCATCCGCCAGTGGTCCACGTTTCATCCCGAGTTCTCCTACCTCCCGCGCAAGTTCAAATTCGCGGTAAACGGCGCAAAGTCGGACCGCGCCGCGGTCGCGGTGCACGACATCGGCTTGCACGCGGTCAAGGACGAGCAGGGCGAGGTGGGGTTCCGCGTGCTGGTGGGCGGAGGCCTGGGCCGCACGCCGGCGATCGGATTCGTCATCCGGGAATTTCTGCCCTGGCGGCACCTGCTCACGTATATCGAGGCCATTTTGCGGGTTTACCAAGGCGCGCATCAAGATCCTGGTGAAGGAACGCGGGCCCGAGAAATTCCGCGAGGAAGTCGATGCCGAGTGGGCGCACCTGAAGGACGGCCCCGCAACCCTCATTCCCGAAGAGATCGCCCGCATCGAGAGCCGGTTTACGCGCCCGAGCTACCTGCGACTGCCGGCGACCGATGCCGGACTCGAAGCTGCGCTTGCGTCCGATCGCGCGTTCGCGAACTGGCACAAGCGCAACGTCCATCCGCACAAGAAAGCGGGTTACGCCGCCGTCACGCTGTCTCTCAAGAAGACCGGTGTGCCGCCCGGCGACGTCACCGTCGAGCAGATGGAAACAATCGCCGACCTCGCCGACCGATATTCATTCGGAGAGCTGCGCGTATCCCACGAGCAGAACCTGATCTTTGCCGACGTGCAGTTAGGCGATCTGCTCTCGCTGTGGCAAGAGGTCAAGGCGCTGGGGTTCGCCACGCCCAATGTCGGTCTGCTCACCAACATCATTTGCTGTCCGGGCGGGGACTTCTGCTCGCTCGCCAACGCGAAGTCGATCCCGGTAGCCGAGGCCATCCAGCAGCGTTTCGACGACCTCGATTATCTGCACGACATCGGCGAAGTCCACCACGTCGGCCATATCGGCATTCTCGGCGTCGACAAGAGCGGCGAGGAGTGGTACCAGATCGAGGTCGGCGGCAACCAGGGCGAAATCCGGCCCGGCCGCGGCGCCTCCCTCGGCAAGGTCATCGGGCCGTCCTTCGCGCGCGCCGAAGTTCCCGACGTGATCGAAAAGCTGATCGAGTGCTACCTCGCGCGCCGCGACAGCGACGCCGAGCGCTTCATCGACGTGGTGCACCGCATCGGCGTCGAACCCTTCAAGGAATCCGTATATGGCAACGCTGATCAAAGAGCGGCGCATCGTCGCGGACAGCTGGCATCTGCTTGAGCGCGGACCGAAGGGCGAGTTGCCCGAGGTCCCGGCGCGAGGCGAGGTCATCATCCCGCTCGCGCTGTGGCTAGAGCGCCGCGATGGACTCCTTTCTCGCGCGGAAACAGGGACGCTGGGCGTGTGGCTCGATGCCAACGAGGGGCCGGAAGCGCTCGCCGATGACGCGCAACGCTTTCCCCTTATCGCCGTAAACTTCCCCAAGTTCGGCGACGGTCGCGGCTACTCGATTGCGCGTCTTTTGCGCGAGCGCTACGGCTTCAAGGGTGAACTGCGCGCGATCGGCGATGTCCTGCACGATCACTTGTTTTTCATGGAGCAGTGTGGATTCGACGCCTTCGCGCTGCGCGAAGACCAGGACGCGCAAGAAGCGCTCTCCGTATTCGGCACCTTCAGCGACGGCTACCAGACTTCCGTGCTGCGGCCCGCGCCGCTTTTCCGCCGCCGCCCGGCCGCGAGCAAGGCATGACCGAAGCGCCGAGGCATAAAATCGCCGAGCTCGAGCGCCTGCTCGTGCGCGTTGCGCTCGAGCACGCGCCTTCCGCCCTCGCTTCCAGCCTGTCCGCCGAGGACATGGTGATTACCGATGCGATCCTGCGGCACAGGCTCGGCATCGAGATCTTTACTCTCGACACGCAAAGGCTGCACGCCGATACGCTCAACGTGATCGCGGCGATCCGCTCGCGCTACGGCTACGATGTGCGCGTGCTCCGTCCCGACGCTGAAGCTGTCACCGAGTACGTCGTGAAATTCGGCCGCGACGCGTTCTACGAAAGCGCGGAGCTGCGCAAGCGCTGCTGCCACATTCGCAAGGTCGAACCGCTCAATCGCGCACTCGAAGGCAAGGAAGCCTGGATCAGCGGTCAGCGCCGCGACCAGGCGGTCACGCGCTCCGAGCTCAAGGTGCAGGAATACGATGCGGCGCGCGGCATGGTGAAATTCAATCCCCTTGCCGACTGGAGCGAGGACGAGGTGTGGGCCTACATCCGCGCCTTCGACGTTCCGTACAACGCCCTGCACGACCAGGGCTACCGTTCCATCGGCTGCGCACCGTGCACGCGGCCGACGGTCGCGGGAGAGGACGTGCGCGCCGGACGCTGGTGGTGGGAGATCCGGGAGGCGCGCGAGTGCGGGCTGCACATGGCGGCCGACGGGCGGCTGGCGCGTTCAACCGCTACGAGCGAGGCATGAGCGCGGTCCTGCAAAAACAGCGGGCCGAGCGCGGCGCGCTGCCCGCCCGCAACCATCTCGACTGGCTCGAGTCTGAAGCGATTTTCATCCTGCGCGAAGTCGCCGGCGAATGTGCCAACCCGGTGCTGCTCTTCTCCGGCGGAAAGGATTCGATCGTGCTGCTGCGCCTGGCCGAGAAAGCCTTCCGCCCCGCGAAGTTTCCATTTCCGCTCATGCACATCGACACCGGGCATAATTTCCCGGAGGTAGTCGCGTTCCGCGACGCGCGTGCAGCGGAGCTCGGCGAGCGGATCATCGTGCGCTCGCTCGAGGATTCGATGCGCCGCGGAACGGTGAGGCTTCGCCGGGCCGACGAAAGCAGGAATGCCGCGCAGTCGGTAACGCTGCTGGAGGCGATCGCCGAGTTCGGTTTCGATGCCGCGATCGGCGGGGCCCGCCGAGACGAGGAAAAGGCGCGCGCCAAGGAACGCGTGTTTTCTTTCCGCGACGAATTCGGCCAGTGGGACCCGAAGAACCAGCGCCCGGAGCTGTGGAGTCTTTACAACACCCGCGTGGCGAAGGGCGAGCACATGCGTGTATTCCCCATCAGCAACTGGACCGAGCTCGACGTATGGCAGTACATCGCGCTCGAACGGCTTGCCGTGCCCTCGATCTATTATGCCCACCGCAGGCCCGTCGTGCGCAGAGACGGCCTGCTCGTTCCGGTTAGCGACATCACTCCGCCGCGCGAAAGCGAGAAAGTGGAAGAGCTCTCGGTGCGCTTCCGCACCGTTGGCGACATAAGTTGCACCTGCCCGGTGGAATCCACCGCCGCGACGGCCGCCGAGATCATCGCCGAGACGGCGCTGACCACGATCACCGAGCGCGGGGCGACGCGCATGGACGATCAAACTTCGGAAGCCTCCATGGAGCGGCGCAAGAAGGAAGGCTACTTCTGATATGAGCTTGCTCGGCGAAATCGAGCGCAATGCCCAAGCCTCGGAGGACCGCGGGGTGCTGCGATTCATAACCGCGGGGAGCGTGGACGACGGCAAGAGCACGCTGATCGGGCGGCTGCTGCACGATACGCGCGCCATCTTCGAGGACCAGCTCGCCGCAGTCGCGCGCGCGTCGCAGAAACGCGGCCAGGAAGACATCGACCTGTCGCTCCTCACCGACGGACTGGAAGCGGAGCGCGAGCAAGGAATCACCATCGATGTCGCGTACCGCTACTTTGCTACGCCCCGGCGCAAATTCATCATCGCCGACACGCCTGGCCACGAGCAGTACACCCGCAACATGGTCACCGGCGCCTCCACCGCAGATGCAGCCGTGATTCTGGTCGATGCGCGCAAGGGTGTGCTGCCTCAAACGCGGCGCCACGCCACCATCGCTCACCTGCTCGGCGTGCGACACATCGTCGCGGCGGTGAACAAGATGGACCTCGTCAATTACGACGAAGCGGCTTTCGAGCGCATACGCAGGGACTTTCTCGCTTTCGCCTCGGCGCTCGGCATCGCCGACCTGCGCTTCATCCCGATCTCTGCGCTTCGCGGCGACCTCGTCGTGGAACGCGGCGAAAACATGAGTTGGTATCGAGGGCCCACGCTGCTTGCGGCGCTCGAGGAAATCGACGCCGCCGACGAGGCCGACGCGCTGCCGTTCCGTTTTCCGGTGCAGCTCGTGGTGCGCCCCGGCGCGGGACGGGATTTCCGCGGCTACGCAGGCAGGCTCGAAACGGGCGTGCTTGCCTCCGGCGACGAGATAGTGGCTTTGCCCTCCGGACGCCGCAGTATCGTCAAGGACATCGTTTCGCTCGGTAAATCGCTGCCAGTCGCCGTCGCAGGCGATTCGGTGATCCTGGTGCTTGCCGGGGACATCGATATTTCCCGGGGTGACCTGCTCGCGGACCCCGTCAATCCGCCGCAATCGGCAAAAACCATCCGAGCGCGGATCTGCTGGTTGGCGTCGGAGTCCCTCGATGCCCGGGCCCTGCCCGGCGCTCGTTTCGTGCTCAAGCACACCGCGCGCAGCGTGAAAGCGAGACTCGTCTCGCTCGATTACCGCGTGGCCGTCAATACGCTCGAACACCAGGTTACCCCTGCCGGTCTTGCGATGAACGACATCGCGCAGGTCACCCTAGCGCTCGCGCAGCCGATTTTCGTCGACCCCTACGAGTTGAACCGCGCCACCGGCTCCTTTATCCTGATCGACGAAGCCACCAACCAGACGGTGGCCGCAGGAATGATCGATGGGTAAAGTCTATCTAATTGGCGCCGGCCCCGGCGCACCGGACCTGCTCACGCTGCGCGCGGCGGAAATTCTCAAGCGCGCCGAGCTGGTCTTTCACGACGCGCTCGTGCACCCGCAGACGCTCGCGCTCGCCACACGCGCCCGGACGATTCTCGTGGGCAAGCGGAGCGGCCGCCATTCGACCGCGCAAAGTTTCATAAACAAGCGCCTCGTGGACTCCGCCCGCAAGCACGGTGTCGTGGTGCGGCTGAAGGGAGGCGACCCCATGCTCTTCGGCCGGGCACAGGAAGAAATCGACGCGCTACGCGGTGCGGGGATCGATTTCGAGATCGTACCGGGAGTGACCGCCGCGACGGCTGCGAGCGCCGAGCTGGGCGTATCGCTCACCCGTCGCGGCCTTGCCCGGCACGTGGCCTTCGTCACGCCGCGCGCGGGTCGCGGCGAGCGCGAGAACGATTGGGCCGCGAGCGTGCTCGCGGCCGACACCGCCGTCATCTACATGGGAGCGGGCCTTGCCGAGAGAATCAGCGCGGAACTGATCGGGCGCGGCAAAGGAAGAGCGACGCCCCTCGTCGTGGTGGAAAGCGCGACGCTTCCGGAGCGGCGGATCCTCCGCGGAACGCTGGCGGACCTGCCCGCGTTGGCGCTCCAGGCCGGCGGCGGCCCTGCGGTGGTGCTCCTCGGCGAAGTCCTGAGGGCCTCGCCTGCGAATCGCAAGGCCGCCTCGATCGCGAAGATCCCGGTCTATCTCAAGCAGGCCTGAGCGGGGTCCACGCGACCGGGAACGCGTTCCAGCTTGCGAGGTCAGATTCCAGGTGGTAGTCGTTTCCCAGGGGTTTAGCCATGAACAAACGATCCATTCCGGAAACCGTCTGGCGCTCGCCTTCCGGCGAAGTCGTGTCCTGCGTCGAAAAACTGAAAGTCCTCAGGGAGAATCTGGAGGAGATCCGGCAGACCTGCCAGGATGCGCTCGAGGACGCGCTGCTCATGGGATGCGACGAGCGCCAGTTCAGGCACATCCTCGGCAGGCTGGTGCAGCAGATCGAAAATCCCTACCACGACAAGCCGGAGTGACGCCTTTAGTCTCGCAGCGCGAGAAAAACCGCCCAGACCGCGAACGCCACGAACGCGGCGAGCGTCCACTCCGGGATGCTGAACGAGAGCAGCGTCCAGTCGACCACGCCGCATTCCCCCGAGCCGCGCAAGACGCGACTCAGCCCTTCGATCGGACCGAAGGCCGAGAGCAGATAGTCGAGCGCGGGACCGCAGGCGGGCCGCTTCTCCGGGGGCAGGTGTTGCAGCCACACGTGCCGCCCCGCGACCGCGATACCGATTGCCGCGATGAAAGCGACGACCCCGCCATAGAGCCGCGCCCCTAGCCTGCCCGCCGGATGATGAAGGGCAGCGACGAGGAACGCGACGCCGGCCGCAAAAAGCAGAATCCGCTGGACGATGCATAGCGGACACGGCTCGAGCCCGACGATAAACTGCAGGTAATAGCCGAAGGCGAGCATGCCCGCGCAAAGGAGAAATCCGGCCAGATTGCCGACCCTTCGCGAAGCGAGGAACTTGATCATGGTGGGAAGCCTAACATCGGCGCGCTCTTTTCGGTAAGGTGACATTAGAATGCCCCAAGCAGCACCCCTTGCCCGCCGTTTTCAGGGAGCCGAGCGTTGAGAGCGCGTCTTGTCCGCCGAGAAGACCTGGGCCTTACCCGTGCCGAGTTTTCGGTTCTGGCCCGGCTTTCCACTCCGGAAAAAATCCAGGGTTTTCTTGACGCGCTGCCCGCCAATTTCGAAATCGGGGGCCAGACCTGCTTCTCGGTGCGCGAGGTGCTGCGCCGGCGCCGCGCACACTGCATCGAAGGCGCAATGCTCGCCGCCTGCGCGCTGTGGGTGCACGGCGAGCCGCCGCTCTTGATGGACCTGCGCGCCGAGCGCGATTACGACCATGTCGTCGTCCTGTTTCGCCGCAACGGTCATTGGGGCGCAATCTCGAAAACCAATCCACCCGTGCTGCGCTGGCGCGATCCCGTGTACCGCACGCTACGCGAGCTGGCGATGTCCTACCTGCACGAGTACGCGAACAATCGCGCCCAGAAAACGCTGCGCAGCTACTCGCGCCCTTTCGACCTGCGCGGGCTGGATCCCGTGATCTGGGTCACCAGTGGAAAAAACTGTTGGGACGTGGGCGAAGCGGTCGACGAGATACGCCACTATCGGCTCGTAACAAAAAGACAGGCGCGCCGCTTGCGCCTGCGCGATGCCATGGAGCGGAGGGCTGACGCACTGCTCGAGCACCGGCGGCCGCGGAAACGATAGACCGGCTCAGGCGATTTCCCGTGCCTTGCGCAGGCTCTCTATGAGCGAAGTGCGCATCAGGAACTGCTTGTGCAACGCCGGGTCGGCGGCCGTGCGGCGCAGCTCGTCGAAATTGGCCCGCCGGACCTTCGGGTCGCGCTCCTCCAGCCTTTTTTTGTTCGCGACGGTCTGCTGCTGCACGAACTCGATGTTGATCGGCCGCCGGCGACGCTCGTAGCAATCGAGGAATTCCTCGCCCGCCTGCCCGGTCGCGACTCGATGCAGCGTGTCGGCGAGCTCCACCGCGTCGTGGATGCCGCAGTTCAGGCCGAGGCCTCCGACCGGATTGTTGACGTGCGCCGCATCGCCGGCCAAGAACACCCGGCCTTTGCGAAATGACTTCGCCACGCGCTGGTGCACGCGGTAGATGTTCCGGTGCGCGACGAGCTCCATCGGATGATCCTCGTGGAGTTTCCGCAGGCGCCGGCGTACCCCTGCCTCCGAAAACGCCTCCTCGTCCGTCTCGTTCTCCCGGGCCGGAAACACCGCGCGCCAGCGCCCTTTCAGATCGTCGCCCATGACCTTGAAGAGATTGGTCCACTCCTCCGGGTCGGAAATGTAGCTGCGCGGGCAGCACCCGAGCGCTGTCTGGAAGTCGAACAATGTGGTGAGCACCAGAAATCTCTCGGGCCAGGTATAGCCCTCGAAGTCGACGTCCAGGCATTTGCGCACGGTGCTGCGCCCGCCGTCGCATCCGATGACGTAATCGAACGCGTGCCGCTCTTCCCCGCCCGGTCCCGCCACCGTCACGCGCACGCCGCCCGCTCCCTGCGACACGTCGGTGACGCCGGCTCCGAGCCGCACTTCCGCGTTCGACATGGCCGAGAGGCGCCGCAGGCCGATCTCCGAGAGCTTGTGCTGCTCGGTCTGCACCACATAAGGGTAAGGCGTCTCGCCGCGCAGTAGTTGGTGGTCGAACTCCGCGACGAGCGCCTTCGTCGCGCCGTCCCAGAACTGGAATTGCCGCGCAACGAGGCCGACCGACTGAAATTCCTCGAGAAGCCCCAATTCGGCGAGCATCTCGAGCGTGGAAGGGTGCGTGGTCGCGGCCCGCGGGCTGTGGTCTATTTCGCGCTCCGCCTCGAAGAGCGTGACCTGCATGCCTTTTCTTGCACAGGCGATCGCCGCGACGATGCCCACCGGCCCCGCGCCGACGATACAGACCCGCTCCGTCATGGGACCGGATCGGCGGTCAGTGCGTCCCTGTCCGCCCGCCCACCGCCGGCAGCCCCTCGCCGGTCGCGCGCCTCGAGTGGTCCTCGGCGAGCAGCAGATACATCGCCGGGACGACGAAGAGCGTGAACAGCGTCCCGATGGCGACCCCGGTCGCGATCACCAGCCCCATGTTGAAGCGGCTCACCGCGCCCGCACCGCTCGCGATTAGAAGCGGAACGACGCCGAGCACCATCGCGCCGGTGGTCATCAGGATCGGGCGGAGCCGGATCCCAGCCGCGTTTTCGACGGCTTCGCGCTTGGATTGGCCCTGTCTCTGCAGGTTGTTGGCGAACTCGACTATCAGGATGCCGTGCTTGCTGATGAGGCCGATGAGCGTCACCAGCCCCACTTTGGTATAGATATTGAGGCTCACCGCGCCGATGCCGAGAGTGCCGAAAAGGTTTACGAAGATGAGCGCTCCACAAATCGACATCGGTACTGATACGAGAATGATGATCGGGTCGCGGAAGCTCTCGAACTGCGCCGAGAGCGCGAGAAATATGACGACCAGCGCGAACAGGAAAGTGATGATCAGAGCGCTCGATTCCTGGACGTACTGCCGCGACGGCCCGGCGTAGTCGACCGAATAGCCCTGCGGCAAGGTGCGCGCGGCGAGGTTCTGCATGTAGGCGATCGCGTCCCCCTGGGTCACGCCGATGAAGGGCACGCCGGCGATCGTGGCCGCGTTCTGCTGCTGGAAGCGGTTGAGCGATTGCGGGATCGTCTTCGTCGTGATGTGCACCAGCGTCGAGAGCGGGATCGAGTCGCCGCTCGCGGCGCGGATATAGGTGCCGTTGAGCTGGTCCGCATTGAGCCGGTCCACCTGCTGCACCTGCGGGATCACCTTGTAGGCGCGGTCGTGGAAGCTGAAGTAGTTGACGTAGCCGCCCCCCAGAAGCGAGGACAGCGCGCCGCCCACGTCCTTCATGGTGAGACCGAGCTGCGCGCTCAGCTCGCGGTCGATCACCACCGTCGACTGTGGAAGGTCGTAGCGCAGATCGTTGTCGATGAAGAAGAACATGCCGCTTTTTTGCGCTTCCTGGGCGAACGCCGAGGCGACACCGTTCAGCTTTTCGAAAGGCTCGGTCGTCTGGATGACGAATTGCACCGGCAGTCCGAACGCTCCGGGAAGCGGCGGAGGCTGGAAGAGCGCGGCGCGCAGTCCCGCGATATGCCCGAGCTCCTGCGTGACACCGGGCAGCAGTTGCGCGGCGGTCGCCTTGCGCTCGTTCCAGGGCTTGAGCACCATCCCGGCGAGTGTCTGTCCCGGAACGTCGATCTGGAACACGTGATCCGTCTCGGGATGTTTCACGAAAGTCTCGTACACCGCGCGCGTATAGAGCTGGCGTTGCTGCAGC